>JAABVA010004001.1_pt1 | contig 13764 bp, 24 predicted proteins | sample 5560331 | NCBI WGS metagenome assembly JAABVA01 (sample SAMN12812661, study PRJNA571458) | rock metagenome | isolation source: Antarctica rocks | place: Antarctica: Victoria Land, Mt New Zealand sud | collected 2016-01-07 | reverse complement strand
CGCCATCAGCTTCAGGCCGATCAGGTCAGCCTCGGCCTCCGCTCTCCGCGAGAAGGGCATCTGGCGCGTGCGCTTTGACTCACCGCCGCCCTGAGCGTCTGCTCATCACCGCCCTCAGCATGCGCTCTGTGGCAGGCACGCTGGCGCTGAGCAGCGTCGGTCGCGGCTGGCGCCTGACCCTGCCTGTGCCTCCATAGCAGCAGAGAGTCATCATGATGCGTGCGAGCATCACACACACCCCTGGCCGGCGGTCGCTGTAGGCATGGGAGCAGCGGGGTTGGCACAGGCAGGCGGCCGCGGCCAACGCTGGACCGGCTGTGCTGTGCGCAAGAGCGCACCCGGCCGCACCGCATGCAAGCACCGCGCACATTCCTGGCCGGCGGTCGCTGCAGGAATGGGAACAGCGGGGCTGGTGCACGCAGGCAGCCGCAGGCATGCTGGACCAACTGTGCCGTGCACGAAAAGAAGACAAAGATAAAGAAGAACAGCGCGGCCGGGCGCGCCTGCAAGAACAGGTTGGTGAAGATGGAGATGACCTGCGGGTTGAGCAGGCCCGGCGGCCCGAAGCCGGCGCGCTGCGGGCGGCCCAGGCCGTACGGCGAGCGCCCGACGCCCATGCCCATCTGCGGCCGCTGGCCCGGGAAGCCTGCGGGCACGCCCGGGAAGCCGCCGCCGCGGCCGAACTGCGCCTGCCTGCCCCTGCAGCCCCAGGGTGCGCACCGCCAGTCAAGGCGCGCCCAGTGCGGAAGTACAGCAGCAAGGTGCCGAACAGCGCCTGCCTGCCCCTGCAGCCCCAGGGCGCGCGTCGCCAGTCGAGGCATACCCAGTGCGGAGTCAAAGCAAAACATGTTCACAATGCCCCTGCCTGCCTCTGCAACTCGACAGCGCACACCGCCCGTCAAGGCACGCCCGACACTGGGACCACCTTAACAGATGCGCATGCACTGACGCATGCGCAGCAACGCCAACGCAGCTGCCTCGGCCGACCGCAGCTCGCATGCACATCGGAGCGCGCAGGCCCGACAAGCACAGCTCAGGCCAGGACATGCACGTGCACAGGGTGGCAGCCCTCCTGCTGCAATCCTGCTACAAGGATAGTCATGCTCGCGCACCCGCCCTGCCGCTGCTGCTGCTCGATCTGGCGGCGCTGGTACAGGTTGAGCGCGGCAAGCGCCAGGTTGACCACCACCGTCACCGCCAGGCCCAGGCTGCGCGTCGCCCGCCCCGTCACGATTAGCCACGAAGCTGCTGTTCGGGTAGGGTTATGGTAGCCCTACCCTATCCAAGCCCTACCCTACCCTAACACACCTTAGCTCTATGAGCACACTGCGCACCGCCCTGCTGCGCTGCTGAGCGCCGATGTCGCATGCACAGCCCGCTATCATGCTATCATGTGCGCCTCTGGCTCGCAGGCAACACGCCCCGCGCCTGCCCGCACGCCCTGCCACCTGCAGCGCCAGCTGCAGTGCTCACGCAAGGAGCCTGTGGAAACCTGGGAAAACCCAGACCGCACCTCAGCTTCTCCGTGCTGTGCCGGGCCAGGGCGTGCGCGACCTCATGGCCCAGCACTGCGGCCAGCAGGTCCTCGTCACGGTCCAGCAGCTTGATCAGGCCTGCGCGCACGCGCCGCACGCATTTGCGAAGAAGCAGGAGCAGAAGCAGGAAGTTCTGCTTGCTCAGGCAGGAGCAGGCCGGCAGACGGCGCGGACCCTGGGCGTGTGAGCAGGAGCACCTCTCTCAAAGACGGCGTGCTACACCACGTGCCCAACTGCGTACTCGGAGGCAGCAGGTGCCCACCACTACCAAGTGGGGCAGCGAGCGCCTGAGCGGCGTGCGGGGGCGCACTGGTGAACACGACGATCTTGCCGCCGGGCAGCACGAAGGCGTTGGGCGTCTTGTCCTCCACCACCACGACCTCCCAGTGGAACCTGCGGCCGCGGGGCATCTCAGCGCCGACAAATGAGCACGAGTCTCGTGACGTGCAGGGCTGGGGCCCGCTACTTGCCATGCACCGCTGTCTGCTGCGCTCGGCGCAACACGCTGTTGTGCACTGCACGGCAGACAGCAGGTGCCGAGCACGGCTGCAGGCGGGCTGCGTGAACCCACGGCCCAGCCACTCCTGCTGTGCGTCCTGCGCACGAGGCGCGAACACCAGCCTCGCAGCCTCGCCTCCCGCACCGCATATGCACTTTGCGCTAGAAGACTTTTCCACAACGGGTGCGTGTGCCCTGCTTGAAGCCGGCCGGCACCGGCCAGCCCCCAGCGGGCCGCGCACTTGCGCACGTGGTCCTGGAAGCCGCCGCCGCGGCCGGCCTCCACGGCCTTGATCACGCGCTCCGCGATCTTCTGCACCAGCTGGTAGTCGCCCGAGCTGGACGGCAGCACCTTGCCCTTGGCCTCCAGCTCCGCCAGCTGCGCGGCGCGCGGGCAGCTCTCAGTGCACTGGCGCCCCGGCGCCCAACAGCTGCGCGGCGCGCCGGCAGCTCTCTCAACGCAGTGGCGCCCCGGCGCCCCACAGCTGCGCGGCGCGCAGGCAGCTCTCACTGCACTGGCACCTCCGCGGCCAGAAGCTGCCAGCGGTACGCGCGGGTGGCCGCTCTCCGCCAGGCAAGCCTACTGTGCATGGCGAGCAGCACGCCAGCCTCGGTAAGCGTGCCCGGGCAGCCCGCACGGAGGGCAAGCACGCTCAGCTCCGTAATGGTGTGCGTGCCTGTGCTGACACGCTGGCACACAGCTGACGAGCTGGCCCCAGGTGCGTTGCTGTGTACCAGGTCCTCAACTTACAGCCGCGCCAAGTGCACCAGGCAGCACGTGCGCGCGTGCACCTGTTTCCGGAAAATCGCATTGCCCATCTGCAGCTCGATGCCGACCGGCAGCAGCAGCGTGTGCCGCCGCCTCGTGAAGGGCACCGTGCTCTCCAGCAGCAGCAGCTGCGCGGCGCGCGCTGCGGCCCCGATAACGCTGCCCAGCGCCAGGCCCTCTATGGAGGAGTAGCCGAGCGCGTACGCGCCGCCGCCGCCCAGCGCCACGGGCAGCAGGGTGTACGGGCTGAACACGGAGCGCAGGCCCGGCCCGGACTCGTCACCGACCACCTTGATGGCCTCTGTGCGCTCACCCACCGCGCAGCGCACGGCCGGTCCGCGCCGCTGCGTGCGCAAAGCTGCGCGCGGCCGCGCCACACGCAGCCCGCAGGCTGCCGCGAAGGGCGCGGGGCGCGCGCCGCGCTGCATCGCCTGCATTGCCGGCGCGTGTGCGCACACTGGGGCCATGCCTCCCTGCGTATGTGGCTAGCACTGCTGCAACCCGCTGCTTATGCCAGTGGTGTGAACAACCATACTGACTCTGAGAGTTCGGCTGCCTAATCATCGGGCAGGGCCCTAGGTTGCTGCCCCGTGCTCCTCCTTCAAAGTCCCTCAGCGAAGTGCACGCACCAATTTTTGAGCAGCCATGGAGCACCTGGACTCTGCGCTGTTGCTGGCGGGCGGCGCTGCCTTTGCAGCTGTCCGCGTCCTGCAGGCCAAGCGGCGTGCAGGCGGAAGCAAAGAGGCCATGGAGTCCGTGGCCGAGCCCGAGGCGGGCCTGCCGCTGCAGCGCGCCGTGCAGGACTCGGCAGCCGACCTTGAGAAGGCTTCCTCGGCTGCCAAACAGCCGCAGCGGCCCAGCTCTCCGGTCGGCGTGCTGTGCCATGCGAAGCATGCCGAGCTGAGCTTTTTGAGCCTGGATAGCGCGTCGTCCTCAGCGGGCGAGTCCGATGGGGCGGGCGAGGCAGAGGCGCACAGGCGACCAGAGGAGCCAGACCCGCCGCTGGCCGCGGGCGACCCGGAGTGGGCGCTGCACGAGCCTGCGGCGGAGGTGGACGTGAAGGACACCCAGTCGCCTGACCGCTGGGTTAAGCGCCACCGGCAGCTTATACGGCTCACCGGCCGGTGCGCTCCAAAGTTGCCCTTTCTGCGCCGGATGGGGTCTGCGCGCACGTGTGGCTGCGGGTCCCCACTCGCCGGCGCGTGTCAGCGGGCGGCCGTCTTGCGACGGGGGCGGTGTGTGCGGGGCCGCGCAAGCGCAGCAGGACCATAACCTGGCGCTGTATAGTATCTGCTTGCATGTATGGCATGTCTCCGGTAGCGAGCGGTAGCGAGTGTTACAGGCGCTCGCGCTATGCAGTCAATATGTTACGTGTGCTGAGCAGTGGCTTGCTCTGAAGGAGCGGGCGTGGGCCTTGGGCCAGGCAGGCGCTGTGGCGCCAGCAAACTTGGTATATGCATGTGGCAGAGCTGTGTGCGAAACAAATTGTCTTCCTGAACAGAAAATGGTGTCATATATGGTGTGTCCAGCAGAGTCAGGCACGGGCATGCGCACTTGACGCAGCGCACCATGGCGCCCAGGCACCCACTGAACGCAGAGCCGCCGCTGCCGGTGCTCATGTCCAAGGGCTTCATCACGCCCACGGCGCTGCACTACGTGCGCAACCACGGCGCGGTGCCGCAGCTGGACTGGGATGCGCACCGCGTCAGCGTTGGCGGCATGGTCGACCGCCCGGCCAGCTACAGCATCCCGGAGCTGCTCGCGCTGCTGCCTAGCTACACGATCCCCATCACGCTCGTCTGCGCGGGTGCGGGTGCCATGCACAGGACGATTTTGATTTATTTGGCACCGGCTGGGCTGGAGTAGAGTGTCTTGTGTGTGATACTGTTCCTGCTTTCTGCTGCGTGCAGGCCACACTATAACTGGCTGTGTGCGTGCAGCAGTGAGAGCGAAGGGGCGAAGGGGTGTGCAGCAGGATGCAGAGGCCATGCCAGGGGCCGCCGCGGGCGGCGTTGTGCGGGCAGCCTCCGTCTGCGACCTGAGCAGCGAGGCGTCCGCCGCGCGCAGGCAACCGGCGCAAGGAGCAGAACGTGGTGCGCAAGAGCGTCGGCTTCAACTGGGGCCCCGCCGCGGTGTCTACGTCATACTGGACGGGCGTGCGCCTGTGCGACCTGCTCGCGCACTGCGGCGTGCAGAAGCCGGGCGTGGGCGCGCGCTACGTGTGCTTCCGCGGCGTGCGCAAGGAGCTGCCGCAGGCGCGCACTTGCTGAAGGGCATGATAGGGTTAGGGCTAGGGGCGTAGGCGCGCGGTACGTGTGCTTCTGCAGCGTGCGAAAGGAGCTGCCGCAGGCGCGCTCTCCGTGAAGGGACAGGTTAGGGTTAGGGTTGGGGGCATGGGCGCACAGAATGTGAGCTTCTGCGGCGTGCGGGAGGAGCTGCTGCAGGCTCGCGCCCCCTACAGCCGGGCGTCGAGGCTGTGTCCAAGCGCTGCTTGCACTTGCTGCGGCAGCTCGGACCCAACAAAAAACCCAACCCCACATACGCAAGCGCGCGTCCGCTTGTGAACGTCGAGGTTGTGTCCATGCATTGCTTGCGCTTGCTGCGCATGTGGGTTGTGCCATGCGTTGTTTGCGCTTGCTTGCGCACATGGGGATGGTTTGGTCCAGGTGTGTGTGTCAGCATCAACGAGATGCCTGCTGTGGCACGCCGCTCGTGCGTGTTCGCGCACGTGCCCATGCAGTGCGGCGACGCGCGCACAGGGCAGCGACGGCTCGTACGGCACGTCGCTGGCGCTGGGCACGGCTCTGGACCCCGGCTGTGACGTGATGCTGGCATACAAGCAAAACGGCCGCCGGTTGGCGCCGGACCATGTGCGCACCGTGTCCCCTGCCTGTCCTGGTTGGCTCCGACCTTCCTCCGACCGTGCAGATGATGCATGAGCACCTGCAGTGCACCTGTATATACATGCTGTGTGCGGTTGTATCCAGTGTGCCAGAGATGTGAGCATGAGGCATTGCCTCATGCGCGCAGGGGTACCCCATCCGCATCATCATCCCTGGCCACATTGGTGAGCGCCCACTGCTGTGGTTTGGAAGCGAATCGAATACTGGGTGAAGATTTAGAAGCAGAGATGTGCATGTAAATTTGCTGGTAGCAAGAGTCACTGATAGAGTGCTTGATATTGCGAGGGTTTGCAGCCATGCTGCATGGTGCTGTGAGGCTGTGGGCGGCGGGCGGCCGGGCGAAGCAGCAGGCATGCTGCACCTGCTGAGGCAAAGCATGCCGGCGAGCACGAAGTGGCTCGGAAGCGGAACGCTGTTAACCCTGGCACGCCTGCTGGTAACCCTGGCAGCCCTGGTGCCAGGCGGGCGCATGGTCAAGTGGCTGGAGGAGATCACGGTCACGCCGGCCGAGAGCGACAACTTCTACCACTTCCACGACAACCGCGTGCTGCCGCCCGGCATCGACCAGGAGCGCGCCAAGGCGGAGGGTGCGCCCGCGCGCGCGCGCGCCCGCGCGCCGCAGCAGCTGGTCAAGTCGGGAAAAGTCGCTCAGCATGCAGTGCGGCTTCTGGCCGGACTGTTTGGCTGCCTGTCCCCTCTGTAGACATGCATGTAGTGCGGCTTCTGGCCGGGCTGTTTGGCTGCCTGTCCCCTCTGTAGACATACAGGTGGTGATGCCTGTGATGGGGATGGCTGGTGCGGCAGCCTTGTTGGTGTGGAACGTATGCTCCTGAGTGGACATGAGTGCACAGGCCTGATGAGGGCGTGCCGCCTGCAGGGTGGTGGTTTAAGCCGGAGTACATTATCAACGAGCTCAACATCAACGCGGTCATCACGAGCCCCTCGCACGACGAGGTGCGCTCGCACCATTCGCCCTGGCACTCTCGCTTGGACCATGCAACAGGCCCTGTGTTGCACGCACGACAGGACTGGCTGGCCTGCGCGGCCTGGGCCCCAACCGTGTGCAGCGTTGGCGAGTGCGCGCGCTGACGCGGCGCGCTGCCCGGCAGGTGGTGCCGCTGCGGCCGCAGCCGTACATTGTGCGCGGCTATGCCTACACGGGTGCGCGCGTGCACAGAACGCGCCCCAGCATGTGGTGCCCAAAACTGCGGCTGGGCTGGCTGCTGTGGCCTCCCCGTGTGCCTTGCAGCATACGTGGTGGTGTGGGCTGGAAGGGCGCGGCAGCCGCGTTGATTTGGCGACAGGCGGCCCGCGCGCCCAAGGCGTTTGAAAGCGCTGGGACGAGCAGCAGGAGGGACGCGCGCCGATGCCAGGCGACCGGCTCTGCCCGCCAAGTTGCCGCGGGCCTGCCTCCGGGCCCAGACCCCGCGCGCGGCCGCGCAGGCGGTGGGCGGCGCGTGATCCGCTGCGAGGTGAGCCTGGACGGCGAGACGTGGCGGCGCGCGGAGATTGAGCGCCATGAGACGCCCACGCCGGCGAACAAGACCTGGTGCTGGGTGTTCTGGAGCATCCCGGTGACCGCGGTGGAGCTGCTGCGCGCGCCGCAGCTGCGCGTGCGCGCGGTGGACTCCAGCCAGAACATGATGCCCGAGAAGTGCGCCCCGCGCCCGGCACGCGGCGTACGGTTTAGCGCAGCAGCTTAGCATAAGTGTTAGGGCTGACAGTGACAGGCACTTGTTGCGGTAAAGTTTCTGGCATGAAGGCCAGCAAGGTTTGGGACGGATGGGGCACCGTGTCGAGCTCACGGGCAGGGCACATCGCGTGTTATGCACCGATGTCCGCCATGCTATGCCACACAGACCTGCAGGCGAGGTGCAACCTGAGTCCGATGGCCAGGCTGCGCCCTGGTCATGCCCTGGCGCCCGCGAGCGTCGGCGAGACTTTTGAGGCGGGCGCTGGCCTAACGACGGCGCGCGCTGACCTGTGGGGCGCGCGCGGCCGGGCGCGCAGGCTGACCTGGAACCGGACGGCCATGAGACGGATGCTGGACAGCATTGCTGACTCGCCATGCTGGCGACGGCGCCCGCTGACGCGCGGCGCGCGCGCCGGGCGCGCAGGCTGACCTGGAACCAGACGGGCATGAGACGGATGCTGGACAGCATTGCTGACTCGCCATGCTGGCGACAGTGCCGCGGACCTGTGGGGCGCGCGCGCAGGCTGACCTGGAACCGGACGGGCATGAGACGGATGCTGGACAGCATTGCTGACTCGCCATGCTGGCGACAGTGCCGCCGACCTGTGGGGCGCGCGCGCAGGCTGACCTGGAACCTGACGGGCATGAGACGGATGCTGGACAGCATTGCTGACTCGCCATGCTGGCGACAGCGCCCGCTGACGCGCGCCGCGCGCGGCTGGGCGCGCAGGCTGACCTGGAACCTGATGGGCATGATGAACAACCCGCACTACCGCGTCAAGGTGCACGCGGCGACCTGGCAGGACGGCATGCTGGCCATGCGCTTCGAGCACCCCGTGCTCGCCGGCGGCGAGGCGGGCGGGTGCGCCGCACCCTCTGGGCCCCGCAGGCAGGTTTTGCAGAAACTCTTCCCGAAAGAGCACGGACCGTGCCTGAGCACGAGCGTGCGGGTGTGATGCGAATTTTCTTGTGGGGGCTGTGGCGGGCTGCGGACCTCCAGTGCAGCGGTGAGGCGGGCCGCGCCGCGTGCAGGTGGATGGAGCGCGAGTACCACCACGTCGCGGAGGCCAGCAAGCCGGCCGACTCGGACACCGGCAGCAAGGCCAAGGCGGCCATGGATGAGGCGTCGCTGCCGGTCTACTCGCTGGCCGAGGTGCGGGCCGCGCGGCCCGGCCCCTGTGGCAGCGGCTGGTGCTTGGATGTGTATGCACCCGGGCAAGCCTTTGTCATGCGAGGACTGTGATGCGATTCATGTGTGTGACACTGCTGGTTGAGGCCGCGGCGGTACAGCATGTCGCATGCACCGGGCTTACATGGACTCCCCAGGCAGGCGCGGTCGCCCGAGGGCACGGCCCCGTGAAGACCGGGCAATTGCGCTATCATGCAATGATGCAGACGCCCGCAAGCACTGTGCGGCGGGATGGCAGGTGGAGAAGCACGCCAGCCGCGAGTCGGCCTGGTTCGTGCACAGCGGGCTCGTGTACGACGCGACCAAGTTCCTGGCGGAGCACCCGGGCGGCGCCGAGTCCATCCTCATTGTCGCCGGCCAGGTCCGGGCGCTGCTCTGCTTCGCATGGTTAGGGTTTTTTAATGTGTTTAAACCTCCTGTGCGTGGCTGCACCCTGCCTGTGCCTGTGCATTGGCTGGTATGATGCATTGTTAGTCTCTGCGCGAAAACGCGCATCGACTATTGCGCTCCTGGTGTGCATGGGCGTGCAAGAGCGGCTGCTTTATGCCGCGTTGCGCATTGCGCAGGAGGCCACGGATGAGTTTGATGCCATCCACTCAGCTAAGGCCAAGGGCATGCTCAAGCAGTACCTCATCGGGCGGCTGGGCGATGCGCCGCCCGAGGAGCCCGGGCTGCCGGTGCCGCAGGAGCCTGCCTCGGTGCGCAGCAGCCCGCCGTCCTGAGCCTGTCCCTCTGCCAACGCGTATGGGGCTGGGGCCCCCAAGCACTGAGGTTCACTACAAGATCGCTGGAGCCATCATTTGCCGTGTAAGTGAGGCTTTGTGTCCACTCACATTCGACTTACATACTCAAAACGCGTCTTGCGTTTGCGTGCTGGTGGTTCAAGCCTGCGCGCTGCTACTGCGCACTGTAGTTCATGCGGAGGCGGCGGCCGCAGGCGTCGGGGCAGGAGGAGGCGAAGGAGTTGATCGCGCTGAACCCGCGCAAGAAGATCCCGTTCAAGCTGGCGGAGCGCGTGGTGCTGAGCCGCAACTCGCGCCTGTTCCGCTTCGCGCTGCAGTCGCCCAAGCACCGCCTGGGCCTGCCGGTCGGGCAGCACATGTTCTTCTCGGCCAAGGCGCGCCGCGTTGCACCGCGCGCGCAGCACAGAATGCTGTGCTGCAGCGTTGTCCGAGCCCTCAGCTCCAATTTGCAGCGCAGTGTGATGTGCACTGCTCGTGGCACTGCATGGCGCAAAATGTTTTGGGCCTCTCTGCTGTGTAGAGGGCTTGGAGGCGCGTTTGCAAAACCCCTTCAAGCGTGTTGATAAGGAGCAGGCTTGAAGTCCTGCGGCCTCGCATCATGCAGGTCATGCCCCGCGCAAGCCGCGCTGCCCCATGGCGCGCCCTGAAAGCGACCCCGCCGCCCGCCGCCGCGCGCAGGACAAGGGCGAGGCAATCATGCGCGCGTACACGCCCACCAGCAGCGACGAGGACCTGGGCTACTTCGACCTGGTGGTCAAGGTCTACTTTGCCAACGAGCACCCCTCTTTCCCGCTGGTGCGCCCGCCGCGCCGCGCGCGCGGGCCACAATGGGGACGTGTGTAGCTTGTTTGCGAACTTGTTTCTTATCTGCGGGCATGCAGGCCCGCGACGGCGTAGCCAGGCTGCGCATGATGCGGGGGCGTAGTGGCAAGGTGCTGTTGCTTTGTAGTGCGCCGTGGAAGGCCACGCGGACAAGCAGTGCAGGCCATGCCCTGCCCTGGTCGCTGGCGCACAAGTGTTTCCGTCTTGTGCGGGAGCATTGTGTTGGCAGGGCGATCGCAACGCCATGTGACGAGCAGGGCGGGCCTTAGCGCCCGTGCCGCTGTGCACGCGTGCCTTTGCCCAATGCGGGGGTATGTTTCTCTGGCAGGGCGGGCGCATGTCGCGTACCCGGAGAAGGTATTGCTATGCGTGCCTCCATTTATGGGAGCATACTTGTCCGGCAGGGCGGGCGCATGTCGCAGTACCTGGAGAAGATGGCGCTGGGCGACACGATCGACGTGAAGGGCCCGCTGGGCCACTTCATCTACGAGGGCCGCGGCTACTACCGCTCGCACGGCACGCCGGGCTTCACGTCCCGCATGAGCATGATCGCCGGCGGCACGGGCATCACGCCCATGTTCCAGGTCATCAAGGTGCGCTCGACGCGCGTTCTGCGTGCCCGGAGCGCGTGCGTGCTCGGAGCGGCTGTGCGTGCTGCGCGCACGGAGCGGCGGCAGCGCCACTGCTGCGCGGTCGGCGGGGCACGTCGCTGCTCTGTCAGAGCGCACGTGCTCGAGCCGTGTGCCGGAAATGTGGTTGTGTCGTGGTTGATGAGTGATGTGTTGGGGTTGGGGCGCTTTGTCCAGCACCGACCCCCTGATAGGGGCGCTGAGGAGGGGCCTTCTGGCAGGCGGTGCTGCGGGATGCGGGGGACGCGACGGTCATGCGCCTGGTGTACGCAAACCAGACCGAGGAGGACATTCTGCTGAAGCGCGAGCTGGACGAGATGGCCAAGGACAAGCGCTTCGAAGTGCACTACATCTGCTCGCGGCCGCAGGCGCGACCCGCGCCGGCCCGGGCCAAGAGCAGCCATGCTGCTTGCTGCGAGCCCGCCAGGCTGGGCACTTGCACATGCCAGGCTGTGCAAATGCGCGCGAACAGCGCGCGAGCATGGCTGTATGGTGAGGTGCGGGGTGTGCGGCGATGATCGTTGAACAGCGTGCGTGCAGCTCTGCAGTGGTATGCAGGCGCAAGTGGTACTTGCGGACCGCTGACGCGCCTGGCGCCCTGGCTCGTCGCTCCGCAGCCTGCCTGGGCCGCTTGCTGAGGCGCGCCGCGCACCGCAGGGCAAGTGGAAGGGCAGCTGCGGGCGCGTGTGCGAGGAGCTGCTGAAGCGCGAGCTGCACGGGCCCGGCGAGGAGAGCCTTTCAATGATGTGCGGGCCGCCCGGCATGCAGGACGTGTGTATGAAAGTGCTGGAGGCCTGGGACTTCACCAAGGAGCAGGTCATCGTGTTCTGAGCGCCGGCGGCCGGCGCTGAGCACGTCGCCTGCTTCAGCTGTCAGTGAGCTCAGTATGGGGTGGTGTATGGCCGGGCGTAGGCAGAGCCGTGCCTGAGCAGTGCCTGGAGGCGGAGGGCAGTGCGCTGCAGGGAGGCTCACCTTGGTTTTGCAGGAGATAGGGGCGTCGATCAGCAAGCGCGAGTAGGTGAGTGAGCAGACTGTGGCAGGACGATAGACAGTGAGCGTGCAAGCCTCCTTGGCAGCCGAGCGAGCGGTAGCCAAGCGAGCGGAAGTCTCCAACGCGGCTGTGGATGCACGAGCGATCCGCTGAGTCTGTTGGTCGTTTTGTTTTGGGGGTGTCAGAACGCAAAGCGGAACATGTATAGCAGTGGTTTATTTACGTAGGGCATGCTCAGTGCCTGGCGCGATGTCTGCCGGTCCTTTTAGGGTGCTACTTCTGTTTTGGGGAACGTCGCGGACTCGCGCTGTGCAACAGCCAGTGTTCTTTGCTGATGCCGAAACCTGGCACTCAGTCGCAGCAAATGCTGCCGCTTTCTCATTAGGCTTCTCCTGCAGTATGCGCTTTGCTGCAATAGTGGCAGTTGCTTTGTGAATAATAGATAGTGGCGAGTCTATCAGCCGCTTGGTGGACATTCAATGTAACTCAGTGAGTTGTTGCCTCATCGAGAGCTAATGTACCCCTGTGTCCACAGGTGTTGTGTAACACTCTCAACTTATAAGTATAAGTTATATCGCATGCAAATACGCCACTCTGTTACAGCCTTGCCTCAGCATGAGGTCCTTGCCTACACAATACACATCTGCCACAGAGTGAGCATGTGCAAAACAAGGTAAAACATCTGCAATTGAAGTGCATGAAATGACCACATTAACACACGTATAGTGTTTGGCCTGTTTGTCATACAAGGGCCAAGTGCAGCCACCAAACACCTCGACATCCGCCTGTGCGCAGTTGCATGCACATGTACACGTTTGTTCTGTCTCTCTTCTGCAAAGCCCCATACAAGACGCCATCCAGGATACTCAGCAACGAGGCAAGTAGACGACCCAACTAGCCACTCAGAGAGCGCGTCCACGCTTTTTACTTCTGCGCCAAAAGCAGCACCGCCTGGCCTACAGCACCACATCCTGGCTTGGCCATGTACACGTGAGTCGCTACCAAACTTGCACACACCGCTGGGGTGCTGCACATACCATCCATTCCACAATGCAGTCAGTTCGATATGGGCCCGCAACCACCACCGCCTGCAACATCATTTTGTTGGCACACATTTCAACATTGCATTCATGGTACAGTTCAGTGTACACTGGTAGAAATACACTTGGGGAGCTCGCAGATGCAGATGCGAGCCAGAAGCACCCTGTCGTCAGGTCCACTGCATATGGCACAACAAACCCACACACCCCTTCCTCGCACCATGCTAACACCTCTCCCAATACACCGGCCGCCTCTGCGCCTATGCTGCTCGCCAGCAACACCCCTACGCACTAAGCTTGTTAGCAACAACAAGGCATTCGTACTCATATCCTAGGTCTTTGCTGTGCTTGGCATGCCTACCTTGCCTTATTTCAACTCCCTTCCCTACTCCAGATGCCGACCAGGTGTGCACTACTTAAAAACAGCTGCTGACACTCGTAACACCCGCATCCTGATCTACACGTTGACCCCGCGGCACCCTTTGGGGCCCAGCCACCAATGCTCGTTGCGCGCACCATCATTTGTTTGCAGGACATACCCCTTGCATCTCCCCAAGGCGCCCATGCGCCAAGCGAACTCCTCAAGCTTCTCAGGAGCAGCTCGATGCCGCAGGCTCGCGCCGCTGCAGCCGCTGCTCTGTTTGTACGAGCCTCATGGGCCCTTGGATATGCATAACCGTTGATCCAGGTACTGCAGGTTGCTTGTGCTGAGCGGCTCGCATAGCAGCTCACCTACCGCGGCGACGCGTTCAGGGGCGCCGCGCCTCGCACGAGGTCGACGCACATGGGAGCCTGGCAGGCGCGCCCCGCGCGCCCCTCACGGCCCTGGCGCCCTGGGCAAGCGCGCGCTCCAAGCAGCGCCCCGCCACGCACGCCGGCTCACGTGGCGGCCCGACCACCGCAGGGCGCGCGCCGCCGGCGCGCAGGCCCTAGGCGGGCACGCGCTCCGCGC
>JAABVA010003999.1_pt1 | contig 13771 bp, 13 predicted proteins | sample 5560331 | NCBI WGS metagenome assembly JAABVA01 (sample SAMN12812661, study PRJNA571458) | rock metagenome | isolation source: Antarctica rocks | place: Antarctica: Victoria Land, Mt New Zealand sud | collected 2016-01-07 | reverse complement strand
CAACAACGGTGAAGCTAACCCTTATAGGACGCCCCGGCACGGTGGTCGAGCGCGGCGACGTCGTGCTCGTGGCGCTGCGCAGCGAGAAAGCGCCGTCGTTCCCGAAGGGCGTGCCCGCGCCGGAATCGCCCACGGTCGACTACATGGTCTTCGTGGGGCGCAAGCAGTGGGGGAAGGTGGCCGAGGCTCTGGCGGCGGACCCGGCGGACAAGGTGCTGATCGAGGGCTACCCGACGGTGCGCCCCGACTTTACCGGCATCACGGTTTTCGCGACGAGCGCGACGACGACGGGCATTCAGGCGGGGAAGCGGGCGGCGCAGCAAGCGCAAACGTCGACCGGCAGCAATTGAGCCGGCCCGTTGGGGAGAAAGGGACGAATAGATGACCACGATGAAACCGGCGCTCGCGTTGTTGACCATACTCTTTGCTCTCGTCACCCCCTCGCCAGCCCGTGCGGCGGAGAGTACCATTTTCCCGCCGCCCTACATCTACCGTCTGCCCGCTACCGTCTTGGGGCCGCGCGCGCCCCTCTACGTCGCCTGCGCGGGGAGGCTGAACCCGTGCCCATCGTTTGTGCGCAACTACCGGGACGGCTACCAGATGTTCATGTACGGTGTGAAAGCGCTGGGGGTCGGCGGTTCCTCCCCGCTGACCTACTACGAGATCCACATCTTCGACAATGCCCAGGGCGCGATCCTCGAGAACTGCAACCGATCCATCGGAAAGCCAGACGCCACACCCACCTGTCAGTCGGGTCGAGCCAACGGTTTTCTGCGGGGTGGCTATAACGCCTCGACCCACCAGTGTAGCTATACGAGTGGGTGGGTCTACCGCAACGTGAACCTGCTCGCTTTCGTGCTCACCGACAACGTGCAGCCACCCTGCAAAAACACGTTCGCATGGGCCGACAAAGCATCAAGCGCCCTCTACCAAGCCACGATCCGCTACACACAGAACGCCCCCTCGGAGCCGCAACCGTAACGTCGGCGCAGGGCGCCAGTCTTCAGTATGGGCTGCAGGTCACGCAGGCTACTGGCTAGTGACAAGCAGTAGGCAGTCAGCCGAATAGCGGCGGTGAGGGCAACGAAAGGGCCGGCGAGCGCTGAGAGGCTCGGCCGGCCGTGACACCCAGTCGGAAAAGGAGCCCCTGGATGTGCTGGCCTCAGTGTAACATTTCGCGGTTGGGCACCTCGTCTAGTGTGGATGGCGAGGCGCGGCGATGATACATGCCCCCTGGCATCGGATGGGCATATCGCTTGATTGTCCGGCGTGTAGCACGCGAGAGCGTGAACACCCCGGAACGTTGACACCGCTGACCACAGATCCCCTAGAGCGCATCCATTGTGCGGCATGCGGACACACCTTCAGACGGCTGGATGCCCTAACCCATTCCATCTCATTCGTCCGTTGGGCTGCTATTGCGACCCACATGGAAGCTGGTCGCGTTGATCTCCGCCCGGGCGATTTCACGACCGTCAAACTTGTCTCGCCGTTTGATACGGTCGGGCCATTGACGACGACGGCGCAAGGATACATTGCCGCAAAGGGGAGCCTTAACTGGAGTAACTCAGTAGAGATCTATACGTCACGCCTTCCTGGCTATCCCGACGATCAGCCCGTTGGCGTTGCCTGGCTCGTCTACGGTATCCAGGAGGCGGACAAGGTTCCCGGTTGGTGGCTACAGCTCTTCACTGCCATCCAAAGTGCTGCCGAGTGGCGCGCCAAGCCCGCTATCATTGACTACGCGGGCGCATTCGAACTATTCATCGAGACCGTCTTGAACGACACACTGACCGCGAAATACGACGCGGCCGCCGCCGCTCACATCCTGAATCGGACACAGGCCGTGACCGAGCGGGTCAGGACGCCCATGGAACTTGCCATCGGTCATGCGCTCACCGAAGACCATGCTATCCACGACGCATGGGTGACCAAAGTCAGGAAAGTGCGGAACGCGTTGGCGCACGGCAGTGGCCCATCGCTCAACCCGGATGCCGCGGAGGAAGCCCACCAGGCGACGATCGCGGCCATGCGCTGGATTGCTGACCGGTTGCCCTAGGTGAGATGGGTGCCGCCTCGCCAGGCGGTGGATCGTAGCGCACGATCGATAGTGTATTCAAGATCCCCGAGTGCGCCACGATAGCCGTGGATGTAGTCGTCGGCGGTCCCATCATCAAACTGCAACGGCCTGGCGTGCTCGACGATGAAGGCCCGCAGAGTATCAACAAGCACCTCCTTTGTCGCCGCCTCCTCGCGCATGAGCGGTCGCCCTACCTGCTCATCTCTAGTGCCCACAGCGCCCCCTCATTACCACTCCCCGACCGCCTTCTTTAGCCCCTGGTCGTTCCACTTGACATAGATCCGCGTGGTCTCGATCGACGCATGGCCCAGGTGACGGGCGGCCATCTCTAGGTCGCCGCCCTCGCCGACCAGGCGCGTGCCGCAGTAGTGGCGAAACGCGTGCATGCCCTTGTACTCTACCCCCGCGGCCACGCACAGGACCGCCAGGCGCTCCCTGGCGCGCTCGTCCGAGCGATAAGGTATGACGTGCTCTCTAGCCCTGTCGGCCCCTCCGCGCGCCGGTGCGTCGCGCAGAGAGCCCAAAGCGGCGACGGCGGTCTTCGACAGCGAGACGTGGCGTTGTTTTCCGCCCTTGAGGGCGCGCACGACGAGTGTCCCGCTCACAAGGGCGACATCCTCCCAGCGCAGGGCCAGGCACTCGCTGACCCGGAGGCCTCCGTGCGCGGCCAGGAGGATGAGGGCGCGATCAGCCGGCGCGGCCGCGGCGAGCAGCGCCTCGACCTCCGCCGCGGTGTACGGTTGCCGCTTCTCCCACGCCGGCGTCGGGTCTTTGGCCGGATGGGTATCGGCGAACGGGTCGAGCTCGACGGCCCCAGCCCAGCGCAAGGCGGCGTAGAACGCCCGGGCAGCCGCGCGCCGCGTCCGGATCGTCGAGGCGGACAGACCCATCGACTCCATGTGCCGGAGCCAGAGCGCGCCAGCGTCGCGCGCGGGGTTGAGCAGGTCGACCGCGCGCCACGCGAGCAGGAGAGCCGTGAGGCCCTGGCGGTAGGATGTCCGGGTGTGCGGGGAGAGGCGCGCGCCGGCGCGGCCACGCAAGACGAGCCACACGGCCGTGAGGTCCCACAGGCTTTCGGCGTCGCGCTCGATCGCCGCCCGTGTCGCGCGCAGGCTGACCGGCGCGCGCGGCTCCGATACACCGCAATAGTCCGCATAAAACACAGCGAGACGCTCTTCATCTCATCGAACATGTGTTCCTGCTAAGGTAGATTCACGCTCACCGATACGTGCGCGTCCACGGGGCGCAACGGCATGAAAAAGGGATTGGAATGGAGCAGGACCCATCGCCGCCACCGCGCTCGCCCCGCGCCGACGACGCTTCCCCAAAGGAAGACAAATCGGGGCCATGTGAGACCTCGGACGCCGCGGAGTACATGGTCCTGGTCGAGATCTCGCCCAACAAACACGACGAGATCGAGCGGATGGCACGCCTAACGGGCCTGGGCGCCCGGCGGATGCTCGACCGGTTGATCGAGCATGGGATGGATAGCTGGCACGAGGCGCGGCGGCGTGGGTGGCTCACCCATCTCTGGTAGACACGCCGCCGCGCCAACATGGATTTTATGCGGTCTATTGCGGAGTTTCCCGGACTCACGCTGGCAAGCGGGCGGCACAGGCCACGCCACCCCCCTGATTCATGGGAAGTTTTGGGAAGTTTTTTGCCCCTCGGCGCTGGCCATAAAACGCTGCATCTGTCCCCGATCGTCCCCGATGCGGCGTTTATTCGGGGACAGATGCAGCGTGTAGAGGTGTGTCAACTTACCCCCGCTTTGCCCGCGCTTTACCCCCGCTTTACCCCCGGTCCTCGCCCCCACGCGCACGTCATCGTCGCCTGTCGGGCGCCGTACATCCACCGTACTTTTGCCGTACTTCTCGCCCCCGCTGTCCCCGCTGTCGAGGTGCCGACCCCGGTGCAGACCGGACGTCTTCGGACGTCTTTAGACGCCTGTCCACCGCGCCGCTTCCCACCCGCTCCCTCGCACGTACAGACACGCGCGGATGGTCCCCTGCGCCGTTGAGGTGCTGGCCACCGATGTTCACCTGAGCAGCTCAACGGCGCGCTGGGCCAGGCGACGCCTCCAGGCTGACCCAACGCCTGGACGGCTGAATTGGTGCATAACTGTGCAAGATTCTCGCGCGTACGCGCGCGCGAGAGAATTGTGTTTCATTCTGTTTCATAATCAGCGCGCCCTGTCCCCCCGCGCGCGTCGAGCTTTGTGGAATTTTGTGGAAGATACACGCCTCGCCCCCGCGCGCGCACGCGCGAGAAAAGCGTAGCATCTTGTTTCATCCTCGGAGCCTTGTCCAGCCTATGAGGCCCGTGCTCGCGCGTGTCCTGGCGTCCGGGCGTGCCCTGGCAGCGGGTGGATCTCCGCGCCCTGGTCGTCGTAGACGCCCTTTCGATTGCGCCACGTCGCCCATAGTAGCCGATTGTCGTCGGTGTAGTCGACGACGATCGCATCCTCCTTGCCCGGGGCCGTCCGCGAGACCCTGCCGATTGCCTGCACGACCCGGCCGCCATAACTCATCGGCGTGGTGAGAAAGAGGGCGTCGAGCCGTGGCGCGTCGAACCCTTCCGCGATGAGGCTGATCGTCGCGACAACCACGGCCAGCTCGCCGGCGGCGAGGTCCTCGACGACGCGCCCTCTCGCCTTCTTGCCGAGGCTCCCATACAGCGCCGCGGCCGCGATCCCGCGCGCGCGCAGCAGCCGCGTCAGCTCCCGGACATGGCTCACGCGCTCGGAGAGCACGAGGCAGCGCCGGCCGTCGGCGACGGCCTGGGCCACGTCCTCGGTGATCAGGGCGTTGCGCGCGCGCATGGCCACCAGGTCGCTCACGATCTCGGCAAAACTATCTCCCATTGGATGCAGGGATGTGTCGCGCTTGATGATGCGCGGTGTGATGAGCCGGTCGGCCAGGTCCTCCTTGTCGATGCGCGCCACGATTGGCCCAAGGTAGAACTCGAGCACGGCATCGAGCTTGTCGCGGCGGTAGGGCGTCGCGGTCAGGCCGAGCACGTAGCGCGCCGGGAACTGCGACACGACCGCGGCCGTCTGTTCGGCTGGGCAACGGTGCGCCTCATCGAGGACCAAGGAGCCGACACCAAGCAACGTCGGCGGAATGGACCGGGCCAGGCTCTGCGTCAGAGCGATCGTGAGCCGCTCACCCACGCGGCACTCACCGTCGCCGATGAACCCGATCTCGTCGGGCGCCAGCCCTAACACCGTGCCCGCCCGCGCGACGGCCTGGCGCGCGAGCTCGACGGTATGTGTGAGCCAGAGCGCCGGCTGCCGGCGACGCGCGACGGCGACGAGGCCCAGGACGGTCTTGCCTGCGCCGGCCGGCGCACAGACGAGACCCATGCGCCGGCCGAGGGCGGCATCGACCGCACGCTCCTGGGCAGGTGAGAGGGTGATCCGCTCGTCGAAGGCGACGTGATCGGCGACGTGTGTCTCATCGGTCCAGCGCGGCTCGAAGCCCAGGGCGAGGCAATCGCGGTAAACAAGCTCCAATGCGCCGCGCGGCACGATCAGCGCGCCGTCGGGACGCACGTCGTAGTACAGCAGGCGCTCGGGGAGGTCGCGTGTGTCGCGGTCGAACTTCAGGGCATCCTGGTAGGCCGGGTTGGGGAGCGTGAAGCGATCGCGGACGGCGCGGCGCAGCTCCGCGGGGTAGCCCGGCTCGATCACGACCTGGCGGCCAATCGTTAGGACGATGAGCGGCGTCAAAAGCGGCGCCTGCATCTCAGCGATCATGGACCACCTCCTGTCTCATCGCGGGTCGATCCAGTATGTGCAGCCCCTGCTCCCAGGCCGCGACGCGCGCGGCGCAGGCCCCACACGTCCACCCGCGGGACGTGAGATCGCCGCACCCGCCGGCGCAGGGCTTCAGGGGCGCGCCGGCGCCGGCGCCGACCGCCCCCACGTCCGGCGCCGGCGCGCGCGCGGGATATTCAAGGTTGACATTCAACCTGTTAATAACGGCTACGGTGTGGGCGGGCGCTGGTGATTCAAGGTTGACATTCAACCTTGAATCGCCGGCCAGGTCACGCTCCCGTTCGCGGCATTCGTCGCAGCACCATGCGGTGGCCTTGATGAAAGAACCGCAGCCCGCGCGGCACATGATACGGGCTGGTGTCGCCGCGTCGCCCGCGACGGGCCGCTGGCTCTCGCGTACGATGCGTTGCGCGGCTTCAAGCGCCTGGTCGCGTTCCCTGGCCGCCGCCTCGGCCGCCTCACGCGCGGCGTCGCGCTCGTACGCGAGCACGTCGCGCTCGTAGGTCAGCTTCCCCCGCTCTTGGTGCTCCCGCGCCACCTCGCTCTTGAGGACGGCCACGACCTCGTGTGTTGCACGCCCCTCGGCGACGGCGCTGGCTAACCGCTCCTTCCGCCCCTCGACCGCTTTCACTTGCCGCTCGGTCGGCGCGATCTCGGTCAAGGTCGGCAACTGCTGCCAGAACGCGTTGACCGCTGGACCGTTGAGACCCCATTCGTAGTAGAAGTCGCGGCCGCGGCCGCGTCGCATCGTGGTAGCGTCGTCTGTGCTGCCTGTGCCGTCTGTTGCGATCGCGATCTTCTGCCGCTTTTCGCGCGTGAGCAGACCGAGGTTCAAGAGCACGTCGAGGCCCTCTTTATACGCGCTCACGCCCAGTCCATGCGCTTTGATATCGTCTTCGCTCGCATAGAGAGTACATGGCGTTGCTTCGGGCAGCGGCCGTCCCAGCGGCGTGTTGAACTTTTGGTGAAAGGACACGAGGACCTTCTGCGCCTTGCGTGGGAGCGCGTCGTTCATGAACAGCGACTGCCATGCCGCGATTTGTGCTTTGCAGTCGGCGAGCGCGGCCCGCTGCGTCGCGATAAGCTCCCTGACGGCTGGGCTGATCGACGCTGGAGCGGCCCCTCCGTCGGGCTGGGCGAGCGTGTCATCCCTCCCCGCTTGCCCCGCCTGTTTGCGCGCGTCGGCCGCGGCCAGGTCGCGGATCGCGGCGTCGAGGTCGTCGTACGGAAAAGGCGGTGAGCACCGGTCCACCCATGGGCGGAGCAGGATGGCTATCTCGCGCGGCGAGAGGCCCCGCGCGATGTAATGGCCGACGAGTTTGACCATATCCCCGTGGCGTTGGCCCGCCGGCGCCCCGTTCTCAAGCATCCGGGCGTAGACATCCTCCTCGCCGTCCCCGGCGGCGTCACCGGTGGCCGCCCTGGTGGCAGGTCCGCCCCGTCGTTCCGCGAAGAGGGCGCTCAGGGCCGGCGGGGGGAGGTGCGGGGCGACGTCCCACGGGCTGATGTCCCAGGCGTAGGCGACGCCGCTGGGGTGTCGTGTTGGCGGGGCGTTCACGTAGCCGCCCTCGCCGCGCGTGTCGAGGCCCTCCACCTTCTTGGCCGTGTTGCGGAGCGCGCCCGGCTGTGTGAAGTAGAGGTGCCGTCCCTTGCTCGTCTTGACGGTGGGGACGGTGGGGAGGTCGAGCGCGGCCAGGCGCTCGGCGCCGTCCGCACTGTCGACGTCGACAACCCACAACCCGGACACGGCGCCGGTGACGATTCCCACGCCGGCCTGTGGCCAGCGCGCGTACCAGGAGCGAATCGTCGCCTCGTCGGCGGCCGCGTCCTGGTAGGGCTTCCAGAGGAAGTCTTTCGGGGGCTTTTTGGTGGCCTGATTGATCGGGATGACGCTCCAGCCCAGCCGACGATAGGCGAGTGCCCAGTCGAGCGCACATGTCGTGCGCGGGGGCTGGGGCCGGGCGTGTGGCTCCAGAGCCGAGGGGAGGGCGCTCATCGCACGCCCCCTCTCGTGGGGTCAGGGCGCGCGTCTACTTGACCATAACGGCCTATGCTACGATAGGGATGGGTGCCGCGATCGGCGATCGGGCTGGCCGCAGGGCAGCGTGTGTCGGGCACTAGTGGGCCTCCTTTCAAGGGGTGGAGGCTCCCGGTCGTCGGCCGTGACTTTGCTTTATACGGCAAAGTCTTTGCCGTATAAAGCAAAGAGTTTGCCGAATATGGTAACGTGCAAACGGGGCTGTCATTCCCGCTTGCCTGTTGACGGCTGATACGACGACAGGGAGCATGCGCGATAGCCACGGGTGAAGACCGTGGCTATTGTGCTTTTTTAGAGCACAGTAGTCTGACGGTGTGCCGCGTCGGTCGGCGGCCTGGCCTCCTGATTCATGGTCATACACGGCGCGCCGTGTGCGGGTCGATCAGTCATCGAGCGCCTCATACTCAATCGCATAATCAACTGCGTTGGTTGGTCGACGCCTGTGCCAGCCGGGCGCTGTGAGCGCTGTGACGTCTCTGGCGCTGTCGTTGGCCAGGTCTTGCAGCGTCAGGCCGAGGCCACCCATCGCCCGGGACAGGGTCGACGCGCTCGGATCACCTCCTCCTTTTTCAAGGCGTGAGAGTTGTGTCGGGTCCATGCCGCACCTCCGGCCCGCCTCCTCGAGCGTAAGATCGAGCAGTTTACGCTTGCGTCTCAGGAGCCGGCCGATGGCGGCCGGGTCGAGCGCGTTGTTAGCTGATTCGACTGTGCTGTGCATCGGCCGGCTCCTGAAAACTGACGGATGGTTTTTCTGACACGTCGCTGCGCGCCGCCTCGGTGAGGTCAACGAGGAGGCGCTCTCCGTCCCAGGTTGCTTTGTACCGTCGTGTCATGTGATGGCTGAGGCCATAGTGGTTCATAAACTTGCGACCAGAGATAAGACGTGTGGACGGGCGTTGGTGGCGTCGAAGCGGGTAGGCGTAGATAGACCCAGGGATAGCAGGGCGGATGGCCATCTGTCGCTTACCGCGATCAAACAGGAGCTCGACCATGGATGGATCGCCCATCAATGTGGCGATGCCCTGGGCGACGACGAAACGTCCCCCGCGTTGGATGGTGACGCTGAGCTCGTTATGGCGCGCCCGTCCGGTGAACAGCTCCAAGTCCTGATCGCTCATCCGCGCGTGTCTCCTCGTGGGTCTGACCCAGCGTCGTAGTCTCTGGTGGTCCCATGATATCACATCGGCTCTATTGTTGACCAAGACTCCTGCGCTCGTGCGCGGGATCGACTGGGCGTCCACGCGCGTTCGCTCGCCTGCCATGGTGTCCCGCTCTCCCGACATGCCTCGGTTCTACGGCCGCCCCCCTGGCTGGCCTTGCCCGTGGCGTTGGCGCCGTTGCTGGCGCGCCTACGCCCACTATACGGGACGGCGGCGTGCTAGACTAGAGTCGAGTCGATTTTGACCCGTAGAGTCGATCCTGACCCCTCAGGGTGCGGCGTGGGTCCACGAAGGGAGGGCGCGATGGACCGGCGATGTCTCCAGTGCAACGGACCGCTACCCCCCACTCGCCGCGAGCGTGGACGGATTGCCTCGGGTAATCACCAGCACTATTGCAGCGATACCTGCCTCGACCTGGCGCGAACGTGGGTCTGCAAGGGATGTGGCACGCTTGATAAGGCGCACAAACCTTCTCGGAAGAGAACATATTGTGCGAAGTGCGTCGGACGTCAGGAGAATACGGTCGCGCGGACTGTTTTTCAGAAAACGCGTGATCGACAGATCGCCCAAGGCCGTGTACTCGTCGCCTGTAACTATGACAAGTGCCCACGGCCTGGGGATTTACTTGATCTCACTCGGTCGGAGAGCCAGCGCCCATCGCGCTGCCGCCATCCCGAATGTAAAGCCGCCCTCCGTGAAGAGCGACACGGTGGGTGTAGTCCGTTGACGGGGAGGGAGATTTTCTGCGCGGACTGCGGCGAGTCGCGTGGATACCGTCCGCCCTATTATGAGCGGAAGTTTAAGTTTTGCCGTGTCTGCGCGCAGCGTAGGCGAGAGGCAAACACGCTCCCCACGCAGACGGTTGAAACGGCTGCTCCGTTGGTCGCGGACGGTCAGGCCCATGCGCTCAAGGAGTGGCGCACGTGCGGCTTGGATGGCTGTGAGAGCGGCCGGCTGGTCTGGATTAGTGAGATCAAGAAGTACCCGGACCGGACGTTTTACTGTTCTTGGGCTCATGTCAAAGCGGCGCAAGCGGCGCGTACCCAGCATATCCACTGTCGCGGTTGTACCCAGGAGCGCGTGTTGGAACGCGCCCACATCCCTCGGGCCTTCGATCCCCAGACGATGACATACCTCTGTCAGGCGTGCTGGCCGGTACGTTCCGTGGTACAGACGTTCGACTGTCACCGCGCTGGATGTTCCATCAGGTTCGAGCGCCGTGTGTTGGTCAGTGCCCTGGATGTTCCTCGGTTTTGTTCGCGGACATGCCGTGTGCTCCATTACGACGGTGGCCGCGCGGTGTGCGCCAACCCGCGCTGCTACAACCCGATTCCGCGGCGAAAGCGCTACAACCGCTATTGCAGCACGTCGTGCTACGAGGCGTCAAAGCCTGGACGCCCGACGCCCCATCGTCAGCCATCTAAGGCTGAGGGCCTGGTTGTGGCGCAAATTGAGAGCGGCGTGCGACGTATCAAGGTCATCGTGGACCGCACGGGTGTGGCGCGTAACACCGTACGCCGGGTCTTCCGTGAACGCGGGATTGTCGCTGGTCCTCATGCGACCACATGACCCCTACTGCACATACCGAGGGCCGGTACCGCCCCCCGCTGTCCCGCGCGCCGAGCGGTACCGCTGCCCCACGTAGGGTACATACAGCAGACCGGGTGCCTTCGCTTTTGTCGCCTCACCACGGCGGTCATAGCGTTGGGTGGTGGTGACGTTGCTGTGGCCGGCCAGGAACCACAGCGTGGAGATACCCGCGCCTTACTGCATATAACGACTGCCGCACCCTCCACGCTGGCTCTTTGTGTGGGCTTATTATGTGTCCGAGAACGCCGATTTAGGGACACATCACGAGTCGCGGCCCGGCGATCTCGTCGGCGAGGGCGAGCGACCGGCTTAAGCGTCCCCTCCGGCTTCGAAGACCGCGTCGATTGCGCGGAGGAGGCGCGCACGATCGTACCACTGATAGGCCAATAGGCCGTCGAGGGAGCCATACGCCTGGTCGATGGCCAGCCGTATGTCGTCGGCGACGCGGTCTCGATCGGCGGTCGGGAGGGCGGTCCACTCGGACACTCTGGACACGCTGGAGCGAAAGATCTCCGACACGGTGTCCGGGTACACCTCGTCGCTACGGACGTCCTCCTCGATGCGGCGGCGCAGCTCCGGGAGCAGCATCCCTCGGAAGATGATTTCTTCTGTGTCCTGAAAACGCATCGCTCACTCCCCCTCGTCGTTGTCTCGGGCCACGAGCCGAGCCACCCGGCCCCCGAGGTCCTCCCTGTTGTCGTCGTAGACCGCCAGCACGCGCACGTCGCGGTGCCTGCTAAAGCGCTGTACGGCCCTGATGTCCCCACCGGTCCGGTCGAGCGCGGCCGTGATTGCCGCGTGGCGCAGCCCGTGCGGCCGCACCTCTTTTAGCCCCGCCTCCGCGCCCAGCGCGCGGACGATGCGGTGCAGCGACCGGCCGGTGAGCCGTCGGCCCATCCCCTTGCGCGCGCGGTCGAAGTTGACGAATAACGGCCCTGGCGACGGACCCCGGACGGTGAGCCAGGCGGCCAGCACCGCGCGCGTCGGCTCCGGCAGCGTCAGCGGGACGCGCTCCGTCTGGCCCTTTCCGAGGACGCGCACGACACCGGCGGCGAGGTCGACGTGCGCGACATCGAGCGAGACCACCTCGGCGCGGCGCAGCGCCAGGTCGAAGAGCAGGCGCACGGCGGCGCGATCGCGGTGGACAGCCGGCCCGCGCCGGCGATCGAGGACGCCCAGGAGCCGGCGGTAGCCCGCGTCGCCCGGGCCGCGCGTGTCGCGGTAGCCCTGGCTCTTGACGTTGGCCACCTCGAGCGCCCAGGGCACGAGGCCGAGCGTGCGCGCGATCTTGACGAGGGAGCGCAGCGCGGCCAGGCGGCGGTTGATGGTGGCGGCTGCGAGGCCTTTCCCCTTCTGGTCAACCCGCCCCACGAGGTCGGCGCGGTAAGCCAGCGCCAGGCCGTTGGCGGGGCCGTGGCCATGGGCGAGCAGCAGCGCCGCGGCGTGGGCCAGCGTTGGGACGCCCAGGAAGCGGCGGACGTCCTCCAGGTCGCGGCGGTAAGCGCGCAGTGTCAGCGGGCTCCGGCCAGCCAGGAACGCGATTAGGAGCGCGTCGCCGGCGGCGAGGGTCGCAGGGTCAACCACGTCCACGTCGACGCGGTCGTCGGGGTCGAACTGTGGGTATGGCTGTGGACGCGTGGCTACCCGCGCCGGCGCGGGCATAGTAAACTGATCGTGCATGATGTCCGCAAGGATGGTGTGGCCGGGGGCGCGGTGAACGTCTCCGGCCTCTCGTTTTTTATAAGCGGCGCGTGGGCACATCTTACCATGGCGGCCGGTGGTCGTCCGCGCGGACGACGTCCCCGTGCCGCGATTCAGCCGCGCGGCGGTGGCCGCTACCGCCGAAGGTCGTGTCGTCCAGGGCATTCACCTCCTCACGGTGTGTGAACACACGGCGCGTGACCATAACGTTTTTAAATGGATGTTCCACCACCCATAACAATATTGTTATGGGTGGTGGGCTGCACGCAGATTCACGCGGGCGGGCTACTGGCGGATCGCTGGCTGTCCGCGAACCATCGCCCTGTAGCCGCTACGGACCGCCCGCCTCCGCCTCTCCAGCGACGTGATGCGCTGCGTCCTGTGCCGCCTCTTTGCGTTCCTGGGCCTCGCGTTGGTTTCGTTTGTATTGGATGCGTTCGCGGATCTCCCAGACGATCTCGCTGATCGCGTCGAGCTTTGCCTGTCCGCGCGCCGCCTGGATCTCCTCCGGCGTCATGCGCATGGGCGCGCTTGATAGGCCGCCCTCTCGCCCCTCTCGCCCGTCGCGCTGATCGCGTCGCGCGCGCGGCGGTGTGGGGGTACGCTGGTCGTCTGTCTGCATCGTGCGTGTCCTCCTCCTCGGTGTAAACGAGCGGCGCGTCTGGTGCGCCGCTCGCCTCCATGATGACAGTTGGGCGCGCGTGGGCGCGCTACAGAGCGGGACCGCTGTCAGGCTCAGGCTCAGGCTCAGGCTCCCCGGGCGGTGGCGTCGGGGGTATGAGGAGCACGGGGGGCACCAGACGCAGGTGGCGCGCCCGGCGCATCGCCCTGTCCCTCGTGGTCGCCTCTTTGACGCTCCTGGGCCGTCGTGGCCGCCGTCCGCGCTGCATGGGCCTCTCGGTCGCGCCGGCCGCGCGCCATCCAGCGATCGTGTCGCCAGTCCTCGGCGGCCCTGGCGTCATCGAGGTGCGCCCGCACGAGCGGGGCGTCGGCGGCGATCACCGCGTTCGTCATGATGTGCAGGGCGTCAAGGTGGCGCAGGAGCCGGTGGTGCGCCTCGTCGTTAGGCAGGACGTGGTCGTCAGTTGTCCACGCCTGAACGGCGTCGAGGACCGCGTGAAACACGTCGTACACCTCCTCGTCGGCGAGCGTGACGGATGCCGGGCCGGGGATGCCCACGGGCTGGGTGGCGTAGCTCTTACGGCGATCCGTGTCCCGGCTCGCGCGCTCCTTTACCCGTTCAGCCTCGTGGGCAAGGACCTGAAAGAACATGCGCGCGAGCGGCGGGAAGTAGCTATGCGTGGCGGGGTCTTTCTGGGCGACCTCGGCCCAGCGGCGCAGGAGCTCGACGGCGCGCGCGTCGGTGAGGGTGTCGGACCTGCTCAGTGTGTCGAGGTCGAGGGGGGCGTCGTCGAGGGAGCCGT
>JAABVA010003998.1_pt1 | contig 13772 bp, 19 predicted proteins | sample 5560331 | NCBI WGS metagenome assembly JAABVA01 (sample SAMN12812661, study PRJNA571458) | rock metagenome | isolation source: Antarctica rocks | place: Antarctica: Victoria Land, Mt New Zealand sud | collected 2016-01-07 | reverse complement strand
ATCGGATACAATGCATAGGGACATACCGTATGCTGAGGTTAATGTAATTTGCGAAACGCCCGCCCATCAGCACACACACACACCTACCCATATGATGGGTCATGCATGACTCATGGGACATGAGGCTGTGCTCTTTACCACCTTGTATGCCGTCATGTCAGTGTCTCAGCATCACCTGACAGGTCTGTGTGTACAAACAGATACCGAATTTGTACACGAACGGCTGCCGCTGCAGTTGAGGTACTATAGCTCGGTGTCAGCATCCTCAATGTAAAGTTTGCATGTGGTACATGACAGTGTCAAAAATGCCTCAACAATTACTGTGAAGTCAACATGCCCATATCCCTGATGGCCATGCATTGGACAGCAGATCATACATTGTATTCATCACAATAAACTTTCCCATTGTTATGTTTGTGGTACCTTTTGCATATTCTGTGTTCACATGGGACGGCGATATATCTCTGACGAAGCGCATCACTTTCAGCAGTGGAAATGTCAAACGTTGATGGCAACAATCTAAGCATTCAGCTGAAGTAGAAAAGGCGTTTGAGCATTCAGTACATGCTGTACAGTTTAAAGGTTAAAAAAAACGTTTTCTGGCAATGATCATGCCCTACAACAGCAACAGCTTTGAGCCCACATTGGTGACGCTGTTTAAACGATTACTGACTGTGCCTAGTGCAACATTAACAGGAAGCTCTAGCACTCTATGTTGCTTCCTGTGGCAGCCTTGCCATCAACTACCCACAACAGGGCAGTTTATCAAGCATACCTCTAAGGCAAACGACCCCTCTCCAAAGCTGCCAGCAAGTATGCTGACCATTCTTCATGTACTGATACAGTCACTTGTGCCTTGGTTAGCGCCTGCTCCCTCTCAGATAGCCCGCTCTGAAAGCTTTCAGCCAAACATCTTGGCAGCGGTCCAGTGGTTAGACTCTGCGTAATGGCCTGTTTCCAAGTGTTCAACTCAATTTGAGTTTCTTTCACCCTGTCCTGAGCTTTGGCCATGAGCTCATGAGCATGAGCTGCTGCAGCAGCCATGAGTGAATCTCTGTGTGGGGCACCAACCAGGTCTGCAGGTGCTGCAGCAGCTGGTGTCAGGGATATGGGCATAGCAGCATGCACATGTGTAAACTGCTGCAATCCAGGAGTTGCAAAAGCTGACCCTGAAGGCATCACATCAGCCACAGGCCTAGCAACCACAGCCTGAGGTGCAGATGATGGTGCAATGCTGGCAGCTCCTGCATTCATCTGCTGGTTTGTGGGCAAGGGCGACCGCTGCAACAATGTGTTATAAGGAGCAGTGCGTGACTGCCTCTTACTCCTGACATCATCAAAGCCTGAAGCTGATGCCAGCCTTTTCAACCGCCCTCCGCTGTGGTGAAGAGCAGGAGTGTCAACTGATGTCCCGGGTGTTGTTGCTGCTGCTGCTGCATTGGGGAGAGCTGGCTGGTTGATGTGCTTTGTATTGGAATGTGTAGTATGAGCAGGTCCACTCGCATTGCCATATTCATCATCACTTTGTTCATCATAGCTCCTGCTTGCATCATCACTGTCTGCTTCGGAAAGTTCCCTATACCGGCTGGATAGCTGGTCTCCAGTTTGGCGAGGTCGAAGTTGGTACTGTCTAGCCTTTGTCCTTTCATCAATGTTGAGCCTTTGTTGCTCAGAAGGCACAAAGTCCTCAGCAAGAAGGTGGTATACTTCAGCAGCCAGGCACAGCCTCTCTGGACATTCATCCGCATGCCTGCAGCACATCGCATTTGCAGCATGGTTTACAAGGTTGAAGGTGTCCAGCGCCTTGCACTTGTGGGTGCAGCTGGCATTACCTGTAGTAGTAGTTAATGTTGCACATGCCCTTCCATGGGTCGTAGTGAGTAATTTGGCCCAAAAACTTCGTTGGCCCAGCATCTTCCACGGGCCACTGTATCCAGACATGACGATTCTTTGGGTCTTCAAGACGACTACGTGCCTCTGCCTGCAGATGTTTCCAGATCTGCTGATTGTCCTCAGCACACCTGATGCTTTCCTTCCATTTCTTGCGTGATTCCAGGCCTGCAAATGACAGAAGGTTTTGAGGGACACAGCATAGGAAAGGTCTGCTGAGATTCCAGTTTGCTGTCCATGAAAGCTGACTGACCTCCGTGTTTCTCGAATCTTGCGCCTGTGAAAATACAGCCCCCTCTCCACCAAACGTCATTGGGCTTGTGGCTACAACAGCTACTGGTGCATTTGAAAAAATAGTCAGGTTCGTGACCTCCGAGAAAGATCCCTGCAATCGCAAGAAAACTTCACGTACGAACTTGCTCCCGGACTAAGACACCTGAGACACAACACTATTGTTTCCCTGTCTTGCAGTCATCGCCACCCTCTCCGCAAGTGACGTGACAGATGCACCGGAGGGAGCCTGTTTCATCGCTACAGGCTGCTCTCAGTTGTTCAGCAGTCAACCGAGTTAAAGGGCTGAAGGGCGCGTTTTCAATCGTCGACATTTTGTATGCTCACAGCCACAGTTTTCAAAACGGGTATAGTGCCAAATAAGCGCTAGCGCAACGATGATTGAGCTTGTCTCGATTTCAGTGTCGAAACGCCAGCTGGCCAGCTGCCTAGATCTAGAATACGAAACTGGTCTTGTCGCGACTACAACATTCGACACCACGAGGCACTGCCGTCAACCAGACACTTGCGCGGTAACATGTAATTGTAGTACGGCAACTGCTAGCTCCATAAGACGTGCTTGCTGCGGAATTGGAAATTGAGTATAGGCACAACGACTGATCTTTTGTAAGTCCTGCGTCAGCGCTTACTGCGACTCGCCAGGGCTCATCTCGACAGCCACAAACTATGAGTGCAGCAAACTTGTCTTCTCTCACAGACGAACAAATCGAAGCTCTGACGCATCGTGTTGAGAAAGAACTCCGGCAGCGCAACAAGAAACGTCAAGCAAAAGCTCTTGCAGAGGCTCTGCGGGTAGGTTCAGCTCAGGTTGCAATATGTGCATCGTTAGTGATGCTTAGTGCCTCGAGCAGCGTTGTCCTGTTGCCTCAACATAAGCGACTGCCGGCAGGTCCAACCTGACGTCACAATATCTGATAGCCCGGCAGAGAGTTACAAGCACAGCCCTGTTGCTGACGATGAGGACGGCATAGAGACTGACAGTGCCGACACCGATCCAGACTATGCCGTTCCAGACAGCGGATCCTTTGCTAAGGTATGCTTGGCTTGGCATGAGATTGTACAGAGCAGGCAACAGCTTGCCTATACTCTGATATTGATTGTAAACTGTATTGTAGACTTCCAGCAGCCTTGTTGATGATGATTTTGAAGATGAGGACACCTCCGGTGACATTAGCCATACTCACCCTCAAGAGCTGCAAGGCCATGTTGCAGAAGAAGAGGTTGAGTATGAGCCACCTCCTCTGGACCCTGGCCAGGGCAGCTACCATGAGGAGCTCCTGACTGCAGCTCAGAGATTAGCGCTGACCACGCAAGCTACGGCCGATGTCACTTACCATTCAAGGCAGCAGAGCTTTGCTTCCCTGCTCCACAAACCATTGTTTGAGCTCAGCAGGTGATAGACATCTGCAGCAAAGTCGGCTTGGTGCTTAGATCATTGACAAATCTTCCCAAAGTCAGTTGCTGGCCTGTCTTTCTGACATGTCAAGCAAACATCTTACTTGACAAAACATTTGCAGGTGTGTTGAAACTCCAGGATCCTGGATCATCAGCTCAAAGGAGCAGTCCGGTAAAACTGTGCTCATGGCAGCAATGGCTCTGATCAGCAAGCACCTCAACAAGCCCTGCATTATCATTGTGAATGACAAGAAGTCTAATGTTGGCAAGGTCTGCAATGACCTCCGAGGCCTGCTGGGTAGCTTTGACATAGATGTTCACTGGATGGGCGCTGCAGCATCTTGGGATGCAATGAAACAATCTCAGCCACTGCGGCGGAACTTTGTCCGTGGTGGAGTGGTGCCAGTACTGCAATGCTACAACACAGAGCTGACACGACTGAACTCATATGTGCACGAGGAAGGTGTATCTGGTGAGTGTATGTACTTTGACTTCTTGCACCTCAAAAGGTTGACTGCAAATGGCTCCTGGCATGTCTGACACATCTGTGTCCCATCCTTTATTCCGTTCTTGATGGCATGGTCGACACAAGGACTTCAACACAGTCATACACCATCACTATCAAAGGCTTGCTACATGGTTTGATAGCATTCATGACTGTGTTATCACATCATCAAAAGATGCATTACTTTACGCAACCCAATATCAAAAGGGTTCCTGCTAAATCTGCCCACTCATAGGCAGCTCTTGCACTGAGCCTGCAGGGCTCACAGTCATTATGGATGAATGCGACAGCATCTGGAGCACAAAAGTGGAGGCAGAGCAGCCTGCTTCTGGTGTATTTATTCAGCGGGAGATTGAGTTATACAACCTTCTGAAAGGCGCCATATCACCTCAGCCACTCGGCCAGGACAGTGCTGTGAGATCTCTCATCCAGGTACATTTGACCTCATTCCATACATTTGCCTCCACGTTGGACATGCCCGGCCGGAGCTGCTGTGCCAGGGGTAAAAGACCTCCTGCTTTGTACACGCCCGAATGCCTGCCATTCATGAGGCTTAATCTACTTTCAGGATGACAGGACAAAGCCCTATGCTACCAAAGAATCTGCAATCGGGGCTTGTGATGCAAACTATCATTGCAACCTTGAGCGCAGTGTTTTTACAATTGTTGCACATGGTTGATCTGAAGCTGCATCTGCTGCCGGTGCAGGTCTCTGCCACACACCTAGCAACCATGCATTGGCACAGCATGTGGAAGATCCCTGTTCGCCACATCATTGTTGAGGAGGAGGCTTTGCTTGCCAAAGGGTACACCTTAGAGACAGATATGCAGCTGGTTGCAACTATTCAAGCACCATGCAGGGCAAATGAGTATGCCATGAGGCTACCTGAGGCAAGCTTCTCCTCCCTATTCTGCATGTCCACCATATACCTAGCCACAGTCCACCATATGCCTGGCCACTGTCCACCATACACCCAGCCACTGTGAAATTGTGCTCAACATAGAATGTGACTGCACCGACACAAAGCCAACTGCTCAGTGTCCCAGCAGCCTATTGTGTATTTGCCCATGGTGTTTTGCCACATTCATGCATGATGTGTAGCATTTAGATCGTGAGCTTTTCAGTCTCTGCATGGGCTTGCTGTTGGAGTGCAGTTGGCAGAAGAGCTGCAGGTGTTTGGCAATGATGCTCGGAAGGGCAAGTTGATGTTCTTCTGTACTTGTCCCTACGTCCATGCTTCCAACATGGTCACCACCTTCGACATTGCCAAAGAGATAGTCCATGACCATGTGCCAAATGCTGTCTGCATTGTTGTACATGGAGGGGGAGTGCATGCTATCTACAGTGCACAGCGGCCAGAGGAGCAGGACTATCTGACCGGCATGGGGCGCATCATGTTTGAAAACTCAGAAGCCAGTAAGTTGCCAGCCAAGCAGGGTCATACTGATTTGTCCATTGCTCACTGTAGACCTGTTCTGCACATTGCAGTTCACTTTTGGGCTCTGACAAGTTGACACGTGTGATGTGGGTGACTAAGTTGTCATGCTTGCAACCAGAGCACGAGCTTCTAGGCTACTGCAGACAGCCACTTGAGCGTGAGCACACAGCAAGGCTGAAAGCCTGTAATGCAACTGCATCCAATTGCTATCAAACTCATTGTGCAGGCATTGAGATCTTCGGCAAGAAGAGGTCCAGGGCAAGCATTGAGAACCAGGAACCAAAAGTTGTCAAGCAGGCCAACATTGCAATCCAAACCATTGATGAGGACATGGGGCTTCAGCGGCCTGTCATCGTGCTGGGCTACAACTGCGTTGGACGCTGCGTATCAATCCGTTCCAAGCGGCGTGTGATCAACTACATGATTGCAGCATACTCCAATGGGAAGACTTCAGCAGATCTGAAGCAGATGATGATGCGGGGAGCTGGTTTCACTCGCCAGGTCTGCAGGCAACATGCTTTCAGCATCCCTTACAAAGTCAATCAAGCTCAGGAGTGCACAGAGTCTCATCCACTTTGCTTGCATTGCTTTCAGCTCCTGATATTGCAACTAATGTCTGCATATAGCAATAGATCAGTACATCAGCAGAAACACTGTCTTCAGTGCATGTATGCTCCTTTGATTGCCTGGGCTGTTCTTACCTCGCTATTCGCCTGTGAACAGTCTGCATCCATTTGCTATACCAGCCTGACTTGCGCTAGCTCCTGCAAAGCATGCTCACATGTGTCTACCTTGATGGAGTTAGCATTGCAGGAGAGAGAGAAGCAGGGCTACCAGCACATCCGATTAACCAGTACAGCAGAGGACTGGGAGGTGCTGCAGAAGCTGTACGATCTGCAGCTCAAGGCTCTCAGTTTGTCTGCCACAGGCAATGTTGAGGACCTTGACAAGTGGTGCGTCAATTTTTCTACATCTGCCAGTGACCCTGTCACTTTTCCCTGCCTTGTCATTCATTCGATTCTGTTATCGCCAGATTCTGCATGTGCATTTCTACAGATGCAATGCACTTGATACTGTGACATCAACACTACTTTTGGTCCTTGTTGATCCAGCAAGCCGTTAATGCATACACTAATGTCTCAATGCCCTATGTGGATCCATCCTATTGAGACTGGCTGACTTTCAGGTACCATGGTGACTATGACTACGAGGAGTTCCGGCCATTGTTTGAAGTCAAGCGGCCACATATCAGAAGGAAGCTGGGACGTTTGGACTTTCAACAGGATCAGCGTGTGTCACATGAGCCAACCACACCAGGTGATTTTACTATGGTTACAGTCGGATTGAGTGTCCACTTAGCTACATGTGTGTCAGCATTATCTGCATGTACATACAGCAAAGTTCCTGGCAGGCAGCAGTTGTGCAGCAAACATGTGTTTGTGTGAGGAACTGAGCCGTTTGAGTCAATGAAAAAGCTCACCCCTAGAGTGCCTTCTGGCGCCTGCTCGACTGCTCCTGCATAGCACAGCTTGCACTTGACAGACTGTCATCTTGGGCATGCTGCCGTTGGAATGTGTGATACTGCTGCAGAGCACAAGAAGAGCAGGAAGACCACAACCATCAACTTGACAAGCAGTAGGACCAAGTTCATGCAAGCTGTCTATGCTGCACATGCAGCGAATGGCCACCAGCCTGTGCATGAAGAGGTGAGACCTTGAGTGGCTGAGCTATGCTGTCTACTCCTGTTGTGTATGTACTACACATGCCATAGCATAGCAGCAGCAGCAGTCAGCACCAAACATCTGGAGCATGCTGTATAACCTGATTGTCATGTGTCTCATGTGCAGTGTATTGCCTAGTCCTAGGACTTTGCAGGTTGTGTTTGCCAATCTTGCCTATAGTATGTCGGTGGTGCGTGTTGGTGGCTCCTCAAGTAAGTATGTTACAGACAGTGCTGTTGTGCAGGACTTGATGCAGTTTATGAGAGATCATCCTGAGTACCTGCCTTACAGCTCTTACAGCATACACCACAATGCAGAGCGCTCTGTTTGCTCGAGACGTTGTGCCTGGATAAAGACGGATGAGAGAGGCTTCATTCATCTTACATCGGGTGGCATTGAATATCAAGCCCAACTACAGGCCGCTGTGGCTGCAGAAGCTAACACTGCAGGCACATCTACAGCAGCAGGAATCTGACCTGCTTAGCGCCTCTGCATAGGCATCCAAATTTCGTATATTTAGCTAAGCTGCACACTTGGGTTCCAAACACAAAGTAAGCTGCCATTGCTTGAGACCCCACACAGCAATCCTGGGCAACTGATGACACAAATGCTGTTTGTTGAACCTGAGTTTGCACGTATATTTCTCGGAAAGCTGCCAAAATAATACCCAATGCATCATTTTCAGCTACTACACCACAAGCTCGTGATTCATATGTCAATCGATGTCTAGGTCAGTCAGTCACGCAACAATCACTGTGGATATCTGATGTACAGACTGCCACACCCAATGCCATGTCTCTACAGCCCAGCCATTCAACATGCGGTTCAGCATCTGCATTTCTGTTGTCCATGCGTTACCTCATACACTCAATACTACACTGTCTGATTTAGTGGACACAGGACTTGTAAATGGGCATGTTATTGTCTATAAGCAACAGACAGCTATGTAAGTTGAAGTTGTGAACAGTATGCATACCACAGAACTCAGTCTGAAGTGCCAGTACACAAAAGCCGATGTCGTGCAGCCTGCAATTTGATGCGTGATTGAAATACTCTGTGACTGGGTCAACCCTTCAGACACCAAACTCCATTTCTGCCAATGGAAATGGTACTGCAAACTCTATATTCACTAAAACAGGCTGTGCACAAGCCTGGCACGCTGTGTATACATTGTCAGTGAGTGGTCCACTTGGTTCCCCACCTGCGTGGCTTTATGCTTTGCCAGCATTTGACTGTCCAAAGGGCAGTTTGCCAGTGTAACACAGACTCTTCAGGGTCTGCACAAGAGGTAGGAATAAAGCATGACAACCCAACATTAAGAGCCAATCACTAGCAAGCTCCTTGTCAACAGCCAAAGCCACAAATGCAATTTGCAGCCTAGCATTTGATTACAAATGTACAGAAACACTTCAAGGCAGCACGTAATCACACTGGGACTATATAGTACACTTCACTGCAAAATTGTCATTTGTATCTTGTGGCCTTCTACCATCTGGAGCCACCTCTTGCAGGGGGGGGTGCTTCCCTTTCCCTCCTGAAGGGTGCAGCAGGGCCGTCCCGCCTGGGTGGTGCATCCCTGTCAGCAGGGGCATCACCCCTAGCAGCAGCCCCAAACCGGCGTGGAGGTCCATCTCGGGCAGGTACATCCCGAGGTGCTGCATCTCTGCCAGCACCACGTGGTCCACCACCCCAGCTTGATGGTGCTGCATCCCTTGATGGTGCATCACGAGCTGCAGCACACATAACGCATTTGTAACACTGCAACAACATTGCATGCTGCACCTGTACATGCAGCACTATGAGCTAGCATGCAAAAGCAAGCCAGAGTGGTAGACAGAGCCTTGACACAAGCTGTGTACAGGTCAGGGTTGGCTGGACATTTGAGAAGGTTTGCAGGGCAGCAACAAGGTGACATGCAGTCCACAGTCTATGGGGAACGTGATCATCCTGAGCTCGTTGAGCACTGTCATTGAAGCTGCTGCGCAATGCATCAAGGTCCAATCACACACAAGATACAGTGCATGATCATATGAGCCATGCTAAACGAATGATAAGGTTGCTGAACACCATAGCCAGACCCAGAAAGCAGGGATGTGGCAAGTCACCTGGTGCGTCACTAGGGCCCCTTCTGGGTCTCCAGGCCCCACCCGAGGGGCGCTCCTCACCCCGGTCTGCCCCTCTGTCAGCTGCAGCAGCAGGTGCAGCAGCAGCTGCTGGAGCAGGTCTGCTCCACCTGTCACCGTCAGGGCGTGGTGCTTCTGACCCCTGCAGACATATGGCACAGTAATGCAAACACCCATTACCAGGAATCTTCACACAGCACTCTGGCCGAGGATGTAACAAAGCCACTGCCAGCAGTCAATCCTGAACTAGGTGAGAAGGAAATATCTGCGATATTGTGTGACGTTAAAAGACCAGCTTCCCTGTGCTAGGTGTGCTATGCATGGGAAGGTAGATGCCAATGGCCTGTGGTTGAGAGCACATCCCAGCATAGCAGCTAGCACGTGAAACAGGGTTTACCAGAAAAGGACTACAGTGATACAAGGCTCATGATTGGGAGCACGTCCAAGCATAGAAGCCAGCATGCAGCAGCAGGGTCCACAAGACACAACAATGAAGCAATGTCCCACCTCGTCACGGCCTCTTGCTGCTGGTGGTGCCTGGCCTGCAGCACGCTTGCTGGGAGGCACAAAGGCACTGCCAGTTGATGGCCTGGCTGCCGCCTCCTCCCTTTCCTTCTTCTGCACAGCCAAGGCACTATGATATGTACACAGACCATAACCACATGTACTCATTCGTGTTAATATTGTTATTGTGTAGTGATTTGTGCACAGATTTTGATGATGTGTGCATAGACTGAAACTACATGTCGTCCCTTTCCTTTTTCTGCACAGCCATGGCACTACGAAATGTACACAGACTGCACATGTAGTCAGTTGCAGTGATTTGTACACAGACTTTGATGATGTGATGGACTGCAACTACAAGCAGCAGGTGTATACACAAACAGCTGTGTGTAAATACTGGTACCTCAGAAGAGGGTGGTCAAAGCATAACAGCTGCATGATGGATTACCTGAATGCAAGATTATGAAAAAAATGGCAACACCCACAGCACGCCAAGATGGACAAATGAAGGGCTGGACGGAGAGACAGGTGAAAAACGAGTGCAGAGCATAAAGAGCAGCTACCTCACGCTCCTCAATTTCTCTTTCCCTGGCGCGCTGCTTGGCAGCAGCATCGTCCAGCTTCTTCTGCCTCTCAGCCTCGCGAGTCTTCTCCAGCTCCATCTCACGCTCAAGACGCTCAGCCTCAGCTTGCAGCTCCTGCTGCTCAATCTGCAGACAACACGTGGAACGCATCAGCAAGCAGGAGGTGTAGCTTTACAGTCTGAAAGGTGTTGAAGTTCAGTCAACACATGTGTGCTGTTGCCTGCTGCTCAAGCTGCGTGGACCACATGGAATGCAGGAGCAACCTGAATGTATATGCACTCTGAATGGTGTTGCCGTTTGCAGCCATCCAGAGTGTTATTCCAACGAAACATGTGGGCTGCCTTCTGTCTCAAGTACACACAGCTTACGCGCTTGTGCCACAGGCTGCAGACCAGGCTTTGACCTCAGGCCACCATCGTGGAATGCAAACTACGGCATTGATGGTGTTGCATACATATAGCGTGTCCAGATCTGTGCTCCTTTGACAACTGTACACAAGGGCAGATCTGGTCCACAGCACTCACCTCAGCGCGCTTGTCCTCGATTTGGAGCCGCACTCTGCGCACGTACTCCTTCTTGCGGGCAATGTCGCGCTCAGCCCTCTTCATCGCCTTGCGCTCTGCAATCTCCTCTTCACGGGCGTGCTGCAGCAATAGGAATGTATGCATAACGGGACTGACAGGCAAGCAGGCAGTAGGGAAGGTGGTGGATGCATTCTGATTGGCAAAGCCCCTGACAGTGCGAGCAGTACTAAACTTGCAATACATGGGGTCCGTCGTGATGAAGGGTGGACAGTGACACAGCACAGCTAGCTTGGCAAAAGCATGCCTGTCATACATTGGCTGTGCCACGTGCATGCCTCAAGACCACATGTTCCATCAATGCTACCCACTTGTCCCTGAACAACAGACACAACAGGAAGCATAAAGCTTGGTGGGAATGTGGTGGTACATTCACCAACCTGTAGCTCTTCAAACTCGCCCTGCCGTCTGCTCATGATCTGCTGCTGGAACTGCTGGTGATCCTCTTGCATCTTGACCAGACGCTGCTTTTCAGCAGAGTCGTGCTCCCATTGCTGCTTGTGCTGAATGGCACCCTGCTTCTGCTGCTCAGCAAAGTCCAGCTCATCATCCTGTGTGCATATATAAACAACGTGTCAGCCTGTGCTTGAGCTTGCATGTCTGCATCCCTCAAGACTGTGCTGCAGAGTATGCAATCACAGTATGAAATTAGGAGCCTGAGAGCACACAAACAAAAAAGGTGGTGAGAATCTTGACATCCTGTAGAGTTTGCAATGCAGCGCTGGGATCAATGGTCATTATACTCATTTGCAGGCACCCAGGCCCAAAATCTGCACCGCTCTAAGCACCGCAACAGCACTAACAAGGACAATACTAGCAAGGACAGTATTAGCAAGGACGGCACTAGCAAGGAGAGCACTAGCAAGGAGAGTCTTAGCAAGGACAATATTGCCTAAGCACTGGAGGCATGAAAAAGCTCCCATGGCAGCAAGGAAACCAGCACCACACAGACTCTGTGCACACACAGTAGCTGTAAAAGGTGAGGGCACCACCTTGACTTTTTGAGCGTAAGCTTCTTGGAGCAGGGGGGCCTCGTTCTCCCTGCGAGCCCTCTCAGTGTGGTCCATGCGCTTGATAAGCGCGTCCATCTTCTTCGCCTGCCCAATGCGGGCCTTGTTCTCCTCCTCTAGAGCTTCCTGCAGGCATGCCAGAAGAAAGCAGTGTCAGTCACGCAGTGTTGGCAAGTCTGACTACAATACAACTGGGTCTGTACTGATACAAACAGATGTGTAACACCTGACGCTGTTCATATAATGGCGAGTACTAGTGCAGTGTTGGCAATTCTGACTGCTGCACGATTGGGTTTGTCCTGATTGATACAGATAGACATGTGAAACCTGATGCCGTCAACACAATGGTGAGTAGTTGGTTTGGCTCACTTGCCACAATGTCATGCATAACCATCTGGAGCTCCCCATGCATCAACACTTGCTGCTCACTTGTACACAAGCATGCTGTTCGCACAGGGGTCTGCCATATATCATGCACGAGTTTAGAACTCCAAGTGGCCACTGGTGTCAGGGATGAATATGCCAGTCTTTGGGGCAGGTGACTAACTGCGTGATCAGGGCAACTCACACACCTTTGCTGCCTGTCAAGCATACGTCTCACATGAGATTTTGCTGCAGTGGGTTCTGCTGGGTTTACCTGCATGATGGCGTTCTTGTCCAGCTTCTCGCCTTCCTTCAGCTTCTTGCCCTTGCCCGACTTGGCCAGCAGCTCTTCTGCTTCCTTCATTTCCCGCTCCTCAATCTCCCTCTTCAACCGGTCCTCCTCCCTCTTGATCCTGCATCATTCAAAGCCAAAGCTCAAGAGTCTGTAACGCGAATGGCAAGCTGATCAGTGTTTACCTCACAGTGGCAGCAGTTCAGGCTGGCTTGCCAGACCCAGCATGTTGTCAGGCAATATCCAGCTGATGAGGGGAGAAGACAGCTCAGGGGTGCAGGCTGGTCACATGACCGTTTTACAGTACATGAGTACCTTTCCTCTTTCAGGTCAGGCTGGTGTTGACACATCCTGGTAGAACATGTGCAGAACTTAAGACAATGCCACGGCCTTGCCTGCGTTTGCACAGTTTCTCTGTATCTACAACACGATTTCGACATGGAACAACAGCTGGCACGCCAAATGCAACATAGGGACGCACGTTTAAGGCTGACCCAGGTGCGCTTTTGAGGCAAGCTTGTAACTGATGTCAGAAGCAGCAGCATGATGTCTTGGACAAGCCAATGTCACAGCATCAGCACTTGTGTGTGATGCTGTAGCAAAACAAAGTAGCAAAATGATGTAGCAAAAGAGACATACATGTCAGCCTTGCGTCGCTTCTCTTCTGCCTCTTCACTGATGCGCAGCTGGATCATGCGTTGCTCCTCCTGCTCACGCTCTTGCTCCAGCAGCAGCCGTTCCTGCTCTTCCTTGCGCTTCTCAATGAGATGCTTTCGGGCTAGAGCACGTTTGTTGGCTTGCCCAGAGGTTGCGATGGCATGCTCAATGGCCTATGCAAAAGCAATCTTGTTGAAATGTCGACTATGACCAGGAATGCTGACACAGCTCAGCTGTCCCTCATCATCGATAGCAAGTTAATTTGAGTGAGTCATGCCCAGAGGTCTTGGACTGCTTGCAGCCTTACAATGAGGAGGTAGGTCAGACTTGGTGGCTGCTTACCAGAACAGTGTACCAATGCTTAGCAAACAAGAGACAGCAGCTGCTAATCAACCTGACGCCTGCCAAAGTGAAAAGG
>JAABVA010003993.1_pt1 | contig 13780 bp, 12 predicted proteins | sample 5560331 | NCBI WGS metagenome assembly JAABVA01 (sample SAMN12812661, study PRJNA571458) | rock metagenome | isolation source: Antarctica rocks | place: Antarctica: Victoria Land, Mt New Zealand sud | collected 2016-01-07 | reverse complement strand
AGTGCTTGCAATTTAGTAGTAAGTGCTCTGACGTTTGACTCGCATTGCATATTTCATAGCATTTGTTTGAATTATTCTCTGATAATTGATGCAAATAGCTCTTGAAATAGTCATGTCTCATTTTCAACTGAATAAAGATTGAAAACGTTAATCTATCCATTTTTCTAAGCTCTTTTAGTGATTTCTGACTTAGATTCACTTTCGATATGTGCTTTCAATACTGATTTCCCTTCTTGATGCTGCTTTTTCAGACATTTAATCATTGTAATTTCATCTTTTTGCAAATTTGATTTTTGATAAAGCTTATAATGATTGCTTTCATGTTGTTGATAACTGATAATTCTTGATCAGCGCTTTTGATCAATTAATCTGCTTTTTCGTTTTCAATAATGCTCTTGCAACTCAATATTCACTGTATGCAAATTTGACATTGATTCTGATGTAAATTGATTAAGTTTTGTCGTATGTCATTGAATAACTTCGCATTGACGATCTAACGAGTTCATGCGTAAATAAAAAACAATAGTATTATGCACGCAGCAACGACAGCAATGTATCGAAGCATATGATATATCAAATCGATTGACAAGTTATAGAGCATAATCATACGATCAAAACAAGTTCTCATTTGACTCAATAGCTTCACAGATGACTGCGTCGCAAGTCAAAAATCGAAAATCGAAATTTTTCGCGCTCACGCAGATCAAAATCGGCGGCAAAACGAGAGTTCATCAACGCAGAAGAAAAAATCATCAATTCAGACAGTAATTTGATTGATAAATCGAAGAGCAAACTCACATGAAAAGAACAAGTCATCAATCAACTTCAGAACAGCACAGAAAACTGCGTACTGACGCAAAAATCAAAATCGAACTCTTTTGCGCTTGAAGATTGCACAGAGAACAATGTTGTTTCAGAGAAGTACAGCGTTTCTTATCAAATCACTATCTGTTTTACCTTTTCTTGATGCGCAAGACAATAAGTCGAGATCAGTCGTTACTATTCTGAGCGAGATAATATAATTACTTCAATACACGAAATATAAAGCACTTGCGTCAAGCATTTTCTATCAAAAAGAGTAATCTAGATTCTTGCAGACTAGATTTATATCATTTTCATCTGACATAAGTCGATAATAGAAGACGATTTATTGCAGATTTCGAGATAGAAATTGAGAGATCTCTACACTAAAGTTACTGTCTACGTGAAACACTCTGAGTAAGAGATTAAAGAGATATTTAAGTGATGTCAAGTGAATTTTCTAGAAGCTCGAAGCTCAAAACTCGGAAAAACTCTCTATGAAAAGAAATATAAAGAGTCGCTTTATACGCTTTTTCTCGCCTCGTTTCGCGAATAGTAACGCGAAACTCAGCAGAAGCAATAGCTCAGCATCAGAATTCAAAACGTCGATGATAGAAATCAAAAAGTCAACATTAGAGATTGAAACAGATTTATGAGATGAACTTAGCATGAGTTCATCAACAAGCAAACAACTGCAAAACGACATTGTCGATTTATTTTGCAGTCAACAAAAATCGCTCACATCAGCAAATAGAAAAACGCAATACATGTTTAGTTCACTCGATGCATTGATGCTAAATTCACATGCAAATGCGCACAACGACAAGAATACAATTAATCTGCGAAATGCGAATTCGCAGCAAAAAGAGCAAACACGAGCGATTGTGAAATTCAAAGAAATGAAAAAGCGAAAAGCAATGAAAAGTTCGCAAAAAGAAGTTAGCATCGAAGTTAGTACTAGCAAGTGCTACAATGTCATCTCTAAAAAGATGCAGATAAAGAGACTGCGCGAAAGAATTGAATTTGCAGTCAATCAGCTAAGACAAGCAATATCAGAACAGAAAGAGACTATAAATCATAGCTTAATCTACATTCAAAGAGCATGCAACGAAAGCAAAGAAATTTCGATTCAGAAGCAAATTGATCGACTTCAAAGTCAAACAAACAACAAACTGAAGATCATTCTACAATTAATTCAACAAAATGCTAAAAACATCAAAAAGAGAATCAACGCAAAGCAAATGACAGAGAATTCGCAAATCTCGCAAAAGGCGCAAAAATCGCAAAAATCAATGCAGAAGCTCACATATGCGCAAAAAGCAGCTCAAGTCACAAGCGCAAATGCAAATGCAAACACAAATGCAAATGTGAATGCAAATGCAGACGAATGAAATCTGATCATCAAGAAATTCTCGTCAAAATCACAAGAAATATCGTATTGCAAAAGAAGACTCATTGTCAATCTCAAAAATGAGAACTGAACTTTAAAGACGATGAAAATGCGAGATTCAATGAATAACACATTGAAAAAGGCGAAAATCGATCTAATAGTCATCATGATAGTCAAAACGCAAAAGAGAAACAACATTGCTTTAATGATCTTGAAAAAATACATCGCAGACGTCTTACTAGCGCAAAGAGCAATATGAGAGCATGTTTTTAATGTTAAAAGCATTAAGAAAGACGAGAAATAACACAAAATAGTCATACACAGTCTGAAAATTGAAATCTTCAACATGAAAACTGAAATAAAAAATCTCAAAACTGAATTAAAGTTCTTTAATCTTGAATTGAAACTAATAATCAATTCTATATAATTATTTAAAAGCGAAAATCGATCATAAAATAAACATGCATTGACGATTTTAGCTTTCAAAATCGAGACAGAAGCACAAAGATATTTGAAAAAATGACTCTTAGCTGCGAAATCAACATATCAAACAGTTAAATATAGAAACTATTGATTAAATGATCAATGTCAAAAATGTTAAATTTTCGAACATTTATAGAATAAATGTAACAGATCATTAAGATGCTTGTACTGCAAGCGAAATCTGTGATGATTGAGTCTACTAAATGAATAGACGAGATCTATAAGAGTGATATGACAATGTGATATTCTAAGCAGGCACAGAATGAGTATATATTATGATAGAGCTAATTATTAAGAAGCTCTCGATAACTCAAGAAAATCGATCAACTATAGAAAGTTTGTCAAGCATTGTCAAGTTAAGCATGACATAACTCATGATATATTAAGTCGAAGATATGATGTAGTCTAAATGATGTCTTGACAAAGTCATAGAGTTTCAGAGTTAATTCAGATTTGATCTTTGACTCAGTTTCTGACTTTAGTCTCTGATCTAATTTCTATGCGTCAATTCATCATGACAATTGTCTTCTCTTTTAAGTGAGTTTATTCTCAATCTCAAGAATTAATGTCTTTGTTTACTATGATAAATGATGACGCGCACTCATTGATTCATTCTAGAAGCTCTCGATAAAAATCTTCAAATCTTTGTGAGAAAACAAGAAAAAAAGAAACTTTCAATTGAATGATAATTCATCTTCAATTATAATGCGTATAGATGACATTATAAATAGTATATGTGATGTGTAGTTGATGTAGATAACAGCAATAATGATGTGTAAATAACGCATAAACATTGTTTATCTTTCAAGTAAATGATGTTGTTAAGATGATAAAGTGTAGACAAGAATGAATAATAATTGTTGATTTGTTTATCGTTCTTTCAGTTTCTCTCAACTTTTTATTTTCTTCAACTTCAACTTTTTTCAATCATGATTGTATCTTTATCATTGTGTGATTACTTTTGACAAACTTTGAGTATATCTGTATAGTAAGAGTAAGAGATCTAAATCATGAGTCGTGAATGCGCAGCGATGCTCAAAGAGAATTATAAGATGATAAAGTCAACTGATGATCAAGTCAAGATCATTATGAAAGTAAGTGATGTTACAATTTAAGATTTCACGACTATTACTGCAACTAACAGTATCATAAGTCTATTCAAAAGATATGAATCAGACGTGATGATCATGATGCTGCTGATGTTAAATCACTCATGATGATGCAGACATCATCAAATTCTGATCGAGAACTCATCGCTTCTACTATTCAAACTTTCAAGTATGTCTCAACTATTAAAGAGAAAATTTGAAAAATGATGAAAGAAGAAAGAAGAAATGATTGCTGACGCTTCATCGATGATCTTGTTGAACTTACAGACTTCATAAAATCAAAGAATAATGATGAGATTCACTTATTTCACTTCTTGATGTTGTTACTGATGCTTTTCAGCTGTCAATTGTAAAAATAAGTGAAAGAAGTGTTGTTGATCTTGAAACTTTAAATAGAATGATTTGTATAAAGTGTGCTTGAGTTCTACACATTGAGAATAAAGCATCGCTGTATGATGTTGTCTTTCAAAGAAAGACAATGTACAAGAAGTGTGCTTGCTGTACAAGTAATGAGAATTTCTGTATTGCAATGAGTATACTTATCTGATACATTTGCTAAACACTCATGATTCAATGTTTAGATTTTCAACATTTGCATTTTGATTATCAATGAATTCTTTTATCTGCAGAATATTCATGATAGTGCGATTGAAAATAAAGAAGAGAATGTTGCTCTGAAGATATTCACTGCTCATCAGAGAATTCTTTACAAGAAGTTGATGACAACGACTCATGTAAAGAATTATCTTAAGAAAACTCACAAATTCGAGTTTTTAAAGATTCAAAAGCTCATTCTCAAAGAGATGATGATTATCAATGACATTGTTAGAGAAATTCTGAATGTAAAGCGCTTTGCAATACATTCAATCTTAATTATATATTATTTTGTCAACATTTCTAATTATTCTAATATATTTTAGCATAATTTGTCATCTCTTGAATCTCTGTCTTTGCGTCTCAATGTAAATCTGACAATGAGAAAGAAGAAAAAGTCTGCAATCTTGTCTCATGTGAAAGATGTTTGATGAAGTGATGATTGCATGATGTTTGTTGTATCATGATGATTACGCTTTCTTGTTGAACGCGTTTGAGCATCTTTGCGCTTTTTTCTTCTGTCTGTTGATTTACATATGTAATCACTTCATTAAAGAGCAAAACTATCATAATACAGTGATTCTTCTTTTCTAATAATGAGTTTATGCTTGAAAGTGAGTAATTATGCTTTTCGCTCATGTTTCAACCTCGTTTCAAAAGCTTCTATAAGCTTCGAGACATCTTTCATATCTTCGCTCAATATTCATTGATTATATTCAATGAAATATTCTTTTCATTGTATCTTATAATATAAGATTCTCTTTCTTTTTCACTTCTGTAGAATCTTTTCTATCTTTCATTCTTACTCATCATCAATAAGCTTGAGTACGAAATAATCGAGTATAGAATCATCATTTAGCCTACGATTATACGACTCTAAAAGAAATACATGAAAGACAAAATGAACTCTATAAATGATTAAAAGATCAAGACAATATGTCTGCTTGTCTATGAATTCTTGTATATGAAAAAACTCTATCATTTTATTTGATAACTTCTTGCTCAACTTCTTCTGCTTCAGGTTTTTTGCTGATAGCATAACTAAATCATCAACATTAAAGAACTTAAACTTATGTTCTCGATTATAGTACTTTGTCTGAGCATCGATCACGTTTTATCATCATTGCATCAATGTGTTTCGCACATCTTGCAGCATTTCAATGCATTTTTTTGCTGCTGACACTTCTTCTTTCATAGCATCATTCTCAATGTGTATGTTAAAGATTAACTCATAATCATACATGACTTTAAAGAAACTACAGCTCAACGAAGAGTGCTTCGTCTGATGATACATGAACTCAACTACAAGTAGAAGCGTAGCTCAGTCATCTTGCTTTTCTGAACAATATACTTGTAGATAATGTTTCAGCATTTGATTCTATCATTCTGTTTGATCATCTGTTTGCGAATGAAAAATGATGCTTAGTCATCATTTCATCTTGACATGATATCAGATCTCTGATCAGAACGCATTGATAAATAGACTATTTCTATCGATAACTATATCATTCAATATTTCATATCTTAAAGCAATCTTCTCAAAGAACAACTTTGCTAACTCTATGATAGTTAAAGTTTTCTTCATAGACAGATAATGCATCATCTTCATGTAACAATCGACTATCACAAGAATTGAGTCATACATGACTTCTTTTCATTTACTAGATGACAGATCTGTTATGAAATTCATAATGATTTCTTTTCATGAATTTGTGAATTGAAATAATGATCTCAACTCATCATATGATAGATGACATTTCATCTTTACTCTCTGACAAATGTTACAAGTATTTATATACTCTTTGACATTCTTGATCATACTTTTTCAGTAATATTTGCAATCTAATAGCTCGCTGATCTTGTCAGTATCAAAATGTCTTGCTAACAAGTCATCATGATAACATTTTAATAACTCTTCTCTGACAGAAAGATCTTTTGAAACATATAATGATTCATTGTACTTTATCATTTCTTGACTATTCAATGTTCAAGCTTCGACATCATTCTTTTGTATACTTGTCGTTTCATCTGCTCTTAATTTCACAGCAAATTCATTTTTTTACTGTAAGATCTTAATGAGTTCAACTACGAATTTACTACTGAAGTTGTATGTCATTTCATGAATTATCAGTACTCTGACAATTGTACATGAAATGAGTTGTTTGCAATCAACAGTTTCAGCAACAGAATTAAGCTGTTTCTCAGCTACGTTGCAATCTCTATGAGTTGATGTTTCAACGTTTGTGCTTCTTGAAGTTGTTGATTCGAATTGAAAGATTTTACTTCTTGAGAAATGTACTTCATTTAGATGCGTTTCTTGCACTGTTAAAGTCATGATTCTCAGCAGCATACTTCTGACATACACTGCTGAACACGTACTCATGTTTTCATTGACATTGTGAACAGACATCTTCTTGACTTCGTTAATCACTTGTGTACAGTAGATTTCATCTTGCGATCTGCTTTTGACATGTTTTGCTGAATATCTTCGTTCACTGACACTGTGAACAAACGTCTTCTCAACATCATTAATCACTCATGTTCATCAATGAGTTTCATCTTACAGTCTGCTCTCGACATGTTCTGCTGAATATCTGTTCATACTTATACTGTGAACGAACGTCTTCTCAATATCGTTAATCACTCATATACAGTATAGTTTTCTGATTGCTATAAATATAAAGCTATTTAAGCTTTCTATTCTAGTCAGCTTTTGCTGCAGAGTGAGCAGCAAATAATTTGCAAAAATGTTCTCATTCTTATAATCAGATCATCTCAATGATGCATTGATTGAGTTTGTCTTTTCTGATCTATGCATTATTTCAAAGTTGCAGATCGACAATCTCATGATTCATCTAACTTGTTTTTCATTTAACTCTTGAATGTTCATAAAACTCTTCAGATTATTATTATCAGTCAAAACTTTGATAGTATGATAACTGTTTTTCACATAGTGTCGTCAATGTTTAAACATTGCTACTATGATTAAAAGCTTCTGATCATATGTTTCATAATTTCTTTTGACATCTATCATCATTCTGAATCAGAATGCAATCAAATGTCACTAATCTTCGTCATTTGACTGAGACAAAATACTCGCGACTGCATAATTGAACATGTCAATCTCGATGCATATATGTTGCTCTGAGTCAAAGTGTCTTAGTATAGATGCTCTCATAAAGACGTCGCGAAGCTGATTAAAAGCTTGTTTCGCTTCGCTCAATCATATGAATGAACTTATTTTTACATCTTTTACACTATCTCTCAGCAGTTTTGTTAAAGACTCTGCTATCTGAAAGTAATAATGTATAAAACATTGATAGAAATTGATGAATCTCAGAAAAACTTGTATTTCTCAATACATCTTCGATCTGAATCACGTTTTAATGATGTCTATTCTACTTGAGTTCATTGAAACACTCTCGATGAATATAATAAATTCTAGAAAGTTTACTTTAATGATGAAGAATTCACACTTCTTCAAGCTAGCATATAGCTTGAACTTTCTTAATCTTTCAAGAATTTGCTTCACATGATCTATGTGATTAGTCTTCTCTATGAAGAAGATTAGAATGTCATTCAGATAGACAACACAAAAGTCATTTAAAAGCTTTGTTAAGATTTTATTAATATAAGTCTGAAAGATGACAGATGCATTGATCAAATTAAACAACATAATCATATATTTGAAGTGATCATAACGAGTATGAAACATCGTTTTTCACTCATCTTCACGTTGAATTCTGAGATGATGATAAGCGTTCTTCAGATCTAACTTAGTGAACTGCTTGACTTTACTGAGTTTGTCTAAAGTTTCACTAATTAGAGACAGTGAATGACGATTTTTTACAGTGATCTTATTCAGATCTCAATAGTTCATGCATAAATGAAGACTATCATTCTTTTTGAAAATGAATAAAATAGATGCATCAGTTGAGCTGATGAAGTGTTTAATTCATTCTTTTGCTAAAACATTGTTTAAATACTGTCTCAGAGTCGCTAACTCTGTATTCAACAGATTATACAACGATTCATACAATGACTCTGCAGTGATTTTAATTGCATGATCGTGATCTTCATGCAAAGACAGTTTGCCTGCATTTTTTATTGAGAATACATCTTCATACTCTTTCAATTCAATGAGTAAAGTCTATGTTTCAAGCGCATTTGTGATACGACTTGTCACGTTATTCATTGCTTTCACTTGATGTTCAATGATTGACTCTTCGACGACGTTGATAATAACAAGAGCATACACAGTAAACTCATCTTGTAGAGCTTTTGCAAATGCTTGTGCGAAGAACAACTTAAATGCGTGCTCATTCACGTTGAAACGTCATGTTCTTGCAATCATGTTTATTTGAATATGCTTGAATTGCATACTCAACATATTCAGAATCAGAAGAGATTTCTTCTTGTCAATAACATAGAAGATATTTATATCTTTTTTCTCTATGTTTCAGCTGTCTCTCAGTCGATAACACATCTTATAGACGTCATAACAATAAACACTTTGATCGTTCATTCAGATAAATCTTGAAAGATTGATGTTCAGCAATGACATATCTTGCTCGACAACGAAACGTTGACTAATCACGTTCATCTCGACATCGATATTCATGTGAATCTTTGTTTCTGTCTTCTGATCTTCTTGAATTACATGCTCTCTATATATAAGAGTTTTTACAAAGAGAACTTCTTGTTTTTTTCTTAATAATTTGAAGTGTTCATCAAGAGCTTGCCTTTTTCTGAAATCTTGAAACGACTCATATGCAACATCGAATCAATGAATACTCAATTTACATTAAATTCTTTTGATCTATTCTTGATCTTTTCGTCTTTATAATCAGTAAAGTAATGACTCTTTTGATTGCACATGTAGCACGTTATGTTGAACAAATTCTTGCTATAACATGATGAAGCATGTGAGCTTGTCTTTGATGAAGAGTCAAGTCTAGTTGATCGATGAGATTTCTTTCGCTTTAAATGAGTCTTCTTGTTGATTTTATCTTGATCATGCAAGTTCTCATCTCAAGATCATTTCAATGACAAGACATGTTCTTTTCGCAGATTTGTTTTCAATCAAGCGACAAGATCAATTAATGCATCTTGTGTGATAGAAATCGACTGCACATTAGTAATGATTATGCGCAGCTCAGATTTCAACTTGATGAATAAATGAGCTCGTTTATGCTCATCACTATACAATGAAAGTTGATGTTTCAGAATGCTCAAATGAGTTGCAAACGTTCGTATCATCTGATCTGAACGTTGCAATGCATTCACATATTGCTGAGTCACGTTTATGTCTTGATTCATCGAGTCTTCGATTAAATTCAGAAGAAAGTCAATAAAATTGAATCACATTTGCTGAGTTGCAAACATAGTCTTTTCATGATTGAATCAAAGTTTCTTTGATTCACTCTTCAGATAGATCATGCAGTACAAAATCTTTTTCTCATTTCTTTCAAAATGTCAAGAGATATTTCGAAATGAGATTTTGACATTGCGAATTCACTCTCTATGTTCTCTTATGATTTTGTCATGATACTTCTTTAAAGACATTGAGAATTTTCGCTTCTGCAAAATGATCTTGTGATGACTTCATTTCATCATCATCGACACTATGAAGATGATGCATAAATCATTCAAGTTCTTCATAAGAACTCAAGTGAAAGTCTGATGATTTTTCTTCGTCATTTCGATGACTTGCAGAGTCTCAATCTCTGATTGAATAGCTGCTAGCTTCTGTTTCTTTCGCAGTTCATCACATTGAAGCATTACTCATGTCAGCTGTTCATCAATATCAAGAGAGAGTTCATCTTCTACTTCTTCGCTTTCTGATTTTGTTATGCGACGTTCATTTTCTGATATGATGTCTCATAAGATCAAGACATCATCGTTTCAACTTTGTTGCAACTGCGTTGCTGTTATCATGCTTGAATATCAAATCATCACTTTTAAAAAAAGTTTGAAATAATTAGAACTGTGATGATTAAATCTACTAGATGAATAGACGAGATCTATAAGAGTGATATGACAATGTGATATTCTAAGCAGGCATAGAATGAGTATATATTATGATAGAGCTAATTATTAAGAAGCTCTCAATAACTCGAGAAGATTGACTGACTATAAAGAGTTTGTCAAGCATTGTCAAGTCAAGCACGACATAACTCATGATATATTAAGTCGAAGATATGACGTAGTTTAAACGATGTCTTGACAGAGTCATAGAGTTTCAGAGCTAACTCAGATCTGATCTTTGACTCAGTCTCTGACTCTAGCCTCTGATCTAACTTCTATGTGTCAATTCATCATGAGAAAATTATTAGATCTGAGAGCATAAATCTTAATTATCTACGTGCAAAGACAAGCAATCATGCAATTACATGATTTCTAATTGCTGCAACTGTCAAAATGCGCACTTCGCAAATAACGTAATGTGCAAAACATATCAGACAGCTCAGTTTATTAGCTCACAAAAAGATCATCTAGTCATGAAATTGTAATAAGTATTGCAGTCGAAATGTCACAAAACAACGCAAATGATGAAAGCTTTGCAAACACGTTGAATATTCAAATTCTACAGCACAATTGCGTAAGATCAACGTAAATTATGCACGCATGCATGAAATTTGCGAAAAACAAGACAGATACTGTTATACTACAAGAATCATGAAGGAAAGATGAAAATATAACAATTTCACATTCGTCGTTTATCTGCATCAAATCAAATGTTCAGAATACTCATGTCAGAGTATTGATATTTGTTGTGAAAAACGCAAAGAAATTTACATGCACATCAAGATCAGACATAGTCAATAGCAAAGATATGCAAGTGATATCAATAGCAAATAATAAAATTCAGAAGAAAATTTTATTGTTCAATATTTACAACGAAAAGTCTCAAAACGCAGATGACGAGTAATTATACATGATTGAGCGAGAATTAGCAAAAGTTATGCTAAATTCTGAGCAAAAAGTTATTATCGTTGAAGACTTTAATGCACATCATAGCTGATGAAACGCAAAAATTTCAAACTTTATTAGAATGAAAGCATTAATAAACTGAGTAAATTTACATAAGTGCAATCTGATTAACACTTCTGATATAAACACATATCACAGCTATTCAAGTCAGTCAAGCTCAATACTTGATTTAGCATTTGCATCAAAGAATATGCGTAATCACATTAAGAATTGACATATAAATGAGAATGCAGACACAGAATTTGATCATGAAGTAATTCTATTTACAATAGTTATGAAATAGATGAAGTTGATCGAAAATTCGTTGAACGCGTCATACAATCTGCAAAAAGTCAACTGAAAAGACTTTGATGAGCATTTGCAAAAGACGAAAGACAAAATGATTGTCAAGATGCAAAGAATCATGAGTTTAAAAGCAAAAGTCATTTATTTGACTGAATGCATCAAGAATACAGTGAAATTATTTGTATTTAAACAGCGAATATGCGCAAAATCAAAACTCTGATGAAATAATGAATTCATTGAAATATGAAAGACGTTGTCGTCAAAAAAGCGAATCTGAAAAAGATGCAGAAATGAAGATGCATGAACAGAGATAGTGCAAATGCAAAATTTGTATCATGATGCAATAAAGCTGATCAAAAACCAATTCTGAATCAATTTTTTAAACAATGTCAAAGAAAAAAAAGTGTTTCAGACATACAAGTTCACTAAATCACGTCGAATCGAAAAGCTACTTTCGATACAAAACTCGCAAAAAGAATTGAAAATCAAATTCAATGAAAAGTGCGAGGCATTTCTGAAAGCAATGTACTCATCATCTTCGAAAATTCAAATCTATGAAGAATTACTATTGAATGAAAGTATACAGTGATCAAGAGTTATCAAAGAGAAAATCAAGCACGCTATTAACTTCTCAGCATTCAGGAAAGCACTTGAATCAGATGATATGTCATTCGTAATTATACAGCGAGCGTACAAAAGCATATTGAAAATCTTCAATTTAGTGTATTCAGATTTGATTGAAAACGACTATCATTCGAAGATATGACGTGAAGACATGATAATTATTCTGAAAAAATCAGACAAGTCGAATTATTCAATTTCAAAGACATACAGAATTATTATGCTGCTAAACTGTTTAGACAAAGTAGCAGAAAAAATAATAGCAGTACGACTGTCTTACACAGCTGAAATTAACGACAAACTGCTGAATTTTGATCAAATAAAAGGCAGAAAACAAAGATCAGTTATAAACGCAGTACTAAATCTAGTACATGATGCGTAAATGACAAAAAGTCGCGAAAACACGCTTATTTGTTTACTTCTAGATGTCAAAGAAGCTTTTGATCATGTTGCGTTAAAACAGCTGATCAAAATATTGATTAAATTGAAAATATCAAACAATTTAATCAATTGAGTAAAATGCTTCTTACAAAATTGAGTTATTGACTTAGCATTTGATGACAAACGTCAGAAATCAAAGAAAATAACCACAGAAATATCGTAAGATTTATCTATTTCGCTCATTTTATTTCTAATTTATATTTGATACTTATTTTCGAAAATTTGTGCAAAGATCGAAAATCTACAGTCGCTCAGCTACATTGATGACGTAGCACTATACGTGAAGAAAAATAATATTGATAAGAATGTAAAAACGCTGAAAAATGCAGCAAAAATCGCTTTTACATGAGCAAAGAAAAACGCAGTGCAATTCAATGACTCGAAATCTGAATTGAAAGTCATAAGACGACACTCAATCAAATGATTATTCTACTCAATAACATGATCATAAAATCAAAGACATGCGTATGATGATTAGAAGTCTGACTGAATCGAAAGCTCAACTTCAAAGTTCATGTGCAAACGAAAATCGCGACAGTCACAAGAACGCTACACTCGTTGTTAAGATTAATAAATAGCGAGTGAGAATTAAATGTCAAATCAGAAAAGCAGCTATATCTGACATGTATCACGTCTATTAGCGATTATGACGTCGAAATATGATGAAATAATTAAAAAAGCTACTTAGTCAAATTTCGCAAACTGCAAAACGCTGCATTACGAAAAATTCTGAGTGTGTTTCAAACATCATCGATAGATGCTATGCAAATAGAAGTTGAAATCTCGTCAATGAAGATGCAATTAGATCAAAAGTGCAAGAACTACGCAATTCGAATAGTTGAATTATCGAAAAAACACTCTGTCAGAAAAAAAACATTTATTTCGTACTCATCTCAATACTCTATCGAATTGAACCTAAATCTGAATGCATTGAAATACCTGAACTGAAACGAGACGAAGGCGAATTTACCTCGAAAAGTCAAGAAGTGCAAAGACAGACTTACGCAGATATTGAACAAAGTGCAAAAAACACTGAATTCAATAAAAGAAATCGAAATTTCTC
>JAABVA010003992.1_pt1 | contig 13780 bp, 11 predicted proteins | sample 5560331 | NCBI WGS metagenome assembly JAABVA01 (sample SAMN12812661, study PRJNA571458) | rock metagenome | isolation source: Antarctica rocks | place: Antarctica: Victoria Land, Mt New Zealand sud | collected 2016-01-07 | reverse complement strand
ACCCGGATGCCTTCGGCTTCAAGAGTCCCGAAGCCATGATCGCCCTCGCCATGCTCAACCTCGGCGGGTACTGCCCACCCCTACCCGGCCGTCAAGCCGCGTGAATCGACCCACGGAACCAGCAGGAGAGCCCGAAAAGTGGTGCCGTCCTTCGCGGCCGCTCGCTCGATCGCATGAACGAGGCCGGCGACGAGCTGGACACCTGACTTCTCCATGCTCATCGTGAAGACGTCGAGATGCTTCTCGATGTCGATGGCGACGCGGGCTAGCTTGAGTGACTTCTTCTCCTGGGTGACGCCGCCCCATCCTCCGGTCATGAGGAGGCGTTGATTGCGGTACAAATAAAAGCCCTGAAAACTCTCCACCGGCCTCCCGTGAAGCCGGAACTGGGGCGAATCCGATCCACCCGGCCAGATGTGGCAATCGAGTTCGACGTCGCCACTGTCAGGCCGGGCGAGGAGCTTCTTGGAGTAATCGGACCGGCCCGTGCGATTGTATCCGAACGGGTCGATCGGATCGACCGCGAAGCCGAGGCCGGCTTGCTGTTCATCGGCGTCGTAGACGTCGACGGTGATGGTGACGACGCCTGCCTCGAGGAGGCGGTGGAACACGAGCCCGAGGTGGTGGCGCAGTTCCGCTACTTTGTTCTCTATGAAGGCGGTGGTCACCGCTGGGTCGCGGGAGGCCGGAAAAGTCCGGCAGTCGTCCCACTGCACCGCCGTACCGGTGTCACCACTTCCGAGCAGGCCCTGCATCTGCTGTAGGCGTTCTCCGACCGCCTCGGAATCCAAGACGTCTACCTCGAAGTCGGCCGTCGGGTTGTCTCGATGCATCCGCCGGCCCTCGGGGACGCAGCGGACACGCCGGGACAGGACCGTGAGCGTCGAAGCTTGGCTGAACGAGGCCGACTTCAAACCCACTCCAAAGTGACCGAGGCTCGCGGTCGACTCGGCCTTGGGCAGGCCCAGCCGCATGGCTTCATCGATGCCGGTCTCGTCCATGCCGTCTCCGTCATCGACTACCAGCAGCCGGACAGCCAAACCGGCCTGAAGGACGAACCGTACGAGGATCTTGCGGGCAGTTGCGTCGATACTGTTGTCGACGAGGTCGGCGATGGCGGATTCGAAGCCGTGATTGAGCCCGATGGCCCGCAGTACGCCCGCGTCCGGAGTCAGATGGATGCGACGAACGGTCTCGATGGTAGCTGCATCAACGTCGATCATGTGCGCTCCTTCGGCCGTCGGAGAGCGGCCACCAGCGGTAGTGGTGCAGACGCCTCAAGCGATGTTCATCACAGCAGGCCTTAGCAACCGCTGGAGGCTATGAAGAGTGTCGTTGACGTCTCGGCCCGGAACAAGTCCTCCGCAGAGGCGTCCGAGCCCTGCGCATTGCCGGTCAACCGCGGCTGCATGCGGTAGACGACAAAGATCCCCGTCGACGTCTTGTGATCAGTGCGCTCTCCGACCTGCGTGTGGTCGCTGTCGTCGTGCGCTCGAGGGCGAAGGGGACACGCGGACGGGCTGAGGCGCTCGAGCTGGTGCTCCGAGACCTCACTCGACGCGGTGTCCGGGAGGTGGTGTTGGAAACCAGCGGGGGCGACGCCGCGCGAGATCGCTCGCTCATCGGGGCATTGGAGAGGAGCGGAATGCCGAAGGTGCAGGACCGTCACCTGCGCCCGAACGACGAACCGTTGCTGTGGGTGGCCGACTACCTTGTCTGGACGCACGGCCGTAGCAAGCGTTGGACACGCGTCGGAGGATCCAGTCGATGTTGCTGCCACGCGAAACGCGAAACCCGACTCCTCGCCATCCGGAGAGGGGTCGGGCTCACTTCCGCAGCTAGCGCCTTGGCGTGTCCAGTGTGTGCTGAGCCCACATCGGCGCAATTATTACGAGTTTGTCGCTGACCACCACGTGACCCCCGCCGCCTATGCTTGCCCGCTTCCGCGGAGGAATATTTGTCATGCTACGTCCGGTCCGGCGACATCGGGGGTTACTTGACAGCGGCCACGGGATGCTGCCCGGAGACGGCCATGTAGCTGCCCGGTGGCGGACATGAGAACTGCCCGCTGACGGTCATGGGATCTGCCCGACACGACGTCTTTGCCTCGCCGCCTGCGGTGGTTGAGGCCCCTCCTCGGGTGCGCTGGCGGTGCCGATGCGCCGTCACTGCCCGAGGAGGGACACCGTGAAGTCTGCAGGGGAGATCATGGAGATTCTGGAAGCGTTCGACTTGACCGAGTGCTATCGCGACGCCGGTGAGCTGGCTGGCTGCTCGCATCACACCGTCGCCCGTTACGTCACCGGCCGCGACGGCGGTGCGCTGAGCGACCGGCCGGCCGCCAGGCCGCAGCTGATCGATGCGTTCCTGCCGAAGGTCGAGGAGTGGGTGGAGCGGTCCCGCGGCAAGATCCGCGCTGATGTCGCGCACCGCAAGTTGCGCGGCCTGGGTTATGCGGGTTCGGAGCGCACGACCCGCCGGGCGGTCGGGAAGCCCGGCGGGCACCACAGCAACCCGCCAAGCAACAGGGGGGAGTGGAGGCCGCCGAGCAGTGCCGAAGCCGCCGCCGAAGGCGATCGCGTAGACGCTGACCACTGCTGCGACTGGAGCGCAGGTCAGTGGCTTTCGAGCTCTTCCCGGGTGACGCGGCGGGCGATGTCCTCGACCTCGGCTGGGGACAGAACAGCGGAGCCCTGCTGGATGGCCTGGCGCAGCAGCCGCCGGACCAGCGCGGAGATCGGGATCTGCTCGTCCTTGGCGCGCTGACGCAGCAGCTGGTCCAGTTCGCGGTCGATGCGCAGGTGCACCGGTACGTCCAGTGCCTGGTCATCTCGACAGCCGCAGCCTCGGCGTCGGACTACGCGGGCTGCTTCGAGGGTGAGGCGGAAGGCACAGACCATGTCGTGAGAAGACAAGGCCGTCGTCGTATGTGTTACGCGATGTCAGCTATCGAGTGCCGAAGGGTCAGTGCCGCCTGTTCGGGGGAGACGTCGGTAACGAAGGACCCGCCCATGAGCTCGACGCCGGCCAGGTACTTCAGTTGAGTTGCACTGCGGTGCGGTGGCGAGATGAGGAGGTGCAGGTGGCTGATGTCGTCCCAGTCGCCCTCCCAGCCTGCCCGGGCCGGGTCGTCACCCGTCGGACGTCCGAAGAGACCGAGCACGTAGGGCATGGAGAAGCCGAACAGTCCGTCGAGGCCACGGAGTACGGCGACGAGGATGCGCGCCAGGTCGTCCCTTCCCGCCACGTCGACGTCCACGAGCGTCGGGGTGTGCGACCGCGGGGTTATACGGACCTCGTATGGGAAACGAGCCCAGAAGGGCACGTGAGCGACCCACTCCTCACCCAGGACGACGACCCGATCGGCCCACTCCTCTTCAGCCCGCACCACATCGCATTCGACGCACCGTCCACTGCTGGTCCGGTACCGGGCGGCTGCCGAGAACTCGCGGAGTGGCCGCGGCGGCACCTCGGGGAACGCGTAGATCTGCCCATGGGGGTGGTGGAGCGTGACGCCGGTGACCTCACCCTTGTTCTCGAAGGGCAGCACATACGCGTGGCCCTCCGCACCGAGGACTTGGTACCGGTCTGCCCAGACGTCCACGAGCAACCGCACGGTGTCGTAACCCGCTCGGGCGAGCGTGGTGCTGTGGTCGCAGGAGTACGCGACCACCTCACACCTGCCCGTCGCCGGCTCCACCAGGAACGGTGCATTGCTCACGAGGTCGGGTGGCGGCGGGGTCGGCTGCATCGACGGGAAGCGGTTGTCGAACACCGCAATCTCGTAGTCCGGCCTCGTGATCTCGCTGGCGCTTTCGAAGCCGCCCCGCCAGGGACACAGCGGGCACCGATCGGCCGCAGGCAAGAACATGCGATGTTGCCGATGGGTGGCGAAGGTGACCCACTCGTCGCTCGTAGGGTCGAAGCGTCGCTCGCTCACGGCTTTTCCGCCCGCGAGTAGTAGGTGATGCGCCGGCCGTCGGGGAGCAGGTCGACCTCGCGGGACAGGCCAGGGTCGGGTGGCGCCTGGACTGGGCTGATGCGCGGGGCCGGGTTCACCGCCTCACCGGTGGGCGAAGATGGGTCGGCGCTCACAGTGACTGCCTGCGGCTGAGGAACGTTTGGGCCACTACGACTACCACTAGGAAAGCGCCGTTGACCACGGCCTGGTAGGAGGAGTTCAGCGAGCCGATTTGGTTGATGATGTTCTGGATCACCCCCAGGAGCACGACGCCCGCCAGGGTTCCTCCGGTCGTTCCCGCGCCACCGGTCAGCAACGTCCCCCCGATGACCACCGCGGAGATCGCGCTCAGTTCCAATCCGATCCCCACGATGGTGACGCCGGACGACGCCTGCGCTGCCGACATCATGCCGCCGAAACCGGCGAGCAGCCCGGACAGGACGTACACGGACGTCTTCACCCGGGCGACGGGCAGACCCATGAGCCGGGATGCGTCTTCGCTGCTGCCCATGGCGAAGACCGTCTGCCCGAACGCGGTGCGCTGCAGGAGCAACGTACCCAGCGCGAACAACCCCACCGCGATGAACACCGGGTAGCCGATCCCCCAGAGCGAACCCTGGCCCATCCTGGCGAACGACGATCCCGCCGGGATGATGTAGGTGTTGCGGCCCTCGTCGCTCAACGAGAGCAACAGCCCCCGCGCGAACAGGAGCGTGGCGAGGGTGACGATGAACGGCGCCATCCCCGCCCGGACGATGAGCACCCCGTTGAGCAGCCCGATGAGGCCACACACCACGAGAGGTGCCACCAATGCTGCGACCGTGCCGTACTGCGACGCCCACGCAGCCACGACCCCGCCCAGCGCGTAGACCGAACCGACCGACAGGTCGATACCGCCGGTAATGATGACGAAGGTCATACCCAAAGCCACGACGGCAAGAAAGGAACTCTGCAGCGCGATGTTGCTCAGGTTGCCCGTCGACGCGAAGGAGCCGAACACTGCCGAGGCGATCAGGCAGGTGATTACCAGCACGACCAGCGAGCCACGGCGTTGCGCCGCTGCCGCGATGCGCTCGCGGCGGGACTGACCGAAACCGGGCTCCGCCGACCCGCTGACACCATGGTTGGACACGGTGCGCACCGAGCCGGACTCAGCGTTGACCCCGCTCATCAGGACCTCCGTCCGCGCTGCAGGAAGACCGCCACAAGGATGATTGCCGCCTGAACCATCTGCGCGAGCGAGTCGGGCAGGTTCTGTGCGACCAACGTCGAGCTGATGAGTTGGATGAGCAGCGCTCCCGCTACCGTGCCGAGGATGCGGACCCGCCCCCCTGACAGCGGCGTGCCACCCACCACGACCGCGGTGATGGCGCTGAGCTCGACGAGGTTCCCAAGGTTGCTGGGCACGCTGGCCGTGAGTCGAGCGGTGGCGATGACACCCGCGGTGGCGGCCAGCACACCGGAGATGATGTAGACGCTGACGAGAATCCGTTTCACCGGCAGACCGGCGAGCTCGCTGGCCACTCGGCTGCCCCCGACCGCGACGAGCTGCCGCCCGAAGTTCGTTCGCCGCACGGTGAACGCCACGACGACCGTCAAGACGAGGGCAACGAGCACCACGAGAGGGACTCCGAGGAAGTCACCTGACCCGAGCTCGAGCAAGGTCCGGTCGCGGATCGTCTTCTGACGTCCCCCGACGACGTTGGCGAGCCCGCGGCCGGCCACGAGGAGCGCCAGTGTGGCGACGATCGGTTGCACCCCGATGTACGCCACCAACCAGCCACCCACCAGTCCGGTGAGCATTCCCGCGAGCAGCGCCACGAGCACCGCCGCGGCCGGTCCGTATCCGATGTACAGCGGTAGGAGAGCGGCGGCCACAGCCATCACCGAACCCACCGACAGGTCGATGCCCTCGGTGCCGATCACTAGTGCCATACCCAGAGCGACGATGACGACCGGGACCACCTGGATCAGCTGCAACCGCAGATTGGGCACCGTCACGAAGTTCGGCGTGATGGCTAGGTTGATCAGCAGGACGGCTACCAGCGCCACGTAGACGCCATTATCTTGCAGCCATCCCGCACGTAGGCGGGGCCGGCTCCGCACGGCGAGGGCATCAGCCATCGATCCGGCCCACCTCTCGGTCTCCCGCGCGCGACGCATCCTCCACGGGGGGGTGCGTGGAGGCCGTCGCCAACATGGCTACGAGGTTGTCCTCCGTGACGTCTGCTCCCTGGAGCGTCCCCACTACGGCGCCATCCTTGAGGACGAGGATTCGGTCGGAGGACTCGAGCAGCTCCTCGAGCTCGCTGGAGATCAGGACGACACCCAGCCCCTCGGCCGCGAGTTCCCCGATGAGCGACTGCACTTCGGCTTTCGCGCCCACGTCGATGCCGCGGGTGGGCTCGTCGAGGAGCAGCACCTTCGGCTTGGTGCAGAGCCACCGCGCGAGCAGCACCTTTTGCTGGTTGCCGCCGCTCAACTCGGAGACGATCTGCTCCGGGGACGACGCCTTGATCCGCAGCCGGCGCATGAAGATCGCGACGACCTTGTCCTGACGGGCTTTGGAGACGAGACCAAAGCGCGACAGTTGCGGGAGCGATGCGAGCACGATGTTCTCACGTACGGAGAGGTTGGGGATGATCCCCTCGACTTGGCGGTTCTCCGACAGCAGCGCGACACCGGCCCGCAGGGCAGCAGCCGTTGATCTGCGGCGCACTGGGTCACCGGCCACGGTGACCGATCCGTCGTCGAGCGGCAGTGCCCCGGCGACGGCCTTCGCGGTCTCACTCCTGCCGGCACCGAGCAGACCACCGAGGCCGACGACCTCACCGGGATGGACCTGGAACGAGACGTCCTGCAGGAGGTGCTTGCTGGTCAGCTTGTCGACGGAGAGCACAGGAACGACCTCGGCGCCCCGGGCACCGTCGAAGCGGATGTGGTCACCTCGGCCGACGGCGGCCAGCTCCCGCCCGAGCATCAGTGACACCAGGTCGAGGCGATGCAGCGCCGCCAAACCGCCCGTGTGCACGACCTTTCCGTCGCGCATGACGGTCACCCGATTGCAGATGCGGTACAGTTCGTCCATCTTGTGGCTGACGTAGACGATTGCCACACCATCCTCGTGCAGCTGCCTGATGACGCCGAAGAGCGTTTCCACCTCGCGCGGCTCGAGCGAGCTCGTCGGCTCGTCCATGATGACGACGCGAGCGTCGATCGACACGGCGCGGGCTAGGGCCACCATCTGCTGCAACCCCAGGCCCAGCGAGCGCAATGGGCGACGCACGTCCAGCGAGATGCCGTAGTTGGCGAGCAGCGCCTGCGCGTTGCGATTCATCGTGCGAAAGTCGATGAGGCGCCACCGGTCACGGGGCTCACGGCCGAGGTAGACGTTGCGGGCTACGCTCTGCAGCGCGATCAGGTTGACCTCTTGGTAGATCGTGCTGATGCCGGCGGCCTGGGCGGCCGCCGGACTCGCGAACTGCTGCGGTTCGCCGCCTAATCGCAACTCGCCGTGGTCCGGTTGGTACACCCCGGTGATGACCTTGATGAGCGTCGACTTCCCTGCGCCGTTCTCCCCGACAAGCGCGTGGACGTCACCCGGCGCGAGGTCGAAGGACACCGTATCGAGAGCGCGGACGCCCGGAAACTCCTTGACCAACTCGATCACCTGGAGGACTGGACGCTCCTCGGCGCGATCCGGCACCGCGTTCTCCCTCGTTCTGATGCACCCGATGACGACGCTACGTCGGCCACTCGCACTGCGAGCGGCCGACGTCCGAGCGCCGGACTAGAACGCGCCGGACAGCTGACTTGCGGCGTTCTGCGCTGTGTACTCCTTATCCGAGATAATGACGTCCGCCGGTATCGGCGTTCCGTTCTCGAAGTCCATCGCCGTCTTGAATGCCAAGGGCCCGAAGCGCGGGTTGGACTCGATGACTCCGTTGTACTTGCCGTCCACGATCGCCTGGACCGCGTCGCGCGTCCCGTCGATGGAGACAATCTTGACGTCTTTACCGGGGTTCTTGCCTGCTGCCTGCAGGGCCACGATCGCCCCGAGCCCCATCTCGTCGTTCTCCGCGTAGACCGCGTTGATGTTCGGGTTCGACTGGATGAGTGTTCCCATGACCGCCTGGCCCTTGTCGCGGGCAAAGTCACCCGTCTGCTCGGCCACGATCTTCATCCCGGGCGCCACCGCAGCGAGCTGGTCCTTGAACCCCTTGGTGCGGTCGGTCGTCACGTTATTGCCGGATGACCCGAGCAAGATGGCCACGTTGCCCGTGCCGCCAGTCACCTTGTTCAGCGCGTCAGCGGCCCGCTTGCCCTGGTCGACAAAGTTCGATCCGATAAAGGCCACGTAGTCCTTGCACGCGGTCGCGTTGACCTTGCGGTCGATCGTTAGCACCGGCACCTTCTTTGCCTTCGCAGCCGCAAGGGCCGGTTCGAGGCCGTCAGAATTGAGCGGGGCCACGATCAGGAACTGCGCGCCCTGGGCCAGCATGTCTTGGATGTCGGCGATCTGCTTGGACAGTTGGGAGTTGGCGTTGGTCGTGAGGAGCTGCTTCACGCCAATCTTGGCCGCCTCATCCTTGATTGACTGAGTTTCCGCAACACGGAAGGCGGCCGTCTCAGGTTCGGACTGGGAAAAGCCTACGATGGCATTCTTCAGGTCGATCTTGGTGGCGCCGTATTTCTCGAGGGTGCAACCATCCGTGCTTGTACCGCCCGAGCTGGCCGGCGCCGAGGAGACGGCAGCCGCGTTCCCGCCCGACGAGGAGGTCGCCGGGGTCTCTCCGGAGTTCGAACAGCCGGTCAAGGCCAGGGCCATACCGGCGAGAGCCACCAACCCGGACCTCGTGGGGCCACGGCGTGTAAACCTCATGACGATTCCTCCATCTCGAGGCGCCGCGACAGTAGTCGGAGTCTGCGAGCCCGGCGCGGTACGGCCTCGGTGTACCGCAGGACCCCTTCGGCTCTCCCGCATGCGACGCAAGCGAACCTGTGTGACGTGAGTCACGCCATGATCAAAGGGAAGCAGCCATCAAATGTCAAGACTTCGAAACCAAACCGACACTTTCGATCAGTCGACGGACCGAGGCTCCTCGGCCGAAACGGCGACCGTGCGGGGTGCGGAGTCCGCTCCGGCCCGCGCGATGTGCACCTGGACGCCCTTCTCTCTAAAGCGTTGCAGCTCGTCCTCCGAGGCCCGGTCGTCCGTCACGAGGTGATCGATGTCGACGGCAGCGACCGTCTGCACCATGGTCTCCACACCGATCTTGGTGCAATCGGCGAGGACGACGACCTCCTCGGCCGTCGCCACGATCGCCCGATCGACGCCGGCCACGAGAAGGTTGGGGGTCGATAGACCGCGCTCAGCGGACAGCCCGTTACCGGAGATGAACGCTCGGCGGGTGCGCATGCTCGCCAGGGTCTGCTCAGCGCCGCTGCCGACCAACGCGAATATCGCGCCGCGCAGTGTGCCACCGGTCATCACGACGTCCACACCGCGCGAGCGAGCGAGGGTCTGCGCTACCAGGAGGGAATTCGTCATGACCGTGAGGTCGGAGTACCGCACGAGTCGCCGCGCCAGAGCCTGCGTCGTGGATCCCGCCCCGATGACGATGGCATCACCCTCGTCGACAAGGGTCGCGGCCAACTCACCGATGACCGCTTTCTGGTCGGCCGCGATATGCGCCTTCTCCGAGTAGGTGGGTTCGTGGCTGAGTCCACCCGGCGACACCGCGCCGCCGTGCCTTCGGTCGAGCAGCCCGTGCGACTCCAGTAGCCGTAAGTCCCGACGCACCGTGACCTCGGACGTCTTGACAATTCGGGCAAGTTCCTTCAGCCCCACCGCACCGTTGGTGCGCACGAGCTCCAGAATGACCTGACGACGCTCATCGCCGAACACGCGTGAACCATAACCTTTTGGACAATGAACGGCTCTGATCGCCTACTCGCGCCCACCCGGGGTGGCTACCCTTCACCATGGCCGTGGTCCGTGCGCGCCGCTCGCAGCCCCTCAGACGTCACCCATGACCAAGCCTTCGATCGTATGCTTCTGCGTGATCGGCGCCAGCGACTCGACGATCGGGCACTGCAGGTGACCCTGGAGCGATTCAGGCAGTGAATCCCAGAACTCGCGGGTGACCGCGGTGTCGTGGTGGGCATCGTTGCCCGCGCCCGGAGCATCCGCACCGAGCACCAGCACTGGGCGCGACTTCGCGGAATGGTTGGTCGTGCCCCGGTGGATCGTGAGGGCGGACCTGATAGAGATGTCACCCATCCGGGGATATTTGCGCTGCGCCCGGGACTGGAATCTAGGGTAGGCCGACTTGGGCGGGAACATGCCGTGGTCGAATCCTGCGCCGTCATCCCAGTGCGTGCCTGGTGCGATCTCGAACGGGCCCATGTCCTCCGCGGTATCCACTGTGGTCACGTTGATCGCCAAGGAGGTGAGGCGCCGCGCGTCACGCGTCTCGTCCGGCATGGGGAAGTCCCGGTGCCACGGCTGGTTTACCGCCCCGGACTGGGGAACGTCGAAGCCGACCTCGACGATATGGTAGTCGGCGCCCAGCACGGCACTGCAGATGGCGGTGATCCAAGGATGGGTGGCGAGGTCGACGAACCCCCGCAGCTGCTGTGGATGGATCTCCACGTAGTAGCGGTGCGGACCGCGTCCGACCGCCCCCCCCGGCCGATCGAGCGCCTCGCTGAAGGCGGCGTCCACGTCCTCGCCGAGCTGCTGCACCCAAGCCCTGCTGAATGCGCCGGGTAGCCCAACAATGCCGTCGGAGCGGATACGTCCGGACAGCACCTCCACCTCGGTGGCGGTGTAAGGGCGAGAGGCGGGGGTGAGTGCAGCGGCGGTCGGTGGCTCAGTCATGGGGCTCGAGAATACGACAGGTGCGAGGGGTACGACAGGTGCGAGGGCTGGTTTGGTACCGGGCGGCGGCGGGGTCGCCGCGGTGGGGATGCAACCGCATCTGCGCAACGCCACCTCCGCCCAGCGGCTCCGCGGGCATCGACAGGCACTGGCGGAGCCGGCCTGGCGAGCCGCCTGAGTCAGAGGTGGTGGTGCGGAGAACCGCCGAACTGACCCCTGACCGGTGTGGCTGAGCAGACCGCCGGCGGGAGGATGGCGGCAGCCGTGCTCCGACTATTGATGCGTCAGTCGAGCTGACGACGCTGCTCTCACGACCACCACCAGGACGGTGCTCCCGGGCAGGTCCTACTGGCCCTTGACAGACCGGGAACTGACAGGGGGGCGGCCCCTTGACAGCGGGCCGGGCTTGCAGTGGGGTTCGAAGATCACAACGGCGATCCGCCTGGCAGCCACTGGTGGTTGACTATTCGTGGAGGTCACGATGACGCTGCGCAGTGTAAGTGGCGACGGTGCGGTGCCCGACCGTGAGACCGCCGAGCGGCTTGTCCGCGAGGGCATCACCCGGGCCGGTTTCCTACGATAGCCGGTGTCGCAGCGTTGTCCGTCTTTACGAGTCCACTTCTCTCGGGAGGGATCGCGCAGGCAGCGCCCGCCGCAGGGCGGCCCAAGATGTTGCGGCTCGACTTGCACTTCCAGCTGTCCGGCCGCACCCGGCCGTTCGACCTGATCGCGCCGGCCTTCCTCGAGATCGACCTCCGATTCGACGGAGCGGGTGCCGACGCCGACGGAGACGCCGCCTCCGACTACGCCGATGGCTCTGACGCGCAAGTGGCTCATGACGGCCAGACAATGTCTCTGATGACGTCGAGTGACAGCGGCACGATGTTCCGGCTCGGCGCCACGCCGCTGGCCCCTTACGCAAGTGTGATCGCCGATGTGTCCGGTCCGCCACCCCCTGGGGCATCCGTGCTTGTTGGGCTGGTCGGTGCCGGTACGGACCGGGTCGTCGCCCGCTTCTCGGTCGGCCCTGACGCGAAGAACGGTGTGGTTTCCATCGAGGTAAGACGAGGCGGAACGACGACCCAGGTCGCGAAGGGTCCGGCCGATCTGTCCGGGCCGGCTCGCTACGCCTTCTCGGTACAGGAGAACTACATCACCGCTCTGGTCAAGCGCACCGCGTCCTGGATACCGGTGGCGCACGCCAGGTTGCGCGGTGATCCGGCGGTGCCCGCCACGGGCCTGGACCTGCGCGACCCAAAGGTCCTGCGCACGTTCTCCTACGGGTATGGCGCCGCGGGCAGGGGGGCGCGGGTGTCGTTGTCGGCGATCCAGGCCGGGTTGTTCGGACAGGTCGGGGTACGCGACCCGCACGTGGTGGCGGAACCCGACGGCACCCCCTACGTCCGGGACGGCAAGCTGTACTTCACCCTGACCAACGCAGGGCTGGCCTTCTTCCAGGCTGCGCACTGGGCGGTGTGGCGCCTCGATCTCGCCGAGCCGACAAAGCTAGAGCACGTCTCCCAGATGTTCTTCGCCCGCGACGGCGTCGTCCTCGGTGACCACGCGGGACAGATCGTCGTCGACAAGCGCCGCGGTGTCTTTCACCTGGCGATGAGCGGGTGGGGCGACTTCACGGGCAACGGGGTGCACGCTCGCTACGCCAGCACGACGGAGGATGTGCTCAGTGGGGCGCACGTGATCGCGACCCGTCAGATGCCGCTCCCGACGACTGTGAGTTCTTGGGACCCTGGCATGACGCGCATCCGCGGTAGGTGGTACGTCAGCTTCGTTGAGAGCCCGTTTCAGTCGCCGACTTTCGATTTCCACCCGGCGCTGGCCAGGGGGCCGGCCGGGGCCACGGATCCGGTGACAAGTCTCACCCTCGTCGGGGCCGACAGAACCCGGCACCAAACCGAAGGCCCGATCCTGCAAGAGGTTGGCGGTGATTGGTATTTGCTGGCCAGCGACGGCGACGAACGACGCTACCCCGTTTACGACCTGTCCATGCAGTTGCTCGGCTACCTACAGGCGCCTTATGGCACCAACATCCCGCACCCGATGATCGTGCCGCTGACCGCGCGTGGCCGCACCCGCTACCTGATGATCACCTTCGACGGCACGCAGTACGAAGAGCCGGTGCTGGGCTACGGCACCCATGGCGACTTCTTGGTGATGCAGGCGCTGGAGACCGACGCTGGCGGCTAGCAAGTCCACGTGCAGCCGGTGCGCTCCGCTCATCGTGTCGCCTCCCACGCGCCGCGCAGATGCGCGCTCGTCGGATTGAAGGGTGGCAAGCGTGCTATTGGTATGTTCGCAGCGCGGCGATGATGGGCAGTGGATTCTGTCCCCGAATGCGCCGGAGTGCCGATCATCGTGCGCGAGGAGACTGTGTTGATGGGGAAGCAGGAGGGTGATGCCGTCGACGTCGTTCGCCGCGGCTATGACGCCCTTTCGCTGCTTTACCGGGCTGACGACGCGGACCCCGACCAGTACGCGCCATGGATCGCTGAGCTGGTGGCGATCCTGGGCGAGAAGAGTCGTGTGCTTGACCTTGGCTGCGGGTGCGGTGTCCCGGTCGCCCGTGACCTGGCAGCCGCAGGTCACGAGGTCATCGGCGTCGATGTCAGTGAGGTACAGATCCAACGCGCCCGCCACCTGGTGCCCAACGCCATCTTCGTGCGCGCGGACGCCACCACACTTCAGCGTCCCGCCCGATCCTATGATGCCGTGATCGCGCTGTACTCGATAATTCACCTGCCGTTGTCGGCGCAGCCGATTCTGCTCAGTTCCATCGCGGACTGGCTCGTCGTCGACGGCCTGCTCCTGCTGTCGGCCGGCTACCGCGCGTGGACGGGCTCGCAGACCGACTGGCTGGGCGGTGGCGACACCATGTGGTGGAGTCACGCCGACGTGGACACCTACCGGCAATGGCTCGA
>JAABVA010003990.1_pt1 | contig 13782 bp, 15 predicted proteins | sample 5560331 | NCBI WGS metagenome assembly JAABVA01 (sample SAMN12812661, study PRJNA571458) | rock metagenome | isolation source: Antarctica rocks | place: Antarctica: Victoria Land, Mt New Zealand sud | collected 2016-01-07 | reverse complement strand
CGAAATCAGACTCGCGTCTTTCACCAGAATTCGTCCGGTTGGCAATCTGTTGAAACCACTGCCTACTGCCTGACAAATAGCAAAGTCGATGTGTCATCATACGTATGAGGCTGCGTAAGGTTTGCTCTGCGCGAAGCGTGTGGACTTCGGCGTCCTGTTGCCTTCTTCTTTCGACTCGCACAGCTATATACACACGTGAGCAGATTTCTCTCAATCTGTAAGCCATGAGCTAATCTGTCAAGATCCCGATCATCCGACAATGTCTGGAGATGTATACGACCCTCCGTCTCATGAGGATCAAGTGGAAATTTTCTGGGGATGAAAGTCTAGGGATGGCCACTGTCGAATATCGAGACTCCCCATGGTACGGTATCAAGCCCATACCTCGGATGATACAGAATCAACTAGGCCACCTGCTCGAAATGAAGTTGATCGATCTGGACAGGAAGATACTAAAAGTAGTTCAGGATTTGATGGAGAAGAGAGAACGACACATGTGGATAGTAATAACACTAGCTGTTTTCCTTCTCCTGCATATTCGAGAGCTTGATGCAGGGAGGAACATTCTTTGGAGCCGCTATAAAGACCCGGTCTGTCCTCCCTTCAAAATCTACGATCAGACATTGCTAACAACCGAAGCTCGGATTCTGGATACATCCGTCGAAGCCAAAGGTCCTCATTGATGAAGCGACCATCTCTTGCAATTCGCTGCTGTCACACTTCCACTGTATCATAGGGCGCAAACCGCTAGACATGAACTGGGATGATCCGAAGTCGGAGGCTATGGTGGGCAACGATCCGAAGACGGTAAAGTCTATGAAGGTACTTCAAGCTTATGTATCACACTTGAGTAAGTGATGTGACACGTTTACCATCTCCAGGATCTGACAGATTCATAGAAAAAGCTGGCTTCATTGGGCGGAAGGCCTGCAATTTGTATAAGGACGGAGACCCATTTAGTGTAAGCTTCACGATCAGTTCTTTAATGTTTGAGAGCGCAAAAGAGGGCTGTGAGGTAAAGGGCTTCTCTTAGAAGTGGACAAGTGAGCAGTGTGGAAGAACGCAGACAGAAAGCAGTTGTTCAAATTGCCCGCCAGAATTCGCGATGTCAAAGCAGATTTTGAAATCTACGCCCGCTCTCTCATATGCTGAATGAAATCTTTCACCGCCTGTATTACTTCACCACGAACTTCCCTCCAGAATCTCATCAGCTGACAGAACAGGAACGCTTGATGGGCCGGAAGGCATCTCAGTTATACTACACAGGAGACCCAAAATGTGTTTCCCTCAAGCTCGTTACCGTTTACAAGCATTAAAGCGGGTTATGGAGGTGAGCGGCTTTTATTAGTAGCTGAGACATTAGACAGCTTCAAAGACAACATGTACTGGGACCATAGCTAGAGCTGACGCAACACGTGTTTCATATACTTGCAGCCATCAAAACAAGTTGGGTGAGTATGATCTGTACACATCAAAAGCCTCAAAAACCACAGAATTCTACCTATCTCTTTCGGCATGCTCAATGAATCCTTCTACCGCTTTCTTGACCGAGCCATAGACATCCGGTGCAGGTTCATCACAATTGAGCTACAACATGTGATTAGTGCTTGACCTGCTGAGATGCTATCGCTTACTTACTTCCTTGAAATACCCCTTCATTGATCTCAAACAAGTCCTGAGGTCTGCACTCCAAGCTTTGCAGAAACGTGGCTCATCATCAATTTCACAAGACTGTCTCGGGCTCCTCACAATCTGAGGATTCTCTGTCGTGGAGTAGTTTAGAAGCAGTGTGTAATTTGGTTTTTGGACCTACCCGCATGAGCATGGTTCTTTCAACGTGGAAGTCATACTGACTTTGCTTTCAAACTCGAGAAGTTGATCCATGCTTGTAGGAAATCCACAGACCAAGCTCCAGCCCCGTTTCTCTACGTCTTCTTCGATCTTTTCTTCAAGCAAGCTGACCACCAAACCCACCGGAATATCAACTTCTTCTCTCAAGCAATCTCTCAAGAATTCCGCGTGACGATATGACTGGTCTTCCGACTTTTCAACCAGGATATGCTTGAGGGATATGTGCTGAAAGCCAAATGCATCAGACAGGAGGGCGCACTGTGTCTCACAGACACTTATGTCACCTGCACTCATCAGTATTGAGGACAACCAAGACGAGCATGCTATACCAGTGACAAAGATAACAGGGAGCTGTCGTTTTCGCTTTGATAGATGAGCACTTCGCTCCTGTTGTAACAAACCCAGCCACGCCTTTCCCTCAGTAGAGCGGATTTTGGAGGAGAGTCCCTGAAATTCATCGAGGTCCTTTTCGCCGTGTGTCCTCTGCTCGTATTCATGTGCCTGTATCAAGCACTCAAATTTATCCATCTCTCGCATCCACCGGGCTTCATCAGTCAGGCCCTCCTCGTAGTCTACCCAGGCAGCCATAATTTCGTCGGCAACTTTCGAATCGCAAGGCCTTACTAACTCCGCGATATACCGGAAGCCAAATTGTTCTAGTGTATGCTTCCGTCCTGGTGCATGTCAGTCATTGAAAGGTGAATCGCGACGGAGTTCATTTGCCCACCTTTTGAAACTCGGGCATATGTCGGAATGTCTCCTACCACTGATTCCGCCAAGTCATGGCACAGTCCTATAAACATGCACTTCATTCTGTCCAGATGGTCCTACCTACAGATTAGTAGATGTAGAGCAGATAGTGAGGTGGGACCAACGGGCGCAAACAGACCCAGAAGAGCCAATCGAAAGCTGTGACTAGCTACGCTCTCTGGGTTCTCAACCGTCCTCAACCACCCAGTACGAGGCAAGTGTTTGAGTACCTGCATCAAATGCAAGAATGGAAGTGGCGACGTTTCCAGTCCGGATAAATTGGCGTCCATGATGTTGTCAGTATAGTCACGATACAACCAGATCCGCAAGGTTTTCCCCGCCTTCGCAAAAACTTCGGCCCGAATCCGTTAGGCTTGACATGGCACGCACCTGCCATGCCTCGACACAGTAAGGGTGTTTTGGTTTAGGTGCCCGATACCCGTAGACCACAATACTATAGTCATAGACCATAGTTTTACTAGTCGTAGACCACCCCTAATCGGGCAGTAATTTCCAGAATTTAGTTCGCGTTTTCGCGTTTTCGCGTCGCGCATTAATAGGGAGTCTATGCCCATGATGCACCTCGCTGTCTTCCCACCAAGCCCTATGTCAAAACAGCGCTGAAACCTCCGCCCCCCACGCCCTAAGTCAAAATGAACCTCAAACCTCCTGCTGAGGGTGTATACAACACCCTTGAAGACCTCATCACCACCATCAACAAGCATGCTGGATCTCAGGGGTATGCAGTGGTCAAATGTCACTTGATGAGATATCTGAAGGATGGTTTGATCCATAAGGTCACCTTATGGTGTGATTGAGGGGGCAAATTTGTCATGACAGTTAATGATGCACACAGAAAGAGGTGGACAACAGGCACTTGACTGCAGGAATGCCCCTTTTGAGTCAATGCCCTACAAAAAGATGAGGGTTGAATACTGACTGTGCCTCATCTGAAGCATAGTCACAGGCCCATGATTGAGTCCTCACACCCAGCCCTAAGAAAGCTGGATCCCAATGTTCAGAAGTCCATTGCAGAGCAGTCTGCAGCTGAAATCACACCTGGGCAAATTGTGACTGCCTTATGAAACATGGATCCTTTGACATCTCTTATAAAACAAGATGTTTATAATGCACCACTGTTCAAAGACGAGAACCTTTCGTCACCAGAAGAACTCGACACAGCATTGGACGCTCTCCATGGGGCATTATCTTCAATCGAAGATCTCAACAGTTCGCCATTGTACGACCAAGGAGAACATTTAGTACCACCAGTCAACACAGCATCGGGCAATCTCTCTGGAGTGTTGCCGGTGAGACCCTCCTACAGTAGTGACTTCCCAACCCGACCCAGACTGATTGAGATGTAGCAAGGAGGTGGTGAGATACTCCGCAAACGTCCTTCCGCCAGCAGCATTTCACGAGCATCGAGTAGACAAAGGGTCGACGATGGGGCAGGACCTCCATCAATCGGAGGGCCAAAGCAGGAACTAACAAGAGAGGAACACGGTCTTTAACTTTGAGAGGGGAAGAAGTGGTTCCTTCAAGCTCTCCGCAGAGTAGGCAAAAGAAGTGATAGAGCCAAGGATGACTTTCTTCCAATAGGTATAGAGCGAGGCAATATATCAACAGTGTATGCGCGTCCACTGACACAGCACATACACTTAAGTCTCTCCGAAACAGTTCGCTTGAGGGATATTGCAGCAGCTTATTCTCTTAACAGCGATATCTAATCGGCCGTTGAAAGTGAGAGGACGAAGCAGTGCTATTAAAAGTGTGTGCAGAAATCTTGCGGGCAGCCCTTCACCATTCTTTCCTCCCCACATAACAAAAACCACACTTAGAGGATTTTTAGCTGCAAAGTCAGGATGCAGTAGCTCTGACTGAGTGCACTTAATGCTCAACTTTCGTAGTATGCAGTCACATAAGCGGTTGAGGTTTTTCATGGTAGTAATTTATATTGTATTTTAAAATTTAAATTACAATATGTAATATGTATATTTTCGGAAATTTCCGTGCCAAGATTTTGCGGCTGGAATTCTTCAGACATTGATATCCATGATTTCATACGGATTTCACTGTTACTGATAGCTGTTGATCAGATGGGATAGCGTCTTCATCTTGACACCTATCCTTGTCGCCCTGAACGCCACGAGTCTTCCAGTTTCAGGACATGATATTTCACAATCTACCAGCCCATTTCGGTGAGCCCGGAGCGTCATCTCGGTCATCGCTATGTAAGGCATTTCCAGACCCATTGGCTGGCTTGCCTTTTCGACGACTAGCATGGATTGAACGACGTGGACGGGCCCAATGCCCACCTCAATCTCCTCAACAATCACAAGATCATTTCTTCACCATTGATGTCTACAAGCCTCGTTGACCATCCACTGTATATGGTATCTTGAGTCTTATAACTAGGCTCTCTTCAATCAGGTCCACTTCCGCTCCAGCAGGGAAAACACCCTCGCGTTTTCTACCTCAACAACTGCTCGAGGACGGCCAAAGAAGGAACGGATACGACGAGAGGATGCCCAAGCACCTTGAGGACTACAATGGGAGGATATGGGGGTGGAGGTTGCACCGGTAGAGCATCTACTTCATTGGTGTAGCACATGTGGTGGGTCAGGCCACAATGCCACCACCTGTCGAAGGCCCCACCAGTAGGACAATGACTGCGGAGGAAGCGGAGGAGACGGAAGCGGAGGAGACGGAAGCGGAGGAAGTGGAGGAAGTGGCTCTGGCGACAATGACATGGTGGTGGGAGACAACGACGACAACAACGTGGTGGCAATGGGCCGGGGGACATAGGGTGGCGGCAGCGATGTCAGCAATAGTCACGATGTGCAGACAGGGCATAGTATTCTTTATTAGACTTTACAGGGTAGAATATTCTTTTCTTAAAGGTTTACAGTGTATATTATTCTTTTACCCACTTACACATATATCGAGTGTAGGACGATTTGGACAAGTCGGGCGTGAGAGAGGCAACGAGAACAGCAGGAGGGGGTTTTAAGCAAAAACACGCACAGGGTGTCCCTGCCGCGCCATTAAATCTTTATTTTCAGCCATGAAGGAATTAGAGCTTCCACACATATCAGGCATACCCGACATGCCTAATCTAGTTCGATTTCTCATATCACCCTGCTTCTCACTTTGACTTGACATCCTGCATTCAGTCCTTCATACGGAGGCTGGCCATTCTGCGTGTCTGTGTTTGTTGGGCTGACGTTTGCAGGCATCTTGCAAACAGTTGGACAAGCCAATCACCTAAGGGGCTTGCGTTGCATACTAGGTAGGTAGAGTTTATCACGAACTAAAAGTCGCGAAACCTGCAGGTCCCATGTCAAAGTTGCAGCTGCTAAAAGTCGCGGGATCTGCAGGTCCCTTGTCAAAAGAGGCGCCGTATTTGAACTAAACGTTAAGGTAACATCTTTACCTTACGGAGTACAACATGGCACAAGTCAATAAGGTATCTGCGTCTGCCAGCTACAGGTGCCCCACCCTCTCGTCTGCTATCTCCGCCTTGCAGCAGTTCAAGCACTGGCTCAGCGTACATGGCTCGGGCAACAATGGTCTATCTCAAGCTCCTTGATGTATTTGGTTCGTCGCAATTCAGTTTGAGCTTTATGGTTTCTCTCCTTTCTTTCCTGGCTTGTGGCATAGTTTTCTCCCACCTTTCCGTTTCTGCCTCTGAGCGCTTTCCTGCACTACTTCGCATCTGGTTTGGTGCTGAGGTGACGGAGCCATATCATGGGCCAATCTCCACCAGAAATGATTCAACAAGATTCTAACCCGGTGGATATCCACTGCAAGTCTGATCGTTCACTTCACAGAAGAGTCTTCCGAGGCGACCATGTAGCTTTGACGGCAAGTCAAGGAATGGCCTTGCACGAGTCCACAAAGAGTAATCACTAGGTGTCTTACGTTGTAGGTAACCAGCGGACCCAGCCTAGACTTGCCAACAAAACTTGAGAGGTAGTGTGCCAAGAGAAAGCGCAAATCATTTGGCAGATGGAACATCGGCCCCTAGGGCGTCTCTTATCACTTCTTCCGCTTACTGATTCAATCAACTGATGCCTGCACTCCCCAATTGTTCATGAGAAGCCCCATATCCGACTTCAGTCTTGACATATTGTGGAGGTACCTGTAACTTAGACCTTCTTCCAGCCTCAAGGCTCGCTCCCTTATCCACTAAAGTATTACCCTTAACCATCTCTTCATCCTCTCCCATTTACCTGTTTGCCATTCGCTGTTCTCCTTTCCCACGTACTCTCACTTCAGTCTTTTTGCGGATGATCAAGTGGTACCATTGTCTGTTGCTGCTGCCTTTTTACTCGCTCGCAGTCCTCAGTGAGGTTGTCACACCATTCCCAGTCGCTTCGACGTGATGCTCTTTCTGCTTCAGTAATCAAGATCTCATCAGCTGGAGGGCTGGCCGTGAATACAGAACGCTTCAATACATACGCTTGGCCCCTGCCACCGGTCGAGTAGAGAGACTTGCAAATCTCCGACACATGACATGGATGGAATAGACCCCGAGGGCAAACGTCCACGCTTGGGTTCCTATAGCAGTTCTCCATCCCACACGCGTTGGATGCAGCCACAACTACCGCCGCCGCCGCCGCCGCCACCGCAGCAGCAACCTTCCGAACCGCCTTCCCACACCTACGCCAACCATGCCTTGCCGCCGCCTCCAGCTTACAACCAACCGCCGCCGCCGCCGCCGTATCACGCCCACCCGGACAATGAATTGCGGGGCCTGCCGGAGCCGCCTCGGCACGGTTACCCGCACTCGGATTACAACAGGCCGGCGTTAGACCCGCATCAGTCCCACGTTGACGCGGGATACGGGAGGCTGCGGTCGCCCAACGACCCGTCGCACGGGGACCACTTGCGTCCCATGAGCATCGCCGACGTTTCCTACTACCCTTCGTCGTATCCGACAGAACACCCAGGTCCGCCGGTGCCAGCATATCACCCCCCGTTCGAGGCGCATCAGATGAACGGGGCTCCCCACAGTCACCCAGTCACAGCACATCACAATTCACTGCCGGCTCCTCCCCCGCCGCTGGGGTTGGAGAGGAGTTATGCGCCGCCTCCGGTGACGACTGGATCGGGCCATTTGGGAGTTGGAGGTTTCTTTGGGGGTCCTTCTATCCCCCCGTCGTATCAGCAGCCGGAAAGGAAGCAGGTCCGGGCAACGCAGGTACAGTGCGCATCAGGAAATGGCTCATGGGAGCATGGTGCTGACGTGCTCTCCAGGCTTGTGACGCATGTCGGAACCGCAAGGCAAAATGTGATGAAGGGAGGCCTTTGTGCAGCTTCTGCCGAGAAAACAGCCAGGAATGCGTGTATCGCAAGGTGCAACCACAAAGGTGAGACTGTCAGAATCTCTATATGCCTGGAACCAGCTGACTCCTGAGCCAGGGTGGATCGCACAGCACAGACACTCATTGGTCATGTGATGGATCTGAAAGCCGGTCAGGACAACCTGCTTTCAGAGTTGCAGCAGGTGAAGCATCTCTGCAATGCGCAGATGAGACACAACGAAGGAGGCTCTTATGCCACCACCTTTCTCGGCGGCACTGCGGGAGATAGAGAGCACAGCCGAGACGTTCAGCTGACGACGCCGGCATGCAACCTCGGCAAAAGGATGGTGTCGGCACGTGAGGTGCCACCATGCATCCCAGCATTGACAGTAGCGCAGCAAGCCCCCTCGAGAATCGCTTTGTTCGACGCAACCAATCCAAGGGCCGCAGCCAGAATCGAAGAAATTGCCCTGGAGGTGGTGGGAGACATAGGGAAATTATTGATTCCCATCAAGCACATGACAGCGGTGCAGAAACTACTCCGCTGGCCGTCGATCCAGGAGCTCTTATTGGAAAACCCGGTGTACAACGAAGACTACTTGATGAAGCTGGAAGAGACGTGCGGGCTGCTGCGTGTGTACGGGCGAGGTGAGGGACTGAATCTGGGAGACAATAATCAGCCTGGACTAGCCAGTACAGCGCCCAATGCGACCAGCGTCAATAGTGAAGAGCAGGCATTGAGTTCAATCACCCCACTTGAGGGACTGTGGAACACCGGGTTCCGCAGTTCTGCCGGCGGCAACGCCATGAGGGTGCCTCACGAGGGCATCGGCGAGCTTAACCTCAACGGGACCTTGATGATCGATCTAGAGACATGTTTCAACCTACTTGAGAGTTACATAGACCACATCCACATCCTTCACCCGTTTCTCCCTAAGGCTTGGCTGACTCATGAAGTGAATCTGTTTGCGAAGAGTGCCAACCCCACCGAGCAGGACTGCATCCATACCTCGTTCGTCCCGTCGGACGGCTTAATGCCGAACAACGCTCGTCACAAGCCCGCGGCACCACCCAACCAAGCCATCAAACGCAAACACTCGACGAGCACAACATCGGGTCCACCGACAGAGTCATGTTCGGGAAGCAACGCGTCATCCCGCATGCTGTTCCAACCTCTGCTGAAGCCATCCATCACCACCGCCGTAGTCCTGTTGGTGATGGCTTTAGGGGAGATATGTGAATGGAAGGACGCCTTGCCAGGCCCGGTGCCAGACAGAACACAGCTCTCCCGTCAACGAAGCTTCCGGTTCGGTCACATGAGCCAGATGCCATCCAGCGAAGGGCTCTCGTCGTTTGAGAAAGGTTCGAACAACGCAGATGTCATACCCGGCATGGCCTATTACGCTTATGCGACGCAGATCTTGGAGAGCACGCACAGCGGTGTTAAGCTGATTCACGTTCATGCCAACCTGCTCGCCGGTCTGTATGCCGGACAGCTCGCCCGGGTGTTCGAAAGCTGGGACTGGATCGCCCAGGCTTGCAGGGCCTTTCGGGTGCTCACAGAACTGTAGGTATTGATGCTTGTGAGCTGAGAGTATATCACTAATCATCTGTGCAGAGAAAAGTTCGACATGACCGCCAGCGATGCCTATACGGATTCGGTCAAGGTTACGTTTTGGACGTGTCTGGAGTTGGAGAGGTGAGCGGACGGCAGACAATGACAGAGATGTGTGCAGTATCTGATGAGCCTGCAGTGACATCCTTGCCGAACTTGATCTGCCTCACAGCGGCATCACTCAATATGAGCAGCTCTACAGCGAAAACTTACCCCAGGGTGTCACGCTGGGCGATGGGACGAGTCCACAGCAGAATGAGGTGATGATATATTTTTCGGCGCAGGTGCAGCTGCGCATCACTCTAAACCGCATACACTTCTTTTTGTATCGTCAGTCACCTCTCCGCCGTTGTGTTAAGATAGCATATTGACCCTGATGAATAGACTCCAATCCGGAACGTGCCGGCTCGTCAACCAGATGGTGCAACGAACTGGTGACTCAGCTGGAAGAGTGGAGAAAATTACTTCCAAGGGAATACCAGTGGTCCGACGACGATCGGCCGTCTTCGGACATCATTGCCGCGCGTATGCGCGCCAAATACTATGGTGCCAGATATCTCATCCATCTGCCGTTCTTGCACCATGCCCTGCATCCGATGCTGCATCAGAGCGCGGCCACAGGTCAACTGTCTCAGTCACTGACGGCGCAATCGGCCGAGAGATTGCAGCAGGCTCCTTTGGTTGAGTCGCAGACGAGAGGTTACATAGGTCCTCAGGCTTCGGTCAAGCCCGAAGAAGTCGATCCGAACATCATGGGAGCCGCCGAGATATGCGTCAAGGCAGCGATCCAGAGTACTGTCGCATTTGACGGCGTGTGCAAACGGCCGATTTTCACCAACATCTTCGGCATAGCTCACGCGTACGTTCTTCCTCCGGAGTCCATCTCCCTTGCCATCAGTACTGACCGGTTATAGACAATTCAGCAACGTGCTCGTTTTGGCGGTGACCTACCGCGCCGGCTTGACGCGACTGATCTCACAGGAGAAGCTGTCCAAGCTGCTGAACCAAACTATACAATTTCTCTGCAGCTTGCAGGCCATCTCACCTTTGCTGGCCAAGGATACCGAGATTCTTCAGAGTGTGCAGAAAATACTCTTCCCCGGCAATGTCGACGAGTCGATTTCATCTGCGGAAAATTAGCTTGGTCTCTCGACTCGGCGCACTAGAGATGAATAAGGTAGGTAGCCCTTCTGGTGTCACTTTAGATTACATCAGGACTTGCTGATGCACGTTCACACTGCTCTATCTTTGATATTTCTCATATATCCCACAACCCCCAAATCGATCGGCATATACCCATCATCATCATTATAATATTCAGCCTCATTGCCATGTGAAGCGGCTTTCTGTTGAAACCTTGCAATGCATATACGGGCGCAGCGAGCAAAGGGCAATAGCAATAGCGGCAATGGCGGCAATTGCTGGCGGCGGCTTTTTGTCTGTGTGTCTGTGTACCTGTGTGTGCAAAGGAAAGGAATAGAGTCTGAGATCACCAAATCATCATCATCTTTTCTTCTCTCCTGTATGTAATTCTTGTAGGTGATTCTTTTGGAAAGGAGGTCGAGGCAAAGCCTGAATTGTCCCCAATGTTCACCATAACCAGTAAAGGTTAAGTAGTAACATATCTACATAGGTGTCGGAGCCTTCAGGTTCACCTGTTGCCCCGACACCAAGACAAGGCTTTGACCCACAGGCCACACCGATCTCATCAGTGCGATGACCGGTCTGGACGTCTTCCATGGTGGAGGCAATTTGGAGAGCAGACGGAGGTTTCGCGTCAGAACGGTCGCCGGGGACCTCCGCAAGCTGGCTGTCCCCGGGTTACTTCACGCCGGATCGGTGGGGTGTGTCTCCGGGGTGCTTCATGCCGCGGTGGTCCATGCCAGGGCGTCGAGGTGCCCCACGCGGGGGTGGTCCGCCCCGGGTCGCCTTCGCGGAGCGCCCCGGGGGCCTTCGCTAACACCGGAGTCCGTTGACGAAAAGCAGTTTGATGTATGCCGACACAAAAGTCACGCTCTTCGCACCGTGACGTTCCGTTACAAACGGCTGCACGGCCGAAGTCGCACCGGCAACTGCGAGGGCAGACTGGGGTTTTGGGCCAAAGTGTCTACTGGAGACCTCCGCGAGCTCATTGCCACCGGTGGGGGGGCCCGCCTCGCGCCGGGGTGCTTCGTGCCGGGTCGCCTTTGCAAGGCCGCCCGAGTCGCGCAGAAGGTCGATTTGTTCTTTGTTGACTAGTTCAGTGTCTGGGCCGACATGGGGTGTGATTTGAAAGAGTGTCTATTGTGCTGAAGAGAAGGGTATCTGACGAAACAAAGAGGAGCCGTTGCAGATCAGTGGCCAAGTGCCAAGGAGTGCAAAGAGGAAGATGGTTGTGGTGGACAGTGCCCTCAGCAATATAGCTTTCCAGAGCAAAAGCGCAGACTCTGATCCGGCAACTCCAGCAAAGCAGCCAAGATACCTTACACTACCCCCAACTCTGCACGAAAGATCTGACGCTCAATGCAACTCATTGAAAGCAAAGGAATCCCACCACATATCAGCAACACTGCAGTCTCTTTGCCGACCTCCACGGCCTGGGCCCTCACCATCAAAAATGGTCAGTTCAAATGAGATCTGTATTGATCCAGGAGCTGTACCTACAGATAGTGATGAATGTTACTGACACCTCAGCTTGTTTTTAGATTTGACAACAACAACAGTAGTGGTGTGAATGCAGCTAGTGGCATGCGTGCTAGATTATTCTGGACAGAGAATGTCTATCATCACCGCCAATTGACGGCAAAGCCTTCTGTAAGGAAGCTATGAAACACTTTAGTTGGACTCACCAACCAACACCTTTCATTTCAACACATGAAAGCATCCTCCCAGTTCTTCACCATGGCCTGCTGTCGACTCCAGATGCCTCCATTGCAGTCATTGACATCCATGTTGTGAGCAGAAGCCGCGACCATTCCAAAGTTTATTATGCCAGTCACATAGTGAAGCGACTTTGCCTGAGCCACGGGTCTTATGGCTATCGTGCAAGGTCGGAGTGACCGGTGTTGGGGAGGTCAATAAAGATGCTCTTGCGCAGCATTCAAGGTCGAAAACCTGCGAAGGTACCTTGCTGGATCGCTGGATGTCTGTATTGTTTTATGCTTTCCGGAGATTTGGTGTTACATAGAATTTCCTCTGTTGTACAGGTTGGCGCGGTAACAATGCGGAGCATGAACTCCCCCAGTGCCTTCTCTAGCTGCTGGTTCATCAGGAGAAGAAAGAGTTCCATGTCCAGTGCTGGGCCTGCTATTGTGCGGAAGACCCCCGCTATGATGGCCCCTGAGCATCACTGTATGACTGTCAGTTTCTGAAGGATCTACCTCAGTTGTCTGATTGTTCCATGCCCACTGTCTGGGCTGTATCAGGCTGAGCAGCAGTATAGAATCTGCAGCAGCACCACTGTCACATAGAGTCTTTGTAGATTCTTGAGCCTGAAGCTCTATGTTAAGTCTGTCAGTGCCACTAGGCCCTGAGGCTTGTTGTGGCCTGGACCTGAATGTGTTGTATGTATGCATTCCATTTTAGATGTGAGTTCAAGATGACTCTCAGCACTCTGTATGTTGATGATACCCATACTGTGTGTGTGTTCAGAGCTAGCTTGCTGTTATATTGTGTCTTGCAAGATAGTCTGTAAAGTGAATAAGCTCATACTTGGCTGAAGCAAAGATGAAGGCATGTCTTTGAACTCACTGCTCTGTGCAGTCATGCACTGTGTGTAATGTTACACAGTTCTTCTCTGCTGACTTTTCTGTTATCAAGATGCCCACATCATCAATTCAGCTTGCTGCTGTGACTCAAAGCGAATCTCCGATCGGGATGTAACACATGATGTGGATTTCATCTTGAGTGTGAATCGGTCCGTAGAAAGTTGTTCCTATTCGTTTACGCTATGTGGAGTATATATAGGAAATGATGACTAAGACATAAATAGGGGCGCTTAGTAAGAGATGAGTAAGCAACGATATCACAATGATACGGGTATAACAGCACAGCATGCTCCCATTAGCGTTGCTAGAGACGTGCAGAAGGTATTTGTGTAAGAATAAATTAGGCTTATGTAAGCCTGATTAGTCACAGGAGGGCTTAGGGCACGTGATTCGGGGTAGACTATATATAGCTGTTTTCGCTTAAGGGTACTCGTGGTGCTTGAAGTGGCTCAGGTCACGTGAAAGTTACACTACACTTATCTGGAGTGGCAAGCGTGCCGTAACCTTTCAC
>JAABVA010003987.1_pt1 | contig 13789 bp, 11 predicted proteins | sample 5560331 | NCBI WGS metagenome assembly JAABVA01 (sample SAMN12812661, study PRJNA571458) | rock metagenome | isolation source: Antarctica rocks | place: Antarctica: Victoria Land, Mt New Zealand sud | collected 2016-01-07 | reverse complement strand
CATCCCCGGCATTAGTCCCCGGCTGTTCCAGGGCACTAGCGTCACCGAGCTCCTCAGCTTGATCCCCGCCGAGTAGATGCCGCGGCCCTGGAGGCCTATAACGACTCGCTGCGCGGGTGCTTCCAGGTCGGCCTCATCATAGCCTGCCTCTCCATCCTGGGCGCCCTCAGCATGGAGTGGCGCAGCATTAAGAAGAACCTCTCGCCCAAGAACCCTGCCGGTAAGGGGACTGCTGCGGAGGGCAAGGGCCAGGATGACTTGAGCTAGAAGGGGAAAGCACCGGACACCGGGCAGAGGCTGAGTTAGAAGTAGTCATGATGGCTGTGGCCGGCGCAAAGAAGGGCATCACGCCGACGTCAGCCACAGTAGAAAAGACTGAGAAGAGGACTGAGGACACAACGACCAAGGAGATGACCGCTTGAATGACGATTCATTAGACTTAAGGTAGAGAGAACTTCCTCCTGCTTGAAGGTTCAATTACTGTTTCAACAGATTGATACCTCGTGGGCCTGAATATAGGGCACTTCATTTGATTGGGCTGACTATATTTGTATATTCGAGACAAGACACCCTACTCAAACACTTTCTTTTTGCAAACTTAGCATAATACGTTCTTCCATAATTATACCATTATTACAAAAACAATTGTACAAAGCAGATCTCGCATTCAATTGAGCAAGTTTAGTGCTCTCAGAAAACTGAAAAGAGTTGTACACTACTGGTGAAGATAGAGAAGAGAAAGACTTAGATACACGCACATGCACTGCAGCAATGTCTTCACTTCAGCCTGCCACTTTCTTTCAACATAATCCCCAGGCCCCTGTAGTTGTGCGACCATCTTCCCTACTGCCCAGATTCGGTGCCCATTCTCTGCAGACGCAAATTAGACCACATTGCCAGTCCCACAGTCGGTTTTGGGGCGGTTGGGAGGAGAGGCTCTCCACTTCTTTGGTCATCATTTTGTCAACGACTGGACAGGACTCCGGCGATCTGCTGTGGAGATTATTGCACTGGCTGTAGGGGCCATCATGCAGGCAGATCCGTACGCTCGTTCTTGTGGGACCCGGTAACGAGCAATCACACAGGCCCCGCCATGAATAGCAGGCGTGGCCGACGGGTCCGGTGTTCCGATTGCTCTGCATGTCCGCCGTATTCTGCGGACACCCCTCACATGGTCCTCGGCAGGAACGATGCGTGCGAGCACGGGCCGCGTGCCGCGTCGATAGAACCGGCCATACTTCCTTGCGAAGTGGTCAAAAATTTTGTGCCAGGGCTGCAGATTCGAGGCGTTGTCGTCGCGGTGCAGGAACACACGCGCAGCATGCGAGTACTGCCACAGAATGAACCCAGGGAAGACGACGAGCTGAAAGCCGATGCACGTGAAGACGATGGCCGGGTACCCGGTGGCGATGCGCTTGGACAAGGTGGCTGCGACGGTATCGACCTCGGGCAGGGCGAGGGGGACTTTGCCCCACAGGTTGTAGGAGGAGCAGCGGTTGAAGACGCCGACTTGGGCGGCGATGATGCCGCCCATGGTGGCGATGGTGGTGAGGGTGTCTTTGGAAAAGGTGAACCAGAAGTGGCAGCGGTGGTGTGCGCCAAAGGGGATATAGTCGAGGGCGGCGCTGAGGAGCCAGGCTGAAGATACGAGGATCTCGGCGATGTGGCGGGTTTCGAAGCCGGCGGGCGGGATGAGGTAGGACGTCAGGATCGAGGTGATGCCGCAGGCGGCGAGGATGAGGAGCGGGAGGACGGGGGAGCCGGGCCGCAATTTCTTGAACTTGACGTATGGGTAACAGGCCCGTTGCCGTTTGGCAATCATGGATATGGTAGTGTTGTCGCTGGTAGAGCCTGCCTGAGAGTTGTTCCTTGGGTATGTTGGCTGCCAGGTGTATATGCCGCCGCTCCGTTTCCTCAGGGCGGTGTCGGGTCGGTCTTCCACATCGTCTGCCGTCAGGTGACTGTTGGGCAGGGACGACTTCCAGCTGGGAAATGCGCTGTCGATTTTTGTCTGAAACTGCTGCAAGATACGCGGAATGGCGTTTTCTGTCTGGGACACGCCGATTATCGACGCTAGAAAGACAGCAGGAATAATCCAGAAGTATAAAGCCGAGAAAGCGATACTGTGTGCTTCGACGTTGATAAACGTGGTCGGATTGGCGCCAGCCGAGGCAGCAGCAGTTCTGCCAAAGGCAATGCCTCTAGAGCCGACGTAGAAAGCCTGTGCAACGATGGCAGGGACTGCTGACTGACTCAGTCCGGTGTTGGAACCTAAATCCTGTCCGTTAGAGTCAGCCCGGTGCCGGGACCCTAAATCTCGTCCCTTGGTAAGGGGTCCTGACATTCACATATTCTAAGCTTGGAAATGTTAGATGCCTAGATTGAAGTAGGTAATCCCAGCGAGTAGGTCAAGATTGCAGTGATCATTACAGGTGGGGCTGCCAGTACTTTCTTAAGGATTAACCCCTTTCCACTTGGCCTCGATTATCGATAGAAGAGATTTCGGCGGCGCTCTTACCCCCATAAACTCGAACCTTGGATCAGCACGCTCGAACAGCGCAGCCCAATCACTAGCTTCACGCTCCTTTGAGTTTTGCAGCTCCAACATTGCCAGATCGAATGCCCTTGACATGTATGTTAGTGGACTGGATGGTTCATCGACAGTTCTGAAAGACATTGCAACACTGAAAGTGCCAACAATGACAACTACATACCTCATCATCCGTTCCTTCAACAATGAGACCATGCCCGGTTCTGGTAAGCAATATTCACTGATGACCACTCGTGCATTGGGCTTCAGCGCAGAAATCAGATTCTGTAAAATCTGAATACAATACTTATCTGACCAATCATGGAAGATCCACCGGAAGTAATACACATCTGCCCCAACGACAGGCTGCGTGGTGAAGAAATCGTGGGCCATAAACGTCACGCGATCTTTAAGTTCGGGGGGTGTTTGCGCCGGCCCTTTGGCGATCGTGTCAGGTAAATCTTGCACGATGCAGCGTACAGATGGAAAGCGTTGTGCTAGAGCAATGCTGACAGGACCATGCGATCCACCGACGTCGACGATGAGGCTGCCTTTACCATCGTCGAGGGAGGCCCAAGGGTAGGCATCCAGAAGATGGAAGGGTTCCATGCCTTCCCGGGAGTTAAACATACTCATTGCTTTGGCGAAGCGTTCAGCACGGGCGGGGTGCTTAGATAGATCGGTGAAAATGGCGTCAGGAGTGTTGTGACTGAGAGTGAAGCCCTAAGCCATGTTAGTTATCATTGGCAGATCATGACCAGAACACAAAGTAGTACAGTCTGTGTTGGCTCTTGCGAACCTGGCCATTTTACCAAAGCATCGACTGTCTGTAGCGACATGAGTCAATACATATGATTGCTGTTAGGGAATCGGTGCTTCAACTGTGTTGCTGAAGGCCACATTTCTTCACAGATCATCCCAACCCATTCTCCAAGCAAGGGGATCTCTGCCAGGGCTTTTGAAGGCCCTGTATGTGCCACATACCCTTTCCGTGGCTCTTTGAAAATGTGCCATGTCATAGAATATCGGATGATTCTTCGTAGATCTGACACGTTCAGCCCACAGGCTTGGGACAATTGCTCGTATGAGGTTTCTGAATTGACAGGCAGACTCGTTGCTATTTTGAAACGGTAAATGGCGTGGAGACTGATAAGGTGGCTATGCTGGAGCCAAGGTGTCAATGACTGCTGCAATCACAGCAACCACCACTGGTGTGAACATACAAATGCTGCGGCATGCTGAATGATGCCTACAGGCCCTTGGATCAACTCCTGCAGCTCTGTGCTGGCCTCAAGAATAGCTTCCCTCACTCCAGCGACGTCGCCTGGGAGTTGTACTTTAAGAGGCTGGTCGGCGTCGAAAGAGGGAGCTGGGAGACCTTGCGATCTGTAGTGTTCCTCGAACTTGGTAGCATTTTCCATGATCCGTGAGGCGAGCTCTACAACTTTGCTTGGGGCCATCTTCATGCCGTTGACAGAAAAGAAATATGAGCCTTTGGGGAGGATAGAGTGGTGGGCCTGTTCAAAGGGCGATGTTCTACCACGGTCAAGCAGAAGCAATGACAGGAGGCCCAAGATAACCCCTGCCAACATGATATTAGTTCCGATTTATCTTGCGCACATGGGAGGGATTGGACTTCAAAGTCTTCGATGATATTATCTCTTATGCAAGGCGGAGATCTCGAATTATCCATCAAAAGTGATCATCGTCTTGTCTGACTGAGCACGGCTCAAGGAGGTGGGCAGCATGAGTGAGACCAAATGCAACGCCATGTATTCACCTACCTACTAGCCTATAATTACATTTTACATTACACTACATGCGAGAGCCAACAAGTCAGCTCTCAAACTCTATGATATTTAATCTTATTGATGACATTGATGTGACTATGTAAAGTGATAATTTCATTAATTAATTAAGTATCTGCTTTCTGAAAAAGCCTTTCATCATTATGAGAAGTGTTTGTTTAATTTTAGCCTTATTCATTAAACTTTAATCAATAAATGTAGTTATGCTTTCAGTATCTAGACAAATAGTCATTTTCTGCTCAGCATTATGTAACAGTTTATGTCAAAATAGAGTTGCTTTGACAGCAATATATTTATAAACTAATGATTATAAAATGACAATAACATTCTAAAGAGCATACTCAATGTAATTAACTTGCTGAATAGTCATCTTAATGATATTAAAATAAATATCAACTTTATATCAATTAAGAATATGATTCTAAAGGTTTTTGCTTGTTTCTAGAGGCATTTTACATAAATAACATAAATAAAGTGAATCATTATATTAAGTAGACTGTGTAGAGTCATTAAAGAAGACATTAGTGTAATGTGAAGATTTAGAGACATCAGCATGATGTAAAGACTTATTTTTAGTATTGTTATTAATAAACAATGTATTATTTAATTTATATACTCTGTATAACTCATTCATTTTAATGAAATAGATAAGATAAAATAACAATAAGACTTCATTTTAATGTTTAAATTATAATTTATTTCATTAATCATTTAAATACTCAGAACAACAAAGCTGTCAGTTGTTACTAGTAAAATTATATAATGATGTATAATTTAATTATTGCATTCTATAGTCTCAATTATTTATTTCATAGTCTTAATTATTCATTTTATAGTCTCAATTTGTGACATTTTTAAAGACATTATTTAACAAGTAGTCAAAGTGACAAGACTGTCAGTCATTATCAGCAAAATTGTATAATAATAATTAACTTTAAAGTTATTATGATATCACTATGTGCTCATACTGAATCATAGTCAAATTCTTTATACAATAATTGATAAGTAAAGTACTATATAGACAGTCTTTACATATAAATCTTTTAAGTTTCTTAGTTGTTAATTTTCATCAATATAAGACTTTAACATTGAAACTTCATTAAATAGCTGTTGTAATGTAGTGTCTCACATTATTACATATCTTACTCATCAGCCTCTTATAGATAAGAGACTTATAAATTCACAATTTTAACAACTCTATCTTTTTAAAGAGTGACAATTCATTACATTATAATATGCAGACTAAAAGTCAGCAAAATGAAACAAAGTTATTCTTTAATTATATTAAGACTTAAATGATCTCTGAAGAATGAGAATCTGTAGAGATTTAGACTGTTATTTAGACTATAAAGAAAAAGAATTAATATTTAAATGAATAGATCTGTCTGACTGAAATTAAACAAGTTAATGATGAGAAAAGACAATGATTTATGAAAATTAATTGTAAATTGCAAGTATTTAATATGCATAATGAGATTGACAAACTTCTGAGAGATAAAGATTCTTAAGTCTCATTTAAGAAAGAACTGCATACAGAATCTTTTTATGCTTTTATTAGTTCTTTAAGTTTAATAAAGCAATATACATTTAAAGTTATGTATACACTTCAGCAAAACAGATGCAATGACTGAAGAACTTGCTTATATATAATGAGAAGTTCATTTATAAACATACTAAATTTATATACAGTGCTGTAATAATGTTTTACTTAATTTCTAAAAACTTCTTTAATGACTGCAATAAAATTCTCTTTGTCATGCAGTTCTTAGTAGAAGAATCTTAAGATGCATAATTTCATTACATTAATGAGAATAAACTTCTGAATAATAAATCATAAATATTCTTTTTAAAGTTTCTACTCAATCTCATTGAGAACTCAGTGAACTGCAGACTTAATACAGTACAGAAATACTCAGAAGTTATATAAAAATTTACTTAATTAGTTTAAGCTTTTACAACATATTTTAATATGCTAAAGAATCAGCTCTCAAGCTATACAGAGAAACAGAGAATAAGTTATTTCTTTATAAAACTTTAATTAAAGATTTAAGCAGTTTTAATTAATTATTAAGATTTCTTAAAGACAAGAAAAAGCCTGATAGCTTTAATCATTAAACTAGAGATTACTCAGTAATTTATAGACAATTATATAATTTAAAATTATACTATTAAAAAAATTTATGAGCATTGCTTACATTCTTTCATTTAGACAGCAAAGCTACAGCAGAATAATTGTCTTAATTTTGAGACTACAAAATTAAGTTATTATGACAATATAAATAAATCTTATTTTAAGACTGATGTTAAAAAGAATAGCTACTAAAACTATGAAAGATCAGATTATTTTATAAAGAACTGTAGAAGTTTCTTAAAAAATCTTAATTACATTAAGATTAATGCAGTCAAGACAAAAAAAAGACAGAGTTTTGTTGACTGCACTTTAGTGACAAAAATTAGATTAAAGATCATAAAGAAATTTAGCATTATAAAGAAAAGTTAAATCTGAATTGAATTTAATTAAATTTCTGTTAGTGTATTATTAAACACTGCAGCAGAGATTAATGTGATGTTTTAGCAATACATTGTTACTTATTAATTAACATAAGTTAATGTGAAACTTCTGAGATCAGAGCTTCTAAAAAGACAATATGTTTACTGCTATAATATATATTTAATAAAGCATAGATTCATTAACAATTAAGAATAAGAGTAAATTGAAGAGCAGTTGTTCTATATCTTAAATAAAAATGAACTTAAACTTATCTTTAATCTCTTAAATCTGAAACAGCAATGCATTCATATTGATTATGACTTGTACACATAACACTATGAAATAAAACAAATATCTTTAACTATTGATGAGTCTGAAGCATTTATTAACAATATTTAAAATTAATTTACTATTTATACATTATTAATGATGTCTAAGTCAGACTCATCAATAACTACTGTATATGTTGTTGACAAAATGCTGACACTATCTTAACAATATAATAAATACATAGATGTATTCTCTGAAGAGAATGTTGACAAATTATTATCTCATTAAGATCATAATTATGTCATAAAGATAGAGAGACATAAATCATTTTATGATTCACTTTATAATCTGTTGAAAACAGAGCTATAAATGCTTAAAGAATATTTAAATAACATCTTAATAAAAAGATAAATACAACATTCTGTCAATTCTGTAGAAGTATTAGTTCTGTTTATCTTAAAAAATGAAGAAAGCTTATATCTATATATTAATTATAAAGATCTTAACAAAATTATTATTAAGAACTGTTACTCTCTGCTGCTGATTAATAAGACACTTAATTATTTAAGTAAAGTTAAAATGTTCATTAAACTAGATCTTAAGAATGCTTATTACTGCATTAGAATTAAGAAAGATAATGAGTAAAAGATTACATTTTACATATACTATAGTCATTTTAAGTACATAATCATGTCATTTAAACTGATTAATGTCTCAGCAACTTTTCAAGTCTATATTAACTGAGTATTGACTGAATTAGTTGATGTCTTTTATGTAATATATTTAAATAATATTTTGATCTATTTCAGTTTTTTAGAAGAACATCAAAGTCATATAAAATAGATTCTGAAGTAACTTCAATGATTTAAACTGTATGCAAACTTAAAGAAGTGTGCTTTTCATATTATATAAATAGAATTTCTTAAGTTTATTATCTTTACTACTGATGTTTTGATGAATCAACAATGAGTTAAAATCATAAAGAAATAATCAGTATTTAGAAGCTACTGTGAGATATAAATATTTCTAGAATTTGCAAACTTTTATTGTCACTTTATACAGAAATATTTTAAGATTACTGCTTCTTTAACTGATCTATTAAAAGGCAACAAGAACAGCAAGAAGATAGATGCATTTAAGTAATCATAAATGACAGTATAAATATTTTGCAAGCTTTACAATGTCTTTACATAGATGTTTATTTTAACACACTTTAACTCAAAGCTAAGAGCTCAGATTGAAACTGATGTCTTAATAGTTAAGTTAATGAATATTTATTTATAGCTTTAGACAGATACTTAATGATACTCTGTTGTCTTTTGATTAAGAAAGTTAAATCTGATTAAAACACACTATGAAATTTATAATTAAGAATTGTTAACAATTGTAAAGGCATTTAAACACTGATGACACTATCTTGAGAATAGTTATTATCTTATTGAGGTACTCATGAATCACAATAATTTATAAGAATTTATGAATGTAAAATTATTAAATAGAAGACAAACACACTAAGTTATAAGGCTAGCTGCTTATGATTTCATAATTACACATTAATTAGAAAAGACAAATCTCATTAATGCATTGTTGAGGTGTTCTGACTACAAAGTTAAGAAAAACATAAACAGATTACTGTTAACATTGCAATGAAAGCTAATTACACTACTTTAAGAGTTAAAATTAAGCATTACTGCTTTAATTAATCAGATCAACACTTAAAGCTTAGATCTACAAACTATACTGACTGTTTTATTAAAAGAATATTAATTAAGCATTTAGGCTGAAGATCATGACTGTTAAGAACAAGTTAATAGAAGATTTAGAAAATCTTTATCTGAGAATGAATTGAAGAATAATGATTATATATTTAGTTTATCTATATATAATGTAGCAGAAGAGCTGCTTAACTTTGTTACTAAAATTACTGATTGTAAACAGTTCATTTCATGTGCATTGATTCAGAAAGTGACTGATAACAAAATGATACATAATAAAAGATAATTATTCTTTTTTAAACTTGTTTATCTCTTGCAGAACACTGATGTTTTAACAGTAAAGATGTAATAAGACTTGAAATCATAAAGTAATTGCAGTTATTAAGATACTGATGATAGTCTGTGAATGTTTAATTTTACTGAACTACTTCATTATAAGAATAAGATATACATATTATTTGATGAAGTCATTAAGAATAAACTTATGAAGCTGCATCATGATGATGTTTTAACAGAACATTATAAAGTAAATAAAATAATTAATTTATTGTTTAGAAAGTATTACTGAGTCAATATGATGAATAATATTTGAGAATATGTTGCTTTATATACTGTATGCTTAAGAATTTAAGCATTAAGACACTGTTTATATAATAAATTACAGTCATTGTCACTATCTATTTAATCATAAAAGAAAATAACAATGAACATAATCACTGACTTGCTGTCTAGCAGATGAGAAACTAATGTTTATGACTTTATACTGATAATTGTAAATTATCTTACAAAGATAACTCAATATATCTTTGTCATTAAAAAACTCACTGCAATCAAGCTAGCTGACATATATATTGAACAGATCATATACTGCTATAAAGAACTTAAAGATATTGTTTTAAATTAAGAATTAATCTTTATCAGTACATATTGATCTGAATTCTGTTATTAACTTTAAATGAAGTGAAAATTAAGCATTATCTTTTATTTACAAACTAATAATTAAATTAAAAGATAGAATCAAATTTTAAAACATTATTTATATTATTATTGTTGTGAAGAACAAGATGACTGAGTGTTCTTTCTGTTAATGATAAAGTTTATGTATGTAAATAGAAAATATATAACAATTAATTAAACATTATTTAAAACATTAATAAGTTATCATTTAAGAATTACTCAACACATTAAGAACAATGTCTATAAAGAAGAGATGTTAGCAGTAAAAGACTGAGTATAGTAAATGAAGAAAATTTATATTATGATAATAAAGTAATAATAAGTTACTGTAAAAGTGCAAGCTAAGTACTTTGACAAAAATCATATTCAAAAAAACTATAATGTTGACAATCTGATGCTATTGTTCATTAAGAACTTAAAGTAACATAAATTAAGTAAGAAATTATTGCATAAATTCATTAAGTCTTTTTAAATTATTAATCTTATTAACAAATAAGCATACTAACTGACTCTGTCTGCTCACTATAAAATTTATAATGTATTTTATGTCTCATATCTAAAGTCTCATAAATGCTATTTAAACAATAATTCTTTGTTAAAACTGTTCTCTCTGAATCTTATAAATGACAAGAAAGAATACAAGATCAAAGAGATCTTAAATAAAAAGTGAAGAAGAGAACAGTTACAATATGAAGTTAAGTAAATAGAATATTTAACAGAATATAATGAGTAATTTTAAGTAGAGAATATGAAGAGTGTAAAAGTGTTGTGATAAGAATATGATGCAAGAATAAAGAGAAAGTGAAAGTGTAAATGAGATTTAAGAAATTAAAATCTTTTATTAAAAATATTCTACATAGTACTATCTAAAAGAAGTAAAATCAAAACACAATTAATACATCAGCAAAATGCTATTAAATCACTCTGTTATCTCTGTATCTGCATTGCTATTAGAAGTGAAAGACAAAAACAGTAATTACTTATTAGTGTTATGATTGCTGTCAAAGTAACTGAGTTATAACATTGAGTTATAAGAGCTTTTTGAGATGTTGTTACTTAATTGAAGAGAGAGAAGCTCATATTTGAAGTGAAGTAAACAATATGATGATGACAGTAAAGTGTAAGAGAATTAAGAGAATAAATTATAAAGTGAAAGATATTTAATAGAAATGTCTGCACTACAGTGACTGTCTGCTGCTCTTAAATTATAAATAACAATAGATTGTAGATCTCTGCAGACTTGTAATGATTGCTGTGATATTTCATAACATAAATAATATAGACAGTGATACACTTAATAAATGATGTCTATATATGATTAAGGTGACACTGAAGTCAAGACTGATGAACATTATTGACTGTTATAATGATGACATGATTGATAAGTATGTATAAGTTATTAATTTAATAATTAAAGAATGCAGAGATCTATTACTGTTAATGCATCATAAGATGACAAAAGACTTTCTATTAAACTAAGTTGCATAGCTTTTAAAGTATCTTGCAATAATTGCAATTCTGATTCTTAATAATGTTGCACTGACTGATGTTGTTGCTGATATGTTTTAAATAGTGAAGACAACAAAGAGAATTTAACTTGTTGTTGATGTAACAATTATAATATGGCATCAAGATGATGTCAGTATGAGTAAACAAGAAAATAGAAAAATTATTAAAAATATAATATTATGAAGTGATGACATCTCTGAAGACTGAGGTAAAAACAGAATTGAGATATAATATATATAATGATATTATTGCAGAAGAGAAATGTGACATATAATGTAAAGTAGAAAGATGTTTATCAATTATAATCTTAAACTCAACACTCTTTTAAGTAACAGATTTCTGACAGACTAATTGTGTCATGAAAATGATGTTCTGTGATATTAATGATGCAGTAATGATTATTAAGCAAGTATTTTCAATTAAATCTGTCAATAATGACTTATCTGCAGCTTAAGAAAGCAGAGATGAGGTGGGAAAAGACAGTATTTTATTGTTAAAAAGATTAAGTAAATATAATTGCATTTACATACAATAGCAAAATCTCTGTTGCTGTCTTTTCTGCACAACAATATTATTCAGAGCATGCATCTCATCATTATTGTGTAAGTATTTTGTTAATAGATTTATCTTAAGACATTTACATTTCTCATGCATAATATTTATTTTTATTTTATTTTGTTTCTGCATTTCATTTCAGCAGAGCAAGTATATTAATGATGTTATTTATAATACTTATTACATTCTTAATTAACTTAGCTCTTACAGACTTGATCTTCAGAATCAGCTCTGATGAGTTTGTTAATTTATTGATATTTAAGATTATATTAATGAATAATATTTAATGATGAGCACAACAAGAACTTAAAGACTTCTCATTGCATTTCTTTGTATTTATATAAGTGTATTTCTTAGACTGCAACATTGTTAGAATGTATTGATGTTTTAAATACTATATATATAGAAATCATTAACAATTCTACTGAATTCTTAATGAAAGATACAGCAGAAAGAATATCTTTCTTATTTTTCTTAATAATTATGATGTTATTGTTGCTACACTTTTGCTATTGTGTCATTTACACAGTGTTACAAGAGAGAAGCATTATTCAAAGATATGAAGTTGCTATAACTTCAATATGTTAAGATATTGAAGATGAAATAAATGCAAGTTATATATGAGAAAGAGTTTCTTATATATTGTGACTGAACAAAGAAATCATTAATCTAACTGATTTAAAAATAAAGAAAAGTTAATTTTACTTATGTTTTGTATATTATTCATCATTAAACATACTGAATCATCATCTATCTGAATGCAGCAAACTTAAAGTATTATACAAGATCATCAGTTTAGCTGAGATAGACAACAAGTGAAATACATAAGAATGTTAAGTAAACTGTTGCTTACATCTTGCTGATTTAAGTTCACAAAATTACAATATATTTATAATCTCAGTGATATGTCAATGTGCTGAAGAATCAGCACATAAAAGAGAAGATAATTGTTATAATATTATTATGTATTCATACTGAATCATAGCTGAATTTTTTATGCAATAATTGATAAGCAAAGTACTATATAGACAGTCTTTACATACAAATCTTTTAAGTTTCTTAGTTGTTAATCTTCATCAATACAAGACTTTAACATCAGAACTTCATCAAATAGCTGTTGTAATGTAGTATTTCACATTGTACATATCTTACTCATCAGTCTCTTATAGATAAGAGACTCATAAGTTCACAAAAGTTACAATTCATAGTCTTGCTATTCATATCAATATAAAAACTGACTAAACAGACATTTTTACATGTCTTTATGTTTCTTTAGCTATTTAATAAAGCTAGTCATTGTTATGTTATATTTAAGTCACAAAATGTCATGCTAAAGTTTAGAATTAAGCTTGTTTCAGACTAATAATAACTAATTTAATGTAAGTAAATTAATGTTTTTTCTATTTTAAATCATTACTTACACATAAGTTATAAGGCTAATGCAGTTGTTTCATAAGTTATTAAGAATAAATTGTAAAGCAAGTAAGACATTTAAGATAACTTAAGTCATTAGAATTTGTACTTAGTTTTTAATGTTAAGATCTTTATGTAAACTGTTTTGTTGTAGATTTGACAGTTCAGCAACATATTACTGTTAAGTAAAGTTATAAAGATAAATATAAAGATTAATGCAGATAAGATGTATATTCTTAATTATGATAACAGTCTTTGCTTGACTCAGAAAGAGATGCATATCACAGTAATATATATATTTTTTTTAGTTAAACAATATTATTCTTTTCATATACATTATTAAGATATGAATCAAAATAGTTAATGTTCTTTAATTAAAAGATTAATGACAATATAGCAACAGAAGACAGCAAGAGTTCTTAATAATAATTATATTATTATTATTTGTTCTATTAACTCCCTATTCAGTCCCTATCTAGGTCTATGAGGGCGAATCGCCTTTGCAAAGGAAAAACCAAAATGGAAAACCTTAGTTCTGCCT
>JAABVA010003985.1_pt1 | contig 13790 bp, 20 predicted proteins | sample 5560331 | NCBI WGS metagenome assembly JAABVA01 (sample SAMN12812661, study PRJNA571458) | rock metagenome | isolation source: Antarctica rocks | place: Antarctica: Victoria Land, Mt New Zealand sud | collected 2016-01-07 | reverse complement strand
TGTGAGAGTGTGTGTGTGCTTTGAAGAGAAGGGAGGGGATGGGAGGGGAGGGGATGGGGATGGGATGGGATGGGATGGGGATGGGGATGAGGGAGGCTTCAGAGAGTTTGAGGGAAGTTGGAGGAAGCGAGGGAGGAGGATGATGATGATGAGGGTGAGGGGGATGAGAAAGTTGCGGACGGGTGGAAGGTCCGGAAGGGTGTGTGGGCGGTAAAAGATCGTTTGACAAGGGGGGAGAAGTTTAGAGAGTTGGGGGATAGGGGATAGGGGGTGGGTGGGAGAGATTGGAGGGTGAGATATGATGGATTGATTTGAGGTGAAGAGGTTAGGATGGCGGATAAGAGTTGTACTTATACATAAATGTGGTGGGCGTGATAAGGAAAAGGATCAGTCTTGCGGTTTGCGTAGGTTGGGGACGATGGTTGGGTATGAAGATCTTTGCGTTTGAAGCTGGTGGTGTTTGGGCTCGGTTGGTAGCGGTGGTGTGAGGTGAGGTTTGCCGATTTGCTGGCGAGCGTTTGGATTGTTGGGATGTTTTGATGGATGAAAAGTAGGTAGAGCAGCGCTATATACAGGGTTTATACACTTTTTCCTGCAAGGCTCCCCCCTACAAAACCCCCCTACCCCACAGCCCCATTCGGGTGCAACAGCACCTTCGTATACCCCTCCACCCTCTGATCGAACTTGCGATACGCCTCGGGCGCCTCATCGATGCCGACATCGTGGCTGACGACAAAACTGGGGTCGGCGCGGCCGGAGATGATCAGGTCGCGCAGGTAGCGGTTGTATTTTTTGACGTTGCATTGGCCGGTGCCGATTGTGAGACCCTGTGAAAGGTTAGACAGAGTCGGAAAGGGCGAGATGAGGGAGGGAGCAAGAAGGGGGGGAATTTACTTTTTCGAAGAGTTTGCCAAAATTCATAGCCAGCATGCCTTTCCCGCTCTTCTCGTCCGGCGCGCCAGGATCGCTAGGTACGTACAACCCAGGCACCCCAATCCCACCCGTCGGTCTTGTAACGCGGATACAGCTCTCCAGCACCACATTCGGCACCTCCCCCGATTCCTCCCCCTTGCCCATCCCCGACGCTTGATACCCTACGGCATCTATACTGCGATCCACCATCTTTCCATCATTCTCCCGTATAATCACCTCCACCGCATCGTCTCCCTTGCTGAAGTCCACTGGCGTACAGCCTGGGATTTTTTTGGCGGTTGCGAGACGTTCAGGGACCCTGTCGACGACGAAGACACGAGAGGCCCCACGTAGAGAGGCGGAATAGGCGGCCATGAGACCAACGGGGCCGGCGCCGAAGACGGCTACGGTTTCGCCTGGTTTGAAGCCCGAGCGGGTAACGCCGTGCCAGCCGGTGGGAAAGATGTCGGCGAGGAGGGCGAAAGATGATTCGTGTTTGGTGCCCGAGGGGAGAGGGAGGGCGTTGAAGTCGGCGAACGGGACGCGGAGGTATTGGGCCTAAGTTGCGAGGGACGTGGTCAGTGACAACGTGGCAGAGGGACCGGGCACAAGGATGCTGGAACATGTAGGACGTACCTGACCGCCTTGGTACGGGCCCATTGAGACGTAGCCGAACGCCCCGCCTGCGAAGCCTGGGTTCACGCCTGTACAGAATGCGGTGTTCCCTTCTTCGCAGTTGAGGCAGCGTCCATCAGCAACATTGAACGGAAGGACGACTCTGTCGCCTTTCTTGAGGAGAGTAACGCCGCTACCGACCTCCTCGATGATGCCCATGTTTTCATGGCCTGATACCCGTGGGAGTTAGTTCGTTGCGTTGGAGGTACAACAAGATGGGGGGGGGGGGGGGGGGGGTGGGTTTTGTTTTTGTTTTTTTGCCCCGCTGTCTTGAGTGAGTTAGGTTTTGCGACTGGCATACCGAAGATGAGACCGCCCTCAGCTGCTGTACGTCCTTGGTACATGTGCAGGTCAGAGCCGCAGATAGCTGGAAAGAATGTCAGTTTCATCCCAACTCGCTTGTTTACTTTAGGAGCTGCCTACCAGCGGTGGTGACCTTCAGTATAGCGTCATCCGGATGCTCGATTCTCGGCAAGGGGACTTCTTTCACGGCCACCTCAAAAGGCTTCACGTAGTGAACTGCCTTCATCGTGGTAGTGCTGGTGGATGGCATTTTGATCCGGATTCGGTGATTATGGTAGAAAGAAAGATGAGTCTTAGATCTGTGACATTGGAGAGCACTTCAATGGGAGTCGACTCCTCGAGTCGTTGCCTCTTGATCATCGCAGCCTGGGCCAGACTCGGTGTCCCCCCTTCTGAACCCCAAAACAAACAATGCGGGGCCGGTCCGCGGGGTAAAGCCATGTTCCATGACGTAGCAAATCCGACCTGCGTTCATCCGAGAAGGATGTTCGGCTCAATAAATGTTGATGGCACAATACAAGGGGTAAGAAGTGGATATCAATCCCTTACTTTATGTTTGACGGACGCTGTTGAGTGTTGATGGGCACATCGGTTAGGGTTAGTGTTTGACCATCTCCGTCGTCTTTAGCGCCGGATTTACGACGAGAAAGCCGCTGAGCAGATGATTGTCTTTGGAAATGGTAGCCTCTTCGTAACCTCCAAGATTGAGGAATGAATCATGAAAGGGTTATTGGCCGACTCTTTGACTGAACGCTAAAGTTCTCTAGTAGCTCGCCCTTCTCCTTCGAACTCCTTGTCAATAATGTCCTATGTGCACTAGAATTGGCGGAGGATCGGGGGCGGTTGGAATGAGAGACATCATTGCTGCGGGCAGTAAAGTTTGGAAAATTGTAACAATATAATAACAAGGCAGCAAGTCACGCAGTTAATGATCTGATTTTCTTCATATTTTTGATTCTTTGGTAAGCTGGGAGATACTTCAAGTACCGTTGCTAGCATAAATCTCTTCTATAGACAGTTCCAAATCGCCAATCGCAGGGGGAGTAGCAAGGGAAGCCGGTCCGGAGGATCTGTGAACGCCTTGGTGACTTATGCTGTGCCGGTGCCAGGGATACATGACGGTGAATCTCGTAGTCGTGAAGGGTTCGTAACAAACAAAGGGGATGCGTGTCGGAATGGTGGGGTATGGTGTCAAGAGTTGATTTCGTGTACGGCCAAGGTAGACATGAAAGGGGTATTGATCGGTGTTGAGGGGTCGGACACAAGAAAAGGCCGTCTAGTATTCGGTATCGATTCCGCAGCCTTATTCCAAACCGAAGGTTGCTTGACTCGACGAGGAGAACAACAGGAGATACAGAACTTCGGCGGTGTCTGTGCTGAACAAGGCTTTACCAAAGCTTTGAGTTTGGTAGAGCGTTACAGGCGGTAGTGCGGATTTCACTACGTTTTTTTTTTTTTACATGTCCATGGAGTCACCTCCATTGGCAAAGTTGAATCCTCCTTGTTGCTGTTGCTGTTGCTGCTGCTGGCCAAATCCAAAGCCACCTTCACCTGGCTGAGATGCGTTCATGTCCACACCGGCTTCTTCTTCATCAGAAAAGTATTTTCCGATAATGTTGAAAGCCTTCATGTAAATTTCCTCATTGATATTGTTTTGGCAATCATGGATCTTCTCCATGCCCCCTGCTTCTTCAATGTAAAGTGCGAATTTATTAACGTTTTGGTCGGCAGCTACTTCCGAGGCTTCTTTATCCATGTCTCCTACCTTTAGTATATTCTCCAACCCGTCCAGAGCAACTTGGATGATCTTGTTATCGGGGCAAGATAATAAGTCACACAGAGGTTTGATACATCCTTGTTGGACCAAATAGCGGATTTGATCTGGTTTCTGGAGGCCACCCGAGGTTGCATTTGAGATCGCCCAACACGCTTCTTTTCTGGTCTTGAAGTCCCCGTTGGACAACAAATTGATCAAGGGAGGAATGATGTTTGCATCAATAACGGCCTGGATCTGTGTCGAATTCCCGGCGGTCACGTTGGAGATTGTCCAGCATGCTTCCTTGCGGATGCCATCCTTGCTCGACCCGAGGAGAGAGAGTAAAGCCGGTAGCGATCCGCAATTGATGATGATCTGAGTTTGCACATCGTCGCCAGTCACGATGTTTCCAACAGACCGGAGTGCGGGAGTTTGCACAGATGTAGAGGCATGCATAAGCAGCTCCACTAAGCGACGGGGAATACCTGCTTCGATGACCGCCTGGATCTTGTCATTGGCACCATCGGAAAGGTATGAGATTGCCCAACAGGCATCGATAAGGACCTCGTCATCGAGAGAGTACACAAGTTTGGCAAGGACCGGGAGCGCGGGAAAGATCTGCTATAACAATCAGCCAATTCAACCTCAAAATATTGGACGGAGGGCTCACTGTTTGCCAATCGGGCTGTGGGGTTTTACCACGGCAGAAATTGCTTAATGTCCATGTAGCATTTCGGAGCATACTTAATTTACGGCTGTCTCCCAGAAGCGCAAGCAGAGGCCGCAATGCACCGGCTGATAAGACAAAGTCCCGGCAATGCGGGCTGTCACCAGCAATGTTTCCCAAAGCCCACACTGCCTGCTCTCTGACATCCGGCTCATGGCTGCTAAGGAGTTCGACGAAGATGGGTACAGCTCCAGCATTGATTACAACCTGGGTTTGCTGTGCCGAACCAGAGGCAATGTTGGTCAACGCCCAAGCTGCTTCAAACTGGACCAAAGTATGGGGTGAGCGAAGAAATTCCACAAATCGGCTTACGACGCCGGTCTCGATGACCTTCTCGATGGGGGGATTCCGTTCTTTGGATAGTAGTTTCCTGAATTTGGTTGTAGCTTGAATTTGGGCATCAATCTCATTCGAGAACACCCCTTCTACCATCTGTGGGAGTTCGGTGTTGAGCTGGTTTGAACAGAAAGAGTTAGCTGGTCCTTCGTTTTCGCTGGTTATGCGACAAGAGTAGATCTGATTGTACGGTGCGAATCGAATGATAGAATTAGGCAGAAAGATCGCAAATGCTCTGGGAAACGCTGGAAAAATGCATTCGATTTTGGAGAAATGAGCGAGGACATTAGCATTGCGCGCCTCACGACACATCAAAAACAGCATGGCATGACCCGAAAGTAAGTGAAGTATTGGGGACAAACCTGACTCTCGATTGTACCGCCCTCATCATCACTGTCCACAGAAGCACCCAAAGACGCACCAGGCGCAGAACTTGGTCCTCCATCCCTACCAGCTATGCCTCGTCGTTTTGCCAAGTTCTCCTCTCGCTTTGCCTTACGAATCTCTACCTGCTGCTCTTCACGACGGCGGCGGAGTTCATCCGGCTTGAAGGTGTTCTTCGCCTTGAATTGCGTGCGACGATGCTCTGGAATGTATCGTTCCGACATATTCGTGTTCTATTACTTGTCTTGCGTTGAAATCCAATGCTTCTTGTACAGCAGTCAAGGCTGCGGTAAGGATTGCTGTGTGTTAGAGGGGTGGTATGTTGGAGAGGGTCGAGGATGTTGAAAGTGAGATCAGATCTGGCGGCTGCTAGCGTGGATGATAGGCCCTCACTAAGCGAGCGGCTCACGTGATATCGCGACGTGTTAGTTCCACTGCATTATTTCACTTACGCAGGTATCCCACTGCTGCAGTGTATCTTCTGAAAGGAGATCTAATATATCAAAGAAGTTCTGTGCATACCAATCAGTACCAAACAGTTTTGTGCGATTGGAGACAGCTCCAAGTACAATTTCCATCATCTACTGTCGCGTCGCGTCTTTTGATAATCGCACTTCTATACAAGCCAACGTTCACTTTCATATACTAGAATCTTTCCTTTGCGACTCTAGGGTCTACTTATTGTTACTACGGGCAAAATGTCAGCTGTTCCTTCGGGTTTTGTTGATCTCTTCGCCGCCTCCAGTCGACTCAGTACACAAGTCGACGTCATAGGTGTAGTAACCGATATCATGCCACCTAGTCGCTCAAAAGGTACGGATTGGATCTGCACATTTTCAATCGCCGACTCTACCTTTGGCGGTGACTACGATCAAGGGCTTAAAATTCGTTTCTTCAAACCCACGGAAAGTGAGCTACCCAAAATCCAAGGAACTGGCGATGTCATCGTGCTTAGAAGCATGAAGATCACGCAATGGAGTGGCACGACCATGGCGATATCCAACCGACATAGCACCTGGACCATATTTCCGGCCAGCTCAATCCCAGAAAGAGCGCCCTCCAACAATATCCAGCTCAAGCACATCAAGGAGGCCCGTGCTACTATACCGTCTCCGGAGATCATGTTATATGCAACTTGCCTGTGCAATGCTCGCGACAGAAGCTCATTTAGTGAACCTATATCGAAACCACAGACTCTGCCCCAAGCCATGTCAGCAAATACCTCGCCTTCGGCAGCCAATAGTATTACACCAGCACCACATAGTAGACGAGACAAGTTCTCTTTGATCAAGGACGTTGTGATTGACGTCTTTTACGATGTCGTTGGCCAAGTGGTGAAAATCTTTCCAAGTAATGGTTGTGTTGAACTCTACATTACGGATTACACCTCCAATAATCTTCTATACAACTACGAATGGGGTCAAGACGATAGCGAAGCTATATCCCGGGACGGAGACGATTATGGCTACGTTCCTCGGGCATCATCGCGAAGACAATGGCCCGGACCCTTTGGGAAGATGACTATGACCGTCACTTTGTGGCCTCCACATTCTTACTTTGCGAATGGGAATGTGAAAGAGCTAGATTTTGTCCATCTCCGCAACATGCGTGTCAAAAACAACAAAGACGTCAAAATGGAAGGGAGTCTGCACTCGGATAGATTGTGGCCTGACCGCGTTGATGTCATGATTCTTAAAGATAATAGAGAAGACGACCGGGTCAAGGATGTACTCCGCCGGAAATTAGAGTATACGAAAAGATTCAAATCACAGAGCCAGGCGTTTGTTGAAGAAGTTAGAGGTCAGAAAAGAAAAGCAACTGGGGATGACAAACCGCTCTCAAAAGCCCAAGCAAAGAAGAGGCGGAAGCAAGAGATGGAAAAGCTTGCTGAAGCCAAGCGTCAAGAGGCCTTGAACATAAAGAAACCACACGGTAAAGAAAACACAACCATTGATTCGAAGCGCAACGAAGGGCACGACGGCAGGCATCAAACGCCCGATACCTCTCCACCTCCTGCGCGACCACCAAAGCTAGAGTTGAATAAAAACGGTAAGACCACTCACCGCGCCCACAGTCAAACCCCCAACTCCTTGACTAACACTCTCATTTCCCAGTCAAATGCTCCCATTCAGCCATTCCCCCCCGCCCCCTTTCATCCATCCTCTCCCTCTCCACCCACGCCCTCACCACCCCCAACGGCACCCCCTATACCCTCCCTTTCCAAAACATCAAATGCCGCACCACTGCCCGCGTCATCGACTTCTTCCCCTCGAACCTCGCAGACTTCGCCATTCGGTCCCGCAAACCTTCCGAATTCGACGTCCTGTCTGACCAAGAGGACAGTGGTAGCGGGAGCAGCCGAAGAAATTCTGAGAACGAAGAAGCCGAAAAAGACGATCAGCAATGGGAATGGCGCTTCGCACTCCTCCTCGAAGAAGCCGGCACCCCCGTACCCAAAGGCTTAGCTAAATCTACAATGACCGTCTATATCGCCAACGACGACGCAGAATTCCTGCTCAAACTCGATGCCGAAAACCTCCACACCAACCCCCAAGCCCTCGCCGCTCTCCGCGAGAAACTGTTCCTTCTCTGGGGCGATCTCGAGGAACAAAAAACAGCCGAGGCGTTGGAGCAGAAGCAGACGAGGAAGGCTATGGGGCAGATCGAGTGGAATGGGCAGGGGACGACGGAGTGCGGAGAGGCGCCGAGGCGGAAGGCGTTTCAGTGCTGTTTGAAGGAGTATGGGGTTCGAAGTCGGAGGAGGAGAAACTTGGAGGAGGGTGGCGATGAGAGTGGAGAGGAGGATCTGGGCTGGGAGAGAAGATGGAGGATGTTCGGGACAACGATTATCTGAATTCGGGACCTGTGTAGGATACAATTTTGGGTATTTTCTACTACACTTCGATGTTTGCTTTAGCGGCGATGGATACCCAGGAGACATCTAACAGCCATGTACCAAACGTTCTACACCAGAACTTTTGAGTATTATACAATAATTGGACCCAAGTGGACGATATCGCCTGATATCTCCATGTGTGAACCCATGCAACATACACCTCGCATCCCTCAACCCAACCTCCTTCTACCCACATGCCCTCCTCCACCCACCTCTACTCCGCCTTACTCCTACTCTTCGGCCTTGCCGCGCTCTGTACCCTTTTCGCCTTTGGTCTGTCCAAGTGGCCCGCTGGGATCCAGCTTTCATCATACGCCTTAGCCCCGCTCGTCACCGCCGGGCCATCAGCCCCAACAACACTGACCTGGTCGGCTGGATCGACTTTCTTGGAGCCGCCAGAGGACTTTTTGGCGCGTTCGCCGCCTTTGCCACCGCGGCGCTTTTGTGGGAAAAGAGTGCTGATCCAGGTGCTATAGATGAAGTAACAGGTGCCAGTAAAGGCCGCGAGGAGGAAGAGATAGAGGAAGATTCTGTAGATCAGATATTATGGTTAGTCGAATGACGAAACAGGCCGAGGAAAGGCATGGGGATTTCAATTTTGAGATGGTGTCAAGATGTGTGGTAAGAATAAGTGCGGGTAAGTAGTCACCTACATTTGAGGGTCAAAGATACTCGTATCCTGTTCCACGACACTAACAGTCTCATTGAAGGCTTGCAGCGTGTACGCTGTACCTGCTTTATCGGTAACCACAGCCGCCAAGTTAAGCTTCAGATCCTGCGGCTGCAGCTCCGTTGCGAAGCTATAGCTAATGCTATCCTTCTCTCCACCCGGGATTTCAACATTGTATCTCGTAGTCGTGAGATTACGAATTATTGTAGGTCCTTGACCGCTGACTTCAGGCGCCCAGAGATTGCCCCCAATGAAGACGACGGTAATGGGCTCCGGCTCTTCATTGCTAATGGAGAGCAGGGCTTGGGTTGGGTGGCCGTTGATGAGCTTGATGCCAAAGATTTCGGATGAGGGGAACGAGGTAGAAACTTTTACGGCGAGGTTGGCGGAGGTGGAGGGCTGTTCTGCTTCTGCTTCTTCCGCCTGCATGATAATTAGTGGATTGGTAATAGGTGGCCTGTTGGGGGAATTACATCTTGAGCTACGGCCCTCAAGGCTTGCAGTGAGAGCAGCGCTAGTGTAGCGAGAGATTTGAAGACCATTGCGAGGTTGAGAAGAGTAACCAGTTGGGAACCTGTGTGCGTACAACTGTCAAGTGGGAGAGGTTGGCGTAGTTAGATGATAGCGGTTGTCACTTTCAAAAGTCCCAATGGGAGTTTTCTTATGCATGCATATGATCAACGCGGCATAAACTTTATTTTCGAGTGAGCATAAAAAGCCCTGCGACACGTCAACAGTTCAAGTACGCGCCCTCAACCAGCTAAGATTGAAGACAGCATCAGTTCCTTAACTGCACTATCGCACTTCCATTTCCTATTCAACCCGAACGCCCGTACTTCTAAGCTGTCGTTCTCTGTGAGCTTAAACAAATCTACAGCTATGGCTCAGGAAGACACATCTCAGCTACGTTTGCTGTACCAAGATCTAAGAGGTGCCGAGCACCACAAGAATTCTCTAATCGAAGTACTACTCCTACTAGACCTGAAAGTTCCATCCCTGACATTAAGTAGGAGCTTTTACGTCGTCTTGATAAACTGAACGGCGATTTTAAGCAAGAAGCGCTGGATCATAGTAGGGAGAAACAATTTAATCGAGATATTCAAGTACGTGAGCTCCTACTACAAGAGGAAATTCGTTCTATGAAAGCTATAATCGTAAGTCATCCGCCGAAGCAAATCCTTCTACTCCTTTGCGACAGCCATCAAGAATCTGGAAAAGCAAGAGCTGTTGCAGTTGCTGAGTGTATTCCAGGAACGCGACGCTTTTATTCTCATTCTCATTGACGGCGATGGTATGATATTTGACGACCAATATATTCAAAAAGGTGAGAATGGTGGTAAAGAAGCTGCTGCCTTACTCTGGGGCTTTGTTCGAGATTACGTTACCCAGAAAATTCCCAATCTTTCATCAGACTATAAGATTGTGACTCGTGTTTATGCCAATCTCAAAGGCCTCGGCGATGCTTGTCATCGATCTGGAATACTGGAGAGACCTTCTTTGATTGAAGAATTTGCTCGCGGATTTACTGGAAGCAAACAATTGTTCGACTTTGTGGACGTGGGTATGGGTAAAGACCGTGCTGACGACAAGATATCTGGTACGTCTTCTCCAAGTTCATTTCTCACGTATCTGACATTGGTTACCAAATAGAGATATTCAAGGTTCATCTTTATGACTGTCACTGCCGTCACATATTGTTCGGCTGCTCTCATGACAATGGCTATGCTCGTCTACTTGAAGATGTCGCGGACCGTCAGAATCTGAATCGTATAACACTCTTAGAAGGCGTTCCGTTTGAACGAGAGCTCGCCCTGCTTAAGACCAAATACGAAGCCACTCGTTTCCAAGGCTTATTTCGTACCGCAAAGGTCGTTGTCTATCCACAGCAGCACCCTCCTCTGCAACAGCCACTGTCAATCTTGCAGCCACAGCCTCAGTCTAATCCAGTGGCACTGCCGGCTCCGCAGTATCAGTCCCCATACCAGCCCATTGTGGCGCGTTCATCATCGGTATCAACTTCGAATTCCTCAACGATGAACCCTATGGCGACTTCATGGGCTACTGCTGCAAACTCAGTGCCAGCTCACGTAGCGTCTCCGCCTCCTACGCCTCAACCAACGCCACCGACTACCAAAATTATTCCACGTAATCGCTATGGCCAACGCGTTGATCCAGTAATGAGTTATGATAAGACGGAGGTCTATAGAGTCAAGAAAATCAAGATGTGCAACGTCCACTATCTCCGTAAAGATTGTCCTTTTGGTGACGGTTGTACTCATGATCATTCCTATGAACCAAGCAAAAACGAACTTCACACTTTGAGATGTGTTGCGCGCATGACACCTTGCAAATATGGATCGGATTGTGATGACATCCAATGCATTTATGGCCATAGGTAAGAGGCTTCCCCAACGTGCAGGTTTGGTGGACCGGACCACAAGCTAATACGCATCTCAGATGCCCAACTGGGTCAGAAGGTTCTAAGGACTGTGTATTCGGGGATAGATGCAGGTTTGGTCCCGAATTGCATGGCATCAATATGGCTGTAGTCAAAACATTGAAGGTCGGGGGCAAATGAACAAAGATAACGCTACTGATTGGAACAAATTTGCTTTTACAAACTTCTACCTTCGGGGACGAGAGGAAGCACAGCGGGAATATTAATATGAGGGTCTCTGGTGCGCAGGTTGATTGCCTAAATTGAAGTATTTGCATCTCCCGAATCTGCACTTAAGCTTAGGTCCTACTACATACTCAAACCAAATATTGACAATTTACTCCTTTGAACTATGTTGCAGTGACTCGATACGAATGACGAGTGATTAGTGTTATAAACATATCGACCATACAGTCATTGTGAAGTACATGGTAGACAGTGGCAGGCAAGACGATAGACCGTCAAAGGGTTTTTGTAGTTTGAAGCCTAGCGTCGTAGGGCTAAAGGGCCAGGGGTACCTTATCACGCTCGTCGTCCCTCAAACTAATGAGTCCCAGCAAGATATCTTCACGTTTCCGAGCTGATCTGTCAAAGTCCAAAGGGATAGTCAAAGGAATAACTGCGAGAATCATGGACAAAGAAGGAGCAAGTCAGGATGCCTTTCCTGGGGAACAGATTGCTGGTACCACGCTTCCAGCAATGTCCACCTTTCAATCGCCAGCTAAAGCTCAAAAACGAAACGCATGTACTACCATCTACTTACACTTCTCAGCTACGCCCTAGGCTAACCAGCCCTCAGTCACGGAAATGTCAACGCCGCCCAAGAAACGCCAATCAGTAGATGATAGTCGCTCTTTGCCGCACAAGAACTCATCGGCCACCACAACAACCACTTCAGCGGCTTCATTCCCAGGCAAAAATGGGCTAGGTGCCTACATTGCCTCACCCACCTCTTTCCCTTCCTCCCGCGTACTTATTCACTCCTCCGACTTCGTCACAATCCATGATCTTTATCCCAAATCCTCCATCCACCTATTGTGTATTCCTCGCTTGTCGTCTAAAAGCTCTCTTCACCCCTTCGTTGCCTTTGAAGATTCCACTTTCCTTGCCTTGGTGCAGGAAGAAGTGCGAGAACTGCGGGTCCTGGTCGCTAAAGAATTGAAGCGGAAATACGGGCGTTTCTCGGCATTGGAGAAAGCTAGAGAAGCGGCACTAGAGGCAGGGAAAAAAGGAGACGAAGTGCCGGCTGGCAGAGATTGGTCAAAAGATGTCATGTCTGGCATCCACGCACATCCAAGCATGAACCATTTGCACGTACATGTGCTGTCCAGGGATCGGTATAGCGAATGCATGCGGCATCGGAAACACTACAACAGCTTTGCAACGCCCTTTCTTATCGATATTGAAGATTTTCCACTGAGCAAGGGCGATGTGAGGAGACATCCAGGGGGAGAAGGCTATTTGCAGAGGGACCTAAAGTGCTGGAGGTGTGGGAAGAATTTTAAAAACAAGTTCAAAGCATTGAAAGATCATCTGGAGGAGGAATTCGAGGAGTGGAAGAAAGAATGAGAGAGGTAGGGAATTGATCCTGGGACGATGATGCATGAGTGTAAGATACTATCACTGCACTATACGATTTACAGCACGATCAAATCAAGACTTGGGACTCTTCTCAGTCGCTGCAAGAGAGGGGTCAAGCAGGCGGCTCAAATCCACTCAATGCTTCATTGGTCAAGGAATCATCGCGTAAGCGCATCTCTTGTCTCTGTCTAACGTTCGTGGTGTCGTTCAGCCCAGCTCTCTTCCACGAAAAGCATTCATACAAACACATAAGCATAAAAAGTCTCTCAAATCATGCTGCGCCACCGAATAGGCCCTGAGCTGGTGGGGAAAATACCTCACGCTTGGCTACGTCTTAGCAAGAATGAGTTCGGCGAGATCAAGTCTATACGCGCTTGAGGCTTAGAGTAGGTGCAGTTATGCTTTAGTGAGCACAACCCCCTATCGCCACGTTGTAACACCAATGAAACAGTGCGCTGACGACCTTGCCGGTTAGGGTAACCTTAAGCGAGGAAACGGGGAGCACGCGACTTGAGGAAGCCACCCACAACTCCTCACAGCTCCAGCAATGCAGGCTTTGTTGATAGAATATAATATGGGAATCTAGACAAGAGTTGTGGCGGTTTCTACAAGTCTCGCGCTACTACTCCCTCGTATTAGGTGTCCCCCTTCAACAATCTATGGCTTGGCGAATGTCTCCGGACTTGAGCTTGTCTACGACCTCGGACTCGTGTGTTTATGTACCTATGTTCCGTCTATAAGAAGACCAAGATTCTTCGATTTCTTACCCCCTATCAAGAGCGTTCCCATCTGGTGCTACGAGTCACCTCTCAACGCAAACTTCTGTTTCCATCACAAAATCGCAAGCATGAAACTATCCCTCCTCCTCCCACTCGCCGCCCTCACAACCCTAACCTCCGCCGCCGTCGGCAGCAAATGCACCTCCAACGGCGTACACCCCTACCTCCCTCCCCACCAACCCCACCACTAACACCCCCACCTTCCTAGCACACCGGCACATGCCAGTACACAACCAACTGCCCCAACGCCATCTCCTTCCGCGGCGCCTGCCCCAACGGTATCCCCCCAACCCCCCCCAAAAACCCCTCATCCCACCGACTAAAACCCCCCCTT
>JAABVA010003984.1_pt1 | contig 13796 bp, 18 predicted proteins | sample 5560331 | NCBI WGS metagenome assembly JAABVA01 (sample SAMN12812661, study PRJNA571458) | rock metagenome | isolation source: Antarctica rocks | place: Antarctica: Victoria Land, Mt New Zealand sud | collected 2016-01-07 | reverse complement strand
GACAAGCTTCCCAGCAACGCCAGGCACTTTCGCGCTGTCACCGCCCGTGTCGGACCACCAAGATCAGCCGACTACTGAAACACCGGGGCTAGGCATCTAAGCCAACCCGGGGTTAGCGATCTTGCCCTCACTACAGTCGGCCCACTCGACGTGCTGCGGACAGGAGTGCTTGGGTGAGCTCGGTGCGGCTGCGGCCTGGGGTGCTGGCGCAGCTTCGCCGTGCGGCCGGCCCGTCGCAGTCGGAGGTCGCTCGTCGACTCGAAGGCCTGCACCGTGAGCAGAGCCTGGGGGACTGGGAGCGGGAGCGCCAGCAGCCTCAGCCGCGCTTCGTCCCGCTGCTCGCCTCGGTTTTCGGCGTGAGCGCGCTGGAGCTGCTGGACGTCGACGTCGACGACCCGCCCTTGCAAGCGCTGCGCCTGGCGGCCGGATTGTCCCTGGAAGACTTGGAGTCGCTGACGGGCATCTCCCGCACGACGTATTCCCGGCTCGAGAGCGGCAGCCGTAGGGGTGAGCTCGGCCGGGCGACGGCCACCAACCTCGCTAGGAGCCTCAAGGTCGATGTCGAGCGGGTTGTCCGTGCGGTTCAACGCAGCCGTAAGACCTGAGCCTGGCTCGGGCCGCGCCCTGCGACACAGCGTTCTGTGCGCGAAGCCCTTATCCGCGTACAGTGCCAACCTCGGTAATTTCCCGTCAGTCCTGTCAGAGTTGAGGACATGACCCAGGCGGCTGGACAGCCTTTCTTGGTGATGTGGGCCGATGTGTCTAGACATGGGCCGCGTCACCAGCGACTGTGCGGTGGGTCTTCGAGTGCAGGTACAACAGGCCGCGGGGTGATGCCAAGTGCGTAGCAGGTTCTTTGGCGGCGCAGCAGCGCTGGCCGTGGTTCTCGTGCTGAGCGGCTGCGGCCGCTCCTCTCAGGTCGACACCTCGGGAGGGCCACCAGCGCCTGTTGCCACAGCCACCCCGACGACGGCTACCGCCGCGCCCTCAATGAGGGCGTTCCCGGAGCGGGCCGAGATCGTGTCGCAGTACCGGGCGTTTTTCGCTTCCCTGACCCCGCTGTCCAGAGTGACTTACGCAGTCCGCTACCCGGCGATGCAGAAGCTCGCCGTCGACCCAGAACTGACGCGTGTGATGGGCGGCATTGCGGCAGCCAACTCGGCAGGAGAGGTGTACTACGGAGTTCCTTCATCTCGACCGGTGATCATGTCAATCGCGGGCTACTCAGCATCGTTGACGGACTGCCAGGACACGTCGCGGGCTGGCCGGATGAAGCAAGCCACGGGGAAGATCGTCACGGTTGGCGGAAAAAACGACTTCGCCAGGGTCACGATGAAGCGTGGACGCGACGGCGCTTGGCGTGTAGCGACCCTCGAGTACGCACCGGCGGGGTCATGCCACGCGAACGCGTAGTCATCGCTGGGTGTGCCGTGACGGCTTCAGCGCTGCTCATGCTGTCGATTGCTGCGCCGCCCGCCCGGGCCGACGGCAGCGACGGCTCTCCTATCGTCGTCACCGGGGGGTACGGGGGCGTCGACACGTCGATTAGGGTGCCGGGTTCGGGTGGGGGTAGCAGCGACCCGGTCGTGCAGCCGGTAGGTGGGGGTAGCCCGAACGGGTCTCCGGCGGTGACGTGCAGTTACATACTGGACACGTCGAATGTGGCGTCGCATCCGGCGGATTACCCGGGGTTGCACGCGCCCGGGCATGTGGTGGGTACGGACGGGTCGTACTACTACCGGTATTGCACGGACGGTTTGCAGGGCTTCGTGTGGGCGCCAGGGGGTGTGGCGTCGGTTTCTGCTGGGGTACCGACGGTGAGGCCGGCGCAGTTGGCGGTGGAGGCGCGGGACCGGTTGGTGTTGACGCATCCGGCGGTGCACCGCTCGCCGGATCAGACCCCGACGTTCAGGGGCGACCCGTACACCTATCCGAATTTGTGGACGTGGTACTGGACTATGGACGAGTCCGGCTGATTACAAGCCGCTGTCGCACACCCTGTCAGTGGGGCCGGTGTCGGCGATGGTGACGGCGAAGCCGGTGGGGTTGCTGTTCGACCCGGCGGACGGGAGCCGGGTTGTGGTGTGTGACGGCCCGGGGCGGGAGTGGATGAAGTCCGACGACGCTCACGAGCCGCCGGGTGGGTGCGGCTATCAGTACCGGCACGCGACGGACAGGGCGCTGCCGGCTCGGGTGGGGATCGTGTGGCGGGTGTCGTGGACTGGCACTGCAGGGACGGGCGGGAGCTTGCCGGCGATGCAGACGTTCACGCGCTCGCCCCTGCGGGTGCTGCAGATTCAGACGGTGACGCGGTGAGCGTCCCGACGCCGCCGGGCGGCAGGGGCGCAGCGGCCACGACGATCCCGGCGCAGCCGTCGCTTGGCTCTTTCCGGGCCGGTGGTGGCGGGGCGCTGGGCGCTGCGTTGCCGACCCGGCAGCGGCACAACGGTCGCACCGCGTTGGCGGTGGCGTTGATCGTTGGGTTGGCGGCGCTCGGTGCGTACTTGTACTCCACGGCCGGCACGAAGGTGCCGGTGGTGATGGTGGTCCGCCAGGTTCAGGCCGGGCAGGTGCTGCAGCGGCAGGACCTGACGACCGTGGCGGTAAGCGGTGGGGTGACCGCGTTCGGCGCCCGGCGGCTGACGGGGCTGGTGGGCGAGCGGGCGGCGGTGACGTTGCTGCCGAACATGCTGTTGCAGCAGTCGATGGTGACGACGGGGCGGACGCTGCAGGCCGGGCAGGCTCAGGTCGGGGTGGCGGTGCTGGCAGGGCAGATCCCGGCCGAGGGCCTCGCGCCGGGCGATGTCGTGCGGGTCGTGCTGGTGCCGGACAAGGACGCGGGCGCCGGTGCGGGAGCGGCGGCTGCCGGAGCGGCGCGTCCGGCGGTGCTGGCGCCGCGGGCGACGGTGTTCGCGTCGGTTCCGGACCCGGCGACGAACGGCTCGACGCTGCTGACGTTGGTGGTGCCCGACGCGGCGAGCAACGCGATCGCGGCGGCTTCCGGGGCCGGGCTGGTGGCGTTGGTGAAGATCCCTGGGAGCGGCTCGTGATCGTGTCGGTGTGCGCGGACAAGGGTGCGCCCGGGGTGACGACGCTGGTGACTGCGCTGGGCCTGATCTGGCCAGCGGAGCGGGTGGTGCTGGAAGCGGACGTGTCTGGGGCGGACCTGCCGTTCCGGTTGCAGCACCAGGACGGGGACTGGCTGTTGGATCCTGCGCCGTCGGTGCTTGCGCTGGCCGCCGATGGCCGCGCTCCGCAGCCCGCGCACGACCTAGCTCACTACGCCCAGCCGACCGCGTTGGGGGTGCCGGTGGTGCCAGGCGGGCTGTCGGCGGAGGCCTTCACCGCGATGGGGCGGCTGTGGCCACGGGTGGCCGAGGTCGCGGCGAGTTGGCCGGGGACGGTGCTGGCTGACCTGGGCCGACTCCAGCCGGGCGACGCGGCGGCGCCGGTGGCCGCGGTGTCGACGGCGGTGCTGCTGCTGGCGCGGCCGGACCTGGAGGGTCTGTACCACCTGCGGGAGCGCGTGAGCGAGCTCGCCGGGACGGTCGGGCGGCCGATGTTGGACCGCACCCCGCTGGCGGTGGTGGTACGCGCCCGGGCCGGGACCGAGGGCAACGCCGGGGTCGAGCAGGTGCGGGCGCTGCTGGAGTCGATCGGTTCACCGGTGCCGGTCCTGGGGGTCTTTGCCGAGGACCCCGCCGCGGTGGCGGCCCGCTGCTGACCTTCCCCTCGACCAGGACTTCACGGCGAGCACGCATCCATGAATGTGCCTCGTCAACCTGCGCGGCCGGGAGCTGGACCCGGACCTCGCACTGTCGGCCGCCACGCGCCGTCTGGATGGCGACCTTCCCGACCGGTTCCCCCGGAGGCATCCGGATCTCCACGATGGGACCGCTGAGTAGCTCCGATTTTCCGAGCTTGGTGTCCTTGAGCAGCCTGGCGGCCTGGGTAAGCAGCTCCGCGGCCGCTGCTGGCACGACGACTGAGGTCGGGGCGTTTGTAGGGGGCTCGACGGCGCCCGCCCACTGGAACTCCGCCTCGATCGTTGCGACGGCATCCTCGGCCAGGATGCGCCCGACAGCGTTCACAAGCTCACGGCTGCCCCCGGCTTCGACGAACCCGTGCACGTCCGCCGCGTTGACCTGCCTGGCCGGGGTGATCACATGTGCGACCAGCGCCGACAGCGCCTGAGCGAGCGTGCGGGTGACGCGCCGCTCGACCGGCTCGTACGGGTTTCGCAGACGCTCCATCCCGGTCAGCGGGGGCTCGGACCGCTCCGGCTCATGCTGCGGCGTGAGCGGCATTAGGACCGGCGCGATGAACGAGCCTTCCTCGGTGTGTCCCATCCGAGCCTGTGCGACGACGTCGTCCCTGAAGCTGCAGCGGCCGCAACATGGTCCCCGGTCGCGCCACCCGGCCTGCAGCGATTCGCCGACTGCGGCTTCCCGAGCTCATGCCGTCCCCCCAAACGCGGCGAGGAGCTGCGTGTGCCACTGGGTGAACGTACTGGCGCGCAGCCGTTGCGAGGTCGGGACGCGGACGCTCATCTCATCGACGCCGTCCACTCGCAGCCACTACGCCGCAGAGGCATACAGGGTCGCGGTCGGTCGGTGCGTCAGCCACTCCTCGGAACTTCCACCCACCACGACGACGACCAGGTACACCGGTAGCCGGCACTTCGCCCACTTCTGGCACCACTCCGGCTTCAACCGGACCAGCACGTCGTTGCCCGCACCCAGGACCGGCACGCTTGTGCACTTCACCTGGACGAATACCGGCGCCTCCTGGAACTGCACCAAGCAGTCCGTGGCAAGGACGTCCTCATCAAGACTGCTCTCCGACATTGGCATCCCCGCCTGACTACACATCGCTCGCAGGTACGCGATGCCGTATCGAGCCTTCCGCGCGGTACTGACCAAGGTGCCCGGGCCATCCGACAACTTCGCAGGCTTGTCCACTGCCCCACTCACCGACGTTGCTCCGACAGCAACTCAGCCACTCGCTCCCGCGGGGCAGCATCTTCAACCATCCGGCGAACCCCCTCGGTCGCGGCGGTATCCAGCAGCAACTGCCTGTCGGCTGGCCGTCGCTGCTGACGCTCCTCCCACAACTCGACGTCCTCGCGCTCGCTCATGAACAGCGGTGGCCGCTCCAGCTCCTCAGCGAGCAGTCCGACCAGATCGGCGCCCGGCCGCGTCCTTCCCGGCAGTAGCCGCTCGACGGTGTCGCCGGACACGCCCAGCTGCAAGAGCCAGCCCGCGCTCGTGTGGCTGCCCTTCACCTGCGCCAGCACGGCGCGCACCGGCGGCTGCACCTTGTCAACAACCCCAGGACCCCCGACCTAGTCTCGCTGTAGGTGGACGCCGCGACGCCTCAAGTATGGCCAGCGCCGCCCGTGCGTGGGCGAACTTCGCGGGCAGCTCCGGAAGCCCCGGGGTCACCATCGCGTGGTGCCGGCAGGAACCGAGAGGGCCGGAGTCAGGCTCTTGGCGCGCCGGGTCGTAGTGGTGCACGACGACCGGGCGGTGTGCTACCTGGTAGCTCACGAACGTGAGGCAGCCGGCGATGAGCAGCAGCAGCTCCCCGACGACTGCGACCGACTCCCGGTCGTGCCTCTGCCGGCTGCGTGCGTACCAGAGCAGGTAGCCGCCCACGATGAGGTCCACGACAGCGAACAACAGAGCCAGGCTCACCAGCACATCGTGCCAGCCCCACCCTGCACGCCGGTGGCCCATTGGCGCCGCCCAGCTGGAGGAGCCGCGCGTCACGACCTCACCACGTGCTGGCGGTACTCGCTGCGCGTCGCCCTGTCGTGCCCCCTGCTGGGACAGGTTGCCCCGCCGTGGCCGTCAGTTGCTGCCCGTGGACCGCCCGGCGGTGCTGCGATGCTCGTCGGCCGCGCTCACGAACTGCCGCTTCCCCAGCCGGCCGGCGCGGCTGGGGTGGCGGTCCAGGAGGCGGGCAGCGACGCCTCGTCTGCCGACAGCCGGCACGGCCATCACCTGCAGTGCGCGGGCCAGGTCAGGCCCGGCGCCGACCGAGACGGCGTGCCGGTCGGCGGCGTGCTCGCCGGCCCGGCTGACCAGGCCGTCCAGCAGCGGGGCGACGACCAGCGCAAACGCCACGGCGGACAGGATCGCCACCGACAGCCACTGCCGCTGCTGTGCGGTCTGGACGATCGCGACGGCGGCCCCAACGGCGACGACCAGCCACGTGATGCGGCCGGGCCTGCGGCCACCGGAGGACAGCACCGCCAGGAACACGACCAGCCGGAAGGCCAGCCGGCCCGGGGCCGCGTACCAGCTCGCGGCGAGCCCGTACCGGCCCGCGCGGGTCGCGTGATGACCCAGCTCGTGGATGAGCACGGCGGCGAACAGGTCAGCGGTCAGACGTGCTGCCAGGAAACTGTCCAGCGCTCCCTGGGTGACCGCGACGGTGCGCCGACCGGCGATGCAGGCGTTGGGCTGACGCCCGGTCTGGACGTACCAGTCGACCGCGCCCGGGGGCAGGCCGCAGCGCGCCAGCGCCGCCGCGGACACCGGCTCGAGCAGCTGCCGCTGGCGCGCGGACAGGGGCCGGAAGCCCAGGGCCAGGCGTGCCGCCAGGCGCTCCCCGGGCGGCGTCGACACCAGCCCCCCGACGCACAGCCAGAACAGCAGAGCAGGGCCCTGCCAGCGTCCCAGCGTTGCGGTAAGGACCAGCGCCAGGAGGGCGCCACCGAGCAGGGACGGAAGCCGGACCAACGCCCGCCAGGCCCCGAAGCGCCCGCGCCGCCAGGTCGGCGACAACCGCCGCGGCCTGACGGCCGGTGCCTCGGCCGTGTCCGGCCACCACGCTGTCGAGCTCATCGCCCAATCCCGTCTGCTCCGCTACCGCCCGGTACGGTCGGCCGGCGCCTGGTGGCGCGGACACGATCGTGACACCGTCCTCCGACAGCACGACGACATCCAGCAGCACCAGACACGGCTACCTTCCGTGGATAGTTGGAATGGAGGGGTCGACGTGGCACAGGTGAATCACAAGATGCGGGCGTGGCACGACGCGACCGACGACCCGGCGCGACCGCGCCCGGGCAGATGTCACTGGAGTCCCTGTGGGGACACGAGCAGGACGGGGCAGACGATGACCTCCGGCCCGAGCACCAGGTACGCGGCGCAAGCCCAGGCGCACTGGGCCAGGTGGCGCCCGTGGGAGCTGGCGCAGATCCCGGATCCGGAGGCGTTCTTCGCCGAGCTGGGGGAGCAGGTGGAGCGGCAGGTCGACCAGATGGCGAGCGACCTGGCGGGCCAGGACGTGCCGGGGGAGAGCTACCTGGCCAAGGTGGGCCGGCTGCGGATGGCCCGGTTCGACGCGGAGGCCCAGGTTCTGCGGGAACTGGTGTTGCTGCCGCCCCAGGAGCCACCCGCGCCGACGACGGCGGCGGCGGCGGCGGCGGCGATGTCGTCGAGCCGGACCTGGGCGCCGGACAACACCCCGCAGGCGGGTTGGCTGCCGACGGTGTTGACGCCGGACCACCCGCGCTACAGCGAGCTGGACCAGGACCCGGGCCTGCAGAAGACGTAGCCGCAGTCGCGGCTGCTTCCCCGGGGCCGCGTCGTTCCGCGGGACCCCAGCGTCCGGCGGAACCCCAGCAGCACGCGGGCGGGCCGGCGGGTGCTGCCGCGGCCGGTTCGGTGAGCTTCCGGCCGGCCGGTCAGGGCGACCTGGCGCCGGCGGGGGAGCGGGCCAAGCTGCAGGCCAACCTGCTGGCACTGCGCCTACTGGCAGCGCTTCGCGAGCAGGGCCGCCCGGCCGGCCCGGACGAGCAGGCGGTGTTAGCGCGCTGGTCCGGGTGGGGGTCGCTGGCGCCGGTGTTCGACCCGGTCCGCACCGAGCACAACGCGGTCCGCGAGCAGCTCGCCGAGCTGCTCGGACCGGCCGGCTACCGGGCGGCGTCCCGGACCACCCTGAACGCGCACTACACCGACGCGGCCCTGGCACAAGCCCTCTGGCAGGCCCTGGACGAGGCCGGGTTCGCCGGCACCGGCGGCCGGGTCCTGGAGCCGGGCTGCGGCGCCGGGGTGTTCCTCGGCCTGGCCCCGGCGGCCGCGACCGAGCTGATCGGGGTGGAGCTGGACCCGACCACCGCAGCGATCGCCCGGCTGCTGTACCCGGACGCTCACATCCGGGCCGAGTCGTTCGCCGACACCCGGCTGCCGGCCGGCTCGGTCGACCTGACCGTCGGCAACGTCCCGTTCGGCAAGATCTCGCTGCACGACCCGGTGTGCAACGCCGGCGGCCACAGCCTGCACAACCACTTCATCCTCAAGGCGCTGCAGCTGACCCGGCCCGGCGGCGTCGTCGCCGTGCTGACCTCGCACTGGACGCTGGACGCGACCAACCCGGCCGCGCGCCGGGAGATGGCCGCGCTCGCCGAGTTGGTCACCGCGATCCGGTTGCCCAGCACCGCCCACGAGAAGGCCGCCGGCACCCGGGTGCTGACCGACCTGTTGGTGCTGCGCCGCCACGACGGACCAGCCGGTCCCGACGACCAGCCAGGCAGCGCGCAGGACAGTGGAGTGCTGGCCTGGGAACGGGCCGTGCCCGTCCAGGTCGCCGACCCCACGCGCGCCGTCGCCGCAGCCAGCCCTGGCGGTCCGTCAGTCCGGCCCGGTCGGTCCGGCCCGGCAGTTAACGAGGTGTTCACCGCCCACCCGGAGTGGGTGATCGGCACCCCAGACGTCCGCCTGGCGCAGTTCGGGCCGGCCCTGGACGTGCGGTTCGACGGCGACGTCGCCGGCGCCCTGCACGACCGGCTGCGGCAGGCCCTCACCGCCGCCGGCAGCCGACCCAACTGGGCGTTGTTCACCCCGCCCTCCAGGGACGCCACCAGCCCAGGCAGGGTGCTGCGCCAGGACGCCCCGGCCGAGCACACCGAAGGTCACCTCGCCGCCACCGACGGCGCTTTTGCGATCGTGGTCGACCGGCAGCTACGGCCGCACGAGGTCCCGGCCCCCCAGGCACCCGAGCTGACGGCGCTGCTCGGTCTGCGCGACAGCACGCTGGCACTGCTGACCGCCGAGGCCGCGAACGGGCAGGACACCCCGGAGCTGGATGGGCTGCGCGGCCAGCTGAACCGCGAGTACGACGCCTACGCCGCCCGCTACGGCCCGATCAACCGGGTCACCGTCCGCCGGACCGGTCGGGTCGACACCGACCCCACCACCGGCGGCCAGAGCGAGCGGATGGCCCGGATCCGGCCGCCGCAGGGCGGCTTCCGCGCCGATCCGCACGCCCCGGCTGTCTACGCCCTGGAGCACTACGACGCGACCACCGGCACCGCCAGCAAAGCCACGATCACGCGCGGCCGGGTCATCGCGCCCCGCGCCCCGCCCGCTGTCCCAACACCGAGACCAGGTTGCTACCAGCGACAGCCACGACCCGACCACTCACCGGCACTGTCGTCAGGTCCGCACGCTCCACGACCTGCCCCACCGGAATCCGGTGGATCACCATTACCACCGGCGTCTTTGACCCCGCTGTCGAGTACAGGTAGGCGCCGATCGCCGCAAGACCGACAATCAGCGCGACCGCGAGCGCGACAAAGCCGTTGTGTCGCTGCCGAGTCGGCAGCGCCGTCGCCAGCGCACTGGCAGACAGCCGAGCCGACCCGTTCACCCCTGGCGACACCTGCGGCACCAGGCCCTGCGGCATTGCGCCCTGAGGTGCCGGGCTCATCGGTTCACTACCTGTATCTGCAGCACGCGTAGCGGCGCATCAGTCGTCGTCTCCATCGTCGGCAAAGTCCCGCCCGTCCCCCCGGTGCCCGTCCACGTCACCCACCACAAGATCCCCAGCCGCGACGTCACAGTTCCGTCCGTGACGTGGTCATAGCGGTAGCCACACCCCGAGCTGGGGGCGTCGTTACCGTCTGACTCGGTCCACGCCAGACCTGGCCCGGGGCAGCGCACTGAGTCGCCGCCATCGCCCGGGTCAAACACCAGGCCGACGGGTCTGGCAACCACAGTCGCCGACACCGGTCCGACAGAGACAGTTTGACTTTGAGGCCGGTAGTTGCCCGCATCCGTCCAGAACCACGTAGAGATATGGGCCCACGTGAATGGGTCGCCCTCGTAGTTGTTCGTCTCGACCGGCGAGCGGTGGACCGTCGGGCGCGAGAGAACGAGCCGGCTTCTTGCCCGCATGGCCAGCTGATCTGGTGTTACGGCTGGCACGCCAGGAGCGGCCGGGGCTGTGCCGGTAGGCACCCACACCAAAGCGAATGTTCCATCGGAGCAACTGCGGTAGTAATAGCCCCCATCAGTGCCAAGAACATGACCGGGGTCGTGTAGGCCGGGATAATCACCCGGGTGGCTGGCGACGTTGCTGTAGTCCAATTCGTATGTGCACGTTACCGCCGGCCCTTTGCTAGTCGATGCTCCAGTTCCCTGGACGAACGGGTCCTTTGTCCCCGGAGAGCCCGGTACATAGATCGTCGTGCCGACCGAGCCGTTTCCGTCGACGACGGTGATTGGGCCGTCAGCGAAGGCGGGCCCGGCGGTAGAACTGACAGCTGCTACGAGTGCTAGCGCCACTAGCGCGGCACCTACGCGCCTGCGGCGCACGAGCCAGCCCGCTGGTTCTCGATGGTGGCAACGCGCCACACGCCGTCTGCCCCGCGCTTCATTGTCACGTTGGCGAGGGTGTTGTTGACCCCGACGGTCACTTTCTCGCCAGTCGCAAGCTTCTCTCGCCCGTGGCCGGAGGTGTCTTGGCAATCGGCGATCGTGGCGACGTCGCCAACGACCGATGCGATCATTGGCCGAACTATGTCTTCGCCGTAAAAGACCTCCCCCGCCTGCGTGCTGGCTGCCATCCCGCCCATGACCCTGGTGAGCTCGGGGTCTACGGCTAGCTTTTGCATGGCGCCAAACCGCGCGGAGTAGCTCGCCTTCGACAAGGGCGTCAGTGAGGCGAAGAAGGCCCTGTACTGACTCAGTATGTAGGCGCTTTGGGGCGTTACCGCGGTCTTTGCAGAGGGGGAGGACGAGGGCGCCGAGTCGGAGGTGTTGGTGGTCGAAGTCGGCGTGGCCGTTGGTGCGGGTGTCACGGGATCTTGCGCGTTCACGCCGCTGGCCGAGCTGCAGCCGGCCACCGCCAGGGCAGCCGCCAGCACTGCAGCTGCGGCGGCTCCCCGTGTTGCGGGTGTACGCATCAAGCTCACGACCTTCGATCTCGGTCCGCCAGTTCATAGGCACGGTCGTAGACGAGTGGGTCCGTGTCCAGCGCAGCGCGCCCACGGGCTGAAGAAATCCTGGCAACCCGTCCGTGTCGAGTCCGCCCTGACACCCCACGTCTGCGAGCATGCCAACGGCTAATAGCCGTGTACACTCCTACGGGTGGCGCAGGGATCAAGCAGGAGCCGAAGCGCTACGCGCGACGGCTGCTGCTACGCGCTCAGGTGCGACCTGCAGCGCGACGGAGAGCATCTGAAGCGTCAGGGGGGAGGGCGCGCCCCGCACGGCTCCCACTTCCAAGCGCCGGTAGGTGCTGAAGGCAATGCCGCTGGCCGTGGCCATCTCCTGCAGCGTCAGCCCAGCAGCAAGCCGAAGGGCTTGAAGCGGAGGGTCGTCAGCGTCGACGTCCAGGAGTTTCAAGGGCGGGACCTGCAACTCGCGCGCCAGCGCCACCAGCTGCCGCGGATGCGGCTGCTGCGTACCGCGCTCCCACTCGCCCACGCGCTGCTCGCGGGTACCCAGACGCGCTGCAAGGTCAACTTGTCGCTGACCGGCCGCTCGACGCAGCCGGGTCACGCGATCCCCGCGCAGCCTCGCGCCGCCCACGCACCTGCCCCTCCAGCCGCCTGTCGATCTCTGCCCGCAGCGTAGTAGTCCCTGGTGATCTCGAGCGACGTTGAGCAGGCCCGCCTGAGCTTGGGCTGTTGCATGTCGGGTCGGCAGGGCGCGTGCGCACCGGGGGACTGGTCCGCCCGTTCACGGGCGGGCGCTTTCCGCTGGTTAAGCCCCCGCCGAAATCTTCGAACCACCGGTGTCCACTCCGGGTCGTCCCATGACGCCTGTGGCCGTTGGGTCACTCGGCCTGTCTCCGTGCAGGCGGTTCCGGAACCGGGAGGTATTCATGGACAAGCTGCTGCTTACGTCGAGCGAGGCGGCTGCAGTCTTGGGGATCGGGCGTAGCAAGATCTACGAGCTGCTCAACGATGGCCATCTGACGTCGGTGCGCATCGACAGGTGCCGTCGCATCCCCGCGGACGAGCTCGTCGCCCTCGTCGAGCGACTCCGCTCAGTCGGTGCCGCCGGCTCTCCCACGAAGCCCGCTGCGTGACGAGCCAGCACAGGCGGGCAGGCCGCCGACTGGCTACGTCGCCGACTGCTTCCACCCGGTGTGAGCTCAGCGGGGGCGTCTGATGGCGCCGCGCCGGAGGTTCGGGCGGCTGCGGCAGTTGCCGTCGGGCCGGTGGCAGGCGAGGTACACGACGCCGAGTGGCAAGGACGTGGCCGCCCCTAGCACCTTTGCGACAAAGACCGCGGCACAGCGGTGGCTCGCGGCCGTTGAGACGGATCTCGCCCGCGGCCAGTGGGTGGACCCGCAGCCCGGCAAGGACACACTCGCCACGTACGCCGAGCAGTGGCTGCGCAGTAGGCCCGACCTGAAGATCCGCACGCAAGAGCTCTACCGGTGGCTGTTGGACAAATACGTCCTGCCGGCCCTGGGACCGTCACCGCTCGCCAAGCTGTCCCCGGCCGTAGTCCGCCAATGGCACGCGGACATGGTGCGAGAGCGCCAAACCGACACCGACGCGGCAGGCCTACGGCCTGCTCAGAGCCATCCTCAACACCGCGGTCCGGGACGAGGTTCTAACTCGAAACCCCTGCACGGTTCGTGGGGCGGGCGTCAGCCGCACTGCGGAGCGCACGGTGGCCACTCTTGACCAGGTTAACGCCCTCGCGGATGCGGTTCCGCCGCGCTACCGCATGCTGATCCTGCTGGCAGCCTGGTCCGGTGCCCGCTGGGGCGAGCTGGTTGCACTGTCCCGAGACAGCTTGGACCTCGACGCCGGCACGTTGACGATTGACCGGCAGTACGTCGAGCTGCGGGACGGACGGCTCGTTCTCGACACCCCGAAAACAGCGGCAGGTGTCCGGACGGTGCACATCCCGCCGCACCTGCTCGTCGGCTTGCAGCAGCACCTGGACCTGTACACCACGGCCGCGTCGACGGTGATCTTCCCGAATAGCAAAGACGCGCCTATCCGTCGTGCCTCCTGGCGGAGCGTCTGGTTGCTCGCCCGAAAGCGCGCAGGCCTTCCCGACTTCCGCTTCCACGACCTCAGGCACACCGGCAACACGCTGGCAGCCGCTACGGGCGCCAGCACCAAGGAACTCATGGCACGGATGGGGCACGCCAGCATGCGTGCGGCGCTGATCTACCAGCACGCAAGTGCCGATCGCGACGCCGCGATCGCGCTCGCGCTGTCCCGGCTGGCTGAGGCCGGCGCGGAGGTCGTCGCCGAGCAGCAACAGGCTGCCGAGCGTCCGCCGCTGCGTGCGCGTGGTCGTGCACGTCCGCGCCGTACGGGCACGTAGCGGGCACGGACGGCCCCACGGGCGCTTGCTATGTCGTGAAAGGAAGCAGCCCCAGCGCCTTTGACCTGCGGCTTCTGTTCTGAGCGGGCGACGAGAATCGAACTCGCGTTCTCAGCTTGGGAAGCTGATGTTCTGCCGCTGAACTACGCCCGCGGAGTGCTCCCGGCATGCTAGCCGAGCGGCCTAGGCTGCGCCCATGCTGCTCTC
>JAABVA010003982.1_pt1 | contig 13804 bp, 13 predicted proteins | sample 5560331 | NCBI WGS metagenome assembly JAABVA01 (sample SAMN12812661, study PRJNA571458) | rock metagenome | isolation source: Antarctica rocks | place: Antarctica: Victoria Land, Mt New Zealand sud | collected 2016-01-07 | reverse complement strand
TTGCCCCGGAAGCCGCCCTGAGGTGTCAAGCACTCCCTCTATCTAAGCGACTGAGTCTATGGAGTGGGTGGGTGGGGCAAAAGCGCGTTTCTGGCTGAATCTAAAGGGATGGAGAAACAGGAAGAGATGAAGGGGGAAACAGGAGGAAGGACGGCCTATTTATTCCCCTTTTCCCCGCTTAATCTCCTTGTTCTCTAGCGGCCGACATTGGCCGAGCTAGCCGGGCAACCACCTCCGCTTGCCGATAGCCTCCAGTCAAGCTGGCCCTTGAGATGGTTTTCCGGAAGAGGAAGATGCGAGATGTTGAAGGTGGCGTGGGAGTTGCGTTGACTTGGTTTGGAAGGGATAATGGGGGGTTTTCGTAGGTGGGGGTGTTCTGTTCGTCTGGAAACATGGCGTGGGAGTCGTTCAGATGGGGTTTTCCTTCAATATAGCTCCATACCTTACTTTCTATAGACGATGTTAGCAAGCAGGGGGCATATAGTGTTTGTTGTAGAGCTTTAAGGTCCTAAATAGAATAGAGAAGCTTTGTAGATTATATTAAATATCAAAACGGCAGCATGATGTCTATAAAAGGTGTATAAAACTTTTAGAGAAAGCTCGAGGTCCTAAGATCCCGTATGCGATCAACCAGGGTAACTTGTGAGCATTCCAAAGGTGTTTCGAGTGTTGATGTGATCGACTAAAGATTATTCAGTATGTAAGGAGCGCAGAATGTGCGTCCTTCTAATGGTCAGGACGATGGTGGGGGAGCACTCCGTCATAAGAGAGCTGGCCAGACCATGGGTCGTAGCTATGAGGTAGTACAGGAGTGTTGATTGCTGGATCTAGATCATTGTTTTGGGGTTGAGTTTGAGACTCATTTGAACGGTGTGGAAGACAGGCATAAAAGCTAGCCACGGCAGGCTCGATTGGCACACGGAGATTGTCTGGTTCCATTGGCAGTAGAGGGGATGGATGTGGTTGGAAATTTTCGCTGCTCTCTGTGGTGGTTGTAGCATCCCAGAGAGATGGTTGGAAGAACCAATACTCATCAGACATAGGGTGGGCGTTGGGTAGCATGGGTGGAAATATTCCTGGATACATGCCTTCTGATGTTGGATTCGATGGGCATTGGTAGGTGGTGCTGGCATCTGGAAGTTGGTGTACGTACGTGGAGTGGCCTGAAAGCGGATCGTCGAGCCGAGAGGGCGAGCTCAACGATTGGCACCCAGGGGAAAGTTCACTGTATCCATCGTTAGTAAATTCACACTACAAGTTGCTACTGTGAAGTACAAAGAAGGTTGGGGACCATACTTGTGAGTTCCAAGGAGTTCCTCGGCATTCCAGTCCTTTTGTGTTTTATTGATAGAATTATCCATTACAACAAGATGAGGTTTAGGAAGGCTGTATTCGGTGATTTTGAAGGGATTTGGCCTATGAGCATTAGCTAGCACTCTTAAATAGACCCTTCTTTACATACGCTTCGCCACCGGTTGTCACCAATGGCTGAAATCCCTGAGCATACTCTATACCTTCGAACCACAGCTGAAAGCCGAGCAAGTCGGGTGGCGTCGCCAGAGATGGACCTCTCTTCCGACCGGGGATATTCCATCTCTTCCTCCATTCAAGCCGTCGACCCCTCCATTGGTTGAGTCTGCCAGAATAAGTATTAATGAAACATGTCACGACATTGTGCCAAAAGCTCACGTTGCATGGCGAGAAATGCCATCACCGTACATCAGCAAGTACAAAAACAGTCTGAGGAATAGCTCTTCTACTGTTCGTAGGGTGTACGAGTCTATATAGTGCCATTGAAAGAATTGCCTACTGAAAGGCTTGAGCCTTTCCGTGCCGTCGGTCCGAGGAACATGCATTGCGGAAAGACTAGCGTGACAGTTGGAAGAGAAGCACCGCAAAGTCGAGGCTGTTTGCGTGCCTGACCCACGAACAACGTCCAAGAGACATGCTGGTCATCTTATAGGAGTATGAATAGATAATTCAGATGATGTTTGTGAGAAAAACCAACAGTGGCTCCATTGCAAGCCGTGACATCTCAAGAGTGAGATGATAAGCAGGCTGAACATGATCACGAAAACGATAAATTGACATGTTCCAAAGTGGCGTTTCTTCCTGGTAATTTTCCATGCACCTGCGATGCCTTCCTTTCTGCGGGGAGCTGGGTCCAATCGATTAAGGGTAGGCTGGTAGGGATAGATGTGGAGGTGTGATTAAAGCCATGATCTTCCGGACTGTGCACAAATTCCGGTATGGGCGTGGTATCTACTTGACCCAAACACTAGCCTTGTCGGCGTCCAGCCCTGCCAGCCCCATGTACATTAATTTAAAAACGGCCAAGCAGACCAGATACTGTAGAGCATGGAGGAAAGGTGAGGCGGATACTGCTGGCTGTCGACCAAATAGGCATGAGCGTAATTTGGAATTCTCTCACCGCCGTCTCAGTGCGCTCGTCATTGGTGTAGGAAATGGGATGTCGGGTACTTTGGTGAACTATTTATGGCACTAGCTCATGCCGGCCTAGCGGTCATGTTAAGCCATCACGATAGTCGTGTCGACTAATCATGTACCTTGAGCCAGGATTAGAAATGGTGGAACTGATACAGGGTTAAGGCAGAGAGAAGAGAGTGAGAAAATGCGGTTGATGTTGACATGGAATCCGCGGAAAGACAGAAAGCTATGGAATCCTTGGCATCGCATTTGTCGCGCCCCCACCGAATTTACTACTGAATTCAGACATTTTTAATACTTCGGAACCTTCAAAGCCTGATTCAAATCAGAATTAATACAACAGGTAAATATGAAATTATTCAAACTTTTCACGGTACTAATATTCTTCTAGCCCTTTGTAATCATCATGCCGTCGTCACGTCGAAGTCAGAACCTACCTCTGAAGCATTCTCTCATTTCATCGAGAATCTCATCAAGATCGAAGACATCTTCTGACAAACTCAAAACAGATGCTGTCGTCAAAGTCAAAGCAGACGCTGCTCGCAAAGTCAAGACTGACGTCGCTGCTAAGATCATTGTAGACGCTGTTGTCAATGTCAATTGTTCTCGCAATTTCAAGAGACATATCATTGATAATTTCATAGCAGCGAAGAAGACACATGAGACTCACGTCATTGATCTTCAACGACAGACGAATGCTATTTCTTCACGCTGATCTTGTTTTTCACTTCAACGTCTTCTCTTCAGAATTTTGAATATCGTGAACTGATGCACATGTAATCTCACTCTTTTCACAAGAATCAGATCATTTCTTTCTGCATAGCTCATGATTGTTGCTTCGGATCTTTTGAAGAGCTTTTCTCGAATGAAACTGCGGTCTAAAGAAAGAGTGATACATGAAGAGGTTCTCTTGCATAGTATAAACAGTGTTACGGTGACAGTGAACCTTCTCGGCGATGGCTTGAGGCTTCCAGTGTAGAAGCAGGAGACGTAGTATCTTCGAGCGAAGGGCCGAAGCCAGTGGATCAGTCATAGCTGCTTAGAACATAAGTCAGTAGTTGAAGAACTTTGAATAGCTTCATTGATGTTTCTAACGCGAAAGTGGGCTTTGAAGGTTCCGAAGTATTAAAAATGTCCGGATTCAGTAGTATTTTTGGTGGGGGGGCGCGACAAATGCGATGCGAAGGATTCCATAGCTTTTCTGCATACGCTAAAACCGAGGGTTCCAGCCTTAAAGGCACAGTAATTTTGCCAATCTCATGCGCTGGTGGTCAATTGCAGTCGGAAATGAAACTTTGGGGACTGCTTCATCACGAAACTATTAATTCCACTTACTTGCCCTTGTCGATGCTGCAGAAAGGAGGAATCCAACATTCCTTGGGTGGTGCATTCCCAATCTCGAGCCGGCTTGATTAGGATTCGCCAAAGATCATCCTTCTGACGGCCGCTGTTCCGCTATGATACTCTACCATCCAATATAATCTACGGAATAGTAAACGTTGGTAGCTGAAACAAGAGTAATGCGGACACTCTGATGCTGGCGACACATCAGGTCGACCCGAGAGCCAGGCCCGCGTTCAGGAGTGCATACGGCCCCCAATCGACTCGCAGTCCACCCCCACCGATAGCACAAAACCTTGGCCAAATCCACTACGTAGCAGAAAGGTCCTAGGTCCTGTATGCGTTTTGGTTCAGGCGGTTTTTCCACCCTAAAGATATCCCCCTTGTATCTGTGTAGAAACGCCTACATAATGCTCGCATGCCAGGATCTACACGTGGCATGGAGAGAGTTTGACATGGATGTCTACTCGAAAGATCCCACAAAAAGGCCGCCAGTAAGAGAAAGCTTGTTGGCAAGGATGCACACGGACACATGCTTAGCTTCCTTGTGTATCTAATCGCTATCGGCAGGTTTTATTATGAATGGCATGCGGGTGGAGGCTCAAAATCCTGGCCCCATGGAATTATGGTACTTTTGTATGCACCTGGTGCACTTCTTCGCGAGTGAGAGCGCCATTATCCCTCCAGCTATAGTTATCCCCATTTTCGACCTCCGCTCGAGGGCTTGAGATATTTTAATTGTTGCCCGGATCCACCACAGAGTCAGAATGTGGGGGTGTCGAAGATTTTAACCTGTGTAGCGTGCGAGTATGATAGTATGACAGGGTTTCAGACAAAAAAGCTGCTAAGTAATGATTCTGCACTATTAAAAATCCCAGAAATGGTTCGGTGTAAGAGTCTGGGAGGGGCGTGAGCCGTAATACAAATGATGTAGTGTTGTAGCTGCAGAGATTGCGAGGCTATTAGTATATCGATACAAAGCTCCGTGGCGTTGTGGCATGAGGTCGGCTGTGTAATCAACAAGGGTCCATTTCGTGAACGAAGTATCATCGGGTGATCAAGGGTATTCTGCTCGGGATCAGTGCGAGGCTTTCATTCTGTGACCGCAGAAGTAGAAGACCTGGACTCTGTGTGCCTACTATGTAGATGCAGGCATCGAGAGTAACCACAGAATATCCATGCAGGTATCCACATTCTTCGCTTGTGTTCCTGTTGTATCTCAAGCCGTCTTTGGGAGGCGAGTAAGAAGTAGCAGGAAACTCGATGACGATGGATGTCTGTGGTCTTAGCCTCACACCAGCGGATGACACAAGGCGGTTGAGAACAACCAGTCGCTGTAGAGAATGTGGGTCATTTTACTGTTCCCGGTCCTTTGTTGCCTGCTGGTGCTTGAGGCCCGGTGTATGTCAGAGTGCTTTCTTGCTTTGAATCTGGTAGGCGGATGATTTAGACGTATGCACAGCAGTTCCTGGTAGGCTGACTTGTCGGTCGTGAACGAAGATGACCTGTTTCGATCGGGATGAAGCGATGGAACCGTGGTCGTGGTGTGGGAGTCGCAGAATGTCGCTGTCGCGGCTTTGAATGATCTGTCTAGCTTGTAAACGACCGGTTCAAGGCAGTAGGATTGGCGACCGATGTTACTTGTGACCAGTATACTAGGTAGAGCATTTATTTATCAGTACATGGATTGACCGGAAGGTTGGTATGAGAAATTGCAAAGGAGTACTGACAATTCTTCGTGAGCACAGGGTTTTTTACTTCTAGGAATCGCTGTCGTGTCCTGGAACAAACTATTCTTGGATTGTTTCTCGAAGATTCCGATGGAAGTCGTGGGGAGGTGAACAGCCCTCGTTCAAAACCCGTACGCGCTGGTATGGCACAATGCAGGCGGGCTCAAACATCGAAACGAAGCCTTGAGCTCGATTACGAGACCGCCGAACTTTTAGCTTTACTGAATTATGGTGTCGAAGATTGAAGACGAGTTGTAAGCTAGTAGTATTCGAATTTCCCTGACCCCATGCCAGGCCAGCCCGATGATCGTTGATGAACGAGTTTAAAGCTGCCACCCTCGTAGCATCTGAACGGATAAATGCGCACTAATGGGTGAAAGTGTCATTAGCCAGAGCATGGTCCGAAGTCATGTATGGTAGTTCTTCCCGAGATCTTCCTAAAGTGGTTCTTATCTTTTTTGTGAGGCTCGTAAGGTCCGCCTCGGAACAAATCAGGCAATCAGGCTAACACCCACCCACAGGGTAGCATGCCTGTATTCTTTTTTAAGGCTTTACGTTGCACATCAACAAGTCGGCTCCTTACCGGTTGGTTGAAAAGCATCGACAGATCGGTCGGGAAAAATTAGATATGCAGGAGAGCTCAGGACGAGAATAGGGAAATAGGCCTCAGCCAACGAGAACGAAAGGCACATGTCCTAAAAACGTCGAGAACTCGAACCCCTTGGAAATCTGAAACCAAATCCTTGCCAATCTAAGGTCAAGTCCAGTATCTTGTACCATGTGTACGATGCAGGCTGCGTGGGCCAATCGACCTGGAGTGTTAGTCAATGGGAAGGCTTGAGGAGGCTCCACGATGAGACTTAATCGATAGGCATTCAGGCCGCTGCTATCAGCTGGTTAGGGCAACGCCGACAACTTGCACTTGCCGGCACGTGATGTGCTTGACCGAGAATTTTTTTGGAATAGCAAAGTATCACAAAGCACCACGCCTTTTGGTCTTTGAGATTCCCAAGAGCCTTATGCAGCGTCATCTCCAATCTTGATGTTTCTGAAAGCTTGAGTCACTTGCTAATATTTGCTCCTACTCCGCAGCCTCGGAGAATTATCCTTTGGCGATACGTTCCACACCTTACAGAATGCTTCGCTATGTCAAAAGCACGACCAAACGGATGCTTCCTATAATGGGAGTCTCAACCTCCATGGCATGAATTACGTAATTGGAACCCCTTAGTGCTATGAGCACCTACTCGTAACAGCCCCTGTCTATAGCGGCTTGGTACTCGACGCGGTCCAGGATGAGGCTGACGGTTCAACAGGTACACCATCATTGAGCTATCGAAGAACGTTAGAATTAATGGTTTCCTCTCGATGTTACCCTACGCTACCTTCACCCGACCTTATGGCGCCGTATGCTGGCATTGCTTGCGCATCCGTTCCGCCAGAGACAGATTCTATCGCGACCGAAAAGTTCACCGCTACCAAACAAGCAGTCTTTTTCTCCAAGCGTCTCAGGCAATGCGAATCGCCGGAGTTTCAAGGTTGGTGAAAACGTGACCACCCCGGGAGATCTCATGAGCACAGTGTACGTTGTTCTCCATCAGCGCACATTTCAAGCTGGTGCGAACGATGTCCTGTACCGTTCCCACCAGCGGCAGCAGCACCAGAAGCTGGTTCAACAGAATTGAAGGGATTCATCAAAACGTACTCTCAGGGCATAACTCGTTCGAGGTAGGATCCAGCCTACCGCTTCCACCATACGATGACACTCTGGTGAGACACCACGAAGGACCCCAGGTAGTCTTCAACGTCTTATCACGACAAATTCTTGAGAGGCCGTCAGAATACCGACACGTCCTATAGTGTGCCTCTTGAAGACAAGAATCTGAGGAAAAGACACTCCTTAGTCCAGGATTTATACTGAGAGCGCAGAACAGCAGCTTATCTGGTGGCATACCCGAGGTAAGGAGTTGTTGAGCAGCCCTTACGTTCCGGTGCTAATAAAGATAAGAAGAAGTAGGTCGATACTCCTGTCACGGGCACATGGAAGAACAGGCAGGCTTTTCTCTCGTCCAAATGGCTCGCTTGGTTGCCGCACTACACGCTCTATTGAAGGAGCGGTTGTGATGATACTTCTGGACCAACAAAGCGTATCAATTGTTTCTAAGGGACATGTGGGAGGGTCGTTACTCACTCCGCTTTAGCTCGCTTCCGCTTGTACTGCTTGCCTGGAGCCGCGACTGGGAGGTAGGGAGGTGGGGATAGAGAGGTAGCAGCGGCAAGCCCTTCTACCTGGCGTTCCGATTCTTTGTCGGCCTTGGGGGAGCTTTGGGCTCTGAGGCTGCTCGAGTCTTCTTCGACTCCTGTGGTTAGCTTGTGAGTTTCGACAAAGACTGATTGACGGGCGACGGAGCTGGGGAGGGAGAGCGGTCCCGTTAACAGCATATCAAAGGACTGTTGGAGTGATGACGCATTGCAGCTTCATAATCGATAATATGAATAGCCTCAAAACCTGCTTGAGCGTCGCCGACTTAGTATTCAAATGCCTTTTCCCCTTTTGAGTATTGACCCTTATGAGTAACTATCCTATCAGTAATGTGCCATCCGTGCAAGGATAGGCTAATGCACTTCACTGGCCAACTGTGGACGTGGAACAATGCTCGTCTGTAGAGCAGCCCCGATCATTGCTAAAGTCAATACGACTAAGCTAGCCGTAGCAGACACATGCGCACTTGAGCACGGAGGGCGAATGTTCCTCTGGTATCCTGCAGGAACCCCCTTCCGCAGCGCCGATCCTGATTTCTTTGAGCATACACGCTGCTAAATATGACATGGCAGACGTGATTTTCTTTCAACAAACTTGTAGGCCCACAATTCTAAGACGCCTCATACGGCTACGGTTGGAGGGCAAGAAAAGGATCCGCGCCATATCATTTATCTTGCCATGGCCCATTTATGAAGCTGTGACGTGAATCGAAGATTTGAATTGAGAATACCAGGATGCTTGGAAATCTCAAGACGAGATTCTTAGTCAATCTTCCCTGAGGCTTCGTTTAAATACGTTACGCAAGGAAACATATCTCTAAGAGCGATCACAGGCGTATCCCGTAATTTAGGGAATGATCGGCCATCGCTCAGAATCTGATAGAATTTTGCAACTTAGAGATTCGCACTGCCTCACTGGCGCTTGGCGCCTTGATACCGGGTCCACACATTGCTCGTTTTCTGGACTTGCGTCACACTTCGACACGAGCTTTACGAGATTGCACCTGAGTCATCGCTTTCGGGCCGTGCTTGGGCTCATTAACTCTCATTGATCCTTGACTGAAAACTAAGATTATCAAAAGGGGTAGCGTAAGGTTGTGGGACCGTATCGCAGGGAATATGGCGGTCTGAACAAGACATATGCGTGATCCGTAGCTAAGAAATGCTTGAGCTAGCATGGCATAGCCTCTGAGAATACGCCCGGTTATTATTGGGCTTCTCAAGACTTTCTCCAGTGGCTTTAGGCGGATATTTTCCGGTGCATCGTCCTGTCCGCTGCAGTGGCTGCATTGGACATGCCTTTTAGCTTGCCATTCATAGGTCTATAATACGCGTCTGTAGTCAAGAACAACGCGCTTGATCTCATTGCCAGTGGCATGTACGTTGCAGATCATATGTTCGCTATCAGTCTCAAACATCCTATGTTAAGGTTCAGGATCCAATCACGGAGGTAGCTAGTAGAAGTTATGGTCGAGTAATTTCAGGGGGCATGTTTTAACTTGAAGAGTCGGTATGGGAAGGACAGTGAACTAACTTTATTGGATATTGCATGCATACCTTTGGACACGGTCCTGTGCTCACTTTCACGCGTCGAATTTGGCCGTTTGGTCCGATCCAATGGTATCTTGTAGCCTTGGGTAAGAGTAATCAATCCTGAGGATGTGAAAATGTGAGCCCCGTGGATTCCGTAGGGGTAGGATCCATGCATCTTGGGACTTGTACAAGCTTCCGCTCGTTCTTCAACAAAACGCTTGGCTCTATTTAACTCCCCAAGCGGCATTGGCTTTAAGGAGGTATCAACGATGCGATACCAGGAGTATCAGACCCAATCGAGCCTGCGTTATTGACCACAGCTCAAGCAGCATATGCAGTAGTTCTATAGGACAAGGACGCACGACTCTTTCACAGGGATGTATGACTTAGTAAAAAGTACTCCACCATTGTTGACGAGCTAGTCGACGCGTTGCAAGTAATGAGCTTGGCCTAGGTGGATTTGTGATATACTCCAGGTCCGCCCCCCTTCCGATGACCTGCTGTTAAATACCTTAGCCCTCGCTTTACCATCACGACAAACCCTCCATTTTATCATACTTAAGATGTCAATCCAGTCATATTTTGACATGGATCTCACTCAGCCATCCGCTTGCTATGCACAGCAACCAAAGCCCACCAACGGTGACCCACCTCTTCCGCCTCCACAACCAAGAGACGGTGCAACAAGTTCGTCCCCAATCTTTGTAGTGGATGGCAGTAGCCTGGCTAAGCACAATTCATGACAGCTCGACCACTCCTCCGTTGATACCTCGTCAGACGAATTATGCATGTTAAGAGTCCATGATATGGTCGGTACCTACTAGCAAAGCCCTCTATAATATTACGCCTAACACAGACACCAGCAGCAGCCATTCGGGTCTATAGCCATCATATATCTCCCAACTACAGAGTTTCAAATCCGTTTACGTGCATGGGTTTCCACGTGGGATCAGATCCGAGGCACGATCTGGCTTGTGAGCCGCGGCTGGACACAGCACATGGACCTTGACACGGTTAAAGGAAAAGAATCATAAGCTCATACGAGATGCGGCAGCAGGATTGCTTTACTCTCAAACCTTGTGCTTGCCATGCTTCTCATGTTTTCATAGCTTAGAAAATAAATCCGTTTCCTCAGCCGATTTTGGTTCTTGATCGGCATTGTGACCGTGTACCAATCTAAACCATACCTTGCTCTTCGGACAGGCTATAGGGCCAGTCTACCAAACCGTCGAGCATCCAGTTCAGAGGATCGAAGACCTCGTAGTTAGGTTCGCCCAGGCTGTTACTCGCACCCGGGGTGGCAGCATCCCCGACCATATTTGGGGGAACAAGACTGGGATCTGCAATTGAGCTGGCTGAGCTTTCCACGGCAGAGTCAGGGTTTGTAGGATTCTTCATGGCAGCTGATGCGTACGTTTAGATACTAACGACGTAAGATGAATCGGGAAACAACGCTTACACTCCAAATTTCCTCTTCCCTTGGCTTGGAATTCTTCACGCCATCGCCACACAGAATCGTACACAAGACTCATACTCATCCGGCACCTCACCTTGAGCTGTAGAGAGCTGTCTAGAACATCATTGTCGTTGTGTAGCAATTTAGAGCCAGCACCACCCCCTCTCCACAACTGGGCAAGAACCTCAGCTAGCCGGCTGGGCAGGTCGTTAGTAGCCACACTAATGGCTCTGATCGCCCGTATGGTACGATTGAACAAAGTTTTTCCATAATCAATGTCAATATGGCGAGCAAAGAAGCTGTTCAAGAGTTTCAATAGTGTAAATCCTGCAGCAACAATCATCTGTAGAATGTAGTTGGAAGCGTAAGCGAGAAAACCACCCGCAGGAATCTCAAGAGCGAAGGCACACTCAAGGAAGAGAGAGGTTGAGAGAAAGAGTGCAAGCAGATCTGTGTTGTACTCTTTCGATGTCGCTGAGTCAAACAACACGACTAGGCGTAGGTGAAGACCAGCTGCACGCAGGTAGAGAAGATTGATAGCTATAACTCCGGTATTGTTAGCCATGATTATTGGTATAGACATTTCATCTTGAACACCAGATGCTGGCGAGCCTGAAGAATCAGTAATAAATTTCCGCAAGGTACACGTACACGGTGTATTGGGTCTTAGCTTCTCCTCCAAATCCTGATAATCCTTTGCCAGAAAGGCCATCAAGACCGTTCTCTGGGTGTCTTCCACTAGGCCTACAGGATTCAGGTAGTTGCTGTACAAAGCCTTACTCACCCTGTTGCAAAACTTCTCAATCAGGAGTACTGCTTCAGTATCTTCAGGGAGTTTAAAGCTGGATCCATTTAAGCCAGACGGAGCGAGGGTCCAATCGTACACTGTAGATGGAGGTTGACCATATCCAGTTGCGACACTTAGAGTTTTCTAATTACTACCTAAATTCCAATATTCCAAGAAGTGTTTTCTTACCGTTGGGCGACCGCATTACACGCGGCCCAAGTTCTCACTCGGTCTTTCAACTCCTCTTCTCTGAGCTCGATTTTAAATTTCGTAAAGTCCTGAGAATGGGAAGGCCGGTGAAGTCCGATTTGGAGAGACAGTTGAGTCATAAGACTACTCAGCAAAAACGTAGGATCGCAAGAAGTACTGCTAACAGGTAACGGCCAAGTGCAGAGTATGCAAAGTGCTTTGACCACGAGGTAGCTTTGAGGTACATCTGCTATGGTTGCCCAAAGCAAACGCGTGACTGGCCCAGAAAGAGTGTTTAAAAGGAGAGGATCATGACTATATCGACGAGCAGCAACTGCGACAATGGTCCAAAAGAGGAGGGAAGATGCATCGTAGTAGTCGTCTGATGATTTCCCAGGATCTAGCAATGGCAGGAAAGGATGATACAAGGCGAAGAAACTGTCCCACAAGGTCAAATTTGACCTCATTTGAGAGCGAGGATATTACCACATACTGTTGAAACAGGTCTCGGACACGATCGTGAGTCAGAAGTACATCTTCCAATCGCCGCGATGGAAGGATTTGCCCATTTGGACTTCTCATGAATGATCCTCCTTCCAACCCAGATCTCAGATCCAGCAGCGTAGAAACAGCTTCCTGTGAGCCCATATACTGGTCTAGGGTAGACGATAATTGTGATATACTAGGGCTCGCAGAGGTACTTATCATTCGCGGATTTGAGGGTGCTATTGGTGATGAGTGCTGGCTGGCAATTCGATTTCGTAGCTCAATTATCTCACGCTCCATCTCAGCGTTCTTACTGCGCTTACCAACCCGCTTGAAATTTTGCTCAATTCTACACTGAATATTGAGACGGCGGCACCGTTCACAGGGTATATACGTTGGGGCTTGGACAACATTACACCGTAACTGCCACTTATCAGTACTGAAGGGTTGTCTTGAAGACGTAGCTAGAGGAAGGCGGGCCCCCCAAGTCACCTTTTGCTGCCGACACTCATTGCATGCTCTCTTTAGCCCAGATGGTCTACTTCTATCCTCGTGTGCTTCACGAACATCTTCCCCACTTCCTGGGGAGCTCTCCAACCCAACATGGTGCTGGGTTCTCTTTCTACTTTTACCTCCTACAGTTTTTGCACTTGTGGGACTGCTGATAGGGCTAGTCAAGTCCGGAGTATCAGTGCTCCCTTCATTTTTAATGGCCAGGCCCAGTGCGTTATTCCCGTGCGAGACCATCGAGAACAGAAACGTAATGAGCACGAACGCTCCGAAGTCGCTCAATAACACATCCGTCGTCGGAGTTGGAAAGGAGGAGTGGGAGGTGAGGTACCTTATTATATCGAGACGGGGTGGGGCCGCGGAGCGGGAAATCCACCCCACCGTTTAGTTTTGATTAGCGCTGTCTTTAGCGCTACATAGTATAGATACGTAGAAATTGGACGGACTTATCGCTGAGCCACAAAAGGCGGACAGTGGTGGAGATAGTAAGCGAGAGTACAGCTCGGCAGACCAACACTAAAGCTCGGTGGACCATGCAGCATGTCCGAGCATGGTCAGGTAACCATGCGCATAATTCCGCTTTTCCGAGCTACTGGTAATGTAATCTAAAATCGTAGATAACAGCATCAACATTCGTAGAACTTCTAATCCTTTAAAATATATCACATCATTTCTATTGATCAATAATTAATTAATAATTAATCAAGAAATAATTATTTATCAATTCAACTTACTGGTTTTTCACTCATTTATGAGTATAAAAAAGAATACAAACTGAGAAGTTTCTGTTAGGGGCCAGCATAGAGCGAGTCATATGGGTGTAATGTAACGAGTATATAAATGCTAAGGAAGGAAAGTATCTAGAAGGGAAGAGCCGACTATCTATATGACTCAGGAGAACATAAGCTAACCCTGAATAGGGTTGGCTTCGGAACAAGTCTATGCCCTAGCGGCGAGCGATCGGCGATAGCTCTCAGGATAGCCATCAACATAGCCATCAACATAGCCATCAACATAGCTACCAACGAAGGTGCGTAGCTAGTGTTACGATCCTAGCTACGC
>JAABVA010003981.1_pt1 | contig 13805 bp, 12 predicted proteins | sample 5560331 | NCBI WGS metagenome assembly JAABVA01 (sample SAMN12812661, study PRJNA571458) | rock metagenome | isolation source: Antarctica rocks | place: Antarctica: Victoria Land, Mt New Zealand sud | collected 2016-01-07 | reverse complement strand
TCGCCTGTTTCAGGCCGCTCTACCTTAATAACGGTTGCGCCCAGATCGCCGAGCATCATCGTGCAGTAGGGGCCAGAATAGATGCGCGAGAGGTCGATGACAACAATGTCGGAAAGTGCAGCATCCATGAGAGACTCCTTGTCTTTTGGCTGATGGATCAGTATGTGTTCCTATTGTACCATGCACAGCGCATCCATGAACGTTTGGAATGTCAATAGGGGGCTAATTTGGGGAAGAGGGTGCTGAAGATTCCTCATCTATAAGATCACGAATAGGCACATCGAGCGCGTGTGCAATCTTTTCCAGTGTACTGAGCGTGACATCGCGATAAGGGTCTTGGTAGATGAGCTTTACCGTGCGATAGGAAATATCGGCGGTTCGTTGTAAACGTCCCATACTGAAACCTTTTTGTTTTGCCACCTCTTGCACCAATAAACGTACCATACTTCTCTACCTTTTTTGTTCTTGAAATCAATTGTAACAGAGTAAGCTAGCTTGACAAGCCTACTATTAAAATGAGAGTATTAAAATCGGAGTATTCAAATATCATATCGACATATAGGAAAGAGTAAAATATGACAGAAGTGATATCTTTAGATGTACGTGCGGAAATCGAGAATGGAATAGATTTCTAATGCCGTATATATCAGAAGAAAATCGTTTTACACTGCAAAATATTCGTGAAAAGCATGGCTTGAGTATGGCTATCATCGCGGAGAACGCAAACATAGCGATCAGTAAGGTCTGGCTATTAGAAAACTGTGGCTATTTGCCCGAAAGAGATGTAGACGCAATATTGGCCGCGCTCTCACATATTACAGGCGAGGTCTATACACGAAATACCGTAGGTGGCTATTGGACAGGTGGAAAAGAAGATGCATTCAGGGTTGAATTTCGCTATGGGTAGGGACCGATGTATCGCGTCCTTGTTGGCATGGTGATCGCCAGGAGGACGCGATACATCGGTCCCTACAGAACGTTATCAAATGAGCCATGTATTGCTCTAAATCGCGAGATAATCCTTCTTTTGCCCTATGATAAGGAGGATAAACTGGTACATGGCGAAGAGTTCAAGGGCGAAGGGTAGATAGCCTGTGTAGCCAAGAATGGGCATCTCGAAGACCTTGAAGAAGCCGACATAGGAAATAGTGTAATACCACTTGGGGAGCGCGAAGTAGTTCCACATCTCCCAGAGAAAGCCACAGCAGAGACCAGCAAGAGGTAAGACAAAAAAGTGCCAGTCACCTACTGCTATATGTGCAAATGCCGATTTTCTCCCCAGAAAGTTGTTAACGGGGTCGAGGAGTAGCACAATGCTGAGCCAGATGAGGACGAAACAATATTTGGGAAAGAGCCAGGGTAGCACAATGCAGGCGACGCCCAATGTTACAAGGGTGATAGTTAGCCATAAGGGTAAACGCGGACCGACCTCGTTCGCGGGCAATTGGGGTCGCCATAACTTAAAGGTCGAGAGAAACTCCGCCGTTTCCATGACGGCTGGTAGCACTGTGCTGAAATTGAGGCTGGCAAGAAGGAAGTAGGCGAGGGGCGTGTATGGCTGATCCATGCGATAATGCCAGTTTTGCACGGGGATATTCAAGAACTCGAATGTCCACCAGAAGATGCTCGAAATCGCGAAAAGCTGAATATATCGCCAGCGCATGCGTGTCAGGAGTGATGTGTCGTGGCGCATGACTACGAGAGCGTCCATAAAAATAATATAGCCAAACCAGAGCGGAAAAAAGCTATAGCGGTACAACGGCTCGATGCGTAACCATGAACATGCCCATGCTACGAGGCACAATGCGAGACCCGCAAAGCCATACTTAGGAAAGTTTCTTGTTTGTGTTGTCGATGATGTTGTAAACACTAGTTTTTATTTCCCGTTTGCTTTGTTATCATGTTGTGCAATTGTACAACAATTTCTTGTAAGTCGCCCGAAAGGTATATGCCAGGAATCTGTGGAATAGCATGCGTACTGTATGCAAATCCCTGTCCCCCGAAGGCGAAGAGAGGACGGGGCCGCGGCAATGCAGCGATATGATGCGCCAGATCGATTGTGTCCGCAAGATACGCTGGCATTGTTACAGAGACACAAAGCAATGCTGGTGTAAGCTGATGTACTGTTTGCAACAGATCCTTACTTGCAATGTTCTGTCCCAGATAGACAATGCGTATGCCACTGCGACGTAGAAAAAGTGAGAGCATCAGTGGTGCCAACTCGTGGGGTTCCCCTGGAGCGCAACAAACGATGGCTAGTGGTCCACTAGCCGCAATCGGAGCGACATGTAACATGTTGGTGAGTAGGGCACGAAAAAAGTTACAGGCGAAATGCTCCACCGATATTGTAACTATCCCGTCCGCCCAAAACTGCCCAATTTGCCACATCGTTGGCGTGATCAATTCACTACACACCTGTTCGACTGAGTAGATCGCCATCATTGCTCCCATGATCGTGCTGGCTACCGACTCGTCAAGCTGATTGAACGCTGCCACAAGACGTTCTCGCACCAGATGCATATTGTAAATCGGCGTATTTCGTGGATTGACTCTATCCGTATGTTGCCAATCAGGAGTATCTAACGGTCGTATATTCCCATCATGTAATGATGTTACTCCTTTAGATACCATATACGACTGGTCGCTAAATGCGCTATCATTCTGCCTCTGCTGCTCATTATCCTTGAAACGAAATAACGCGACTGCCTGACTGATTGCCATGCCCGCATCGACCCGCTCTTTGAGCCAGCGAATAACCATGATATCACGTTCGGTGTACAGGCGATACGTGTTCTCAGCCCGTTCTGGAGAGAGAAGTTTATAACGACGCTCCCACGCACGAAGAGTTGGTGCAGGTACTCCTGTTTGTTGCACTACTGCCTTTGTATTGAATACTGGAGTGTCCGCATACAATTGTAAATTTGGTTTCTTGCTTGATCCACCTGATGTCGGCATATATTCTCTCCGGTTCATCTCTAGCGCGAAGAACAATATAGACCACTCACACACTTCCTAGGTTGGTTTTCGTAGCATATCATATCTTGTGTAGTGCGTCTATGCTTTGTTTACGTTTGTAGAAGCTTTGTCACAACGGTACAGTTAGTAAAGTAGTGATGCAAAAAGGACGGAATGTGGGTAATATCGGTGGATTTCCAGGGCACCCGCAAGGGGATGCCCTTGTCCTCATAGACGACTTTGCAACAGCCCTGGTTTGCAGGTTTATACCTATTTACAAGAGAGAATTGCTATGGTATGATTTCTACAACAACAAATACATATGGCATACATGAGACATGTCCTTTCCCAGCAATACACAGAGAGGAAGCATCGGCGGCTGCAAGTGTTCCTATTGGCAAGAAGTGGATACCCCTCATGTGCCTACACAGAGCAAGTAATGTGTACGCCTCAACTCCGTTAGCGGTTGCATAAGCGCGTTCTCTCTAAGCTGTACGGGCCTGATTTATCACGCCTTTTACATACATACCTAATTCGCTGCGAGAGACACGGAAGCTGGGTGGAACCACGAACAAGCGTAACACGCCTTTTCGTCCCAATGAGGGATGGAAAGGCTTTTTTATTGTCATTTTAGTGTGTATCATAAACGAAAGGCTGAACTCTCATGTCTGTAGAAGCCGAACTGCAAGAGGTAGTGAACTACACGCCGATTCAGCGTATGCGGCACTCTGCCGCCCATGTGCTGGCGGAAGCCGTGCTGGAAGTGTTTCCAGATGCACGGCTTGCTATCGGACCCGCCATCGAGGACGGATTTTACTATGACTTCGATCTGCCGCGCTCGTTGACGCCCGAAGACCTGCCCGATATCGAGCAGCGTATGAAGCGCATCATCGCAGGCAACTATCCATTTATTCATGACAGTTGGCCGCGTGAAACGGCACTGCAATACTTCCGCGAGAAGGATCAGGTCTACAAGGTCGAGCTGATCGAGAACTTGCCGGATGCGGAAGTGGGTATGGAACGCCAGAATACGTTCCTCGACCTGTGTCGTGGGCAACATGTCGAGAACACGGGAGAGATCGGACCCGTCAAATTGATGCGTGTCGCGGGTGCTTACTGGCGTGGCGACGAGCGGCGTCCCATGTTGCAACGCATCTATGGCACGGCATGGTTCACGCAAGAGGAGCTTGACCAGTACCTGTGGCGGCTCGAAGAGGCCCAGAAGCGCGATCACCGCAAGTTGGGGCGCGAACTCAAACTGTTCTTTCTGAGCGATGACGTGTGCGCGGGCGTACCGATGTTCCTGCCACGCGGCGAGACGCTCCGTCACCTGATGGAGGAGTATGTACGCACGACGCAGGAACGCTATGGCTACCAACATGTGTGGACATCTAATATTGGTAAGGTCAGTCTCTATAAAACGTCGAAGCACTGGTATACGTACCGTGAGAACATGTTCCCCATCATGAAGGGTGAGCAGGAGCAGTCAGAGGACGATGCCTATATGCTCAAGCCGATGAACTGTCCACATCACATCCTGCTCTATAAGGCGCAGATGCACAGTTATCGCGAACTGCCTGTACGCTATGCCGAGTTTGCCACGCTCTACCGTTATGAGAAGGCTGGCACGCTGACGGGTCTCGCTCGCGTGCGTAGTATCACGCAGGATGATGCCCATGTGTTCATGCGTCCTGACCAGATTCAAGAGGAGTTCAACAACGCCTTCAACCTGACGTTGGAAGTCTTCAAGACGTATGGCCTGCTGGATTATTCTGTGCGCCTCTCTTTACGCGATCCACAGAAGAAGTCGGACTATGCTGGCAGCGATGACGTGTGGGAGACGGCGGAGCGCACGCTACGGAGCGCAGTTGAGAGTAAGGGCATCGCCTATGAAGAAGGTATCGGCGAGGCCGCATTTTATGGGCCAAAGATAGACATTCTGGTACGCGATGCACTGGGTCGCGAGTGGCAGGGACCAACGATTCAGCTTGACTTCGTGCAACCGGAGAACTTTCAGCTTGAGTACATCGGTGAGGATGGACAGGCGCACCGTCCGGTGATGATTCACCGTGCGGTAACGGGTTCGACGGAGCGTTTCATGGCACTGATCATCGAACACTTCGCCGGAGCGTTTCCTGTCTGGTTGTCGCCAGTGCAGGCAATGATTATCCCGATTGCCGACCGTCATCACGAGTACGCCGAGAAGGTGCTGGCGATGCTCAAGACGGCAGGGATTCGCGCCGAGGTCGATGGACGCGGCGAACGGATGAACGCGAAAATTCGCGATGCCCAGATGCAGAAAATTCCGTACATGCTCGTCGTCGGCGACAAAGAGGCCGCTGCAGAAGCCGCGTCCGTAAGGCTACGCACGAATGTTGATCTCAAAGCCATGCCCTTGACGCAATTCATCGAGCGCGTCAAAGGCGTTATCGAAACGAAAAGTTTGGAGTTGTAAATACCCGATCTCAACACCATTATCCTGACACGAATATGCCGATTAAACCGCTTGCTCCATTCCGAGGCAAGCGGTTTCTTGCTCTGCTACAGCCTCGGGAACACGGTCAAAATATTGATGCCCCATCTCCAGTTGCTCACCCCATACGCCCAATCAGGCGTCAGTCCCACCTCAATAAACGAGCCTGAATAGCCCAAGAGATCGCCATCGGCCACATGCTGGCCCACGGAGACGCTGCTCGTGCGGATTTGTACGTACATATACGGCGATCCGCCTGCGTGGCTGGGATAGTCGAGTTTCCAGGTGATGTCCATGATGCATTCGCCATCCCAACATTGCTCATGGCTAAAGGTGATCGTGCCAGATCGCAGAGCCGTAATGGGCAAGCCCTGCGTCCACAAATCGACGCCATGCTCCTCGTTTTGCCCGTATCGTTGCGTGATAGGGCAATGGTCCCATTCAGCACACATGCTGGCATGCGCCCGAAAGAGCGTGATACCCGCAAAAAGCGTGACGAGTAGCGCAGTGAGCAGGACGAGTACCCGCAAGCGCATAAGAGCTGCAAGTAGTTTGTTCATAATTGTTCCTCCTGTTTCTCTTTATACCATAGCTACTCACATTACTATGCTTGCATGTATCGATTATGGGAGAGATGGGCTATATGGTGGTAAAGAAAACACGTTTTTGGGGGAGGAGTTATCTTGATCCTTGTTATTTTTCTACGAATTCAACTATCGTGTGGTTTTACGAGCGTAGTTCAGCGACATCAACGGAATGAGTACTCAAGCGTTGCTCTGCGTCAAGTCAACAGGTGGCTGTGAGTTACTTGTCTCACCTAGACTTTGCTTCGACGCTTTCAAGAAAAGCACGCACCGTCGAGAGGTACAGTTCACGCTCCTCGACGTGAGCCATATGAGAACTCTGCTCAAAAAGCACCCACTCTGAATCGGCAATGCCTTTGTGCATGACTTCGTTTATCAAAGGAGTTGACTCGTCATACCGTCCCGAGGTGATCAGGACCGGAACGCGAATTTCTCCGAGCCGGTCTGTGCGATCCCAATCTTTGATAGTTCCAATCACATGAAATTCGCTGGGGCCATTCATGATGTAGTATACTTGCCCTACCTGATCCATTGCTCGCTGGACGTACTCTGGTATTGGTTTGACACGAATGACGTGACGATCATAAAAGACCATCATGGCCTCCAGATATTCGGGATTGTCGGTCGTACCCGCCTGCTCATGGCGCAATAGGGTCGCCTGTACGTCCGGCGGCAATGCTTCACGCAGACGGTTGGCTTCGGCAATCCACAGCGGGATGCTCGAGGTGCTGCTGGCGAGAAGGAGTGACACGAGTCCCTGTGGTTGGGCAAGGGCATATTCGAGCGCAAACAGACCGCCAAAGGATTGTCCCCACAGGTGTACTTTTTCCAGACCCAACGCACGACGGACAATGCCGATTTCTTCAACGGAGCGCTCTATGGTCCAGAGGGAGGGAACATCGGGCTTATCGGACCGTCCGCAACCGAGTTGGTCGTAGAAGATGACACGGCGCTTCTCAGAGGCCAGCACTGCCATATCGGTGATGTAGTCATGGGGGACGCCGGGTCCACCATGCAGGGTGAGGAGTGGGACGTTCTCCTGATCTGCTCCTCCACCCACAATGCGGTACCAGACACGGTACCCGCCTCCTACAGGAATAAAGCCTTCTTGCTCATGCATATGTCTTCTGGCTCCTTCTGATACTTACTCTATAGGATGGTCACAGTGCTCGGAAGGAGGCACGTCCAAGCCCGGATTGCCGACGAAGAAACCTGCAGGCTTCAGCACGAAGCCAAGCATGTCCACAGGCATCACAGGCCAATCTTCGGGGCGAACAACATGGTTGGACCCGAACGTGTACCACACGACTAGATCGCTATTCGCCAGTGGACGATTCTGCTGTACATACTGAGGGAGACCATCACCCCCTTGTTGCTGGTTCGGGTAATCTCCAGCAGCATATCGCTCCTGAGGATCATACGCTGTCGCCCAAAAGTGATTGCGAATGAAACTACCACGATTCCACTGATACGTTCCCTCGTGAGCGAATGGGAACGTATTTGCCCCAGGGACAAGCTTATAGCCAACCGGCTGCCCTAACGCATTCAATTCGTCTGGATTGACTATTTTCCAGTACCGAGCAGTTCGAGGTTCAATACTTCGTTGCGCCTCCGCTTCGTTCGCAAGAACCGTTTCGCGTGCCACCCATGCATTGCCCCATGGATTCTCAGGCGCCAACGGGATCGGTTCACAATTGACCTCAACTGCTGAATTCTTTAGACCATCCACCATCATATCGAGCCTGACATTAAAGTAATGTTGGTGGTTCGGCCCATAGAGGCCAGGGGCAACGAGTGTCCCAGAGACTGGCTTCTCACCTGGCGTAATAGCCGCCGGAGCAATAATTCCCGTCAATTTGATCTCGTACTGGATGGTTCCATCCTGATAGAGATACCAGTAAAAGCCATATTCGTAATTGCCTACCGTTGAGATCGAGGAGATCACGAGTCGTCGTGACCGACGGACCTCCGCTCTGGACGATCCGTCTTCGTTGTACTCCAAGTGTTTCCAGAGGAGGCTATAGTCCTCCTCGTGCATACAGATGGCATTTTTCAGCGTTACTGCTTGCCCCTCGGCATCGTTGACGACGGCATCGAAATAGTGGATCTCGCCCAGGCAATCACACCCAAGCTCCAGGCTGTTCGCTAACACACCGATGCCGACTTCACCGGCATCGAACACGTTTTTGAAATTGTGCGTCGGAGATGCATCCCCATACGGGACGTACATCTCAGAGAGTGCCGCTCGATAGAGAATGGGTCGCCATCGTTGCTGGTCGAAATATTCAACTAGGTGCAACACTAACCCTTCGCGTGGCGTGAATCCCACCCGAAATCGCCATTTTTGCCAGGTCACTTGGTGGCCCTCGACCACAAAACTCACGCCATTTGGTTGCGTGATCGAAATAGTCTTCAAGTCCATACGGGTTCCTTGTGGAAACGAAGGGATGTTCTCTGGATCGGTAATGCCAACGGCGGTATAATTGCCTGGATGTTTCGGGACTGGAACAACACCATGGTCTTCGATCTGTACGACCCTCTCACTGTCGAGTTCGACAGTGACGATCAGCCCTTCGACAGGACGTGCATAATAGTTGTCTTCTGGACCTTTGCTTACCGTCGCCTGCATGCGTATCAGTCGTCCTTGCCCTGCGTCATCTTCTGGTGTACGGTTGCCCGCCGTCCAGGGAAAGAGTACGACCGACTCGAGATCGGTAATGCCGCGTTTTGCAAGTGCTTCTTGGAGGCGGACGTCCTTCTTCGCGACCTCCATAGCGGTGAACACTTCAGGATAGGTAAGAGCAGGCTGCACATCGCTGCGTTCTCGCCAGGAAGCAACTTTTTCTTCCGTCAGTGATACCACCGCCTCAATAGTCAGTCGGCGTTCGTGATCGCGCATGACCACAGAGACATCGCGATGAAATGCTTGACCAGGCTGATACGCCAATACAACGTCTTTGGGTGACTCTTGTGGGCTATAGGCCATGATGCGTGTCTTTGGGGTAATGCGACCGGAGGACGAGAGAATGTGCGTGGTCTGTTGCACCTCTTCCTCGGTAAGAGGATCGAGGGGATGCAGAGTGGTGGAAATTGACATGGTTTCATTATCCTTTTGGAGGTATGACTAGCTCACTGCAAAAATCTATCATAAGCGCATAGAGTCGCTCCTCTATGGTTGTCGGCACTGCCGACAACCATATTCCATATTTACAACATTTCCTAATTTATATACTGGTACGCGGGCAGGGTCAAGAACTCGACAAATTGGTCGTCGAGGATAATTTTGTCGATCAGTTCGGCGGCGGTCTGGAATTTGCGGTTTGCGTATTGTTGCTCGCCAATGGTCGCCTTAATCTTATCTAGCTCCTCTGCCATTAACTGGTGGAACAGGTCGGCATTTACCTTGCGTCCGTCGTCGAGAATCCCTTTGGGGTGATGGAGCCATTGCCAGATTTGTGAACGTGCAATCTCGGTCGTCGCGGCATCTTCCATCAGGTTGAAGATTGGGACACAGCCATTGCCGCGTAGCCACGACTCCATGTATTGCAGGCTCACACTAATATTGTTGCGTAATCCCGTCTCGGTAATCGTGCCCTCCGGTATCGCGATGAGGTCGGCAGCCGTGACATGCACGTCCTCGCGTTTGCGGTAAATCTGGTTAGGTGTCTTCATTACCTTGTCGAACTCTTCCATCGCAATCGCCACGAGGCCGGGATGAGCAACCCATGTGCCATCGTGTCCGTCGGTAGCCTCACGATATTTATCAGCACGTACACGCGCTAACGCCTCTTCGTTGGCTTGCGGATCGTTCTTAATCGGAATCTGTGCCGCCATGCCACCCATCGCGTGAATGTTGCGCTTGTGACAGGTCTGGATGAGCAGGAGCGAATAGGAGCGCATGAAATGGGTCGTCATTGTCACCTGTGCGCGGTCGGGCAGGATATACTCCGGGATGTTGTGGAACTTCTTGATGGCACTGAAAATGTAGTCCCAGCGTCCACAGTTCAGACCAGATGAATGATCACGCAGCTCATACAGAATTTCGTCCATCTCAAAGGTTGCCAGAATAGTCTCGATCAGCACCGTTGCGCGAATGGTGCCGTTGGGGATGCCAAGCTCCTTTTGTGCCAGCACGAAAATGTCGTTCCACAGCCGCGCCTCAAGATGACTTTCCAGCTTTGGTAGATAAAAGTAGGGGCCACTTCCTTTTGCCATCAGGCGTTTCGCGTTATGGAAGAGGTAGAGGCCAAAGTCGAAGATACCGCCGGAGATAGGTTTGCCGTCGATCTGCACATGCTTCTCATTCAAATGCCAGCCACGCGGACGTACCAGTAGAGTAGCCACCTTGTCGTTGAGTTTGTAGCTCTTACCATCTGGATTGTTGAAGGTGATGGTGCCCTCTATGGCGTCACGCAGGTTGATCTGCCCCTGTATGGTAGCATCCCAGGTTGGTGAGTGCGAGTCCTCGAAGTCTGCCATAAACATTTTCGCGCCCGAATTGAGGGCGTTAATCACCATCTTGCGTTCGACTGGTCCTGTAATCTCAACGCGTCGATCCTGCAAATCTGCTGGTATAGGCGCAACCGTCCAGGTGCCCTGACGGATATGTGCCGTTTCGGGCAGAAAATCCGGCTTCTTGCCCGCGTCAAGCTCGGCCTGACGCTGCTCACGCTTCGCCAGCAATTCCTCGCGTCGTTCCTCGAAGGCACGCGCAAGTGTCGCGACAAAGCTCATTGCCTCCGGCGTCAATATCTCCGCGAACTCTGGCGTCACCGTCGCGTTAACCTCTATTCCCTGTGCATATTGTGTTGGACTTGTCATGGTTGCTATTCCTCTCGACATTGAAAAAGGGTCGTCTTTTATATCATCATGTATTATCGCATATTAAGATGGAGGGATGAAACGATGGGGATGTGCCGCGGCACATCCCCATCGTTTCATCCCTCCATCTTAATGGAATTGTGCCTCTTCGGTTGAGCCAGCGAGGGCGGTGGTGGATGATGTGCCACCTGCGATGGCCTGCGCCACCTCGTCGAAGTAGCCTGTGCCAACCTCGCGCTGGTGCTTGGTGGCGGTGTAGCCTTCGCTTTCGCGTGCGAACTCTGCCTCTTGTAGCTGCGAGTAGGCCGCCATGCCGCGCTGCTTGTAGCCGAGGGCGAGGTCGAACATGCTGTAGTTCAAAGCATGGAAGCCTGCCAGCGTGATGAATTGGAAGACATAGCCCATCTTGCCGAGCTGTTGCTGGAAGGTCGCAATGGTCTTTTCGTCGAGTTTCTTGCGCCAGTTGAACGAGGGAGAGCAGTTGTAGGCCAACAGTTTGCCGGGGAACTGTTCGTGTACCTCATCGGCGAAGCGTTGCGCTTCTTTCAGGTTTGGCTCCGCTGTCTCGCACCAGATCAGGTCGCAATAGGGGGCGTAAGAGATGCCACGCGCGATAGCGGCCTCGATACCTTGACGTGTTCTATAGAAGCCTTCGGCTGTGCGCTCACCTGTGAGGAATGTATGATCGGTTGGATCGATATCGCTGGTGATGAGATTGGCACCGTTGGCGTCTGTGCGAGCAACAACAAGTGTTGGCACACCCATAGTATCGGCTGCGAGACGTGCCGACACAAGATGCTTGATCGCGGACTGTGTTGGGATGAGAACCTTGCCGCCCATGTGTCCACACTTTTTCTCAGAAGAAAGCTGATCTTCAAAGTGAACGCCTGCTGCGCCCGCCTCGATCATAGCCTTCATCATCTCGAAGACGTTGAGGGGTCCGCCAAAGCCAGCCTCGGCATCGGCGACAATCGGCGCGTACCAGTAAGTATCGCCCTTGCCCTCGGATGTTTGAATCTGGTCGGCGCGTTGTAGTGCCTGGTTGATACGCTTGACCACGCTTGGCACGCTATTGGCAGGGTACAGGCTCTGGTCGGGATACATCTGCCCCGCGAGGTTTGCATCTGCCGCGACCTGCCAGCCACTGAGATAAATTGCTTGTAAGCCAGCCTTGACCTGCTGCACGGCCTGATTGCCAGTCAAAGCACCAAGAGCCGCTACGTATGGTTCGCTATGTAACAGATTCCACAAACGTTCCGCACCCAGGCGTGCCAGAGTGTACTCGATCTGCACGGAGCCACGTAAGCGGCGCACATCCTCTGCTGTATAAGGACGTTTGACGCCACGCCAGCGGAGATCGGTCTCCCACTGTGTCGTAAGATCGGTGGTGTTATGTTGACCGTTCATCATTGTGTGTGTTCCTTCCTGTTTGCATAGCAATACATAAAGCCAGACTAATACATTACTGGGAAATTTTCCGCTTCCACTATGCTCTATAGCAAGGATACCATAGGAATACGCCTGAAAGCTATGTTTATTGCTCAGAGGATGTGAATATGAGCATAAGCGAAAGGTTATGTATTGTGTTCTGTACGGGCGTGATGAAATCAGACCCGTACAGATGACGTTCTGTAAGGAAGAGTATACATGAAAGAGTGGGGAAAAGCAGGGGGACGGAGATGGGAGAGTGAAATCAATGAGGACGTGCTTTTATGCCATTGGAAGTAATTACCTTGAAATTGCTTACTTCGCATGTTATAGTAGCAAGCGTTTGATAGAACTATTTCTATGTTTAGAAGGAGCAATACGTTATGCCTTACATCCCTGCTAGCGGTGGTTCGTCCTCCGGTCAAGAGGATATGAGTTATCCGATTGATCTATTACGCGAGACGGCGGCAAAGATTTTAGTCAATGCCAGTTGTGGCCTTGATGAACATACCGCCGCCTGGCAAAAGGCGCAATCCTATGTAGATGCCAACCCTGGGCTGCGTCTGTTCATGGATGCGGTGCTGGTTCAGCATGAGCAACACTTGCGAGCGTCCTACCAATGGCAACTTGACCTTGCCAGTGCCCTCTTTGCCGCGATAGATACGGTCGAAGGAGCTGATAGCGACGTTGCACAGAGCTTCCGTCCTCAACATGGCTTTGGGCGAGTTGAATAAAGGGTCTGTGTACCAAAGGAGGAGTAGCTCATGAGCGATATCGACCTCATCAAGCAGATGACCATGCAGCATTTCGTGGCACCTCTTGACGAGTTTCGAGCGAATACGAGGGCACTGGATGAGACACACACTACCCATGTCCAACAATTTCAGAACATCATCAACTCCCTGTTTGCATCCACCGATTTCAGTGGGCAAGCCGCCGATGCGATAGCCGAATTAGCAGGAAAATACATACAGGCTGCCACCAGCTTGTCGGATGCACAAGCCGGGCTTTCCGCGAAGATAGCGGATGCCTCACGGGTCTGTGAGACAACGGCTGCCGAAATCAGCCATGACCTCTCGATTCTGCCATTCAGTGACCCAACGCAAGCAGCAAGCGGAATACTCAGTGCATTTGTGGCCTTTGGAGTAAAAGTGCCCTTGACCTGGGAGGTTGTTGTTGGAACAGGGCTAGCGGCGGCGGCAACGACGTATATCATCGTGGATGGGGAGCAGCAAAAGGTTCTCGACGACATGTCGCGTGCGGAAGAGCGGTGGGAAACCGATATGCTCAATGTGGCGATGGAACTAGAGCCGAAGCTACCACCGAATCCGACGGACCCTAAACCATTCATACCGACCGCTTCATCGTTAGGTTTAACTACACAACAACAGAAAACTGCTCAGGAGTTATTCCAGGAATTTGGGGGTGATATCTCCCTTGATGATATCGAAAGCCTGATTCGTCAACACCCTCAGTGGTCAAAAGAACGACTTCGTCAGGAACTGCTACGTAACCAACTCAAACAGGGAACTGGCTATCCTGGA
>JAABVA010003980.1_pt1 | contig 13806 bp, 7 predicted proteins | sample 5560331 | NCBI WGS metagenome assembly JAABVA01 (sample SAMN12812661, study PRJNA571458) | rock metagenome | isolation source: Antarctica rocks | place: Antarctica: Victoria Land, Mt New Zealand sud | collected 2016-01-07 | reverse complement strand
GAAGCGAGTAGATGAGCGAGTAGATGAAGCGAGTAGGTGAGCGAGTAGATGAAGCGAGTAGATGAGCGAGTAGATGAAGCGAGTAGGTGAGCGAGTAGGTGAGCGAGTAGATGAAGCGAGTAGGTGAGCGAGTAGATGAAGCGAGTAGGTGAGCGAGTAGATGAAGCGAGTAGATGAGCGAGTAGATGAAGCGAGTAGGTGAGCGAGTAGGTGAGCGAGTAGATGAAGCGAGTAGGTGAGCGAGTAGGTGAAGCAAGTAGGTGAGCGAGTAGGTGAGCGAGTAGATGAAGCGAGTAGATGAGCGAGTAGGTGAAGCGAGTAGGTGAGCGAGTAGGTGAGCGAGTAGGTGAAGCGAGTAGGTGAGCGAGTAGGTGAAGCGAGTAGATGAGCGAGTAGATGAGCGAGTAGATGAAGCGAGTAGGGTGATGAGCATGTAGAATGATGAGTAGGTGAACAAGTAAGATGATGAGCATGTAGAATGATGAGTAGATGAACGAGTAAGATGATGAGCATGTAGATAAATATGTTAGCTGAATTAGTCGAATTTAACTTCAGTTCAGCGCATATGAACAAACGCAGATTTTATCGACAAAAGCGAAATTCAGTTCAGCGACATATGAACGAACGCAGATTTTATCGACAAAAGCAGAACTCAGCTCAGCGAGACCAGCTTAAATTCGAATTTTATTCGACTTTAAGCGACGAATGTTACTTAAGCTAAACCCTAAAATTTAGTTCACTTTACAAACTGTCGATGTTGATGAAGACTTCAATTTCATCAATGAATCTTCATCTCTTGAGAATGAATGAAGTCATTCAACAACTAGACTGAATGAAGAATTGTTGCAGTCAACTTCTTCGTCATCTTTCATGATTGCTGTTGCTCAATATCATATCATTTTCGATTTTATTACTTCATGAGAATGATTTATATCTTGATGATAACAAATGCAAGTGAAGTTTTTACACTGCTCATGACAACATCGTCAATGAGTAAGAAGATTGAGTATGTATGATTCGTCTCTCTGCAAATGCTTCTTACGTTTGTTCTTTAAACGCTTTGCACGAGTGATGTCATTGATCTGAATGAAAGCAATCAGTTAGCTGATACACAGAAAAAGCAATTCAAAATGATAATTAAGATTTCATTTCTTAACATTCATATCTTTCTGTCTTTTCTTGATACTTTGAGCTTGAAAGAAGTTTCATCATTTGTGATATAATTGCTGAGATCTTTGCGAATTCATGAACTGATCAATTCGATGATGAACTTTCTCTTGTTGTTATTCTGCAAATGAAACAGTATATTCTTCAGATCTTTTCATTCATTACGTTTCTTCAACATCTTTGTCATCTCAATTGATTAATCAAAGCAATGAATAATAATCTGATTGCAAAGCAAAAAATACATGTAGTTTCAGTTGATACATCAGTCGAAAATCAAACGAGATTGATCGTTATGTCAAAGCTCAAACTCAAACTCGCTTGCATAGTTGAATACTTTTGTATCTGAGTCGTGTGAAATCTTTTTATCATCAAGTATGATTATTCAGTTTACAACGTAAGACAGATTATATACATCTGAATCATCGTCGTGAAAGTCTACAAACTTCTCGATCATGTTTTCATTTATCTTTTCATCATATATTTCAGAATCAATTTTGTTCTTTCAACTGTTATCGTTGATACTCAAGATCTGCTTGAATCAATGCTGTGTATCATGTTTGAGTCGTGAGTTCAGATCAGTAAATAAGACAATATCTTTAAGAAGATACTTAATGTTTTTCAAATTAAACTGTTTATCTCACGACTCTGTTTTATTTGTTTGCTTCGAAACATTCAATATTCTCTTTACAACTGCTTTTTCAACAGATTCAAAAGATGAATGAAGTTCAAAAGTAGTATTTCTTCATCTTTTAATTCAACATGATCATGATTGCTTAAAGCATTCAAACTAGATCATTAGTCATCTTTGATGCTATCATATTGTCTCAGTTTTCAAACGTGTCAGCGTCGTTAATCTCTTCAAGTTAGCGCTCTTTCTAAGTCTCTTCAAGCTAGTCTTGACTAACTTCGCAGCGTACAAGCGAGTCATAGCCTTTGTCTCAGTTCTCAGACGTGTCAACGTCGCTAAGTCTCTTCGAGTTAGCACTCTGCTGACTTCGCAGCATACGAGTGACACGTCTGAGTTGTCTCAGTTCTCAGACGTGTCAACGTCGCTAAGTCTCTTCAAGTTAGCATCATCGCTAAGTTTCTTCAAGTTAGCGCTCTGCTGACTTCGCAGCATACGAGCGACACGTCTGAGTGCAAACCTCTGTAAGATAAATTGATTGACATTAAATCTGAAATAATATCGAACTTTGTCGATCATCTTACCTGATGCAATAAAGTATGAGCGTATTATTGAATTAATTACATTTTGTTCGCTCTGTTTATGTATTCTACGATTTCTATCGACTCGTCTATCTACTCTACTCATCATTCTACATGCTCATCACTCTACTCATCATTCTACTCATCATTCTACCTACTCGTTTATCTACATGTTCAGCTATCAACTCAGCTATCGATTCGATCATCTACTCATCACTCTACTCGCTTTAAAACATGCTTCATGCGACACGTTTGAATAAGTATCATTCGCTTCATGATTTACTTCATAGTATGCTTCATACATGCTTCATAACAAATGCTAATTAGCTCAATAGAAAGTATTCTTCATGACTCAATATCAAAGTTTCTATCAAATTCTCTATCAAATGCTTTATTGAATTTTCTATCGAATTCTTTATTGAATTCTCTACTGAATTTTCTATCAAACTTTCGATTAAACACTTTATCAAACTTTCTATCAAATTTTCTATCAAGCTTTCTATCAAGCTTTCTATCGAGCTTTCTATCAAATGCTCTATCAAATTCTCTATCAAACTTTTTATCAAACGCTTTATCAAAACGACTTAGCGCGCTTTCTTGATCATCAAAAAGAACATTTGAATCAAATCTTCATCACACAACATGATACAAGTTCAACTAAGTTCAGTTGATGATATGATCATGAAATATCTGATGACAAGAGCAAAAAATCGAAGCTAGCATATTCTTGATCGCGCTGTTCGACTACTCGAATTATTGCACGCAGTCGACTCGATAATGCAACGACGCAACTTATCGATCTTGCAGAATTTTATTAATACTTAAATTAGACGCATCAGATAGAGCATATGTGAAAGTACTATCACAAGTTCACATACATTATGATTTACATGTTGTGCATTGATGATCGCGTCGCAAACAAGAATGTTGTGACTTGCAAAAGTTAACGAGGCAAGTTGTGCGAGCTGTCATCAAATTAACGCAGATCAACCTATCTTACAGGGGTTTGCACTCAGACGTGCCGCCCGTATGCTGCGAAGTCAGCAGGGCGCTAACCCGAAGGGGCTTAGCGAGGGCGCTAACCCGAAGGGGCTTAGCGAGGGCGCTAACCCGAAGGGGCTTAGCGAGGGCGCTAACCCGAAGGGGCTTAGCGAGGGCGCTAATCCGAAGGGGCTTAGCGACGTTGGCACGTCTGAGAACTGAGGCAACGTCTGAGAACTGAGGCAACATAGCCTCTTGCTCGCTCAGGTTATCGGGCGCTTTCCCCTGCACTGCCTGCTGAACCTGGTCCTTGGAGAGTCCAGCGACGACAGCAATCTCCGAATGCGCGTAGAGCACGTACGGCGCATCGTACACGGCCAACACGGCGAGAATGGAGAGCTCTCGCTCACGGGGAGTAAATCGCTTCTGCCCGGTAACTGCAAAGGCGAGTTTGAACCATGGTTCTATCAATTCGGGGGTGTAGCTGCGAGTAGATTCTCAGCTACGGAGTCTGTTTGACCGTGACGCAGCGCAGATACGTACAAGATAGATGAGTAGGGACCGTAGAATTTGCCGGTTGCGTCTTTGTAGTCAAGCTGGGGTACTTTGGCGAAGACTGTTTGGACTCCGGCTTCGACGAGCTGTTGCGAAGAGTCGAATTCCTCGGATGGTATGACTGGGAAACGAGACATTATGGGTCGTTGATGGGGAAAATGCGAAGTAGGGATGATGGAGGATGGCAGAATGGGCATGGGAGGGAGAATGACTAGAATATATACTGCCGCCATTGAGAACGTGACGCCAGCCTGTAATAACAGCACACCCTCAGGCCTCAATCCAATTACAAAAAGAGACTAGGCTTGTTGGAACATGGCATTTACTTATTGATGCGATTGCAACGAGGGGTGACTCGAGGCCTACAAGGAAGAGAGGCACAGTAGAAGGCGGGGGGTTGCAGTGGGGCTGCTGCGTCCGTCATTGGACATTGCACTGCGACGCTGGCACCTGACCGGGGCCTGCGATAGTATATATGCAGCACTTGAGATGCAGATCTTATTGTCACTATCTCTCTCGGACCCTACCACCGAGCTCTGTACCGATCGAACCATCTATCTCACCCCAAAATGCCTTCCACAACCTCTCCGCCGATTCCCAAGCATGTGATTATTGTAAGAGCCGGGCATCGCCCACCATCTGGAGACGTGGCTGACTGAGTCCAGATTGGGGGTTCGCTGTCCAGTCTCATGCACGGCATAATGCTGCACCGCCTGGGATCCAACGTCCACATCCTCGAGCAAAGTCCCACTTCGACGCCGGTGAGCCACATGGCGGGCGTCTGTGCTGGCTCCGACGTGCTCTGCTTTCTTAAGAAGTTTGACCGGCTCGGCGACGTCCCGTTGGGCATCCCGAGCGTGTGCCTCCAGTCAGTTGATGCTCAAGGTCGAATCTCGGTCTTTTTGAGGGCTGAGCGGTTGATGACGAGCTGGGACGCGCTCTATTTCCGACTACGCGCGAACTTTGACGGGCTAAAGAGTGAGTACAGTCAAAGTCCACCGCAGATCAACGATGGCGAAGATGGTCCGGTGGCAGTATACAATACTGGTAAACAAGTCACGTCGATTGAGGTTGTTGGCATACAAGTCCGGGTGATCTATTGGGACTTGTCCGCCGGAAAGAGCGTGGAGACTCTTGCGGACCTTGTACTTGGAGCAGATGGGCCGAACTCGATCGTGCGCAAGACCTTTCTCGGCCCTGGTGTCGCTGAGCGTCGATATGCTGGGTACTTGGCGTGGCGTGGAGTTGTCCCTGAAAATCAAGTGTCGGAGGAGACACGGAAGCTGTTCAGAGCAAACATCACCTACTCTATTGTGAAAGGCGGCCACGTTATTGTGTAGGCAGGCAGACCGGCCATCGTCATGTACAAGCCAGTGTTTAGGCCACTTTGCTAATCCGCTCGCTAGATACAACATTCCAGGTGAGCTAGGTAGCATTGACGAAGGCTTCAGGCTTCTGAACTTCTGCTGGTACACGAACCAGGACCCAAGCGGCCTGGCCGACGTTATGACTGATGCAGACGCCATCCATCATCACACTTCCGTCCCGGCTGGCAAGGTACGCGCCTCCATTTGGGCCCGGCAGCGAGAGTTGGCGCATTCTCTTTTCATCCCACCCTATCTAGAAGTGATAGAGAAGATCGCCAGCCCCTTCATTCATCTCATCACAGACTATTGGTCGCCGCAAGCCTCGTTCGCCAACGGCAAGGTTCTTCTTATAGGCGATGCTTCGGCTCTAATGCGACCCCACATTGCATTCAGTACCAACCAGGCAGCGTTCCAGTGCATGTTGGTGGAAAAGCTAGTCAAGGGCGAGTTGAGTTCCCGGACATGGGACTGGCAGATCACGCGTTTCACTTACCTTCATTGGCGTAGAAGTGTCTGGTTTGGCGAGTACTTCCAGCGACCATTATATTCCTCGCTGTTCGCGGCCGTAAGCTACTGGGCTGCTGCAGCTGTGCAGACTGCCAGATACTGGTCCGGGACTATGCCACAGGCCGGAGCGTGATCATTTGGACTATCCATGCTGTCTTCCCGCTGAGTAAGATTTTGGAGCGTTTGCTCACAGGACCCTATAAAGAACTCACAATCATATCTTTCCCAACGCTGGTTCAATCCTCCCGAGATCAATCAGAGCTTCTTGTTTTCTTCATTTGTGGCATTGATGGGATAAAGATCGCTTGGTTCAATTGCAAAGTTCTGCACTTCGACATCTCAAGGCTCTTCAATAGAACAAGAAGTGAGTCTAAAACACCACAAAGAATTGATAAAAGACACAGCTTTATTTTTGGTCTCCTTACCGCTCTATCTGCCCACCCATTTGTTGCATCCGCTTTCCACATCTTGATGAATGCTCGCATCCTTGAATAAGCGCTTAGCGGCGCGAAACGCGGGTAACCGTCTCGCGGTCGTACCTCAGATTCTTGAACGCTTCTAAATTAAGTACTTCGTAAAATAAGATAGTACGCGAGAAAGTATGCTGCCTTAAGTTGCGTTTCAATATAGACTATCTCATCCGATAGTAATCTTTTATATACTTTCAATCTGCTCAAAACGTCACCACCCATCTATATCAAATGCGATTCCAGTTAGGGGGTGTGTTTCCTACAGGCCAAAAGCTCACAGAAAAGTGGATTGGACGCCGTACTTAAGTATCACAAAAGCTGTTCATTGCCGGAGCCTGAGACTTTTGCGGCTCAAGAGATTGTGATCGGATACTTGCTGAACATTGTGGTCTACCCATAACGCCAACGCTTTCCCTGTCCCCTTGAAAACCTTTTCTCAAATCACTTCACACACAGTCAGTTGCTATAGCCGTTTCCACTGGACTCACTGTTACCGAAGCGAATATAAGGCTTCAGAATATCATGGTTAGAAAATTCCTGGTACGTTTCGGGTACTTCATCAATCTCAATCCCTTTCTCAAAGACAAAGCTCGGCGTTGCTACCCCGCTCTCGATGAGCCTTTTCAAAGGCTCATGCAGAGTGTTTGAGGTTACTGAGCCCCCCTTCATGAAAATCGACTTTAGTCACATGATTTTGAATGAAAGGGACAAGAGGCCTTTCTGAGTTTCTGGCGTCGGCGCTCCTTATCTTGGATTAACGCCGCTTCTTGAAATATAAGCCATCTTACTTGCCTGGGTCCGATGGAAGATACGCTCCGATAACACCAATATCAGCTCCTGATTTTGTGACATTAATGGCATTGGTGAGGACTTCGTTGACTGCATTTTTGCCAGAAGCATCGACGCACTCGAAACCTACGCAATCGCATGAACGGTCAAAACCGCGAGGCTCGTATTTCATGATTTGCGTAACAGCATCACTCTATGAGAAATCGATGGGTACGGCGCCGATGCTTTTGACCTTTTCTAGTCGGGCTGGTACGCGATCGATGCTGTAGACTTTGCTAGCACCTCTGAGAATAGCAGAGTATGCGCACAAGAGGCCAAGAGGTCCTATAAAGGTCAAAAATAGCTCTGTTAGGGTTGTCTAAGACCTAGGAGTTGGACATCATACCAGCTCCAAACACAGCCACAGTATCTCCGGGCTGAAACCTGGCAAAGTTGAGGCAACTCCAAGCTGTGGGCCAAACATCGCATAGAAGAAGATAATCGAGCTCGTGTTCAGTCCCAGGTGGCAAGAGTAGCGTTGTCTGGGTAGCATAGGGTACGCGAACATATTCGGCTGTTACGGGCTGTTATAAGTCAATGGTTTCATGGAGCAGAGACAAATAGCGGGTTACCTTGTCCGCCGTTGAGCTTGACGCCCTGAGGAGCCAAGGAGAAGAACTCTCCCTCATACGGAGGGTTTACAGTCTGGCAATATGCCCTCAATCCTCTGATACACTTATCGCAAAAGCCGCAAGACGTTTCGTCATAGACAATCACTCGATCGCCAGCCCGGAGGGTCGTCACCCCTGCGCCGACCTGATCGATCACATCAATCATCTCATGGCCCAAGGTTATTGGTGGTTTATCTGTGAGACGGCCGCGGTAGATATGGATATCTGTTCCACATATTCCAGCAGTGGTAAGTCGGACCACAGCGTCTAAATGGTGCTGAATCTTGGGCCGAGCGACGTCTTTGACTGTAATATGAAATTGGTTTCCTTCCCATTCTATAACTCGCATGCTATGGCCTGGTATCTTTGCCTGTCCCGAGGGAGTTTCGGGACGTTTGAGTGAATTTTCCATGATTTTGTTGTTGATAAATAGGACTTATGATACCGAAGAATAAGACAATCACAGATTTGAATGGTATTGTATTTGCTGAAAGAACGTTTGAGTATGTCCTTACATCTCACAACTATTTATATTTCCTGTCAACTTTAGCATATTTAAAGCTTCTACTCGGCTGACGTGAGAGGCCTCCCTTCCTTTCCGAGATCTCAGCTTTGGCATGATACATCAAATGATGAATAAAACTGTTGGTTACGCTTTCATCAAGCTATCTTCAGTGTTGGTAAGTGTCGCATCAAATCAAACAGCTGCAGTGGTCGCATCGGCAGAGGCTGGCACGTCAGCTGAGATTGGCATCAAGGCTTCAGCTTGTACTCGTGGTAGTTTCGAGTAAGAAGAGACCTCTGCCTTTGAGCAACCCATATGCTCTATATTAATCTATGGGCACTTTAGCCCTGGAGTAACGTACTAGGCCCTAGACCTATTCACATTTACTAATCTTGACAGCAGCAGCAGTTCGGTCGTTATTATGCTCGAGCATTCGGCATTCAGCAGGTATCTCGATGATACGAGATCGCAGAGGAAGGAGGCTGATTGAGCTCAATCGATTCAGGCGTAGCCGCCTCGGCCATCGACTGCTGCCACCATTCAGTAGAACATCTTTCTGGGTCAGAGGATCTTGAATGAATCACTGCTGGATTCCTTATAGCGATGGATTATCAGCGGTAACAAAGCCACGGAGAGGATACTTGCAACTGCGTGGAGGTAGCAATCTCAATCGACTGCTTGTCGTTCATTAATACCATATGGTTACATCTCGAGAGCAACTAGACGTCTCTCTGAGATCTTTTCTTGACGCTATTATAGACCATCGTGGAAACGAATGATATTCTAACTACATTCAGCATGCTTCTTGAATCGATATGTATACTGAAATATACGAAAACTTCAACATTTGAATATATCTTTCGACATGAAGCGACAAGATGAGATGAGAAAGAACTGTATAAAAAGAGATACATCTTGACACAATCGCCACTCAATCCTGAACAACTTGCGTGCTGTTTATATGCGGGATAAGTGACAAAGCTTCGGGAACGCAATATTACCAGATAAATGAATAACGAGCCAGAATGAACAGGACGCTATACATATTGCTGACATAAATGCAAGTCAAAAATACCTATTGAACATAATAAAGACACTGCACACCAGCACCATGATGACACGTGAGACAGCCCAAGGACGCCGGAATCCCAGAGGCTGTGCCCCTTATTTCTTCTGATATACGGTAAGTCCTCTCAAACATTTCATTTCCATAGCGTACTCTGTCGGTTGTGTCTTTTATCTGCCCACAGAAAACAATCCCGATCTGATGAAGCCATCTCGTCAACACCTCCTTTGTCCCTAAGACAGCCCCGTATCTGATAACGGTTGATGGCTTTCTTCTCAGAGTCAGAAGGGCTGTAATGTTTGGCGTCTTGTTCTTCGCGGATGTACTGATACACTGTAGTGACCCTGCCTCTCGCGCGATAAGTCTACCATCAATCTCGCCGACCGCAAGGATCAGGGGAGGTGATTTATAGGCTACGGTATGCCAGCTGGTATGAACATGGTTGTTAGGAGCTTTTAAAGCTTGGCTATCGCGTCCACAAAGGAGATGTTCTGGAACCCAATAGCTAAGTTTTCCTTTGAGATCCCTGGCCGCAGAGTTTGTAGCCTCGATCAACTTGTTGATCCTCTTTGTGGCCAGGCGGACAAGTTCGTCGCCAGGAATGGCGTTTCCTGTCACAGATACGAATGAAGTACTCTGCCTCGTCCGCAATCGACTTAAGGCGTTGTCGTGAGTGAATGTTGGAAGGCCATTACAGAGAAGTTTCTTCAGAAGTTCAATGCAGATACCCTCAACCAAATCGGCGCCGTACATCAAAAGGTGCAGCCCTCGTGCTTCGCAGTATATCAGTACCATGCGACTAGATGCCACATTGGTCGCAGTGATTGAATCTTCTTCAATGGAATTAGCTACTTTGTATCTGCGCTTGGAGAAAGTTGTAGCGAAGCTGAGCTGAGGAGTTACAATTGCTGGGACACTAAGATGTGCTTGCGCTTCAAGCGATTCCTGCTCGTATTTGATAAGATGCCCCTTTTCAAATTTGGATGTCACCGAGAACTTTGAGGCAATCGGCTGCTCAGGAGTAGTTCTGCTTTCGGCAGTCCAACCCAAGACGCACAAACTTGTTGTGAAAAGCCTGTGTCCATTTTCTGTCGGACCCAGAGCAACCTTTATATTCGATGTGCATCTGAGTCCTCTACACAACAAGGTGTCCGAACTGAAAACGTGCCACAGAAACGCTTGTGCATCCTTATCTTTACACTGAATGTAATCTCCACCTTCGCTTTGGAAAGTGCACTGACAACCAGGAACTCGTTGAACGGAATTGTCAAAGAGTGACCATAACGCAGCTGCTGTAAGAACGAGGCCGTCTTTTTGGTCCGGAAAAGGATGGGGAAAGTTTTGATGCACTGCAGGGGTTCCATGTGGTAATAGCTCATCCCCAGCGGTCTTTTTCTGGTGAGGCATCGGAAGCAATCTGAGGACTTTGCCTCCTTCGATTTTCTGCCGCCAGCAGCCAGAGCCAGATCCTATTCTATCATCGCACCCATTGTTATAGGTTAGAACGCTTGCGTTCTCTTTTTCCAAGTCTATGATCTGAAAATAACGGGATATGGGTGCTGCATTACTCCTGCCGTCGACTGCAAGTTCCAACCAATGTAGCACTTTCTTTATTTCAGCAGTTTCTCTAATATACGGATAATCGGATTTTATTACAACACACCACTGAGCCGTCTCTTTCTCGATACTTATGACAGCACTGTGTGAACTATATTCTCGCGATTGCCGCGGTTCAGACGTCTCTCGACCTTCTTGGTCACTATGATGCCTGCCATATGCCTTGAGCGATTCTACATCGATTGGCCCCAGTCTACCATTAAGTACAGAGCTTGAACCTTGCACACCGATTCCATTAGCAGCTTCAGATCCTCCAGTAAGTGTTTGAAGGTCTGTTACATAATGGCGAGGAGATCGCCCACGCACAACTATGGGAGCAGAAATACTGGTGGCAAACTTGACCCACTCGTATCCCGAGCTTTGTCTGTCCAAGGTCTCAGCAAACAGCTCGACGAGGAGATGGCAATACTGCTGTGCGGCCCCTCTCTGACCATTGTTGGCAGTAGCTTTCCCGAATTGAATCCTGTCAAATATCGCTATTGTCTCGCTTTGCTGCTGGGTGGGCGCATAGGAGGCATAACCCGGCTCATAATCGAAAGTCTGAGAATCATCTATACCTAGCGATCCCAATGGACGGGGCATCAATTTCACTCTACCTAGAGATGATATCGGTCCTTTCTCCCATTTAAGACGGTGTTGTACCAGCGGGAAACCCTTTCCATGTTCGCCGTCAACCCTGGCAGAGATACAGATGGCAATTGCTTGAATCTTGTATAGCCTCGGCATCGGGTCATCACACCGACGCAATCGCAAATTCTCAAGGTTTGTATGGTGAAAAGGCTTGAGGCTATATGAGCAGGCCACCGAGAAATAGTTGCGGCGATAACACTCCCAACCCTGTTCCGGATCAACTTGAATAAACCCTTTGTCAATCTTCGCTTGGATCTCAGCATGTACAGGTGAACCCTCAATGTCCTCAATGTGATGCAGGGTCTTCGTCTCCATGAACGGAGGCATAGTATTCTGCGCATTAGGCTGATATGAAATATCAGAGACGTGCTGTGTTCTGTGTGTTATAGTCCTGGGTGGAGCACTTTTGTAAACTGGCGCATCTTCTAGTTTTAGTTCTTGCCAATTGAATTGCCACTGCGTCTTTCCGTCGTTTTCTCGAAGTGTGTGCTCAATCATCATAACAAGGAGTTCCAGCAATTCGTGTAACCCACCCAGTTGGGCAAACGCCGCCTCGGCGATGGACAGCATAGCGGTGCGCTCATTTGAATCCCTTAAGAGTAGTGCTTGGCCAAAGAGGTGTGCAGACGGTAGACTTTGAATCACTTCGATTATCCCTGGGTTGATGGGTATGGAGTTATCACCCAGGCCATATGGTATTGAATGTGTAGGGGGGAGTTTTGCAACACGATAGGATCTTTCTGCAAAGTCGGCTGACGTCGGAGCTTGTATCCATCTCAAATATTGTATGGGTAGACCCGCCTTGTGCACAATATCACCGATCGTACCGATTGTGAAGAAGCTTTCTGAGAACGAAACATGGGATTGCTCATTCTCTGCGCTTGGAGTGGAAGGATAATGAAGATTATCGTCAGTTCCAGTTTCAGAAAAGCTTCGTGGAAACGAGAAATCAGGTTGCTTGGATTCTGCGCTTAGATGGGGAGGACAGTGAGTAGAAGATGTTGTAGTTCCCATGTCTGCACGAGACGTGTGATTTGGGTGAGCTATAGGTGTCGATATACAATCCTCGAGCTACAAGGCTTTATATCTAGAAGTACCGCGGATTAAGACACTGTTAGAGAAACAAAGCCAGAATAGAGTGGTAGAGAGGCCTTGATCGACCGATGACGGGTAAAGCTTCGTTTGTCAGTGTCGTTGCCAAGCAAGGCAGAAAAAGGCAAAAAGCTGCCTAGCAGCGCCAGAATATCCCTCATAAACCCAACATTCAGTATTGCAGAGGAAATCGAATTGAAGAGAAGATAATACGTGTTGACGACCAAGCACAGTAGCAATAGTCAAGTCAGCGGCCACTGCCTGATGGGGGAACGCTGGTTAGCCATGGGTGCCATCTCTTCTAGACATCGCTTAAGTAGACAAGGCTACGTTCTTCCACGAGTACGAGAAGGCTACGTAATTGATGTGCGAATCTGTGCATACAAGCATAGTGCAGGAGAAGGATTCAAAGCACCGCCGCTCAACTCCGTTGGTGTAAAGTTGTAACAGCTGTCAGGAATCATGACAGTAAACACTACCAGAGGTATTGATTGACGAAGAGATATTCGCAGAAATGAACGATTGCAGTCGAAACAGGGTTTGGGTGGCTTTGAACTATCTACATAGATAGGAAGATGTTGGCGAACGGTCAAACAACGTTGCTTAGCGTCATTCAAACATGATCCATCATTAACAACGCCATAGCATATCGTTGTATCGTTGTATGCATAACCTGTGCCGTTTTTTTGGATTTGCCGAGAGCTTCACCAAAATTAGTGGAAAATCTTCAAAAGTGCAAAATAAGAAAACAGAAATTGTAAAATCAATCTCACTGTCCCCCCTCATGCCGTAGCATTAGGAATTGAAGTTATATTCACCTTAAGGCTAGCCCTATCACTGCTGCCACTGCTGCCACTGCTGTCAGTCTCAGCATGCCGCCGTCGCTTCTCTCAGCGACGTGAAGTCGTATTCATATTCATTTCGATCATTCAGACTTCACTGCCTTCATATTTAAAGTCATCGAAGTTAGCATGACTCAGATCAGAAAGATGAGAAGATCATACATCATCATCGACATGATCACTGCTTTCACAGACATAGACGAAAGATTTTTCAAGCTGAGCGACTATCATGCAGAGCAGCTCATTGTGTCACGGTTTTAGCATGTGTTACTCGGAAAGTGTTGGGAAAAGAGGTGTTAGGTCACTTAGGTGGTGTTGGACAATATTATAGGTGATGATAGGCGTGAGGTTATCAGTGGTGT
>JAABVA010003976.1_pt1 | contig 13811 bp, 19 predicted proteins | sample 5560331 | NCBI WGS metagenome assembly JAABVA01 (sample SAMN12812661, study PRJNA571458) | rock metagenome | isolation source: Antarctica rocks | place: Antarctica: Victoria Land, Mt New Zealand sud | collected 2016-01-07 | reverse complement strand
TGCTCGGCCTGTTCTCCCTTGTCACCCTGTGGGCGCACGACCTGTATGCCACCCAGGCACCGGCGCCCCGGACGGCAAGCTGGTACTCGAAACCTCTGCCCACCTTCAGCGACGCGCTCGCCCGGGTGCGCCGTGAGCTATGGACGCACCATGATTTCTGCACATCCGCGGCCGTGCCAGACCTCGTCAAATTACCTCGCACCACCATCAACGCCCTGATCGGCGCAGCCTGCTACGCCGCCTGAATGGCCAAAGTCGAGCTAAGGCCTATTGTCACCACAAACTTTCTTACTGCAACAAGCCCCACCGCGCTACCGCCGGTTCCGCACTGGCCCACTTCCACCGTTCCTCTTGTCGGCAGACATCCGTCAAATACCATGCCTCGGGGTCGTCCCCGTCCTGAACCGAGAACAACACCTCCTTGCACGCCGCCAACGGGTTCTCGATCACCCGCACCACCTGCAGCCGGCCGTGCTCGTTGCCAAACGGCAGGTCATGGCGGATTTTCCACGGCGCATGGCTACCCTCCGGCAACGAGCCGGCAACGGCCGCGATGGCGTCCTGCTCGGAACGATGCCAGCGTTTCGTCACGTATTTCAGACCATAATCGGCAACCGCAGCCGTCGCGACGCCGACTCCGAAGCCGACCGCCGGGTTGGCGCTGGCGCCCCCTGCAATCCCACCCGACACCAAACCGGTGATCTCCGGGATGGCGTTGCAGCCACCGAGCAGCAGCACCAGCAGCAGCGCCCTCATTGCAAGGTGCCCCAGCGCTCCGTGGCGGGCTCGGCGGAGGCCCATTTCCAGCGCGTGCCATCGCGGCAGACGGTAGCGGTGTAGAAGGCGCGCTGCACCTCGTGGTCGGCCTGGGTCTCGACCGAGAACACGATTTCCCGGCATGCGAAGTCGGCGCCGTCGAACGCGCGGGTGACAACCAGGTCGCCATGCTCGTCGGCCTCGACCGGCAGGGTGTGCACCACGCTCCAACGGCCGACCGTGCCGGGCGCGAGGTCGCCGGCGGCAGCGGCGATGCTGTCCTGCTCGGTGCGATGCACCCGGCGTTCGGCGTATTGCAGCCCGGCGTTGGCCCCCGCTGCCACTGCCAATCCAATCCCGGTCGCGGCAGCGGCCGACTTCGAGACGGAGCCCGCGATGCCGGCGCCGGCGATGCCGGCGACATCGGCGGTCCCGGCCGTCAGCACCGACTCGCAGCCGGCAAGGGCAAACAGGACTGGCAGCACGAGCCAAACCGGCGAAAACGGCACGGAGCCGGCGCAACACTTCATGCATCTATCCTGCCCAGCCCAAGCCAGCCGGTCTAGACCCGGGCTGCTTCCAGCGCCGCCACGACAGGGTGATCGACCGGACGGTTCAGCAGCCCGCGCAGGCGGTGCCGTGGCGCCAGCAGCACCGCCTGCGACTCCCATCCCATCGCGGTCGGGACGCCGCCGATCCGCCGGGCCAAGTAGTAGCGCGCCATCGAACTCGGCCGCGGCGTGTCGAGCAGGAAGGCGCCGATCTCGACCAGCAGCCCGGTCTCCTCGTAAGCCTCCTTCGCGGCCAGGGCAGCCAGCTCGTAGCCGCGCTCCATGGAGCCTTTCGGAAACGTGTGCCGGTATCCGGCGAAATGGTTCGTCGGCTCGATCAGCCACACCCGCCCGTCCGGCTCCGGGATCACGACGCCCGCCCCACGCCCGCGATGCAGGGCCGATGTCGCGAGCGGCGGCTGACGGTCCACTGTCGCCACCAGCCGTGCCCAACCCGCCGCATCCTTCGGCGGTGTGGCGGGGCTGAGCGCCAGCCCGTTGATCTCGCGCGGCGCCGGGCCGTTCGGGACGAAACAGGCCACCGCGTGCGGGTCGTGCCAGGTCTCGGCGCCAGAGGGCGTCGTCGGCGCCCAAATCCGCACGCGTTCGCCGCGTTCGGTCAGGCCCGGGTGGAACGTGGCCGGGCTCAACGGTCCGTCAGCCGCAGCTCGATTCGCCGGTTGCGCGCGTAGGACTCGGCGCCCTCGTTGCCTTCCAGCGGCTGGAACTCCGCAAACCCGGTCGCGGCCAAATGGTTGGCCGGCACGCCCTCGGCGATCAGCAGCTTCACCACGTTGATCGCCCGCGCGCTCGACAGCTCCCAGTTGCTGGCGAACGCCCCCGTTCGGACCGGCTGCCGGTCGGCGTGGCCGTCCACTCGCAAAATCCAGTTCAAGTCGGACGGGATGTCGGCCGCAATCTGCTTCAGCGTGGTCGCCAAAGCACGGATTTGGTCCTGCCCCGCCTGCGTCATGTCGGCGTTGCCGGCGGGGAACAGCACCTCGCTCTGGAACACGAACCGGTCGCCGACCACCTGGATGCCCGGCCGGTTCGCCAGCACCCCGCGCAACCGGCCAAAAAACTCGCTGCGGTAGCGCTGCAGTTCTTCCACCTTGGACGCCAGCGCCACGTTCAGCCGGGAGCCGAGATTGGCGATCTGTGCGTCCTTGTCCCGGCTCGAAGCCTCCGACGCGTCCAGCGCCCCGGCGATCCGCGCCATCTGGCCGCGCAGCTCGGTCAGTTGCCGGTTCAGCAATGCGATCTGCGCCCGCGCGCTCTCCGACAACTTCTGCTCGTCCGCCAGTTGGGCCGCCACCGCCGCGCGCGCCTGGTCCTCCGTCACCGTGCGCCCGGCCGCCTCGCGCGCCTGCGCCTCCAATTCGTCGCGCAACGCGGTCAGGGCACGCACCTGGTCGGCCAGCTTGGTGAGGTCCGACAGCCGCGCCTGGATCGTCGCCCGGTCCGCCGTGACGGTGCGGTTCAGTTCGGCGACCTGCGCCTGGGCATCGGCCAATTGCCGGCGTGCGGCGGCCAGCTGCCCGGCAATCTGCGCGGCCTCCTGCCCGGCGGCGTCGGTCTTGCCCGCCGTGTCCGCCAATTGCTTCTGCAGCGCCTCGGCGCGTCCGGTGGCGGCCTGCGATTGCAGCACGGTATCCGCCAATTGCGCCGACAGCCGGTCCCGCTCGGCCCGCAGCGCGTCGCGCTCGGTGGTGGCGCGCCCCTGCTGCTCCTGCAGGCTGGTCACCTGGGAGGCGAAGTTGTCGCGCGCGGCGGCGGTCGTCTGCAGGTCGCGCGTGAGGCCGGCGATGGACACCTGCAGCTCCGACGTGCGGCCGCGCTCGAGCGACAGCATGTCGGACAACTCCGTCATCTGCCGGTTCAATCGGTCCAGCGCGCGATCCTTGCCGGTCAACGCCACCGACAGGAAAGCTTGCGCCAGCACGAACACCAGCAGCACGAAGATGATCACCATCAGCAAGGTGGACAGCGCGTCCACATAGCCGGGCCACGCGTTCAGCTCGCCGCCTCCGCCGCCGCGGCGTCGCAATGCCATTACCGACGCACGTTCAATGCGGCTGCCCTTCGGCGAGGGCCGCGATGGTGCGGGTCAGCACGCGGATGTCGTTGCGGATGTCGGCGGTGGTCTGCACCCGGCCCTGCTCGATCTCGCTGACAAGCCGTTGAAGATACGTCTCGATGTTGCGGAGATGACCCCGCGCCGCGTCGTCCCCGCCGCCGCCGCGCGGCTCGGCCAACCGCTGCAGCGCCGGGCCGAGCGACGCCTGCGCCTCGCCGATCCGCAACATCAACTGCTGGTTGGCGCGCAGGCTGTCGGACAGGCCGCCAATCTTATCCGTCAGCGACAGGATCGCCTGGTTCGCCTGGCCGCGGCCTTCCTCGCCGCGCACCAGGATGCGCTGCAGGTTCTCCATGTTCTCGGCGGTCTGCTCCAGCAGCGCCTGCACGTACACCGGGACGGACGCCTCGCCCTCGCCGCCCAGCACGCCGGAGGACAGTCGGGTCAGGCTGGCCAGCCACTCCTCCAACTCGTTGAAGAAGCGATTTTGGGCCTGCCCGGCGGTGAGATCGAGGAAGCCCAGCACCAGCGCGCCGGCTAGGCCGAACATCGAGCTGGAGAACGCTGTCCCCATTCCCTTCAGCGGGCGTGCAAGGCCGGCCTTCAACTGGTCGAACAGCGCGTTGATGTCGCCGGAGCCGACCGACATGCCGCCGATTACGTCGGCGACCGCGCTCACCGTCAGGAGCAGGCCCCAGAACGTGCCGAGCAGCCCGAGGAAGATCAGCAGCCCGGTCATGTAGCGCGACAGCTCGCGGCTTTCGTCGAGGCGGCTGGCCAGGCTGTCGAGCAGGCTCCGCATCGCCGGGGCCGACAGGGTGAACCGGTCCTGCCCGTCGCGCCCGCGTGCCCCTCGCGAGACCAGCATGCTCGCCATCGGCGCCAGCAGCTTGGGCGGAGGCAGCGCGGCCAGGCGGGAGCGGTTCTGCTGGAACGTCTCGAGCCAGCGCACCTCGGGCGTAAGGCGCGTGACCTGGACGAGGTTCCAGGCGATCCCGAGCAGGAGGACGAAGAAGATCAGCAAATTCAGCAGCGGGTTGCTGGAGAACGCGACCGTCAGCTGGCCGGAGAGCAGGATCGCCACCACCGCGACCAATGCGAGGAAGATGACCATGCGGACAAGGTAGATCTTGGGGCGAGTCACGGCGTGCGGGCGTCCGGGGCGCCGGCATGGGTCACGTCAACGCGGTCGGGCGGAGCGTCGTCCAGCGCTTTATCGGATACGGCAGTCGCCGGAGCGCCGAGCGCGCGGACGTAGATGCGGGTTGAGACGATCCCTTCGGAAATCAGCACCGCACGCACGGCCAGCGCCCGTGACAACGACAGGCGACGAGGTGTGGACGGGTCATCCTGGGTGGCGGCGGCATACGCGTAAACGTTGAGGTTGACGTTTTCGTCGGGCCTCACGGCCTTGGCCATGGTGCGGAGCGCAGCCTCCGTGCCCGGGTTCAGATCGGCCCGCCCGGTTCCGAACGTCACCCGCAGGCCGCCTGGAAGCTTGCTCGCCTCGCCGGGAGCATCGTTGATCACCGGCACCGGCGGCGACGGCGCAGGGCGCTGGATGGGAACCGCAATCGGCGGTGGCACCACCGGAGCCGGCGGGGGAGCAGCCGATACTTTTGGGGGCGGAGGCGGAGTCGGCGCGCTCGCCACGGGAGCGGCCGGCTTCGTTGGCGCCTTCGGCTTCACCGGATGCGTCGGGGCGGCAGGGCGCTTCGGCGGCGGGCGCTTGGCCGGAGCGGTTGCGGGCGGGCTCGGCGTCAACGCGTCCAGGGCGCCAGGATCGACCCGCACCTGCGCCATCGCGGGCGCACTGAGGAGCAGAAGCAGGAGCGCGGCGCGGGTCATATTCACCAGCCTAACGCCGGGCGCTGGGAGGCTCAAACTTAATAACGCGGGCAAACCTAATCACGCTGCACGCCCGGACGCGGCAACCCCGTCGGCCACCACCTCCAGCAGCCGCGCGTGCAGATGCGGGTTGGCGGCGACCACGTCGACGCTGTCGGTCAGCGCCAGTTCGCCCCCGGCGGCATTGGTCACGTAGCCGCCAGCCTCGCGCACGATCACCAGCCCGGCTGCGACATCCCACAGCTTCGGTCCCAACTCCCAATAACCGTCGTAGCGGCCTGCCGCGACCCAGGCGAGGTCGAGCGCCGCCGCCCCGAAGCGCCGGATGCCGGCGACCTGCGGCATCAGCACGCCCAACGTGCGGGCGAACGCTAGGCGGCGGCTGGCGGACACGGCGGCGAACGGGATGCCGGTGGCGAACAGCGAATCCTTGATCTCGCGGCGGCCCGACACGCGCAGCCGGCGCTCGTTCAGGTAGGCGCCGATGCCCTTCTCGCCCCAGAACATCTCGTCGTTCACCGGGTTGTACACCAGCCCGGCCACGATCTCCGACCCGGTGTCGGTCCGCTTCTCCAGCGCGATGCTGATGGCCCAGTGCGGGATGCCGTGCAGGTAGTTGGTGGTGCCGTCCAGCGGGTCCACCACCCAGCGCCAGGACCAATTGGCGCTGCCCTGCGCCCCGCTTTCCTCCAGCAGGAAAGCGTAGCCGGGGCGGGCCTTGCTCAGTTCATCGCGCAGGATCTGCTCGGAGCGCATGTCGGCCTGGCTGACGAAATCGCCGGGGCCTTTGACGCTGACCTGCAATTGCTCGACCTCGGCGAAGTCGCGCAGCAGCCGCCGCGCCGCCTTCTGCGCCGCGTTCTGCATCACCGTCATGTGGGGGGAAAGCTGGAGCGCCATCGGATCAGCCCTTCGCGCGCTCCACGTAGCTGGCGTCCTCGGTCTTCACGACGATGCGCTCGCCGGTTTCGATGAACGGCGGCACCAGCGTCTTCACGCCGTTGGACAGCACGGCCGGCTTGTACGACGACGCGGCGGTCTGCCCCTTCACCACCGGGTCGGCCTCGGCGACTTGCAGCACGACGGTGGCGGGCAGGTGGATGCCGACCGCGTCGCCTTCGACCAAGTCGACGATCACCTCCATGTTGTCCTGCAGGAACGCCGCCTGGTCGCCCAGCAGCACCAGCGGGATCATCGCCTGCTCGAACGTTTCCGGGTCCATCAGCACGATGTTGTCGCCGTCCGTGTAAGAGTACGTGTAGTCCTTGTTGTCGGTCATCAGCCGCTCGACCGTGTCGGCGGTGCGCCAGCGCTCGTTGGTCTTGTTGCCGGTCTTCATGTCCCGCATCTCGACCTGGATGAACGCGCCGCCTTTGCCCGGCGTGATGATCTGCTGCTTCAGCACGGTCCAGCGGCGGCCATCATGCTCGATCACCTGGCCGGCACGGATGAGGTTGGCCTGCTGCTTCATCGTCGAAACTCTTGCGGGGATTGGGAACCGCGGCTTCTAGCCCGCTCCGTCCGCACCCGCAAGCAGGTGGCGGCCGCCCCACGGGTCGCGCACGGCCGCCCCGTCCAGGTAGTCCGGCCCGAGCGGGACCTTGCCGTGGCCGCCGGGGATGTCCAGCACGTAGGTCGGCCAGGCCAGGCCCGTCATCCCGCCGCGCAGGCTGGCGAGCAGGCGGCGGCCCTCGGCGATCGGCACGTGGAAGCGCGCGGTGCCCGGCGCCGGGTCGAGCTGATGGAGGTAGTACGGCTTCACCCGCGCGGCGAGCATAGCGCGGAACAGCGCCTCCAACGCCTCGGCGCTGTCGTTCACGCCGCGCAGCAGCACCGATTGGCCCAGCACCGGCACGCCCTCGCGCTGCACCCGGCGCAGCGCGTCGCGGGCAGCGGGGGTGAACTCACGCGCGTCGTTGGCGTGGACCACGAGCCAGAGCGGCTTGGCGGTGGCGAGGCAGGCGGCGTCGACGCGCGCCGGGTCGGCGACGGGGACGCGGGTGTGGATGCGGAGCGTCTCGACGTGCGGGATAGCGTCCAGCGCGTCGAGGATGGCGCGGAGCCGGCGGGGCGAGAGCATCAGCGGGTCGCCGCCGGTCAGGATAACCTCGCGCACTTCCGGGTGGGCGCGCAGCCACGCGTAGGCCGCGGCGAGCTCGGCGTCGGACAGCAGCCCGCCGCCGGGGCCGACATGCTCGCGGCGGAAGCAGAAGCGGCAGTACACCGGGCAGATCAGCAGCGGCTTCAGCAGCGCGCGGTCGGGGTAGCGGTGCACGATGCCCTTCACGGGGGAGTGGGCGTCGTCGCCGATCGGGTCGGCCAACTCGTGCGGCGCGGTCGTAAGCTCCGCCGGGTTGGGGATGAACTGACGCCCGATCGCGTCATCCGGGGTTTCGATTAACGCTTGCAGGGCAGGGGGGATCGCGACCGCGTAGCGGATGCCCACCGCTTCCAGCGCCGCGCGGCCGGACTCGGGCGCCAGCCTGGCGGCGATCAGCCCGGCGGCGTCGCGGATCGTATGGGCAGGGAGGGCGCCGTCCGGCATGGTCCGCGCCGTGTAGTCCGGAGACCGCAATGCCGCAACCTGCCCTGGTCCCTAGGTGGCGTCCCGACAGCCTCGCCGCGCGCCTGCCGTTCCTGCGCCGGCGCGCGCTGCTGACGCAGGCGACCCGCGCCTTCTTCGCCGCCCGTGGCTACACCGAAGTCGAGACGCCCTATGCCGTTCCCGCGCCCGGCGAGGAGGTGCACCTGGCCGCGTTCGCCACCGAGCGGATCGACACCGCGGGCGGGCGCACCAAGCTGTGGCTGCACACCAGCCCGGAGTTCGCGATGAAGCGGCTGCTGGCGGGCGGGGCCGGGCCGATTGTCCAGCTCGCCCGCGTTTGGCGGAACGGGGAGGGGAGCGACACCCACGCGGCCGAGTTCACGATGCTGGAATGGTACCGGCCCGGCGCCACGCTGCCCGATCTGATGGACGAAGTGGCGGCGTTCCTGCGTGCCGTGCTGCCCCCCGTCGTGACCAGCCGCGGCGTCACGACGGACCTCGGCCGGTTCGACCGCTTGGCCTTGTCCGATGCGTTCGCCGCGTTCGACGCGGACCTGCTGGGTACCGCCGGGGACGCCGCCGCGCTGGCCCACGCGGCGGGCGAGCGGCTGCGCGCCGGTGAGACGTGGGAAGACCTGTTTTTCCGCCTGCTGCTCGGCCGCGTCGAACCCGGAATCGGGCGCGACCACCCCACCTTCCTGACGCACTGGCCCGCCGAGCAGGCCGCACTCGCCCGGCGCGACCCGGCCGATCCGCGGGTGGCGTTGCGTTTCGAGCTGTTCGTCTGCGGCATGGAGCTTGCCAACGCTTTCGAGGAGCTGACCGACGTGGATGAGCAGCGCGCTCGGTTCACGCAGGACCGCGCGCGCCGGCATGCGCTGCATGGACCCGATTGGGAGCTCGACGAGGATTTCCTGGCGGCGATGGCGCACGGTATCCCCGCCGGGTGCGGGATCGCGCTCGGCTTCGACCGGCTGGCGATGATCGCGAGCGGGGCGCAGCGGATCGATCAGGTGTTATGGCTGCCGAGTTGAACCCGGGATAAGCGCGCCTTTATAGCTGGAATGCGATACGCCTGTTTGATCATCCTGGCGCTGCTCGGCGGTTGCACCGACGGAGGAGCTGCACGTCGTGCCCAAGCAAACGCTTTGATCGGCCAGTCGGAGGCCGACCTGGTTCGCACCCTGGGCGTGCCCACCCGCACGATCGAAACGGACGGACGCCGTTTCCTCGCCTACGAGGACCGTCGGCTGGACGTTGTCCCTGGTTTCGGCGGTGGCTACGCCGGCTTCGGTTTCGGCGGCTTCAACCGTTTTGGCGGCTTGGGTTTCGGCACCGGCTTTCCCGAGGAGATCGTCGAGCGTGGCTGCGCTACGACGTTCGAGTTGAACGGCGGCCGGGTGCAGGCTTGGACGTTGCGTGGAAATGACTGCAGCTAGGATGGTGGTTGCCGCTCAGCTGGCGTTGGCGATTGCCTGTTCGAACGCCCTGACGCCAGCTTCGGCGCCGCCGGGGTGGCCCCAGACGGAAGCGGACACCGCCAGGAAGTCGGCGCCGACTTTCACTAGGGGCGCGCAGTTTTCCGGCGTGATCCCGCCGATCGCGACACACGGTAGCTCCATCATCGACGACCACCATTCGACGATCTCGACCTCCGCCATCGCGGGTGGCGCCTTCGTGGCGGACGGGAAGAACGCGCCGAACGCCACGTAGTCGGCCCCGGCGTCGCCCGCATCCATCGCCAGGTCCCGGCTGGCATGGCAGGTGACCCCCAACATCAAGTCGGGCCCCAGCAGCTTGCGGGCCTGCGCCGCGCCCATGTCCGATTGGCCGACATGGGCGCCGTCGCAGCCGCCTTGCTTGGCGATGTCCGGACGATCGTTCAGCAGGAACGCCACGCCGCGGGACTGCGCGACCGGGCGCAGCATGTCCATCGCCTCTCGCACATCGTCGTCGCTGGCGTCTTTCAGGCGCAACTGCACCGCTGCCACGTCGGCGGCGTCGAGCGCCTTGGCCAGCACGTGGCGGAACGCGTATGGGTCGAGCGCGGGCGGCGTGACCAGGTAAAGGCGGCAGCCGCCCGCATCATCGGACAAGCTAGCTGCGGCCCTGGAAGATTTCGATGACCGAGTTCAGCAACGCCAGCGCCTCGGCCTTCGGGCGCTGGAAGGTGTTGCGCCCGATGATGCTGCCGTTCGCCCCGCCGTCGCGCAGGCCGCGGATGATGGTCAGCAGCGCGTCCGTCTCGCCGTGCTCGCCGCCGGAGAAGATCACGATCCGACGGCCGTTGAAGCAGCACTGCACGACGTGCGCGACCCGCTTGGCCATGGTGGAGCCGTCGATATGCTGCTCCTCGTACACCTTCTTGGCGGCGGGCAGGCTCAGCACCTCGGAGGGCGGCTTTACCTTGATGATGTGGGCGCCCATCAGGGCCGCCATGTGGGCCGCGTAGGCGCAGATGTCGAACGCGGTCTCGGCCGCCTTGTCCAGCTCGGGGCCGCGCGGGTAGCTCCAGACCACCACGGCCAGCCCGGCGGACTTCGCCTCCAGCGCCAGCTCCCGCAGTTCGTCCATCTGCTTGAACGCGTACTCGCTGCCTGGGTAGATCGTGAAGCCGATGGCCGAGCAGCCTAGGCGCAGCGCGTCGGCGACGCCGCCAGTCACCGCCTGGTCCTTCTCGGTGGCCAGGCTGTTGCTGCTGTTCACCTTCAGGATGGTCGGGATCGCGCCGGCGAAGGTGTCCGCCCCGCACTCGATCATGCCGAGCGGGGAGGCGAACGCGTTCAGCCCGGCCTCGATGGCGAGCTGGAAATGGTAGTGCGGGTCGTAGGCCGGCGGGTTGGCGGCGAAGCTGCGGGCCGGGCCGTGCTCGAAGCCCTGGTCCACCGGGAGGATCACGAGCTTGCCGGTGCCGCCGAGCTTGCCCGCCATCAGGATGCGGGCGAGGTTGGTCTTCGTTCCCGGATTGTCGCTCTCGTAGTTGTCGAGGATCTTCTTGACGGGTTCGGTGATGTGCATGATGGGTTCCTTGCCGGAGCAGACGCTCGGCGCGGCTTAGCCGATGGTGGCCCGGCTGTCACCCACAGCGGTCCGGCGATAGCCAAACGTGAAGCTGCCGCAGCGCGCCATGCTCCGCTAAATCCAGCGACGCGGGACGGGACGGGAGCAGGCAGGCGCCGTGCAGGGCTGCCCGCTCCGCCACGCGCGGAAAGGCCGGGCAATGGCCGTCGAGCACCAGCCATTTGCAGCCCGCGCGCAAGCCTTCCAGCGCACGTCCCGCCGCATCGCCGCAATCCAGCACGTCCGGGCCGGTATGCCCCGCCATCGCCACCACCGCCCGCCACCATCCGCACCCGGCGTAGGTCGCAGCGCCGGGCCCGGACAGCAAGGTGACTGGCAGGCCGGGTGCGAGCGCCTGCCGCGCCATTTCCAGGCCATGGATCGTGACAGCGGGGGGAAGCTTCATGCTTGACGTTCAAGCCACTGCGCGCTTTGTGTTAACGTGGATTCGTAGGACGGCGGAGACGACATGGCGGAACAGGACGACCCGGCCGACGCGCTCGCCCGGCTGGAAGCGGCATTGGACCGCATCGCGGAGCACGCCGCCGAATCCGCGAGCATCGCGGCCGAGGCCGGCGCCCCGCCTGTAGAGGACGTGACGGTCGATGTCGCGACACGGCTGGACGCGCTCGTCCTGCACCTGCGCGAAGCCCTCACCGAACACCAAGCCTGAAGGAGAGCCCGATGGCGCAGGTCACGGTCAAAATCAACGGCTATGCCTATACGGTCAGCTGCGATGATGGGCAGGAGCCGCACCTGCTGTCCATGGCGCGGCAGGTCGAACAACGGATCGAAGGCATCAAATCGATCGGCGGCGCGAGCGGGGAGGCGCGCCTGCTGGTGCTCGCCGCGCTGTTGATGGCTGACCAGTTGCACGACCTCCAGATCGAGGTCGCGGCGCTGCGGGCGGCGATGTCCGACGCCGGGTCGGGCGCGGCCAAGCCGGATTTGAAGGCGAGCCGCCGTTTGTCGCGTCTGGCCGCCAAAGCCGAGGACATTGCAACCACCCTCGATCAAGCCTAAATAGGTTTCGCGGGGCTGCCAGGTTCGTCAGGTCACTCATCCCTCGGACCGATAAGCATTCTCCTCGGGAACTGGCGCTGTCGTGATCCTGGTCACGGTACCTGGTGCCCACCTGCAAACGCAGGTTCGGGAGGATGATAGCACTAACGGCCATGGCGGCTCCGCACTCATCCCTTTCCGACGCAAAGTCCGCGGCTCGCGCCAACGCGGTCGGTGCCCGTGCGACGTGCGATCCGCGATGGGGGATTCGCCTAGCCGGGCACGTGCTCGCGTCGATCAGGATGACGCCGGGTCAGGTGATCGCTGGATTCTGGCCGCTGGACCGGGAAATCGACATCCGACCGCTGCTGTTGGCGCTGGCCGGACGTGGACATCCTGTCTGCCTGCCGGTCACGCCGCGCCGTGGCCAGCCACTCGTGTTCCGCCACTGGATTCCCGGGGCGATGCTGGTCCCCGGCCGGTTCGGCACGCAACATCCCGAGGGACCGGAACGAGTGCCTGACCTGTTGCTCGTGCCGCTCCTTGCGTTCGACCGCCGCGGTCGTCGCCTCGGCCACGGCGCCGGATACTACGACCGAACGCTGGCGGCACTGCCCGGCGCCCGCACCATCGGCTGCGCCTTTGCCGCGCAGGAGATGGGGTGCGTTCCGGCTGGCGCGACCGATATTGCGCTCCATGCCATCGCGACCGAACGCGGTGTGATCAGGATCTGACGACATGCGAATACTCTTTCTTGGCGACACCGTGGGCCGCAGCGGGCGGGAGGCCGCCGCCGCCGCCCTGCCGCGGTTGCGGGCCGAGCTCGCCATCGACCTCGCCGTGGCGAATGGCGAGAACGCCAGCCACGGCTTCGGCATCGCGCCTGACATGGCTGCTGCCCTATTCGCCGCGGGAGCCGACGTGATTACGCTCGGCAACCACGCCTGGGACCGCAAGGAGGCGATCGGCTACATCGCCCAGCAGCCCCGCCTGCTGCGCCCGCTGAACTTCCCGCCGGGCACGCCAGGCGCCGGGTTCGTGGTGGTCGACGTTCCCGGCGGACGCCGCGCGCTGGTGCTGAACGCGATGGGGCGGCTGTTCATGGACCCGCTGGACTGCCCGTTCCGCGGCACCGCGGAGCTGCTGAACCGCTACCGGTTGGGCACGGTGCAGGCCATCGTCGCCGATTTCCATGCCGAGGCGACCAGCGAGAAGCTCGCCTACGCGCATTCGTTCGACGGCCAGGTCTCGCTGGTCGTCGGCACCCACACCCACGTGCCGACATCCGACTACCAGGTGCTTCCCGGGGGCACCGCCTACCAGTCCGACGCCGGGATGTGCGGCGACTACGACAGCGTGATCGGCATGTCGAAGGAGGGCGCCGCCACGCGGTTCTGGCGCAAAATGCCTGGTGAGCGCCTGGCCCCGGCGGAAGGCGAGGCGACGGTGTGCGGCCTGTTCGTGGAAACCGACGACGCGACCGGGCTGGCGCTGCGGGCCGAGCCGGTGCGCGTCGGCGGCCGGCTGTCGCAAGCGATGCCGAGTCGGTAGGAGCGCGGCTAGGCGGGAACGATGTCAGCCTAGCGCTCCAGGCGGTCGAGCCGGCCTTCGATCCGGTCGAGCCGCGTCGCCAAGCTGACGTAGTGGCTCGATTCAGTCGCAACCTGCTGGCTCACTTGGATTTCGACGGTGGTCATGCGGAGTTTAAGGTCTTGGACTTCCTCGAGCACCCAATCCATTTTGGTGTCGAGACGCTGCAGGAACACCAGCATCAGGTTGTCAGGCTGGCCGCTCATATCTCGCTCCAGGGCTCTCGGCCCGACTAGGTTACGTTGTGTCACGACACCTAAGCTCGACTTTGGCCATCATGCGGCCTGGCAGAGCGCGTAGGTGATGGCGTTGCGCAGGGCTGGGCGTAGTTTCTTCATGTTGGCGGCTCTGCTGGACGTGACGAAACCCTGTTCCCTCCAGA
>JAABVA010003975.1_pt1 | contig 13815 bp, 15 predicted proteins | sample 5560331 | NCBI WGS metagenome assembly JAABVA01 (sample SAMN12812661, study PRJNA571458) | rock metagenome | isolation source: Antarctica rocks | place: Antarctica: Victoria Land, Mt New Zealand sud | collected 2016-01-07 | reverse complement strand
AGTACCGGAGCACAAAGAAGACGGTCGGCCCAGACCTCTGACACCTCCGCGTCGGATCGGCCAAAAACCCCGCAAGACCCAGATTCAGCCTTAAACGGCAGCTGCACTTGACACACAGAGGCGCTATCAGGACATGACGGCCCCGCCGGGCTGCACCAGTCGTGAGCCGGGCCGGTCGACACGTCGCAGACAGGACAACCACCCAGCAGGTGGTGTCAGAAGAGCCGAGAGTCAGACCCGCCCCACCTAGTCATCTTGCCCAGGTCGAACGAGACCGCCACGTCCTTCAAGGAGTCAGACCCGTTCGGTCCACGAGATCCATAGTGAAGAGCCGGATACGCTGGGCGTGCACCCGCCAACACCGGCAGGTCGCAGCCACCACCACCGAGCTGCCCGGTCAAGTGCGATGAGCCACTTTGATCAGGCCGTGGGGTTCACGGCGGGGCGATAGCGCCTGGCGCGAGCTGACAGCGATGTACGAGCGGAGACGTCACGCGCCACGCGTCAGTCCGGGCGCGCCGTTGCATCCGCCGTTCCCCACTTCTTGGCGGGAGCTATATAGGCATCAAAGCGGTCGAGAAGGGGTCCTATCTGGTCTTCGAAGATGAGCATGGTGGCGTATTCAGGTCGCGTGAATCCTTCGCTGACGGTGCGCTCGATGAATTCGTGGAGAGGGGAGAAAAAGCCGCGGACGTTGAGGAAGCCGCAAGGTTTGTCGTGTAAACCAAGCTGGGCCCAGGTCCACTGCTCGCTGATTTCTTCAAGGGTGCCTGAACCACCAGGGAGAGCAAGGAAAGCGTCGGTGAGCGAGGCCATGGTTGCTTTTCGTTCATGCATGTCAGTGACGACGCGCATCTCGGTGAGTCCGCTGTGTCCAATTTCGCCGTCGATGAGGCTCTGCGGCATTACACCGGTGACACGGCCCCCAGCCTGCAGTGCGGCGTCCGCTACGGCGCCCATAAGGCCAACTGCACCGCCACCGTAGACGATGTCATGGCCGGCATGGACTAGGTAGGTGGCGGCTTCGCCGGCGCAGCGCATGTAGTCGGGATGGCTGCCGCTGTAGGAACCGCAGAAAATGCCAATGCTTGTCATTATTTCCTTTCAAGACCCTGCCCCAGCTCAATTTGGTGGGCAGGTGATAGCTGGTGCCGTGGGATAGGCATGGGCCGGGGCGAGCGGAGCGCCGGCTCGCGGATCCTGCCGCCTCGTCATGACCTCCATTTGAGATCAGAAAACTGACATACCTGCCCGCTCCGTATGTTGTTTGTCGTGGCCGCACGCCATGTCGACAAGGTCCTATGCGCATGCGCTGGACCGTGTTTCGTAAGCGGCAGCGTCACTTCCGACGTGACTCCGCGTTCCGTGGCGCTTTCGCCACGGTCGGTGGTCGGGCGTATCATCCTTTCAGACGACAACGGGATGGCCCGCTGCCTCTCTGACAATCCGATCGAGCGCGGTTCGGGTGGTCCGGTTCTCGCCGAGTTGGTTGGGCTTGCCGGTGACGTGGTAGTCGCTGGAGCCGGTGAGGACGAGTCCGTATCTACGGGCTTGGCGTCGCAGCCATGCCTTGCTGTCGACGGTGTTCTCGCGGTGGTCGAGTTCGAGGCCGAAGAGTCCCGCTCGGACAAGGTCTGCGAGGTAGTCCTCGGTGATGACCTGTCCCCGGCTGGCGGTAGCCGGATGGGCGAGCACGGGCACCCCCCGGCTGCTCGGATCAGTCGAACGCCGGTGAGCGGGTCGGGTGCGTAGTGCGGCAGGTGGTAGGGGGAATGTGAGTGGGGGATTTCGGCGAAGGCGGCAGGCCTGTTCGGGACGTAGCCGTTCGAGACAAGGGCGTCGGCGATATGTGGTTTGCCAACTGTGGTTCCGGGCGCCGTATGGCCCAGCACGTCGTGCCAGATGAGCGGGTAGTCCCGGTTGATGAGCTCGACCATTCGTTCGGCGCGGGTGAGCCGGTCAGCTGTTATTCGTTCGGTTCCCGCCGGCAGTTCCCGGTTGGCTGGGTCGAAAAGGTAGCCGAGAACGTGGAGTATTTCGGAGCCGAGCATCGTGGTGAGTTCCATGCCGGGTACCAGACTGATGCCGAGGCTGGCGGCTGCGCCTGCCGCCTCTGCCCAGCCTGCTGCCGAATCGTGGTCGGTTAGTGCGATGACGTTGAGGCCGGCAGCGGCAGCCGCGTGCATCAGTTCGCTCGGGGAGTCGGTGCCGTCGGAGATGGTGGAATGCGTGTGTAGGTCGATGTGGTTCAACTGTCGTCCCCGATCTCGGCTATCGCCTCCGGGGTGACCCCCAAGGCTGCTGCGACGAGCTGGCGGGTATAGGCGTGCCGGGGTCGGCTGAGCACGGTAGTGGTTTCACCGGTTTCGATGACTTTGCCGTCCTTCATAACGATCAGCCGATTGCATAGACCATCGACAATGCGGAGGTCGTGAGTAACGACGGCGAACACCCGTTCCGGTCCGCGGCAGGTCTCGTTCAACAGGTCGACTATCTGCCGTTGGACTAGCAGGTCGAGGGCGGAGGTAGGTTCGTCAGCGAACAGAATCTCCGGGCTGAGTAGCAGAGAGCGCGTGATGATGATGCGTTGCTGCTGGCCTCCCGAGAGTTGCCGAGGCCGTCTCGGGCGGAGCTCAGCAGGCAGTCCGACGTTGGCCAGACTTTCGGTGACGAGTCTGTCGCGTTCGGCGCGCGTGGCGGCGAGGCGATGTGCCTCGATTACTTCGATCAGGTGCCGTTCAACGGTGACGCGGGCGTCCAGAGCGCCGCCAGCATGCTGAGGAATCAGCTGAAGTTGGCGACGACTCTGGCGCCAGGAGCGTCCTCCAGACGGCAATTTCTTACCGTTGATGAGGACGGTGCCTTCGGTGGGACGCTCGAGACCGGTGAGCAGCCGGGCGAGAGTCGTCTTTCCGGAGCCGGACTCTCCGACGATTCCGAGACTCTCACCCTTCTCGAGAGTGATGTCGACATCGTCGAGGGCGACGACTCGGTCTCGCTCGCTGCGGCCATAAACGTGTCGGAGACCACGGGCTTCGACGGTGGGCATCAGAGAGCGCCTTGTTTCGTATGGATGGTGCGTGCGCGTTTCGGCAGCGCCCCAACCAGGGCTCGGGTGTACTCATGTTGGGGGTTCCCGAAGACCTGCTGGACTGCGCCGTGTTCCACAATCTGCCCTTGGTACATCACCGCGATGTCGTCCCCGATCTGCGCGGCGACGGTTAGATCGTGAGTAATGAGCATCAGCCCGATGTTGTCCTGGGTAACGAGTCGTCGTAGCAACGCGCCAATGCGTGCCTGGGTGCTGACGTCAAGGGCAGAGGTGGGCTCGTCGGCGATAAGGGCGGAGGGGTTGGCGGCGAGCACAGCCGCAATGAGGACCCGCTGGGCGAGACCGCCCGACAGCTGGTGCGGGTAGAGACGCGAATAGCGGGCGACATCCGGAATTTCGGCGCGCGCGAGGTAGTCCAGGGCGTCAGCGCGACGGCGAGCTCGCGGCACGCCTTGCGCGCGCAGCGCTTCCTCGACTTGCCAGATCACCCGGCGGGTGGGGTTCAGCGCGTTTCCGGCGTCTTGGAACATGTATCCCACTAGGCCGAGGGTGGTGAGGCTGCCGGAGACTGTCATGCTCGACGGCAAGAGCCCCGCGATGGTTTTGGCAAGAGTTGTCTTCCCGGAGCCGGACTCTCCGACGATGGCCAAGCAGCGGCCCGCGTGGAGGTTTAGGGTGATGTTGCGGAGTATTGTCTTCTTTTCGCCGTTCGAGAGGGTGACGGTGACGGTGAGGTCTTCGAGCCTCAGAAGGCTTTCGCTAGCCCGCATTTTGAATCATCCGGTCTTGGAGGTGGTCGCCGGTGATACCGATGGCGAGGCTGACGAGAAAGATGGTCGCGCCGGGTATGACGACGACCCACCAAGCTGAGGCAAGGTACTGTTCGCCGGTTCCGACCATCTGGCCGAGACTGGTGTCGGGCGGCCGGATGCCGAGCCCAAGGAACGACAGCGCGCTTTCAATCAAGATTTTTGCTGGAAATGCGAGAGTGAGCTGGACAGCGAGTGGAGCGGTCAACGCCGGCAGCAGATGGTGCCGGACGGTAGTGAAGCGGGAGACACCGAGGTTGAGAGTGGAGTTGACGTACCCGCTGCGCCGGACGGACATCGTTTCCGCGCGGGTGACCCGCGCGATACGCTCCCATCCTTCGAGTGCGAGGACGATCACCAACACCAGAGGCGTCCCGCCGAAGAATACTAAAGCGCCGAGCGCAAGAATGAACGCCGGTAGCGACGACTGCACGTCGATGAAGAACGAGATCACCGTGTCAGTTGCTCCGCCGAACCATCCGGCGAGACTCCCGAATAGTGCACCGATGAGGCCGGAAAGCAGAGTGGCGCTGGTCGCGATGAGTACGCTTGTTTGGGTTGCGTAAATCAGTCGGCTGAAGATGTCTCGGCCAAGCGCATCGGTGCCGAAGACGTGAGCAGACGACGGTGGGAGCAACCGATGGATTAGCGCTGCGGCTTCCAAAGGTTGCGGTGCCACGAGCCTGCCGAAGATGGTGACGAAGAAGGCCAACGCGACGATGACCAGCGCGACGCCTAATGACCAGGGTGGGCGCCGACGGCGGTGGACTTTCGGCATGGTTGCCGTGGTAGGGAGTGCCATCAGCTGCTCCGGAGCCTCGGGTCGACCAGGCGGTAGGCCACGTCGGTGAGCGCGTGGATGGTGACGACGCCGATCGTGATGATCACCACGATGCATTCGACGACTGCGTAGTCTTTCTGTTCCGAGGCTTGAATAAAGAGGTTGCCGACGCCGGGCCAACTGAGTAGGACCTCGACGACGGCCGAACCAGCGATGAGGTATGCAAGGTCGAAACCGACGATGGTGAGTATCGGCCGAGCGGCGTTGGGCAGAGCATGGGCGAAGACGCGACGCCGGTGGCTGACGTGAATCGCTGAGGCATGTGCGATGCAGGGCAAGGTGAGCGCTTCGACCATCGACGCTCGGGTGACTCTGGCGAGTATTGCGGCTGCCGGTATTGCCATCGTCAGGACGGGCATGACCGTGCTGCTGATCGACTCGTTGCCGGCGGTCGGAAGCCAGCGGAGACGTACTCCGAGCACGAGTATCAGGACAACACCGAGGAGGAAGTTCGGCACGGAAGCGAAGCCGATAGCGGCGGAGCTTATGGCTCGATCAAGCCGGCTGCCGGAGCGGGAGGCGGCGAAGATACCCAGGACTAGGCCAAAGGTTGTGGAAAGCACGAACGCTGGAATATCAATCTGCAGTGTCGCTGGGATGCGTTGCATGACGACGTTGCGCGCGCCGTTCGCGTCGAAGTAGGACGCGCCAAAATCGCCGTGGAGCAGGCCGCGGAGATAGTCGATGTACTGTCGCCAAAGCGGCGCATCGAGGCCGAAGAGCTTTCGATAGTGGTCGACCGTTTCCGGTGGGGCGTTCTGCGGCACGACCGATCGGACGGGGTCGCCGGTCAGACGAACGACTAAAAACACCAGCGTGACGACGATGAAGATTGCTGCGAGGCTTCGGACAACCCGGGTGATTATGGCGCGGGCGAGCATTAATTCACGCTCCCGATGCCGAGATCGTGCTCGGTGAGCAGGCGCACTCGGACGGTGTGGCCAGACAGGCGGTACTCGACCACACCATTGCACCGCAGGCCGAGCCGCCATGTTTCCTCGCCCGCAGGAATCGGCCCTACCGCAGGAGCACCGACTAGTAGCGCGCCCCCGCTGTAAAGCGTGACGTGTTCGTGCAGATGTCCTGACCCGATCAGCTTGACGATGCCAGCGTCAACGAGGTCAGACAACCGCTTGCGTGATCGTAGCCCGATCGACTTGTTCACGAACAAGTCTTCGTCGAGGGCGTTGATGCATGGCGGTTTGTGCATGAAGAGCCCAATCGGGTGATTTCCGGCATCCTCTACCTGCTGGTCTAGCCAGGCCCACTGTTCGGCCTCCTCGGCGACGAGGTGGTTGTCGAAGAGTTGTGAGTTCAGGCCTATCAGTTGCCATCCGCCGATCGCCACCGACCACCGATCCGATCCGAAATGTGTCCGGAAGCGGGCTAACCGCTCCGGGGTGATGAGCCCCCGGTAGGGATCTGGATCGGTGTCGCCGATGTCGTGGTTGCCTGGGACGATGCGCCACGGTGTGGTCAAGCGGCGCATCTGGAATTCGGAAAACTCGTAGTCGGTATCGCGGTCCGGATCGTCGTGGACTACATCTCCGGTGTGGATGACGAGATCCGGTTGGGTTTTCTCGGCATAGTGAACGAAGGCGGTCCACATGGCTTTGCCTGGGTCGAAGTCCGGCGACATGTGCGTGTCGGAGACGTGAAGGACGGTGGTGTGGTTCGAGAGATTCACGCTCAATTCCCGGGAACTGGCGCGAAGCGCATCCAATAGCGTGGGTCCGGGACGAACGATATTCCTTTGCCGAGCCCGTCGATTTCTACTGGCTGCCAGAGGCTGATGGCCGGCACCTCGGTAGTCCAGAGAGTCGCGATCGTGCCGAACGCTTTTTGCCGGTCCGCTGTGTTGGTGCTGGCGGCAAGAGCCCGGCCTGCGGTGGACATCGCCGAGGATGGTGTGTATCGCCCCATTTTGACGTAGACAGAGTTGGGCGAGAGCCAGTCGGTATAGATCGGTGAGATCGGGTCGCCGAGCAGGATGTTGCTGGATGTGGCGTACACCTGAAGCTTGCCGTAGTTCAGCAAGGTGAAGTTTGCCACCGGGTCGAGTTTGACATTTAGGCCGGCTTGCTTCCACATCGGCAGCATTGCCTGGAGAGCCAGATCGAGGTCGGTGTAATATCCGTTGATGTACTGTAAGTCAATCGGCTGTCCACCGTATCCGGCACTCGCCAGCAACGACTTTGCTGTCGCTATGTTTTGGGTGATGACAGGAATCGCGCTGTCATAAAAACCGCGGTAGACCGGGAGGTTGAAGCCGTCGCGGACTTGTACCTGGCCGTTCCAGAGTGAGTTCGCGATGCCTTCTCGGTCGATAGCGAGTTGCATTGCTTGCCGAACCTTCGGATTGCTAGTCGGCTGATCAGACTGATTAGTCATGAATGCCAACTCGAGCACGTTGTCCACCTGAGTGGAGACGATCCGCTGCCCGTTGGTTTTCACCTGATTGCTCTGGTCCGGCGGAACCGATGTGACAATGTTGTACTGACCGGTTGCGAGCCCCGAGATGCGCGAAGTGACGTCAGAAACCTGGTCGAACGTGATGGAGGCGTACGTCGGTTTTGGGCCCCAGTAGTTGTTGTTCACCGTCAACACCACCTTCTCGCCCGGAGTGATGGATTGCACCTGGTACGGGCCGGTGCCGATCGGGTGCACCCCAAATCGCTGGATGCCAACCTCCAGCAGATAGGCTTTTGGAACGACGAAGCCGATCTGGGACGCGAGTCGATCCAGCAGTGCGGGGTCGGGCTGAGAAGTCGTGATCTCGACGGTGTCAGCGTTCTTCACCGTCACGTCTGAGAAGGTCGAGGCGAGGGTGGACGGCTCAATAGCATTCGGGCCCCACAGCCGCTGGGACGAAAGCGTAAACGCCACGTCGTCCGCAGTCATCGGGGCGCCGTTCTGGAACGTAACGTCCTTGCGAATGGTGAGGTCGGTGACAGTCGGACTGAGCTTCGTCCACTTGGTTGCAAGGCCCGGCGTGAGTTGGCCCGTGTCTGGGTTCCTGAAGATGAGCGGGTCGAAGATGTTGCTGGTGACCCGCAGCGAGTCGTTTGCTTGGGTCGAGCCGGTGTACGGGGGCGCGATGCTCGCGATGGCGACGGTCAGGTTCCTCGTCTGAGTCCCGGAAGCAGAGGTGGAGTTGGCGGTGCAGGCGACTACGGCTGTGGAGGCGAGAGCCGCGAGGGCCAGAGCCAACGACGCCCGGACGGCTGGTTTGCGACCTAAAGTCATGGTGCGTCCCCTCGAAGGCGGTTCAGGTTGCAGCTAGCCTAGAGGCCGCTGAGGGGTCCACTGGAGTCAAAACTGGTATCTTCGCCCAAGGTTCACCTGATCGAGTAATCCAGCATCGCTGGCACGCCGTAACCAGAAGTAGCTCTCTGCCGATCGGGCCGCTGCCAGAGCTCGTTGATCAGACCCCGCAGGAACTGCTAAAGCCCAAATAGGGGTTGCTGGTCAGATCTGGTCATATTTCGGCTGCAAGAGGTGCGACCTCAATGCCTCGAACGTTCGGAATTGCTTGGATACGATCGGCCAGGATATATGGGTCACCAGTCCCGTCAATCGCCATGTCGACTGTCTGAACTGTGCGAACTCTTCGACTGTCCAACCAGCGCTACTGCAGGCAGTGATAATGTCGCGTAGCGCGCCAATGCCCGTTGGATATACCACGCTCAGTCGGTAACTCTTGTGCTGGATAGGCTGCAGTCCGCGGAGACCGTTGGCAGAAGAAACGTCACGCAAAGTTCAAGGAGGAGGCCGGTCGAGCCCAATTCCGGAGCACCCGCGCCGCAGGCCAAACCTATTGCCGCGGACACCCACACGCTCGCTGCGGTAGTCAGTCCGCGAACGGTATCTCGCCGAACGAAGATCAGCCCACCATCGATAAAACCAATTCCCGAGGCCACCTGCGCCGCCACCCTGGTCGGATACGCCGGCCCCGGCCCGTTACCGTGGATCATTGCGCCCGCCACCCTGAAGAGGCATGACCCTAGCGCTACTAACGCGTGCGTCCGGATACCCGCATTCTTCCTTTCCAGCGCGCGCTCGACTCCGACTAACGCCCCCGAGTCCGGTCGCGATCGCCGGCGCGGCCCAGAGGTAATACGCCGCAGTCATGTGAGTGGCTGGATTCGGTGACGCGAGTCATTCCGAAGCAGCCAGGTGTACAGCGCAAAGAACGACAACGAGGACGAGACGCGCGCGCCTCTCTCGCACGTGCGGTTCGCGTTAGGAGGGTGAGTGCAGCGCTCGCGCCCGGAGCTGATAGGCACCGAACACGATCGTCGAGCAAGGTGGCCTTCGTTGCGATCGTCGGCAGTGCCGTCGCCGCGCCCTCGGCCGTTGGCCCATCGACGGGTGGGTGGCCCATGGGTGGGCGCGGCATCTGGCTAACGGGTGATCGCAACGGCCTCACTCTCTGTCAGTCCGACTGGCGCCGAGGCTGAAGGCGTTGCGGCCAAGACAGCCGACTTACGGCCTAGAGTCATGATAAGTCCCTTGAGCGAGGTTTTCTCAGTAGTTTCCGCGTTGGAGGGTTGATAGGACGATTCCGGCGGTAACGATGTCGCCGATGCGGCTGGGGCACAGGCGGATTCGCCGTAGGCACTTCCAGCGTTGTTTGAGTTCGGCGTTGGCGCGTTCCCCGAGGGCCCGCAGGGCGGTCAGGAGCATGTTGTAGCTGGCGTTGCCCACGTGCAGGTTGTGGCCCTTGACCGGCGAGTGGACTCCGATCCCGGCTCCCTGGTAGCCCTTGTCGGTCAGGGTCGGCAACCCGGCGGCGGCGGCGGCGTACAGGGCGGGCAGGCAGTGGTTGCGGGCGGCGGCGATGTCGTGGACGCTGCCGGGCTCCTGGACCAGACGGGAAACCCGCCCGGGTCGGCGAGGATCTGCACGTTGCCGCCTTGGGTCTTGTGCTTGCCCGAGTACCACGGGTGATGGCCGTTCTCGTTCCTCGCGGCGACCCGGTCGATGGTGATCAACGTCCCGTCCAGGCTCACGTGCGACCACCCTTCCCGCTGTCCGCGTGCCAGCACGTCGTGCAGGTCCGGGGCCCGCTCGGCGATAACGTCGATGCCCTCGTGCAGATACCGGTAGGCCGTCGAGATCCCAATGCCGGCCTCGGCGGCGAGCTGGCGCAGCGGCGCGTCGTCCCGGAACCACCGCAACACCAGCTTCGCCTGGGCGCGCACCGTGCCGGCGCGGCGCCCGGTCCGTGTCCCGATCCGATGCCGGTACTCCAGCAACCACGCGGTCATCCTCACCAGGGTTTCCTCGGGCACGTCGCAGATGGCAGAGTAGGTGAACACGTGGGGTCCTTTGCCGCAGTTCGGAATCTTGGTCGAAACCGATCCTCAGACAAGAACCCCACGTCCAGTCCTCACGACACGCCGACACCACCAGTCACATCAGTCACATCAGTCCCAAGTGAGAAAACCTCAGTGTGTGGTGCACATTGCGGCCAGGTTACAAGCGGCCACCCGGTCCACTGGAGTCGAAATTGGTTTCTACGCGTGCCACCCAGCTGGCTGAGATGCCCGCATTGCTCGGGGAATGGCGCAACGGCTCGGGCTCGCTTGCGGAACGCCTTGCCACCGCAATCGAGCAGGCCATCGAACGTGGCGAACTCCTGGAAGGCTGGAGCCTGCCGTCGGAGCGCAACCTCGCCTCCGGCCTCGACGTCAGTCGGAGCTCAATCGTGCGCAGCATGCAAATACTCGCCGAGCGCGGCGCCATCCGACGCGTCCACGGCGCAGGCAACTTCGTCACCGGCCCACCACGGGCTACCCGACCCGCGTCACTCCCGCCCAGCCTTCGTCTCAAGTACCAGCTCGGCAGCAACACCGACCCCGGCATCATCGCGGCGACCATACCCTCGTCATCTGACCTACCGCCTGAAGCACTAACCCTCAGCGCGACCGACCTGCTCGAAGCGCACCCAGGCGGCGAACGGTCCGGCAGCGGCTACAACCTCGCAGGCTTGTCAACAACTCGCCGCGCCATCGCGTCCCTGCTCAGCGACCACGACTTCCCAACCGCCCCCGAGAGCCTCATCATCACTACCGGAGCCACCCAATCGCTCTCGCTCGCTCTCGGGCAAATGCTCGCTCCCGGCGACGTCGTTGTGGTCGAATCACCGACCTACCCGACTACCCTCGATCTGTTGCGACGCGTCGGAGTCCGGGTTGTATCGGTGGGCACCGGCGATGCCGCAATAGACACCAATGCCCTCGCGCGAGCGGCTATGAAAGCCCGAGCGAAAATGGTTGTTGTCATGTCGACCTGCAACGTTGCGACCGGACATAGTGTCGACGCCGGAGCCAGACCAGCACTCGTCGCGCTCGCAGACGCAGGTATCACCGTTGTCGATGACCATACGCTGGCCGACTATCACCCCGCACCGCGACCGCGAGCGGTTGCCGCGCTGAGCGACCATCGCAACATAATCACGGTGGGCTCGTTCAACAAGATCTATTGGGGAGGACTCCGGATCGGATGGCTCCGTACTCACCCGAGCCTCGTCGAATCTCTCATTCGCACCAAATCAAAAACTGACGCTGGCTCCTCAGTGCCCAGCCAAATTATCCTAACCAAGCTGATCCCGCACCATGACGCCATTGTGGAAAACCGTCGATCTCAGGTCGCCCGGCGCGCCGAGCACGTGCGAAGGATTATTCACAACGAACTATCGGACTGGCGTGTCGAAGGCGCCGGGTACGGACCGTCGATGTGGGTACGCCTCCCCGTCCATGACAGCGCGAAGTTTGTCGCCTTTGCCTACCGGAACGGAACCGCAGTCGGCTACGGCGGCATGTACCGCAGCGACGGACGTGCCGCCCCACACATTCGGCTCACCCTCACCTCCAGTGACGAAGACGTCGCGAACGGCTTGGCCGACCTCAAGATTGCTTGGTCAGCCTTCCCCGGCAGCGACGGCACGCCCAACAACGGAAATCTCGCTAGAACCCGATAGGACTTCATCCCGTCGACTGTCTCACTCGCAAATACGCACACCTCGCGGGCAAACCAGCTTCCGCTGAGCGGAGCGTCCAGCATCGTGTCAGCCCACGCCAGCTCCGGACGGGTCTCCGGCAACGCGACCGTCATGTGACCGAAGAACTTCTCTTGCTCGCGAACGCCCTCGGCTTTCTTCGTCGTAGCCCGAGCCGTCGCCGCGAGGTCGCCGGCACCCGAGACCGGAACAACAAGGGCGTTACCACCGAGGCATTCAAGTCTGGTGCCGAAGTGGACCTGACGAGCCGTGGTTGTCGCGCAGGCGCGCTCGAGCATCTCGAAATTGGTTGGCTCCGCATCTACATTCCCGAGGAAGCGCAGCGTGACGTGGAAGTGATCGACGCCGACCCACGCTGCGGTCGTGGCCGAACTGAGGGAGGACAAAGCAGACATGACGGACTGGCGAGTTGAGAGGGGCGGTTTGAGTCCGACGTATGCACGCACCATTGATCCTTCCCATTCCTGATTCTCGCGCGGTCGGCGAGGGCACCAACGAGTTGCGTCGATAGCCGCAATCTTTGCCGCTGAGGGTGTCGTCGAGATGTGAGAGACGGCCACCGGGTGATCTGTGAGTGTGCCTGAAGCGATTGGCCGCCGCTCTGTCTAGCTAGGTTAGCCTCGATTTTTCGTGCGTCCAGCAGAACAGGAGGTTGCCTGATGTAGGTGGTTGCTGTTCGTAAGCTCGTCGTCGCTTGCCGGTGTGAGTCCGGTCCGGGTAGCTGCCAGGTGGCCCGGTAGCAGGCTGGCGGCTTGGTCTGGAAACGGGTCGGGTCGAAGCCCAGCGTCAAAGGGCCCTGTGAGGGGGAGCGATGATGCGGTCCGCAGCATGAAGCGAAGCCTGCGGCGTCGTCCTGTCATGTTAGTGGTCGCAGTTCAGTCCTCCCGAAGTACGCGGCAGCGTAGCCGAGGCATACAAAATCATGTATAGTTGGGGGGTGAAGGACGTCGAGTTCGTTGGGAACTCAGACGATGACCTGCGGGAGTTTCCCTTAATCGCTCGCCAGCGAGCCGGGTATCAACTACACCTGGTGCAGGTCGGGCAGAACCCCTCCGACTGGAAGCCGATGACCACGGTCGGACCTGGCTGCCGAGAGGTCCGAGTCCGCGACTCCGGAGACACCTACCGGGTCTTTTACGTCGCGACCGTCGGTGACACGGTGTACGTCCTGCACTGCTTCCAAAAGAAGACCCAACAGACCGCCACGTCCGACATCGACCTCGGCAAGCAACGGTACAAGCAGATGAAGGAACTGATCCGAGCGAGGGAGACACCGTGACCACCAAGCGATATGACAGCGTGTGGGACGCACTCGAGGACACCCCGGGTGCGGCCGAGAACATGAAGATCCGCTCGGCACTGATGCAGGAACTGGCCGCCCACATCGCCACCGTAGGCCTGACACAGAGTGAGGCAGCGCACCAGTTCGGTGTCACCCAGCCCCGCATCTCCGACTTGATCCGGGGAAAGATCGACCTATTCAGCATCGACACCCTGGTTAACATGCTTACCGCCGCAGGGCTGCACCTTGATCTTCGCGTCCGCGAAGCAAGCTGAACAGCGACGTCGTCCACACGCGGAACGGACGCACGCCTCACGTAGATCCGGACACGGCTTGTCTTACACCGGGGCCCCGTCGCTGCCGCCGCTTCGGAGGGGGTAACGCCAACCATCGTCTCTGCGACACCGAGACGGTCGTTCGAGGCCCGAGCCGACGGTGCTGGTCGGGGGCTCGCGCACCCGCCGTGAGTCTGTCGCGGAACTCAGTCTCACTATCTGTGTGTCACGGTGGGGTATATCGGTGGGTTCTGGCACAGTGCGTCGCCGTGGGTGAGCTGCTGGGGTATGCGAGGGTGTCGACGACGGTGCAGGACCCGGCGTTGGAGCACGACGCTCTGAGGGCGGCGGGGTGTCGGTGGTTGTGGACCGACACCGCCTCGGGGTCGCGGTCGGACCGCGTCAAGACAGGGGCCGCTCGAGTGCTCACCGAGGATGTGTGTGTTTTAGGCAGCTGATCTGATCTAGGACGGGGGAGTGCCAGGTGATTTTGGTCTCTGCGGGGTTGAGCAACGGCGACATCGCCAGCCAA
>JAABVA010003974.1_pt1 | contig 13815 bp, 12 predicted proteins | sample 5560331 | NCBI WGS metagenome assembly JAABVA01 (sample SAMN12812661, study PRJNA571458) | rock metagenome | isolation source: Antarctica rocks | place: Antarctica: Victoria Land, Mt New Zealand sud | collected 2016-01-07 | reverse complement strand
TCTCACTGGCACCTCAAGCAAGCCATCAATGCACCTCTACCCGTGGATTCATGACTTCAAGTCGTGGATCCACTTACTATTCGCCCCTGAGGACGTCCTCAAGGTGTCTGTGGGCGAAATCAGGCTGAGAATTCAATGCAGTGAGACCTCTCGGCATTCGAAGTAGTGGAGGGGCAGGCTTAGGGCAGAGGCAGAGGCAGGGACGACAGCGAGGTCATGGACGTGGAGGGCGTGGAGGACAGCGTGGGGGAGGACAGTGAGGTCATAGAGGGCAGGCATAAGGCGTGAAACAGTCACAAGAGGTTCCCGGAGGTCATTTTGGTGGTTTCAACTTAGAGTTCTAGCTTTACTCTCCAATTTCTACACATACATTAGTACTTAATACAATCGTTTCTAAGTCGAAAACATAAGGAAAGTGTGCAGAAACACCTTTGTACGGAGGGTAGAGAGTTGCATAGAAATTTGTGGTCTACGTGTATCAGACACCTAAAAAAATGTAAATATTCAAAGAAACAGATCTAATCTAATATTTTAGTGGAATTTGTCAAACATTAGGTAGGAGGTGTAGCCAGCGGAATGAACGTGTAATCATAAGTGCCTAAGGTAGGTAGCTAAAGGTACTCTATGGAAATAAGGCCTTAAGAAGGCCTCCAATCGGCGAAATGAAAAACTCTTATCCGTAGCAAACTGTTTGTCCTAGCAAACTTAAGGCTCTGAAACCACTAAGGTAAAAGAACGAGGCATGAAATTTTGACAGAATTGAGTAGCTGCAAAATGTTTTTTCAATTGCAAAAACTGTGTGTTGTGAGTGAAATGCTATGATAGTGAGATAAAAGTTTTAAGCCAAATGCATACGCAGCATTCCTTACTTGTTATGGTAACAGTTTGTAAAGATTGATTTAGTGACTAGAAATACACAAGCAGACAGATATCTCGGCAAAGAGCTTGAACACCTCAACAGACTCAAATTTGAGTACTTGGAGCTCATTGACTCACCGATATACTGAACCCTTGTATCACAGGCTCAAACCCCTAGACCCTAAGGTATACCAGAGGGATCTCCGGTCGGGACATAGCAATAACATTGACTTAGAAATGATTCTTATTGACATAAACAATCAAGAAGCTATGCTTATTTCAGAAAACATCAGATGGATTGAATAAAGTTTTGAGTCTTGCTATCAGTTACTTCATGCTTTCTCTCTACTAGCCTCCTGTCCAGCGACGAACGGTGTAGGGCAGCAAGAGTTCGTTGCACCCATGGATTGTTCGTTGTATCGCGTTACCAACTGCACATTGTATTCTGGCTTGAGCCTCCTTCTCCCACTCTTCTTTCTCAGCCTTGACAATACCTGCTATTTTAGCTTCAGACGACCGTTTTTGGCTAAGAAGCTTGTTCTCTAGGGCGTCGTTCTGTTCCTGCAGCGCTTGTCTACTTTCGTACCACTCAAGGAACTCATCAAAGTAGTAGTTCTTTTCCTGCTCCTTTTCCTTCATTGATATCTCTAAAGCCATTTCAAGGCTTTCTCTCTGTCCAAAAATTCTGCAGTTGTGCGGTAATATATCCGTGGTACTGACTGATCCTGATCGTCTGCCTTTTCGGTCTGTACGGGCGTTGCTGCGCCGATGCCGTGTAAACTTCTTTTTCTCGCGCATTGTACTGACTGCTTCGTTGCCTCGAAGCTCCTTGTGGATGGGAGGTTATAAGTAAGTAATTCATCAAGAGGCTGTGAGATCCTATAGCCCTTGTAGTGCTTTAAGTACATTCAGAAACTGTGATCTGATGGCTGATGTCTAGACGCAAATCCCGAAACCTTCTCAACACACAGATTATGGTGTCAGCGTCAGCCTGAATAGCGACAGCGATGGTAGGAGCTTGGTAGGCCTGAAGCAGTACTCTTTCGGGGCAACTATAAGAGACAATGGTCCTACATTTAGAAAAGCACAAGATGGAGACATTGCCTCTTGAGATTCAGTACGAGATAAACAGTTTTCTTAATCTACAGGAACTCTCATCATTGTCGCTGTGCAACCACTCACTGCATCAGAAGACAGTTCCGATACTTTACAGGACCCTCAATGTGGAGGTAGACATGGAAGGCGCAAACCACTCTGGATCCAAGATGATGAGCACATTGACGGAAAATGTCGCAAAATACGTGGTGGAAATGCAAAAACTGCAGACGAGGCCCAGGAGACTACTGCTATGTAGGTATGTCAAGATTATCAGTGTCTGCGCAGCAGACCCAAGGATACTATATCCACGTCACGTAGTGAAGCCAATATGTGAGCAGTTGGCAATCATCCTTCTCAATGCTCCACTACACACCTTTGTGTGGAAGATGCGTACCAATGAGCCAGTAGAAGTACTGCGACATATTCATCATGGTATACCAAGATTGGTCATAGAAAGCTCCCTCATTATAGAAGATGATAACTTCAACCCTAAGGCCTTGGAAGAGCTCCCACCGTCGGAAGAGTTTCCGGCCCTGGAAGAATTTCAGTGTAGGCATATCACTACCCTGAACCAAATGACTTGGGTTCGGCATCACGTTACGCGCAATTCGGTTCGCAGACTCCACCTTGGTTTGGCTCCTATCCAAGGACGACCATGGACTTTAAGAGAGCTGAATACACTCCAGAAGCTGATTGGAAGTGCGTCTTTAGCGCAACTTACTTACCTTGGTTTAGAATCCTTTGACCTGGGTGGCTGGCCATTTATAGAGTTGCCCAGACTCGAGCACCTGCTCATCAAGCGGTGTGCTAGTACCGGCCTCGCTCTCTCCATTTTTATGCATGACAACCAGAATCCAGTCGTCCTACAAAAACTCTCACTGACCGTGGTTTCCGAACAGCTGGACTTGACGAGATTCCTTGTCTGGTTAAGCAATTCCACCCTGCTGGCGGAACTGTGCCTTCTCACCGGTGGCTGCTCAACGCCCCTCCCGTTGGACGGTGTGCTTAAGCATGCGCCACGTTTGCGCCGTCTGGTGCTCGAATCGCGGCAAACTGCAACAGACCCTCAGACAGTCAACCCTTACAGTGTCGTAGACCTGAGGAGTCTCACAGAGAGGTGTTCACTGTTAAAAGAGGTTTCACTTCCTATCTGTCTAGAAGGTGGATGTCGTGCCTCCTTGGTAAGCACAGCACAAAAGACCGAATGTAAGACTGACTTCCTATCTAGAAGGATTTTCAACCCAAATGCAACCTCGAGATCATACAGAAGCGTTGTCATCGTCAGCGTGCACAAGTAGGAAGGTTGACTGGGGCCAAAGTGGATGCAAAGCACCTTGCAAGACCATTCTTATGGAATAAAACCACCTCACAGGCGGTCTTAGTCATGGTGGGTAATGAACGAGCTTGCTTTTGTTGGAAGGTGGTGAGGAAAGGTGTTGATGACAAGCGTAAATATGTGGACTTGACGTCAGTGACTAGAGCAGACGGTAGCACTATAGATCAGCAATTCTGGACATAACATCGGCCTACTCTGACCAACGACTGCAACATAAAAGAACTCCCTGTGGAACAAGTCTGGTCGTCTTGACTGCACTTGATAATCAGAAACATTGTGCGACCTGGCATAACTCTATCTATGCTTCAAAAAGGTTCGCAGGAATTGGAGCCTGTGCACACAATTTGCAAGGTCCCACCACGTAACCACATGCCTCCCAAGTTACCTTTGACGCCTGAAGATTTCCGTCTGGCGGTCCACAGACTTCAGGGAAGTGAAGGTGATGCAACATCAGAAGACTCTGTCAACATGTCTTTAGTGCTCCTAAGTGAGAGCGACATTTGCAGTTGGGCTCAATATGTGCTACGAGTTTTGTCAGAATACCATCTAGATCTAGAGTATAAAGCTGGAGGCGAAGTACGCAATAAACTGATAGAACCCATCCTAGTGAGGAGAGGGGTGAAGAAGGCCACTCTGCTCAGAGAGATGCGAGCAAGTGGTTGCATGGTGAATAAGCTGATAGAATGGTTTGAGCCTTGCGCGAGTTGCCCCTGGGCTATCATCATCCTGTTGATTGTTTTCATAGGTGAGGTATGATCTTCTGACTTGGTCAAGCTCAATTTGATTGACTGGGCCAGACCGAGCAAAACACAAGGGAAATGAGCTTCCCTCAGCATTGCAGCGACTAGTTGACAAGCCTGAAGATAGTAGCTGGGGTGATCCACACTTCTCAAATTGCAACGTGCTGTCAGTTCTTGAAACAGCGTTTGATGTCAAGGTCCAGCCCACCACACATACTTTGCCTGAAAAAGCCTGTCACACAAAGCCAGTCACTGATGCTGGGGTGCAATGTTCTATAAAGAATCGAAGAACAATCTTGCAACCACCTGGTGGTCCATCTGGTTTGTATCAACTTATCTTGTCTGAAAAGAGTGTTTTAAGAAATTTTAAAAGATAATAAATAGGTGACAACTACCCGTAGACCACAATACTATAGCCATAGACCATAGTTTTACTAGTTGTAGACCCTAATCGGGACTTACACATAAATTTCTATGGGGCTCTCTGCCCTCCGTACAACATGTTTCTACACACGTTCTCATGTTTTAGACTTAGAAACATTGTATTAGTATGTTCTGCAACTTGTGCCTGCCCTCTATGACCTTGCTGTCCTACTTGAGGCCTTGCTTAGGGGCCTTGCTCCATAGAGGCCTCGCACTGAGGCTTGCTTGGGGGCCTCGCACTGTGGCCTCGCACTGTGGCCTTGCTTTAGGGGTCTTGCTTAAGGGCCTGCTTAGAAAGCAAGGCCATTGTGACTCAGGGTTTGTGTTAGGGCAAGATGAGGAAGAAGACACTTGTTGAGGGGGATAGCGAGGTGCATCACAGTGTACAGATGATCTGTATAACTCTTTATGTTGTGTATTTTGCTGCAAATTTCATTCAGGATCGTCTGACATCATATCAGCATTACTTCTGAGACAAATTCTGTCTCTTCTGACATAGAGGTTTCTTTGCTCATTCTGCACTGTTTTCAGGAATTGTATCATTTGCATGAGGTCTTTCTGGCAGACCAGGTCTAAATGAGAAGATCATTTTAATGTCATGAATTCACAACGAGATCAATGCTTGATTGGTAGTTCCTAAATACAAGAAAAATAATCTGAAGAGAGAAAAGAAGAGCTTTGTATGAAGACTAGAAGTAAGAGTTTTTGTCTTAGAACTTTGTCATTGTCTACACCATAAGACCTTAGTGTGAGTGCAACTCATGACACTTACATTCTCAGCAGAACCAATCAACATGTTGAATTATCAAGTGCTTACACCCCTGAAAGATGACCTCAACAGTGAATTTGTAATGTGTGCTGCCCTCTGATGATGGGTGGCTCACAGTCTTTAATACAGGGACTCCCGCATGAGCAATAAGAACTATGTCCAGTATGTCAGATTCTAGTCTACCAGCAGACACCCGGACCTACTCCAGGCCGCCCCAGCGTAAATACAGAAAGATACTTCCCACCCCTTCAAAAATTGAGGATCCTCTACCAACTCGCCCAGGGTTTACCAGGACCCCTATGAAGGAAGATTTGCTAGAATGTCCACGGTGTTGTAACGAGCTGATCTATCCTTACTGGTTCACACTCTGCGGTCATGTACGTACCAAATTCTGTGATCAGTGAATTCTCGTTGATGAGACTCTCTAGGTTTATTGTGATTGTGTAAAGTATCAAGACCAATTCAAATGCAGCGTGTGTAATCAAATTTCCACATTGCAGCGAATATGGTGCTGAGTTGACGTTCCCGACTCCCTCAAAGTTGTGCATAGCAATATTATAATGTATCTGAGCACCTTACAATTGAGTGTGGCTAGCAGGATGTTCCCCTTGATAGTGGCAGATTTCTGAGAGATTTGAGACAAAAACATCAAAGAAAGACAACTGCATGTTGAACCAAATGTGCGCACACCTGCGAAACCTGTATGAGGGTATATATATATAGACAACACCCGCCCATACCCGTAATACGGGGTGGTCTCACAGAATGCAACGGCAAGAACTTGAACTTGGAACCTTTCACATTATTATTATAATTATTAACTGAGGCTTACTCAGCATACTTTATATCTAGGCCTCCCAACTGCACTAACCCAGGCTGGTAAAGCTAATGATAGTGTCTTAAATCATGAATAGGTCAGTCTGTGACTGGTTGACCTAGATTTTTTTGAGTGTAAAATAATTGCTTTCTAAATTACAAATGTGTGTAGAGAGTGTGAACAGTTATTTCTTTATGTTGGATATAGCGCCTAGACTTGAGTACTCAGGGCATAGGGAAGCGGCTTAGTAAGACTGCTTAGGTAAGACGCGCTAGACTGCTTTTGTAACCTAGTGCATCCCCTATAGCTTGCAGAGTTTGCACCGCACATACTTGTGTCGTGTGCATCTACTACTATATGCTTACCTGGTAGATACCCCCAATTAGGCCTACTATTTATCACTTTAAGATAAGATCATAGGATCTTATTGTGTCACAGTAAACGCAAAATGCATATTATAGTAGGTACTTACTTTACATAAACTATCTTTCTGTTACTAATTGTCAATTTGTTCATTAGATTTATTAGATAACTTGAAATTTCTGATGTAACTTTACAATTTATATTTTCAAAAAATCTTACAAACAGTGTTTTGTGGTTCACACTCTGCTGTGCATACTAGTCTTGAAAGTCTAATCTTAGGTTGTTTAGATGTTCAAGCTCAATAATAAGTACTTTATTAGACAACTTGAAATGTCACTTGCTAGAAATTTGAGTTTCTTTTTCTTATACGCTATCCAGTCTACATAGAAACTTTATAGAACTCTGCCTTGAGAAATGCATCAAGGTAGTAATTAATAATAAGCATAATGTAAGCTGAGAGTGTCCTCGTTACTGGCTTGTCGAACAGGAACAAGGACACTGACAGGTTGTGGCAATCTGAGCCACAGAGATGGGAGAGGCTGTGGGGGATGTGCTCCCAGAAGCTAACACTGTTCCAGCTGTCGGTGCCATGACTGAAAGCTGTGGGGTGGAGCCCAGATTTGAGTCTACAGGACTAGACGGTGAAGTGGAGATGGTCATTGACTGTATACTTGTTCCACTAACGCTATTTGATGCATCTCCATTTATCTGAGTTGCCTTGCCTGTCGGAGAGTTTGAATCGGAAGTAGGCAGAGATGTTGCACCAGACATAGAGCTTCTATCTGATGACCATCCCATTGTTGGATTAGTCTGCATACCAGGTACAGAATTTTGGGCTAGTTGTGTAGTCAAAGTGCTTGAAGCAGCCCCTTCTGGAGCGATTTCTGTCGTCTGTGCAGTCGGAGAGATTGGGTTAGACGGCAAAACTGAGGAGGGCGCTCCTGAAGAGGTTTGAGCGGATGTAGCAGAGCCAGCTGCTGATGGTATCGATCCAGAGTCAGTTGTGCCTCCGGACTGCTGCGAGAGCGTAGAATTGTTCCCAATCGGTATCGTGAGATTATGTGACGGAGTGCAAAGCTCAATCATGGAATCATGGTTCGCCGCTGAGGTCTCCACTGTCGGTGCCTGCACATTGATAGTCAAGCATACTGGAGCAGCCTCCTGACAGAAAACTGTCAGATTGAGAGGACCAACAATGGCAGCATTGTTCAATGACAAGGAGAAAGAATATTGCGCGTCAGGGGAGGAACAGCCTGCGGGGACTGCTGAAAGTTTTGTTGAGCTGCCATCAGAGAACTGAAGCTCTGCCCCAGTGCAATTAGATGATGGAACTGTGAAATTGCTGATTTGGCCAGCGGCAATATTGATAGCCTGCTTCAGGCATGTACCCCTAAGTTCTCCATTGGTGGCTGACTCTGCAGCTGCTTGTATGTAAATGTAGGTAGCAAGTACAGTGATTGACGAGATAAAATTGACAGACCGAAGCATGTTAAAGTGAGGAATTACCATTCCCTAGGTTGGGTGACCCCGCACCAGTTATATGTGCCGCAACATCTCAAAATAAACAGTGACTATTTTCGTTCTCCTAAGCGGCATAGGTAAGATATGCATCTGGTGGTAAGGTTTCTATACATGGTTCTGCATGATTGGCCTATAAGATTGGAAAGGCTTCTCATGATGAAATGGTCATATTGTATGCCCCTCAGAAAATGTACCTGCATATCTTCTCTTGTTTCTTCCTTGTCTTCACGTCTCAAGTATCTGCCATTCAGGTTCAAATTGAGAACCTCTGCTATGAAGAGTTATGGCCAGCCATTCTAGGTAGCAGTCTGATTACTAATAGGACTATACCATTAGATCATCTGCCTAAACTGTCTTATGGTCAATCATTTCAGTTTATCATTCCTCCTCCTTGGGCTGGGCGAGTATGGGCTAAAGCAGATTGCCGTGAAAATGGCACAAAGTGTAATATTGGTGATTGTGGTTCTTCTGATTGCAATCAGGCTCATGCTTCATCTCAATATACAACACTAGCAGAAATGACAATTCACAAGAACAATATGTCATATGATATAAGTTTAGGTAAGTGAGCATTCACATAATGCACTTTGAGAATGCTGACAAAATGTAGTTGATGGGCACACACATCCTGTAAACATTACATTTCCAGTTCTTGCACAGAGCTCAAGTCAAGCGCAACTGAGCCAATGTTACACTAGAAGCTGCAATGCACCAGGGTGGATTGGTGTAAATAGCAAAGATCATACAATCATGTGCTCTACACCAAATACTTGGTTTCGTCATAGTAAGCAAATAACCTCTTCCTGTATTGCTGACCTTCATCAGATTGCTGGATGCAAGTCAGATTGTGCTCTATACAACACACCATCTGCTTGTTGTAGTGATGAATACAACACTCCTTTAACCTGCAAACCCACAAACTTAAACTTCAAAAGAGCTTGTCCAGAAGCTTACAGCTATGCCTTTGATGACAGTGCTGTTGTGACCTGTGCATTAAGCACTAGTGATTCTCAAATGAAGATTACATTTTGTCCAGAATGAGAACAGCTATACCTAAGTGCAACTCTTATTTATCCGAAGGTAAACATTTAAACTTTATCTCTTTTGTATGTAAGGTAGTCAACTTGAAAGAAACATTTAGATAGTATAAACATTAGCTGTCTTATTTTGATCTTGAGCTACATCTATACCGTGTTTATGTTTATCAAACCAAGTTTCATAGGCTTTGCACATTTCATTATAATTAAAAGTCAGCTGATGTATAGCTTTTTGTAAATCTTCAAACTTATTATCACTGTGTCTAGCAGTTAGCACAATGTCAAGAAGTTGTGGAAAGAAGTGCATGTACTGCTGTTTAAGTGTAGTGTGAATGTCTTCCAATGGGTCTATATCAGTAAAGAAGTTGTCAGGGTCGTTCTGGTACATGGTTAATGTAAGTCTAAATTGAAATACAAGTATGTCTGCTCTTTAAATTTATATTGTTGCAAAACCGTCAGAATAAAGCTGAGTCATTGAATGCTGACAACCTTACACAGTTGTGTAAGTTTAGTAATAGGCTTATATCATTTTCCTCCTTCTTGTACATAATTATAGACACTACCTCATACTGAATGGCACACTCCCCGGCACCAAAACATACCTGTGATCCCAAGTTCTGAGATTCTGCAGCTTCATGAGTGACAACATGTCATCAGTACAAAGCTTAAAATACTATTACCCAACAGGACAGCGAGCAGCTTCTGCTGTTACTGTACCGGAGTCTCCCATACCATGGTGGGCATTGATATGGGTGGCAATAGGTGCATTCATCGCTCTTCTGATTGGGTTTGCCCTTCTTAGCTGGCGATTATTACGCCGGCATCAGAGGCTGCGTGTGAACACCAACCAAGACCGTCCCATTAGCGTAAAGCCCCCTACTCCGCTCGAAGTCACAAAGCTGATGGGCCGAAAGCCACTGTCAGAACTGGAAAGAGGAGGAGGCTTTTTCTGAGACCAATACAATGAGAAGAGCGGCCTTTACACACGCTGTTGTCACATGACACTCAAGAATGGCTTTCTGCCTTAAGCAGTAATCATGCGGAGCTTACTCTTCTCTATATAGAACTCAATGTCACTTGATATATATGTGGGCTGCGTGCGATGGTTGGTAACATGTGCATCAACCTACTTTTACATGGGCAGACGTAAAATACCGATCCGGGAGATTCAAGACGAACGAAAACGATCCACTACTTTGGGGAAGAGAACTAAGGGTTTGTTCAAGAAAGCATTTCAGCTTGGGGTACTCTGTAATGTCGATGTTTACGTCATAATCGAGGGTAGAAAACGGTGGATCTATTCATCAACAAATCGAGAGTATATACCGAACCGTCGGCCATCTGTAACAGAGCGAATCAAAGGCCCACATGATTTTGCCTTGACTGAAGACCTTGATGATACCGTGAAACCACAGAAAGGGAATAGAACCAGTGGTGTCACCAAACTTGTGCCACCTCCACCACCCCTCCCGTTACCAGATCTTACAAGCTTATTTCCGACAAACCGCCTGCGATGACAGAAGTTTAGACTGAAACCGAATATTATTGGACTGTAGTAGTAAGCACTGTCATAATATAAACATTGACAATTTACCTGGTACTTTCATATCAGCCACCTCCTACCCCACAACCATGTTTCCTCACCGCCCTACAGTCATGGCTGGCTGGTCCAGATCTGAGTACGCTGCCGACTTACACAATCATCTTGCTTTAAAGAACAGGTATTCATCTAAAAGCCTGCTGTGCTCACAAGTCTATCTCAGGATGTTTGAAGACGCAGTAGGGAGGGAACTTTCCGAATTTGAGGTAGCCGCCGCGGTAGTGAGTTCAATCAAGCTGTTTGAGCCACGTGAGTGGTCATATCATGTGATCCAAGAAGTGTTGGGAATTACCAACATTACAAGTGCAAGTCTGGCACTTGCAGAAACCGCTCTACTGAAGGCCCTAAATCTCAACATGTTCCCCGTCGAAATAGTCAGATATTACCAGGATTCCATGCAAGAGGAAAATCATAGAATTGCTTTTAGTCAGTAATAGTAATCTGTGTTCAATGAGTCTGTGGCACTTCTGACTCTCTATGATATAATCAGGACCCTAATTCAGTCAGGCATTTGAATAGATTTTATCTGGAAATGATGAAGTATGCTGATGGTGACTTTGTGACTTGGTCTCACCTTACTCATTCATACATTAGGATTTCAGCAGATGTTTGCCTTTTGCTTTTTATTTCGACAAACATACCGCCCTTGTATCCCAAAGAACTTCATGTTTCAACTGCCCGTTAAAGCTGCACAGACGATCTTGCCACGCTTGGTCCTGCCAGATTATCTCATATTGCAGTGTATTAGAGCTTGAATCATACCCTCTCATCTCTGCATTACCCTGAGACGCATGATCGACTCAAACCTAGCTTACTGTATTGACTGTGAACAAGCTGAAATAGAGTGTTTTAATGTTTCTGAGCAAATACAAATGAGCACTCATAAAGCAGGTGCAAGTTTGAACATCTTCATTGCTTACAGTATGAGGAGTTGAGATCTCTGACTGTGAAATCTAGCCATAGTGTTTGGCACTCTGCTGTCCGTCAATGACACAGCATTCATGTTTAACACACACAAGAGTTTGTTTCAGAAGATTCAACTATTAAGATTTGCTGACACTGACTTAGTATCTGTGGTAATCTTACATGAGACTTCCCTGGATCAAAAACTTGTCTGTGATATATCAACGTCCATTCTAAAGATCATGAGATAGTAAGGTTGTGATTCATTTTCTCAATGGCTCAAATACCGAGTCAGAGGAATCGAACTGTGCATGAACAGCTCAAGGCAGTGTTTATGGACTCTTGGCTTAACATAGCTCTGTTGGCGGTTCCTGTGGGCATCTTACTTGGAGTATTGAAGCACAACCCAATACCGGTCTTTGTGATCAACTTCATCGCTATCATACCCTTAGCATCGTTGCTCAGCAAGGCCGCTGAGGGGCTCAGTTTCTTGGTGGGGCCCGGGACTGCAGCATTGTCAAATGCATTTCTTGGGTGTTGACCTCCTATCTATTCAGCCTCAGGATGCGACTTTGCTAACGGGAGACAGAAATGCTGTTGAGCTTATAATATCCATCATTGCACTGAAACAACATGAAGTTCTCCTTGTTCAGACCTCCCTCGTCGGCAGTATTATCTCCAACTTGCTCCTTGTCACTGGCACCTCATTCCTTCTGAGTGGCCTCCACCCTCAATGGAGCAGAAAACAGCAAGTCCTTGATCTGACGGTAGCACAGAAATCTCCAGGCTTGTTGATACTTGCGGTTGGAGGCCTGATGTTTCCATCAGTATACTCAGCATGGGCAGGTGCTGCTCTCATGAGCTTCAGTACAAAGCTAATACTAACTGTTTTCACAGGCAATGATGTTGAGCTGGCCGAATTATCACGAGGGACATCAATCATGTTGCTGATCATCTACACTTGTTGTCTCATTCTTCAATTCAAGACTCATTCCACACTCCTCACTCAGGTCAGTGACGATACTGAGACGGCACAATCCAATGGGGGCAATCAAGATGTTGAGACACCTGGGTTCCGCAAACTAAAAGTCAAACTGCTCATGTTTCTTCCTATGCAACTGCGACGAGATCTTCTTGCGAATGCGAGCGGGCACAATCCCTCCAAGCAGGTTAATCTCACTGCTGAGGCGTGTCTACTCATGTTTGTAGCTTCCACCACTCTTGTTTCCCTGTGCGCAGGTTTCTTGGTCGAGACGATCAATTCCTTGATAGTAGTGACCAAGATGTCCAAGGTTTTTGTGGGCCTGATATTAATACCCATCATTGGCAATGTGGCCAAACACCGTTTGGCGGATCTTGCAGCCTACAAGGACAAGAACACTCTGGTTATTGGAGTGGCCGACAGCTCAAGTATCCACATCGCACTGTTCGTTCTGCCATTCACTGTCATGTTAGGGTGGACGATGAACATCGATTCCATGACTCTTTACTTTGACATTTTTCAGATGGCGATTGTCTTTGTCGCCGTTTTCGCAGTAACCTGTACTATTCAAGATGGGAAATCTCATTGGTAAGTCATCGATTCAATTGTACCAATAGCAGAGGTTCTAATAGAATACTAAGGCTCGACGGTGCGCTCTTAATAGCGATATACTTTATTGCGGCGACGGCGACTTGGTTCTACCCAAGCCCTACCTAGGCAGCTTACTTTCTTTGTACATAACTTGCGAACTTCAAGAGTCTATAGCTTCATTGTTTTGCACACAATTAGAGGATGTTGTTCCTCTCATATTCCGCTAATCAAAGAGCTCCGCGTCTGGCTTCGAAGCATCCACACTGCCAGTAAGTAGGATGTCTTTTTCGTCAGTCGTCTTTGGCGGAACATGAGATGCTTCTTGCTGTTTAGTGCTTGCTTGTACATGGCTTAGATTTTATCGTTGTTCCCCAAGAGATAATGATATCAAACTTCTGAACAGGGCTGTATGATAACAGGGATGAGGTACTCATACGCACAATCAGACAACGCATCAAGACTATATGTGGAGGATGGAATGGACCGAATGCCACAAGGCTCTGTAGCAACCAAGAGAATCAGTAGCATCCCACAAAGACTGATCCTATTGTGCCACATCTAGATCTATTCTATGCCTCGTTCAGTTGCTTGAACGTAGTTTGGATCTCGATTTATTTGAGAGAGGTGGGTGAAATTGAGGTCTGTTGCGGTTGAGGTCTATTCAGCAAGTCAGGCTTACCAAAAGACATTAATGGGTCTGCGCTTACTGTGGCCATGGAAAGTGTGGGCACAGCATTTGGTTGTATGTCTCAAAAGCACCATAGAGGAATTCCCCTA
>JAABVA010003973.1_pt1 | contig 13816 bp, 9 predicted proteins | sample 5560331 | NCBI WGS metagenome assembly JAABVA01 (sample SAMN12812661, study PRJNA571458) | rock metagenome | isolation source: Antarctica rocks | place: Antarctica: Victoria Land, Mt New Zealand sud | collected 2016-01-07 | reverse complement strand
CATCTTTACTCAGATCTTTCTAAAATCAATATAATGTTGTATAAATATGTTTTTTAATTACTTTATTGAAAGAAATGAATACTCATGCTATACTATGCTGTCTAGTAAAATCTCTAAACTGTGTTGTCTATGAGCATATCTTAATTAAGAGAGTTACAGAAGAACTAGAAAGAATGTTGACTGCAGTTAATGTAAATAAAGTCTTTACTCAGTTTCTGATATTAATTCTACTTCACTTTATAGAAGCAGTTAAAATACTGCTTCTCAATACTTTTACTCAGTGAGACTGTGTCTATTGACTCTCACTAACAGCAAACATCAGACAACTAAATGCATTGTTAAAAGTTCAACAAATCATTTAAGAATTCAATTAATCATTAATAATGAATTTTATAAGTTTAATAAACTGCTTAAAGATCTGTTTAAGCAGAGACTTAATAAGTCTGTTAATAATTATCTTTTAACTGAGCACAAAGTCTATCTAAATCTGATTGTGCTTATGCAGATTACAGATGTTGTAATAAAAAACATTGATGTACTTTAATTATTTATATATATATACATTCTTAATTAAGATCAAGACAGCTTAATTATCTTCTTTAAACTGAATAAATAAAAATACTTAATGAGTTTTGTTCTCTTAAATGTTTATGCAGTGTAAATTGACTTCAAAATATTTATTTATACTTATGTCTCTTAACATCTGTTCAAGTCAGATCTCAGTCTTTGTGCACATTGACATAATTATGTATTTGATCTCAGTAATTAAGATAACAACAAACTTCTGTTTTTGACTTGTTTACAACACTGATTCATCTTTAAACATATAAATATACTTTAGAATTAATTTTTAATTCTATTTGTTCAAAGCATAATTAAAGTCAGAGTATTTAAGCATTACTTGACTTTCATTAAAGTTATATATGATGTTGAGATTAATAATTGATCTTATGTACTGCAGTAATTTCTTAAGTGCATATTCATGATGCTTTACAGAATCACTGAGATATTAATTTAATTAATTTAATGCAAAGATGATGTTTAATTAAATATGAATTACTGTATACATTAAACTTTTAATTATCTATTAATACTGTCTTTAATCTATTCTTTAATCAGTTAAGTCAGCAAGATAAAGAACATCATATTTGTTAAGTGAAATGCTGATGACTTTATGCTTATTAAATTGTATATGAAGATTCTTTAATATCTTATCTATATAATGAGTCTGATTCAGATGCAGAGTTCTCATTTTGTAATTGTATATAATTTGAATATTAAGAATTTTCTGTATCTTTCTTAAGTTCTTGACTTTGAACACACTCATAAGAGCTTGCTTAAATCAAAGAATGTGTAATAGATTTGCTGAAGTCATGACAATATTATTTATATAAAGAAGCAGTATAATTCTTTTAATGCTGTAAAGAAAAAGACAGAAATCAGTCTTGCTTTGATGAAAACTTAACTTAAATAATTTAATAATACATTGTTTATATCAGTTCTGTGTAACTTACTTAAGATCATAAAGACTGTGCAGTATGTGCAGAACATGATTAAATGCAATATTGATTTTAAAAAAAAGTGTTATATAGATTGTTTTCTTTAGAAAGAATTCTGTAAAGATGTTATTAACATTTACTTGATGACACTTTAGATTCTTGAGTGCAATAATAGTCAGAAAGACTTACAGAGTATTAAACTTAATAGTGAAAATAAAGATGTTTTTATAATTAACATTACATATTTATGAAAAGTCTCTTGTCACAAATCTTGTCTTAAGCTTATTTAAGAATCTGTCAGTATTCAGCTTAAATTTAAAGATTCATTTACTGATTACAATGTTAACTCTTCTTAATAATACAGTCTCTTTTTATATTTCATTTACTGTCAAGACTGTCAGCTCTACATAAATGATGTTCTTTTACATTTCTTCTTAAATTGAGTCTTTCACTGCTTCAATATAGATGATAAATGTTGAAATGTCAGATCTAATTATAAAGTCTTCTTTGTCTGCAGAGAATGCTGTAAGTGTCAGTATAACTCTTAATATTTTAATTGAGAGCTTATCTGCATCTTAATTATCATTGTTGTCATTTCTCTTTCATTTTAAGATCTTAACACACAGAAAGATTCTGACTTCTTTAAGTGTCATTATCTTAATTTAATCAGTGTTGATCTTCTTATTTAATGACTTGTCTAAATTAACTGCAGTTAACTTGATCTCATGTTGTTTATCTTAAGACTTATCAATCTTAACTGTAATTAAGTTAAACTGCATTTTACTGTTCTAAGTCATAGATACTTGATCTGAAGCTGTAATCTTCATAATGATTAACTTCTTTCATAAATGTTCAATGAATCTTCTGTTTAAAAGAACATTTAATATTTACTGTTACAGTTTAAGATCAACAGTGTCTTTCTTCTTGCTTTTAGCAAATTTTACAGTATGATTTTTAATGATGTACTTAAGATCTAAAGCTTAAAGCTGATACTGCTTTGTGATTTTCTCAATGTAGCTCATAAAGACTCTTACTTATTCTTAATTTATGAATTTGTTGCATCTGTCTTCAGATAGTAACTTAAGATCAATGTAGCTGTAGTATTTGTATCTTTATATATAAATATAATTGATGAATGACTTTACATTGATGAAAGCTTTCTTAAAAGTCATTTATTTACTGTTAATTAAGAAATCAATTACTGTTTAATTGCAAAGATAAACATCTATCTGTGCTGTCTGTATTCAAAACTTTATTGACAGTTATATCTCTTTAATTATGATGCACACTGAGTTCTCAGTAATTTGAATGATTCTTTTGACAATGTTATTCTGAATTGACATGTAGAACATCATGTATTGCAGTGTAATGTTAAGAGACTTGCATCAGTCATTTAAAATGAACTTTAATTTCATTTTATTGTCACTTTATACAGCAAGAATCTTTGCATCAATCTGAAGTTCAGTCTTTAACTGTCATTTTTGCAGTGTCTGTGAGGCCTCATTACATTGCTTTAATGATATCATTTACATCTTTTCAAAATGATTATCTACTATCTTCAGAAAGTACTGATATTCATTAAATGACAAGAATAATGAGCTGTATATGTCAATAAAGATAAAAACAAAAATGTTAATCTTTTTTTTGCTTACAGTATAATCTCACTTATTGATGAACTTAATTAAAGCATAAATCTTATACATATTCTCATTGTTCTCAACAATAAGAATTGACTTTTCAAGAATTGTCATCTTGTAAAGATTATACAACTTTACAGAATTAAGATGAGCAAATTGTTAATATTAAAGTCTATAAGTCTTGATCTTTTCATTTAATGATGCAGTGTCAATGTCTAAGAAGTTAGTCATAAGATTATGCTCATGAATCTAAACATATGAGCTTGCATTTAAAGCAGTAACAAGAAAGATAATCTCTGAATATGATGTGTGCATTGCAGATATCAAAGCAAATTCATTAAGATTCTTTGCAATGTACTTAATTATATAGACTTTATTTTGCTTTAATGCTTCTATTATAATCTTGCTGTGCTTATTATACATTTAAAGACAATATTAATTAAAGCTTTTATGCAGTTTCATTTTGCACATTTACTTTTCTGACAGAAGATTAATCTCAAGTTTAAATATATAAAGTGTTGAACTCAGTCTTACAGAATTTTCTGACTTAACTTACATAATGATTACTTCATAATAATGAGAGTATAAATGTTCTTTTTTAACTTTAATTTGCTGACATCTCATTTATATAAGGAAGTCACTGAAGAGTTGAAGTTAATCAATTATATATAAAAAGAATTTAAAGTCTGCAATTTATTCAGATTTAAGCATCTTACTGACAGTCTTCTTAAACAGAGCAGCAATTTCATTGTTAATTTTCTTTTTCTTTTTAAATTTAAAAAAAAAGTCATCATCATTATTATTACTGATTTCTGCATCAAAGACTCTGTACTTCTTTTCTTTTTCTTTATAAACTGACTTTTAATACAACTTAACTGCAATTAATCTGTACAGCTTAACTATAATTAATCTGCTTATCTTCTTTTAAATATTTTGCTTAATATCAAAAAGAAATTTGCAATCTTTAATGAAGTGAAAGCTGTTACAAAGAAAACACTTAATAAAGCAACAAGAAAAATGATTACTGTTTGAGCTGAATAATCTGCAATAATGTTATTTAATATTAACTGTACAGTAATTCAATAAATTACAATTCTAATTCATTAAACATTAATTTTCTTTCTATTTATCTATTTACAAGACAATGACAGTCTCATTAATCTTAAACTATATCTCTTTCTTCTAAAGCTTTTATAGATTTTTCTTAATGTCTAAATTGTTCTAAACATTAATGACATTATGTTACATTCTGACCAGAGATTCCTCTGGTATAGAGGCTAGAAGTTAGAGCTTGTGATATAAGAGGATTTCAGGCATGTTGAGTTAATTGATAGCTAGTAATATGTTAAGTAATAATTGCATTGAACACATTCATCTTCTTAAGAAAAATAATCTGTATATATATTAGACTGCTTACCTTACTCATTTATGAGCATCATAAGTCAGTTCACTCAGCTCACTCATGAACATCATGAGCTTGCACTGAGCTGTATATCTTTAAGATATAATTTACTGAATCTATACATTCAATGAGTCTATTAAAACAATGATCATAACATCATTCTTTTTTCTCAGATGCTAATTCTCTAAAGTTTATTTAAACAAAAGTTTCTGCCTTTATAATTTACAAGCTTTTCATGATAAAGTCATTCAAAACATGCAATTGTCTTCATCTTTATCAATTCATTAATAAAGACAATAATTCAGTATTGACTGTTTGTCTTCACTGTTTCAATCTCTTAATTCTTTGCATAAAGATAAAGAATCATTCTAAGTGTGCTGAGTATGTTCATCACAGTCATTTATGTGTCAATGTGTTGTGAGAATCTCTTAATTATATATACAATAAACTCAAGTTCAACCTATCTGTTGCTGAGAAAGAACTGACACAGATTTTTGCTAAAGTTATTCATCTTTATAAGACATTAAAATATACAAAAGATAAAGTTGCTGAGAAGACACTCTATCTTATTTATGAACTTGTCAATGATAATGACAGTGTTTCTAAAGATGAGAATGATTTTAATTCTTTAAATTTCTTATTTTTAAATTTCTGAGATAATCTTATCTCTACAGTCTTTTCTTCTCAAACTGCTGAAGCATTCTCACACAGTTAAGTAAGTTATTCTTAAGTTTTCATATACTTTTCAAAGCATCATACTCTTTTCATTTAACAAGATAATGAGCTTCTTCACTAATCATTCTCTTCTTTAAAATGTTCTCTACTTCATATTTGATTTTGAGTTCAACAGACATTGATGTAATTTGAAGTAATATGAACTGATTGCATCACTGAAGCATTGATGTGTAAAATATTAAGTGTATTCACATTTTCTAAGATAAATTTAACTCATAACTTAGCTTCTTGATGTTTCTCTTGATCATGAATGACTCAATGCTCTCATTCATGAGTTTCTTGCTCTTCTTCTTTGTTTATATGTTGTTCATTCATAGATATATTCTCTCATCAATCTCATATGATTTTATCTCTGTTGTTCATTTCTTCTGCCCTTCAATTCTCTTCATAAGATCAGTATACAGTTTCTTAAGCTTCACAATGTTTAACATTACTTTTTAACTTTAAGATTCATGCACTCATGAATCTTTTCAAATCTCTAAATGATATTCATAATTTACTTTAAATGATGTCTTTTCTGTAATTTTGTTTTACACATTGTTGTACATAAACTGTGTCATCAGCAGCAGTTGTACTCAATTGTTCTGTTTTGCATTGACATAATGCTGCAAGTACATCTTAACTGTCTAATTCATTCATTTACTCTGTTTATTCATCTATAAATAATATATCATCAACATCTTATGTTTTATTCTGAGTTCTGCTGTAAGCATTTCTCAGAACTTGCTCATGAACAGCTTGTCTTTATTAATGATAAACTTCTTTAATAGCTTATGATTACTAATCAATTCTTACAATATAATGTACATCAATACTGATGCTGTTGCAGTCTCTCTGAATGAAATAAACATCATATACTTTGTTAATCTATTCACTATAATCAATATGCTGTCAAATCTGACTTCTCATGCTGAGTTCTTGAACTTTAATAGCTTAATGATAAAGTTCATGATAACAGACTTTCAGAGTGCATTCAGTGCATTTAGTCATGTTACTTTATTGTAATGCTTATCTCTCTGAATCTTATTGTGTCAGCATGAATTGCATCTGACAATGTATTTCATAATTCAATTATAAAGATTGTCTATGTTGCATCTTCTTCATACAAGATCTTCTGTACATTTAACTTTTAGATGCTCATCAGCTCTGCTGTTATAACATACTTTAATGAATTTATCATTCATTAAGAAAGCATTCTTCATCTTAAATGTTGCTGCTAAATCTTTTATGAGTGTTTTTTTCTTATCTTTGCACAAAATTTCAGCATAAATCATCTTCACTTCTTTGTGATCAGATCATCTACTTAAAGCATCTGCATCATCATTCTTATTACTCTTCTTATAATAAATCTGAAATTCAAAGTCTGCTAACTGTTCTGCTTAATGAATTTATTGTTAATTCAGTTACTTAATTGTTATGAAGTTTCTCAGATTCTTATGATTCATAAAGATCTAAATAGATTTGCTTATATCTGTAAAATAAGATCTTCAATCTTGCAGTGCTTTCATTATTGCAAGAAGTTTCTTATTATAAATTTTATATCTTTTCTTAAGTTCTGACAACTTTCTAAATTAATACACAATAAATTTCTTTCACTCATCTTTGATCTGATATAGACATACTTCAACTGCAAAATTCAATGCATCAATTTTCAGTATCTTTTTGCATGCTTAATTGAGTATTTGCAGATGTGCAGTTTCATTAAGGCTTTTCTTTAATGTGCAAAACACATTCTTCTGTTTCTTATCTCAATGTTATCTCTCATTTTTGCATATTAAACACATAAGAGATTCTGCAATTCTTGCATAGTTAAATACAAACTTTCAGTAGTAATTCATTAACTCTAAAAAGACTTGTACTTTCTTAATCTTTTGCAGTGTAGATCAGTCCTGAACTGTCTTTGTCTTTTTGAGATCTTTCTTGATTTAATTAAATTAAATGACATATTTTAGAAACTGTATTTCTTTAATTTTAAATCTACTTTTCAACTTTTTTACATACATTGCTCATTCATTGAGCTTTGTTAGAACCTTATGCACATGTTTGCAGTGCATTTCAAGATCATCTGAATAGATTAAAATATCATCAAGATATGTGATCACAAAATCATTAAGATATTCTCTCAATATGTTGTTGATAAGTCTCTGAAAGATAACTAAGACATTTTTGAGTCTAAATGACATAACAGTGTACTTATAATGTTCATATCTTGTTCAGAATGCTGTTTTTCATTCTTTGCTCTTCTTTATGCATACACAGTAGTATGCTTTCTTCAGATCTAGACTCATAAATTACTTAGCTTTTTCTAGTCTGTCTTGCAACTCTTCTATCAGTAATAAAGAATAACTATCTCAGTAAATTATCTTGTTGAGTTGTCTATAGTCAACACAGAGTTGCTTGATGTCATTCTTTTTTAATATAAACAGAATTAGATATTCTGCTGATGACTTTAATGATTTGATGAATTCTCTCTTTAAATTCTCAGCAAGATAGTCTCAGACTTTCTTTAGCTGATTCTCATTCATGAAGTAAAGTAACATTCACTTTGATTTTCTTCTCTTTAATAGTGATATTTCATGATTTCAAGACTTATACTCTGATAAGCTCTTTTTCAGTTGTTTAGAAACATCATATGCATTCTCTATTGCATAGAGTTCTTTGTTGATTCAGTTAATCTGTGAATTCTTTTTATGTAATCAGAGCATTTCTAGTATAATGTCATACTTGACTGACTTGAGAACATCTAGTTTCAACTTCTGTAAATCATTCTTTATTATAACTTCAATATGAACTTCTTTATAAATTCATTTGTATTCTTCATTGATCATATATACTTATGTAAGCTTAAACACTCACTGCAGCATTAATTCTAGCTGTTTAATTGCTTTTTGCAAAATAAAGTTATTGATTGCTTCTGAATCTATCATCACTTAAAGTTGTCTCTTCAGCAGTATCTTAATGTCAATTTATATCTTTTAATCATTATCAGTTCATTGAGACATTAAAAGCTTCTTTATCTTTAGTTTCACTGAGAAAGCTTAAGATTTTTTGACTTTTTTAAACTCTTTGCTTCTATCAAAGTTTCTTGAGCTCTATCTGTGCTTTAAAGTTCATCTTATAATTCAGTAAACTTTCTTCATAGTTCTTTGAATCATGTCAGTTCTTCATCAGTTATAATCAGTTTTATATAGTCATTAATTTCTTTTCTGACAATTTGTTCTGAATGTCAATACATCTCATACTGATCATATTCACATTGAATGAGATTCTTTAGTGCTTTTACTTTGTTGAGAAACTCAGATGACATGTATTTTTCTGTGTGCATTCAATGTTTTTCTGTGAGTATTACATAGTCTATAAATAGACATATCTTGATCTCATAATCTTTTCTTAATTGCTCTGACATTTCTCAATCTTATATTGTAAATTATACTGTTATCATCAGCTCTTCTAGCTGTACAGCTGTCATTTTCACTTTATGTTATTTATTAATGATAACTTCTTCTTAAAGTGTCTGTTACTGTTCTTTTAGCAGACTTTTGCATCATTTTAAATGTCAATTCTCAGAGTGCTCATAGCTCTACTTAAGTCTCATGTCAACTTCTTAATTATCAACATTCTCTGAGTCTGCATTCAAATTCAGATACATTCAGATAAGATCTTCTTATTCTTAAACTTCTGCAGTGTCTATCTTCTGAGTTCTGCAAATATCAATCTCTTCAATCTTATCTGAGTTATTTCTGACAACTTTCTCTAAAATAGCTAATCTCTTCAATTCACTCATCATGATGTAATCAGTACTATGTCTTTTCTTAAGTTTCTGTAATCATCATTTAGCTCTGTCTTTGCTGCTTATGTACACAAAGCAGTTGTTGTCATAGCAGACTGTTCAGCTCAATTAATCATGCATTATTACTGAGTTCACTGTTGCAACTTCTTTTCTCTGTTATTAAGATTTCTTGCAATCTCTGACAAGATATTTAGATTTATCACAGTTATAACATTTGCAAGTCTCTGCTCATTAAATGTAAAACTTAGTGAATCATTTATTGTAGTGTTCATGCTTCACTAATCTAGCTTATAACTTCTGATCACACTTCTTAATATTATTGAGATTCATTGAGTCTTCTTGCATTCTAATGATGAATTGTTGTCTTCACATTCTTGAAGCTATATAAGATTCTATCTTCTTCATTCATCATTCTCACTGTCAACTATCAATGTTGATGAAGATATCTATCATCTCTTAAAGTTCTTCAGAACAATCTCTTCAGACTATTTCATCTTTAATATCTTCACTTAATTCTCAATAGTATTGCAATACTAAGACATTATTATCTTAGTCAGTTAAGACTGCAATGTGCTGAAACTTTACTGAGTACTTAACTGCTGACTTATTCATCTTTAATATGTAAAGTCATTGTTCTGCTGCTCTTTTTTCATTAATTACTTTAAAAGTCTTTTAAAGTTCTTTCTTGAACTTCTTAAAGTCATTAAAGATTGACTTCTCATCAGTGTCTTATTTCTTTGATGATTTGTCTAGAAACTCATGCAGTTTAAGATTGACTCAGTTGAACACTGCATCTTTAAGATAGACTATTATGTATAGATCTTTGTTCATTTTAAAGTTAAACTTCTTCTGATTGAAATCTATGTATAGATTGAGCTTTGTCAAGAAGCTTCACAACTTCTTATATTCATTGCTGAACACATTTGACATCAATATCTTCAATATATTGTTTATCTCTTATATATCTTCAAGACTCTGAAGATTGACTGTGTTGATAAAGACTGCTTTCTGTGTGCTGAAGATCATGCTCATATTGTAAGAATGTTCAATGTATTACATTCTGACTGAAGATTTCTCTGATATAGGGACTAGAAATTAGAGCTTGTGATATAAGAGAGTTTCAGATATGTTGAGTTAACTGATAGCTAGTAATATGTTAAGTAATGATTACATTGAATACATTCATCTTTTTAAGAGAGATGATCTGTATATATATCAGACTGCTCATCTTGCTCATTTATAAGCATCATGAGTCAGCTCACTCAGCTTACTCATGAGCATCATGAGCTTGCACTGAGCTGTACACCTTTAAGACATAGTTCACTGAACCTACACATTCAATGAGCCTATTAGAATGATGGCCATAACACATTACAGATCACAACATATTTAATTAATAGTGCTTAAAGCAGTATCTAAAACTGTTATTCTGATTTAAACAACTCAGTTATGTTAAACTAAGTTGCAGCAATCTTTCTGCTGAGTTTACTTAAATAAATTCATACTTCTTTAATGAATACATTCTTTAACATTCTATATCTGACAAACTCTGTCAAATATTGTCTCTCAGTCATCTGCAGCTTCTTTTTATACTTAAACTTTAGCACATTTTAAACATTCTTTGCACTGATTTTATTCATTAAATATTCTTAATCATCTATATTTATGCAGATAATAAGTTAATATAAAGTCTTTACATCAGTTTTCTGATTTTTAAAGCTGAGACTACTGAGAAAAAATAAGTCTGAAAATTTACTGATCAATATATTGATTACTAAGACTTTAATAACATTTTATAGATCTTTTTCTATCAATTATCTTCTTATAAAAGTAAATCATTGATCATAGTTCTTATAAGTAAGAATTGAGATGAGTTGTTGCTTTATAAAGAAGTTGTTGAAGTTCATGATGATGATAGTTAACATGTAGTGTAAGAAGTGAGTAAAGTAAAATAATGATGTATGTATTGAAAATAATATAAATAAAATAAATAGAAAGCTTTTATGTCTCTTGTTTTGTGAGATAATAATGCTTATTTATTTCAATAATTCATATTAAGCTACTGAAGAACAGTGCTCTCTGAGCAACTATAAATGCTGATTTTTACTGAAACTGATTCTTTATGAATCTTTTAAATTAAACATACTCAGCTACTGAAGAACAGTGCTTTCTAAACAATTATAAATGTTAATTTTTGCTGAGACTGATTCTCTATAAATCTTCTAAGTTAAATGTACTTAGCTGCTGCAGAATGCTGATTCTGCTAAAGTTAAATTTATTATAAATCTCAATAATCAGTGATACTGCTAAAGCTGAATTAGGCTGAGTGTAAAGTCAGGTCAGGTTGGAAAAAAGTGCACTCAATCTGAACCTGCACTAGAATTCAAGTTAAGTCAGGTTGAGTTCATGCACAGATTAACTCTATCTACAATCTGTGCAGATACTCACACATGGGTGAGGCTAATCATAATGAGTTACACTGATCTCAATTCTATGCCCTATTGAGTTAGTATGTAGCATAAGTTTACTGTATAAATTCAGACAACATCACAATCATGTCACAGTCATATTTCTAATGTGTATTTGTAATGAGTCAAGAACAAGTGTAATTCTATCATAATGAGTCAAGCTACACACATTGTAGTTTACAGACTACAACTGTAATACTATCTTTAAAGATCTGAGGAAGACTTAAACAACATCAATTTATGATAGAAGTGACAGATCAACTCTATGTTCTTTATTTGAATAGTTACATGTTTCACATGAATTGCACACAAGTTGATGTCTAGATATCTATTAGTAGTTGATCTCAACATCAATATGTAAAGTATTACTCTCAAGATATTCTATCAAGAATGCCTCCATAGCCTCTTGTACAGCCTGAATAGCAGAGCTTTGTCAGCAGATAGACATATTCAATTTGTGAAAATAAGATTCAAATGAGATATTCTGCACAATCTCTTTAATCAGTTGCTGAAATGATAATTTAAGAATCAGAGACTTCACACTCTTTTAATAATGTCTGATCTCCCTGAGCACAATCACTATAGACATGTTAGAAAGTACTGTTAGAAAATAGACAGAGTGTGTACATACTGTCAGTCTTGAATCTCTGCTTCTTTAATGACTGTAATATAATCTCAGCTGTCATTCTCTTCTTTAACTTTACAGTCACTCAGTCTTCTTCTTTAGCTGCATTTCTCACTTTATTGTAGTTTGTCACCCTGCTTAGCTTCATCATCTTTGAGGTCCACTTTGTTCTGGCCATATTATCTAGAACTGTTAGAATTGTTCATTAGAAATGAGATAGATGACTTTGACTTGATAGATGATTCAGTGATGATTGTGATCTCATAGAGATAAGATTTGTTATGAAGATATAATGAAGATGCTTCTGTTTTAATTAGACTGTTAGAATGATGCATTAAAGACAAAGAACTAGACATACCTGATGTTGCTGATGACTCTGTGAACATAATGTCTGAGATGAAGGCTTTTGATAGGTGCAAGTGTTTTGTTTTAATGTGAAATGTATTATTTTGATCTGAGATTATCAATGTAGTGTTACTGAAGCTATGTTGTTGCCATAATGTTATTGAGAAATTCACTGAGTAAACAAAACAAACTTAAGAGCTCAGCTTATCTTTCTTTACATGATCATTTAACTCTGAACACCTCACCTTCATCAGCATCATCAAGAATATGAGTTTCAACATTCATATTTCTTCTTTAACTGACATGCACATTGAAATTACCTGATAGAAATAATATGTATCATGGTGCCTTCTGAAACTTCAAAATGCTGTGTCACATCTTTATTAATGTCATTGTCTTCAAAGAAGTGTCACAACAATGATGATGAGGTATATTCTAATGCCTGTTTCTAACACATTAATAACATTTAATGTGTAGAAAGACCCTGTCATGAATGCTGTTGTCAACATGCTCACAAAATACTATGAGGACTTTGAGATAAGTTAGAACACCTATGTCTATCACATTAATAACACTTAAAATATAAAAAGACATTACCTCACATATCATGTCATCTAAGACTATCATCAAGAATATCTCTTCACCTGCTGAGCCTAACAATGCTGACATTGATGTAAGTTCTAATGCTTATTTCTAATGCATTAATAACATTGAGCATGTAAAAGTCTGAAATTGAAGCCTGTATCTTACAATGATGACTGACAGGAACATGTGAAGTTGAATCATCAAGAAAAGCTGAATGACATATTAAAGATGAAAGTGACAGTCTGTGCAAGAAGAAGAATGAATATTCTCAACACTTCTGTACTGCTGCAGAGCAAAAACATTGAAGTAAGCTGTCTCTCAATGCTCATCTTCTTGATTAAATGAATGATTGTGACAGATCAGCACATCACTATGCCTTAAGTAAGCTCAGGCTGACACCAGTGTGAATTAAAGTCAATGTGAAGATGAGAAAGCAGATGAAGAAGGATTTGACAGAAGATATCATGAAGAATTAATATTAAGCTCAGCAAAGTGATATATTTATGAGTTCTATGAGTCTAATACTGCTAACAGACATTAGTGAAGTGGCTGAAGTTAGAGATCAACTGAGAGAGGTAGAAGATTGTGAGAAGACAGAAGAAATAAGAGATGTAAATGAAGATTGAAGATCTTGCAATCACAAAGAAGAATAAGAAGGAAGTGAAGTCTCTGATGAAGAAGAAGGTTACTGAAGAGATAAATATCACACATACATGTTAGAAAAATCTGT
>JAABVA010003970.1_pt1 | contig 13824 bp, 17 predicted proteins | sample 5560331 | NCBI WGS metagenome assembly JAABVA01 (sample SAMN12812661, study PRJNA571458) | rock metagenome | isolation source: Antarctica rocks | place: Antarctica: Victoria Land, Mt New Zealand sud | collected 2016-01-07 | reverse complement strand
CAATCGGGCGGAAAGCTGATCAACATCCACATCAGGCAGCGACATAGCACAATTCTACCGAATACAAACAGTCAAACCTACGTAGATACCTAGCGAGTCCTAAGTACGGAGCTGTTGTCACAACTGATCAGGGTGCGGGGTGTAGGTCTGACGGTCATCGGGATCGTCCTTTCGGGGAGGCTGCCCTATATGCGTGGGCTTCTGGGCGAGGGTGCTCAGGCCGCGGCCAGCGGACCGGGACCCCGGTGCGGGACGGCCCGGGCTATTGATCGGGCATGCCCCCAGATCGGCATGGCGTCCCCGCCGAGAGTTTCCACCGCCCATGCCTGCGCGTCCAGCACGAACCGCGGCGCGCGGACCTTGACCCGGTAGCCCCGCCCCAGATCGTCGGTGTGCACCACGATGTCATCACCACCGGCGGCCGCCAGCCGGTGGCGGATGTCCGCGCATTTTCCTTGGATGATCCCGATGCACCGAGCGTCGGGTAAATCGGCGTCCAGCAGCCGGATGTCGACGACTGGAACCAGTACGGTGGCGATGGCCAGCGGGTAGCTGTAAGCGGATCGGGGGTGCGTGGGGCGGGCGCTCTGTCTCATGAGAGCGACTATACGCGCTAATACGCACCTCGTATAGCCAAAATCGCAAGAAAACCTTGCGCAACTCTGTTACACTTCGATTGAGACACAGGGGGATAGATCGAAGCGGGGATGCAACCGGGCTTCGATTCCGCCCTCGTCCATCTCACCCCGCGTCACCCGTCGCGTCACCATTCCCAAGGAGTCACAAGACAATGACCACCACCAGGACCGCGCCAGTCCACCGCGGCGCATCGCTGGGCCTGCTGATGCTCACGGTCGGCGCACTTGGCATCGCCGGCTCCGGCATCGCATCGGCCGGCGGCGCGATTGACACCATCGACCACGTCACCATCTCCAAGGTGTCGCCGGACGGGACCCCGCTGAGCGGCGCACAATTCGGCGTCTACCTCCCGGGCGGCAACGCCGCCGAGGGGCTGGGCACCACCGGTTTCGGTAGTAGCTCCGACGCGGCGACCGCTGACGCTGCGGCCCACGGTCGGGGGACCGTACCCGATCCCGCGGACGTCAAAGCGGCTCAGGCCAAGACGTCCGCGGCGCAAGCTGCCTACGACCAGCTGTTCGGCTCGAAATCTGCGACCTACCTCGCCGCCGGCGCCAGATCGGCACAGACAGAGACGGCCGTGGCAGCGGCGATGAAGGCTGCCGCTGCGTTGGGTGACACCTCGCTGACGCCGGCGCAGAAGGCTGCACAGCAGAAGATCCAGGACACCCATGATGCCGCGTACGCCGCCGCGGGAGCCGTATTCGACAAGGCCGAAGCAGCAGTCCAGGCCACTGCTTCGGCCGCCGAAGCAGCAGCCCAGGCCACCCATAACAAGACCACCAGCGACGCCTATGCGATCTTCAATAACCCCAACTCCGCCGCCCTGGTCGACGCCGCCGCGAAGCTCGACGCCGCGAAGGCTGCTGCGTCAAAGGCTCTCCAAGACGCGGGCGACGCGCTGGCCGCCACGGACGCCCAAGCCTCGGTGGATATGGCCGCAGCCAAGACCCAGGCGGAGACCGATCTGAAGGCCGCGAGCGGCAAGCTCAACGGCGAGCTGAACGCCGGAACCATCACCCAGGACAGCTACAACCAGCAGATGAGCGCCGCGGTGGCCGCCTATGACGCCGCGAATGCTGCGGCCGATGCCGCCTACACCACCACATTCGACGCCGCCGACGCGACGTACCAGGCGGCCAAGCCGGTGGCCGACGCCGCGAATGCTGCGGCCGATGCCGCGTACCAGAAGGCGCGGGACGATATCGGGGACACCTACAACCAGGCCGTCCATGACGCCGACGTCGCGCTGGGCGCCGCCTCCGCCGCCGCCGCCGCCAAACTGGCGGCGGCAAATTAGATCGACAAGGCCAAAGAAGATGGCGCCGTGACCGCCGCCGACAAGGTCTTTGCCAACCAGAACGCGATCTTCGATGCCAGCGTCAAGGCCGGCCGCAGCGGCGCTCAGCGTGCGGCCGATGCGAAGGTCACCGCTGCAAAGGCGGCGGCTGCAGCCGCCAAGGGTGCTCAGAACACGCTCGAGGTGGATTTCCTGCAGCCGTCATCGGCCGCGGCCAAGACCTCCAGCGAGGGCCGTGCGCTGATCTCGGCCCAGGCCGCCTACAGGACCGTGAAGACGGCTGCAGACGGTGCCGGCTGGGCGGCCATCGGCAAGACCCAGCGAGGCACAATCACCAGCGGCAGCCATGGTTCTGGGTCCGGCTATGCCGACATCTACAGCCAGGTCGCCAACGGCGACAGCGGGGGCGGACTGCCGACCACGATGATTCGTCTGGTCGAGACCAAGGCGCCGGCGGGCTATAAGACGATCGCACCGCTCTCATTGACCTTCAACCGGGCCAGCGAAAAATGGAATCTGGTCGACCCGGGAGCGCACCCCGGCATCACGGTCACTACCAGCGGTGCGGTACACGACGGCGCCGGGCTGCTGAGGTCGATCGACGTCGGCGTGAAGGTCACCGATCCTTCGGTGGACGGCCCGACTCCGGCCACCCCGGTAACCCCGGCGCAACCGGCCGATCCGGCTCCTGCGAAGCCCGCGCCCGTACCACCGGTGGCCCCTGTACAGCCGGCTGGTCCCGCTCCCGTGCAGCCGGCACCGGTGGCTCCGGCTCCGGTTGCTCCTGTACAGCCGGCTGGTCCCGCTCCCGTGGCGCCGGCTCCGGTTGTTTCGTCCACGCCAGCGGCACCGGCTGTCGCACCGCCGACGCACATCAGCGCCGGCGGCGCTAACCCCACCGCTAATCCCGCGGCCGCCGCGGGCGGGGTTCTGGCCATGATCGCCGGCCTCGGCTCCATCGTCGGTATCCACCTCAAGCGTCGGATCAGCGCCCGCTGATATCCGTCCACCCCGCCCTCACCGGGGCGAAGCGCTCACGCGCAGCGCCCCGGTGAGGGCTCAATCCTTTGAATCAGGGAAGCCAGAAGCCATGTCCCGCAAGCCCATCAGCACGTCATTCCGAGGCGCTCTGACGGCAGCATCGCTGGTGACGGTCGGTGGCGCCGCACTGCTGATCGGGGGCTTGACCGGCAGTACTGCCGCCGCCCCACTGCCGCCCGGCCCCGTCCTGACACTGTCCGCCGCCCCTGATTCCTCTGCAGCAGCCCCGTCGACCATCGTCGCCGCAACCACCAGCACGCCGGCATCGATCACGGTCACAACAACCTCCGTCCGCATCACGACCGCCCCACGGACCGGTAGCCCGTCATCGACCGTGTCACGTCCCGCCACCGTGAAGACCACCCCGAAACCCACGATCACCAGGCCTGCCATCGTCAAGACGACCGCAGTCAGGCCGACGGCCAAGCAGAACACCGCGCCGAAAGTTGCTGTGGTGCACGGGCAGCCGTTGACCGTCGTACTGCCTTGGACGAGTGCGCCGATCGACGACTCCACCGTCTCCGACGGCACTCTGGAGCCGCCCTTTGACCCCACGCATACCGGGATCTGGGTGCCGGGCGCCACTCTGGCCGAAAACACCGGCACTGTCCTGATCGCCGGCCATATCAACTACGGCGGGGTCGAGGGCGCGTTCAGCCAGCTGGCCACACTGAAGACCGGCGACGTCGTCACTACCTCCGACTCCGCCGGTGTGGTCACCCGCTGGAAGGTCGAAAAGACCTACTCCGTCTCCAAATCCGGCGACCTGCCGGCAGAGATCTTCACTGGTAAAGCAGGCGCTGCAAGGCGTCTCGTCCTAGCCACATGCGGGGGCGCCTTCGACGCGGCCGCTAGGAATTACCTCGACAATGTGATCGTGGAACTCGTTCCCGCATAACGGCTACCAGGCCTCCTGCGACACGGGCATCCGAGGCGTTTCCAGCAAGACCGGTGCGCCCCTTGACGGCGGAGAATTCACCGCCCTCGGCTTGTCCTCCCCCAAACGCACCTATCCCGGGGTTTTCCGAAAGGGGGTCCTGATCCTGGCCGCCGACTGGTGCAGCGAAATTAGCCCGAAGCTGGAGCTGCAGACCCTGGTCGCACCGGCGTGCTACGCGGCACCCGTCGAGCAGCTGCCCAGACCGGACACCGGTTGGCGAAGCGACTCACTCGCCGTTGATCCACGCGCGAAGCTGGTCGTCAGTAGACAGGGCCGCCATGGCGACCACGGTGTCGTTGTCGCGGTGATTGAGTGCACGCCGCAAATCCTGATCGATGATCCACTCTTGGCATACTCGCGCAGAGCGTCAATTGCATCAGTGACCGCGGCTTCGACGGTGGGTCCGTCGCCGGCGATGGGCAGATCGGGAAGCAACACGCTCCACCCGCCGGCGTCAGCTACGAGCTCGGCACGGGCCGGAACAGCCTTGGTCAGCAGGCCACGCAATCGGTCGGCGTCCAGGACGACCGACATCCGGCCGTCCCGGCGCACGGTGACCGGAAGATGGTCGTCAGCAGCGTCCAGGATGTCGTTCAGGTTGGCCCAGGCGGCCGTGACGGTCCGAAAGTCCAGAACAGGGGCCATAGGCCCATCCTATGAGAGGAGAGGAACCCGTCAGGGCCAACCTGAACACTTGCTCTTTGTGGTATCCCCCAAATCCAATGGAACTCATAGCTGCCGGCGGCCATAATCACGTCGTGTCAATGGCCAGAAGTGCAGCGACCGCTCGGTTGCTGCTCGATTTTCTTGGTCGGGTCGAGAATGCTTCTGCCCTGGACTGTCCTACGCTCAACCCCGACCCTGGGCTGGTGCTGCTGGCCGGTGACCTGCACGGCAACACGGGCGCTGGTCTGAGCCTAATCGACCGCGCAGTCGATGTAGGTGCTGCCACGATTGCGGTGCTTGGCGATTTCGGCTGGTGGCCCTCCACAAGTCGCGGCAGGGCCTTCGTTGAGGACCTCGACAGCGGTCTGACCGAGACGGGCGTCCGGCTGGTCTGGGTGGATGGGAACCACGAATCCTTCGACCTCTTGAACACCGTTCCGGTGCACGATAACGGACTGCGCCCCATCACCGATCACATCACCCACCTGCCCCGTGGGTACCGGTGGAACTGGTCAGGAAAGGACTGGCTCGCTCTGGGTGGTGCGACGAGTCTGGACCGGGAGCGTCGGGATGAGGGTTACTCCTGGTTCGCGCAGGAGGAAATCACCGAGGAAGAAGCTGATGCGGTGATCGGCGCCGGGCACGCCGATGTCATGCTCGTGCATGACAGCCCGGCCGATGAGATCCCCGGCATCGCCGGAAACCCGCAGCGCTTCCCGGCCTTGGAGGTCCACCGCGCTGGTGCCCATCGCTTCCGGCTGCGCAGTGTGGTAGCGAGGGTAGTGCCCACGGTGGTGTTCCATGGCCACTACCACCAGCGATTCACCGGACAGATGATGCTGTCTGACGGCGGTCGGGTCCTCACGGAGGGACTGGGTCGTGACGGCGACACCCTGGGCGATCTGACGCTGCTGGTCGACCCACAGCGGATGGCCCGGGCCTGAGTCGATCTCGCGCTTGGGTCGAGCTGACCTCTGTGAACTTGGACCTGCAGCTCAGAGCCTGCAGCGGATTACATCAACCTGCACTAAAAACGCTACTACATAGGTGTGACCGAGTATCGACCGAACGTTCGGCATGGCCAGAACCAGCTGTCGGAGATCGCTGAGACAATGTTCGGATGGGTCTAAACCCCGAGCGGCAGATCTTCGGCTGGGAGGACGAACCCGACGATGACGCCCCGTTCGAGCAGTGGGACTGGATCGGTTACGGAAAGATCGACTTGCGTGTCTTCGTGCAGGATCGTTGGTGGGTGGACGTTCGACGCGTCCCTCACGAGATCAGCGAAATGTCCTTCGAGTACCTGACCAACGTGGCGTCGATGCTCACCCGATTTGTCGACCGGCACCACTCAGCGTTCGTCCTGTCACGCGACTGGGACGAGGCATCCCAGGTTGTGCTGATGGAGCCGCTGAAATGGCTGGAAGCAACGGTGCTGATGCAAGCTGTGCGACGCCGGCTTGGCATCCTCCGCCCCGACGATCATGACCTGTGAGCTCCTTGAGCCTGGCTGCCAGCCGCGCAATGCCAGTTTGTCCGAGGCTCCTCCACTGCACGGCGCGGGCGTCGCTTCGGTCTGCGTCGCAACCAACATGTCTAGTGTTTTCTAGCCAAGCCTAGGAAAATCCCTAGAAATCGAACAGTCGTTCCTCGTGGGGTCAAGGAGGGAGTCGAGGACCCATGCGCCGTGACGGACGGTCTTCCGGGGCGCGCTGATGAAACGATCGTGACTGTCAGCGACGGACTGAGACTGGCGTGTGAGTTTGGGGAATTCTCAGTCCGCCGTCGACACGCCGGTCAGTTCGGTGATCGCCCGCACGACTGACGTGTGTCTGGACGTCGGGAACCCGTCACCTCGAACATCGATCAGAAGCATGGCGCGCTCGCCGACGACGCACACATCGATACCCAGGAGCGGGACGATCTCGCCGTCTTTTCGGAGCGTTTCTACCCAAGCGATACCCGGCAGCTCTGGATCCATGCCAACGCCCTGTCCTGGTACCCGCTGCAGAGTGGCCGCATCGCGGTCGATGACGTAGGAACTCATCTCCGTTTGAATTAACCACGTTCCGTGCAAGCCGATGGCCTGGGGTCCGGCATGACCGGAAGTTTCTGCCGCGGCTCGGGCCGCACGGCGCTCGGAGATAGTAGCCTCGTACTGCGCCAGGCCGCCGGTAGCGGTGGAGGAAAAGATCTTGTTTGGCGGCACCCTCGACTCATCCATCATCCTGTGCGGGCCTCCGGTCTAGGTCGTCTCACGAAGGTGGGCACCGTATGGACCTTAGTGCGAGCCCAGGCGGTACTTTCCCATCGTCCCATCCGGCACGTCCGGGTAGTGCAGTACGGAGGCCGCCGCGTTCAGGACTACTCGTGGTTCGCGAAGGATGAGATCTACCCCCAGATGGACTCTTACCAGGACAGGATGCAGCTCCTGATGTTGCTCCAAATAGGCCGCTGCCGTACCAAATGAAGCATGGTTGCGAGGGCGCCGACCAAGTCGGATGAGGCGCACCAGCCAGCCAACAGGAGGCCTGCTGGCTGACCATCATTGGGCGAGTCGCTCCAGTGCCTCCGCAAAGCGAGGGAGTTCGGTGTCCATGACCCGATCCGCCAAATCGTGGTGGGAGTGCCGGCTGACATACTCGCGCACCGCTTCACGCGCGACGTCTTGCATCGAGCGGCCTTCGAATTCGGCACGCACGCGGAGAGCCGCGGTCTCCTCATCAGTCAGCCGCAACGTCATCGCCATCCCCAACGGTATCTCTCCTGATACCACCGAAGACGGAGATTGACCGTTCGGCGAAGGCTGATTTGCTTGGCAATCATGTGGATTCCGGTCGTCGGCCGGCTCGCTCGACCAAACCCTCGTCGTCGACCCAGACCAGCTCGCACCAGCTTTCTCAAGTCGCCCACGATCGCCGAGTGCCTCGCTGTCAGCCCATTTGCTCACCAGATGAACCGAGTACGGGGCCAGAAGATCGCTGAGTTCTCCATATAGGGCTGCGTGATTAGGCAGGCTCGTTTCTTCTTCGAAGTCGACCATCAGGTCGATGTCGCTGCAAAGTGGCGTCAGCGACGGCCAGCTCGTGGCGTTCAGCGGCTCCCAGAATGCCTAGCTTGACGAATTGGTGCCGGGTCCCCTCGATACCCCCACTCGCAGCGCAGTCGATGGCAGAGCCTGCGGGGTGACGCCAATGCGGCCGGCGGACTAGAGCGCCTTCGCGGGCGCTGCCGTTGTTGTAGAGCAGCGCCGCGTCGCAGTGCGGATCAAGACAGCGCAGCGACGAAGTCCGAGCGAGACCGGCCGCGGTGACGGGGTCGACCAGTTGTGCGCTGTCGAGCTCGGCCGCACTGGCGCCCGCGAGGGCGACCGTGGCGCGGGTTGAGGAGAGCTCGGCGGCGAACATCAGGCGGCGGTGTCAGTGACCGCGGTCGACTCGGCGATGCTCAGGATCCGGCGGACCTCGGCGATGGGGATCAGCCGGCGGCCGCCGACCTGTGTATGAGCCAGGGCGCCGCGGGCGACCTGCTGCCGGACGCCGCCGGCAGTGATCCCGATCAACGATCCAAATTCGTCCTAGGACAGCGCGATTCGGTTCTGCAGCAGCTCGGCGACGGTGGATGTACTCATGTCGCCTACTATACACGCTAAATAGCAACTCGCTTAGTAGAACAGATGTCTCGTTCGAGTGAACGTGCTGTCTGTAGCGCGACCCTGCGATACTGCGGGTATGACAAAACACCAAAAAACGACCCCACTCGAGCAGCTCACGGCTGCCGCCGCCGTCGAGAAGGACTTGGCACAGAAAATGGCGGAGGCCAGAGCGCGAACCGCCGAGCTGATCGCGGAGTGCCTGTCGGCGAGAATCGAACTGTCGGCCGTTGCCGCGGCCACCGGTTTGACGCCGTCGGGTACCAGGAGTCGACTCCGGGCCGACCCCAGCAATCCCGACGCCTGGCCGGCCACCAGGGCGCGGGTTGAAGCCGCTGCTGCAAAACGGGGGCAACCTCGTACCCGGGCACCGCTCCCACCTGCTCCCGCCGGCTTTGCCCGGATGACAGAGGCGGCGGTGGCGCTCAATCTTTCCCGCAGCGGGATCTACTACAAGATTGACGCGGGCGAACTCACCACGAAGACGATCGACGGCCATCGTTACGTGAAGATGCCCAAGGAATCACCGAAGCGCTGACAGAGCTTCGAGGCTAAGGCGTGGGGGGGGGGAAGTCAAAGAGACAGATAGATACATATTCATATCATTTTCGATTCTTCTTCTTCTTAGTCCATCTGCCCGCACACCCCTCTTCCTAGCGGTCCCTGCGGTCACCCTGCGGTCACCCTGCGGTCACCCTGCGGTCACCCTGCGGTCACCTCTGTTCATCAGGCTTTACTATCTCTGACCTGCAGTTATTGGTGCTGCGGTCACTGCGGTCACCTTTTTGTGAAGGTAGAGAGCCTCGCGGAGAATCTTCTGTGAGCGATGGTGGCCGCCTCCACTTTTTTTTCGCTTCTACGAAGCGACTAGGACTCGTTCACTGGGGAGTCTCTATGGCGAACCTCTCTCTACCTCCCCCAAAATGGTGACCGCAGTGACCGCAGCCTTTTTGTACCCATCATGACCTGCGAAAACATGGCGTTTCATGATCATCTACAGGGTGACCGCAAGGTGGCCGCAACTGCCCGCAAGGGAGGTAAACGTGACCGCAGGTGTTCAGAGCGGCGGGGACCATGCGATGGGACGGGCATTCATCTGGCGACGTGGGCGATGCCGCGTTATCATTGCGAGGAGGCAACATCGGCTCCAACCGACGGCCTCCTCTGAGGGCTAGTCTTGAGAGACCGGACCAACCGTGACGAAGGCTCCGACCGACTATGCGTTGATCCAGCCATTCGATCGGATTTTTCGCGCGCCTGCGTTCCGCGACATCTGGTTCTTGAGACCCGCGGCGTGTCGCCCCGCGTCATGCAGACCTTGGCGGAGAGCAAGCGGTAGCGTCAGAGCGCTCACCTAAGTAGTCCGGTCGTGTTCTGGTTAGGTTTAGTGGGTCAGCGGCGCCACGCGAGTTCGCATCTCGCCGCCGATCCGTTCGTGACTGCCGGCACACGGCGCCCCCCGACGGCAGCGCCGGCCCCCGCTGCGGCGAAAAGTGCTGACGCTGCTGTGCAGGTCCTGCCAGCACACCTGCCAGCACAACTTACGATTTTGCCGGTCCCGCCCCGCCATCTTTTGCCCCCGACGTGCTTGTCCACGCCTCCACGAGAGCCAAGCACGAGACGTCGGGGGAGACGACCCAAGGCCCGTGCATATACCGGGCGTGAGTAACCAATATCCCGCTCAGGCCGCCTACTTGGCCTCTCGGCAGCGTGCCAGCCTGCCGCCCGCCATGGCCCTTCCGTCCTCGGCGTGGGCCTCCGTGGCCCGGGCCCTCACCCCCCTGCCTGTTCGCGTGCGCTCTGCCGCTTGACCCTGGCCGCGGTCGCGCGAATAGCCAGCCGCTCTTGGTGGGTGAGCGGTGCGGGCGGCGCGGCTACCTCGGCTCGGAGTTCGTGAGCGGTGAGACCACGGTGATCGTCCTTCCACACGACTGCCACGCGGTGAATCGGTAGGACCCGCCCGCCGCGCCCAACGGAGTAGACCCATATCGCCGTTAGCAGAGCACGCGCCGCCGCGTTTCGTTCCTCGTTGGCGGCGGCGTCCCATTTCGCAACAATTTGAAGGCCTTGGGCTCGGGCTCGGGCCTCGTTCAGAAGGGTCGCGCCGTCGTCCTCCAACTGACCGAGTTCGGATTGTAGCTTCTCACGCAGTCGGAGGTGTTGGGCCCGGGACAATTCGCCGTCGCCGTAAGCGTCGGCAAGGTCATCCATCCGGGCTTCTAGTGCCCTTCGGCGTGCGCCACTGTCGGCTTGCCTCGCCTTCGGCATCGCGGAATCGATGGACGGTGAGGCATGAATCAGGGCGCCGCGTAGCAGCTCGGAGACATAGGCTTCGATTGGCTCCGCGGCAATGCTGATCCGACCGCAACCGCCCGTCGTAGACACACAGCGGTAGGTGGCGAATCGCCCGTTGGCCGTCAAAGCCTTCGATTCGCCCCACCCTAAAATGTGGCCGCATTCAGAACATCGAAGTAAGCCTGCCAAGAGGCTACGACGCGGCCGCGCGCCTGACCCAGCGGCCCGGTAGTGACCGAGCAGTTGCCGCCATGTTTCCTCGTCGATCACGGGCTCCCAGGTGCCACGCCGGGTGTGCGTCGAGAGCGCATGTGGGGGTTGTTCGCCGACAACCTCCCCTGCTGCACGCCTGCTCTCCCAAACGTCGCGCTGCGCCTGCGGCACGTGAAGCCGGTGTCCGGCGATGTGCGGTGATCGCAACGACTTACCCAACGACGCTGCGGTGATCTTCCGGTCGAGTCGCTCCGATACCCACTGCGCAGCTTTGACCGTCGACCCACCCGCCAGGATGAAGTCGGCGGCCTCGCGCACCACGGCGGCCTCAACCTCCCGGATGGTGACCCCGTCGGCCTCGTATCCCAGGGGGCGGGGCCCTCCGCCCTTCCATCGTCCTTCCTCAGCAATGGCTCTGTGGGCGCGACGGATCCGCTCTGCTGATTTCTCGGATGAGTTCTGACTCACGGAGCCTAGGAACCTTGCGAGCATTCGGCCGTCTGCAGTGGCGAGGTCGATGTCCCCGGAGGTCACCGTCAGGATCTCAACCGGGTGCGCCTCAAGCAAGATGATGAGCGACTCAAGTTCGGCAACCCGGCGGTAAAGGCGGTCCGAAGCATACGACAACAGTGTTCGGACTTCATCTCGCTCGATCATGGTGAGGACCCGGATCCACCCCGGCCTCTTGCGTTTGAGTAAGTAGGCCGACGTGTCGTCGTCGGCAATGACGATCGGGTCCGAGAGCCCCCGACGTGCGGCGAGCTCCTGGCAATCCTGAATCTGCCGGGCCGTGCCGAGCCGCTCCAGGTCGATGTCTTTGGAGATGCGGACATAGGCCACGGTGGCCAGGTCTGGCATCCGCGGAAGCTACCACGCGCGACCCGCGGTGTTGTACGAAACCGCCCCGTAGGGTCCGCGCATGGCTCCTACCGACGTGACGCCCGGCTCACTGCTCACACATCTCGATGCGCCCTTCCGCGTGGCAGTGGGCGAAGCGCAGATGTCCGTCCGCTTGGCCGCGCCCTTCGTTGGTGCTCAGGTCGCCTCGTGGTTGGCCGGCGTGGCTAACAGGGGGGTCGTGAAGTGGCAACTACTCACGCACCTTGATCCAGTCGCTGCCGCTTATGGGTCATTGAGCTTGGATGGCCTCCGCAAGCTCCTTGCCGCTGGCGTCGAGGTGCGGGACCTCGACGGCTTACACGGCAAGATCTATCTGACCGAGGTGAAGGGCTTCGTGACTTCGGCCAATCTCACGTCGGCCGGTCTAGGACGCTCCTGCCGGTCGAATAGCGAATTGACCGTGGTGCTCGATGCGGTTCAGCGCGAAGCTGCTGAGGCCGTTTTCGAGGAGTGGTTTGCGAAAGCTACGGAGGTGACCGCCCGGATGATTAGTCAGTGCGAGCGACAGGCCGCCCTCGTTCCGACTCGGGTCGCCCGCATTCCGATCGAGTCGCCCACGGAAAAGAAATCTAGTGACCTGGCGGATGACCTACTCGCAGAATCCATGAAGGCCGGCGTCTGGGTCAAAGCAATCTACGACGACGGCTCCAGTGCCGACGAGCACGACTGGATGAGTGGCGGGTCCATCGCCAACCCGGAGAACAAGGGTCGTCCGAAGATTGCCGAAGGGGATCTGGTTGTGATTTGGGCCCGGCGGGCCAGATCCTGCTACGCCGTCGTGCGCGTGACGTCCAGTAGTGAACACAATCCGCAACGGGCCATGGATGAGGGCATTGCGGAGGCGGATGCAATCCGCTGGCCTTGGTTGAATGGCATCGAAGGAGTGGTGCAGGTGCGGGCCGCGGAAGGGCTGCCGTTGGAGGAACTCGGCCTGACGGGGCAATCGCTTCAGGGAGGCTATTGCCGAATGCCTACTGGCGGCTTCCTAACGGTAGTTCAGTGGCTGAGCGAATAGTTGCATGAGCACTTCCTAATTGCCCAGCTCGTCTTCCGATCGGACGGGTGTCGAGTCATCCATGTCTTCGATGTTGATCATCCAGAAGAACGCATCCATCGACCGCTTCTGAACCTCGCGAAGTTCTCGCAGGAGCTCCGGGACAGGAACCTCCTCATTTAAGAAGATGATTGATTGTGTCTTTGGGTCCCACGCGAACAGGTCGGCAGACCCTTCCGTTCGACCGTTCATGGACCTCATCCCCATGTGCATGTCGGGGTTCGCCAGAGCGAACTCCTCAAGCCGTTCGTCGATGTGCACCATCGCGTTCCTGATTGAGCGCAGCGTGTTGAACCCGTCTTCGTCCATGCCCATCATGAGTCGGAGATCTTCACCCCGTCGTGGGAAGGCCTCGCGAAGTTCGCGCTTACGCCGCGAACTGGGCCACAGAAAGGACGACGCACTTGACCCGTGGACCAACATCAGGTCGACGTTGTTCCAGAAGGTCGACGGGTCTTCGCGCTCGGCAGCCTCAAGAGCCGCCTCGCCGGTCTGTATGGCCCAGACGGCGCGCGAGCCAAGCTCGTAGAGCATGACCCGCAGTAGCTTGCTGCGCGTGACGACCACTGACAGATCCGGGATGCGCCCATTCGCCAGCTGACGCTGGTGGGCAATCGACTGACCGAGGATCAGTCGGAATGCCTCGGACTCCTCGTCGTTCATCGCGGTCACCGAAGTGCGGGAATTTCACCATGGCCGGTGGGGCATTTCCAGATCTCAGTGTGAGTGGTGCCGTCAATCCCTGGGATGGGCCCAGGCGCACCGATCCCGCGCTCAGCCGTCGCACCGCAGACCCGGCAGGTCGGACGCTGGTCATTATCCAAACGCTTCATCGATTCATGCTACCGACTCGAGGTTGGACGAACCGGCGAGCAACCAGGAAGGAGACCCTCTCGACTTAGGCCAGTACGCCTGACTGGGAGACACATGCAGAAAGAGCTAAGCATTGCAACACCTCTCGTGACGAGACAAACTTGTAGTCGCGGCGGCCGTTGCCTTCGCGGCGGTGCTGTACAAGATCGTCACCGGCGATTCGGTGGTAGCCGGCTTGACCAGCCTGGTCAATTCGGCGCTGCATACCTCGCTGTGACCGTGGCTCGATCCCGGTCGGCTGGCCGCGCCCG
>JAABVA010003968.1_pt1 | contig 13828 bp, 13 predicted proteins | sample 5560331 | NCBI WGS metagenome assembly JAABVA01 (sample SAMN12812661, study PRJNA571458) | rock metagenome | isolation source: Antarctica rocks | place: Antarctica: Victoria Land, Mt New Zealand sud | collected 2016-01-07 | reverse complement strand
TCCACCGACGAAATGGTCGGCCTCGTCGACCAAGCCATGCTCGACCTCGGCCGCTACCACAAAGGCGACCTCGTCGTCATCGTCGCCGGCTCACCCCCCAACACCATCGGCACCACCAACCTCATCCGCGTCCACCGCCTCGGCGAAAAAGACCACGCATGACAGGGCTGGAGCAGCCCGTTCTCGACGACCTGGTGACGCTGCTGGATCTGGAGCGCATCGAGGACAACATCTACCGCGGGGTGAGCCCGGCGACGTCCTCCACCCGGGTGTTCGGCGGTCAGGTGGCGGGGCAGGCACTGGTCGCAGCGGGGCGGACGGTGCCGGAAGATCGGCTGGTGCGCTCGCTGCATGCGTACTTCATTCGGGCCGGTGACCCGCGGGTACCCATCGTGTACCAGGTCGACCGGGTGCGCGACGGCCGCTCGTTCGCGACCCGCAGGGTGACGGCCGTGCAGCACGGCAAGGCGATATTCACCCTCTCCGCCTCCTTCCAGACGCCGCAAGAAGGCGTGCACCACACGAGTCCGATGCCCGACGTTCCCGCCCCGGAGGACCTTGCCCCGTTGCCGGAGCGCATCCGTGGCTTCGAGGACCGCTTCGGCCCGCGTGCGGTGCAACCGCGGCCCATCGACATCCGCTACGTCAACGACCCGCCGTGGATCGCCAGGGAGTCGGGACAGCGGTCCACCCGCAGTCAGGTCTGGATGCGGGCCGACGGGGTGTTGCCCGACCAGCCGCTGCTGCACGTCTGCGTCCTGGCGTATGCCTCGGACATGACGCTGCTCGATTCCGTGATGGCCGGTCACGGCCTGGCCTTCGGGCTTGACCGGGTGCTGCTGGCCAGCCTGGATCACGCAATGTGGTTCCACCGGCCGGTGCGGGCCGACGAGTGGGTGCTCTACGACACCGAGTCGCCGACCGCCTCGGGCTCCCGCGGGCTGGCGACCGGCCGCTTCTTCGCCCAGGACGGGACCCTGCTGGCCAACGTGGTGCAGGAAGGACTGCTGCGCGTTTTCGACCAGTAGGTTCTTCGCCATGACAGCGGAAGCGGGCCCCGAGCCCTACCTGGTGGGCCGAGGCAAGGCCGATATCACCGGGGAGCCCGCCGGTGCCGGGATGATGGGCTATGGCATGGTCCGGCAGAAGACCAGCGGAATCCTGCAGCGGCAGTTCTCCCGGGCGTTCGTCATCGTCGACCGGCCCATCGAGCGGCGAGTGGTGTTCGTGGTGGCCGACATCGGGATGTTCTTCCACAACGTTCGCGCCGCGGTCCTGGAGCGGCTGCGCGCCCGCTTCGGGGAGCTGTATCCGCCCGAGGCCATGGTGCTCACCGCCACGCACACCCACGCAGCCCCGGGCGGAACGTCCTGCTACCGCATGTACAACGTGACCACGGGCGGGATGCGGCCGGCGACCCTGGCCGCACTGGTCGACGGCGTGGTGGAGTCGATCGAGCGGGCGCATGCGGACCTGGCGCCCGGGCGGCTGCGGCTCAGCCGTGGTGAGCTGCACGATGCCAGCGTCAACCGTTCGCCCGCATCGTTCGACGCAAACCCTCTGAGCGACAAAGAGTTCTTTCCCCAAGGCATCGATCCCAGCACCACCCTGCTGCGCATGGAGCGGGCCGGGCACCTGGTGGGCGCCGTCAACTGGTTCGCAACACACGGGACCAGCCTGAGCAACCGCAACACCCTGATCAGCGGGGACAACAAGGGGTATGCCTCCTACGACTGGGAGCGTGCGGTGGAGCCGGGCGTCGTCGTCGGGTTCGCGCAGACCAATGCCGGTGACATGTCCCCGAATGTCGGCCACCAGCCAGGCGTCGGTCCGACCGGCGACGAGTACGTCAACTGCCGCCTCATCGGCGAGCGTCAGGCCGCGGCGGCACGCAGCTTGCTCACCGGCGAGGCCACCGAGCTGAGCGGCGGAGTGGATGCTCGGCTGTCCTATGTGGATTTCTCGCGGGTGGAGGTGGCGCCCGAGTTCACCGGCGACGGCCGCCCGCACCGCACCACGCGCGGGGTGCTCGGTGCGGCCTTCGCAGCGGGGACAGACGAGGGACGTGGGGCCGCCATCTTCGCCCAGGGCGTGGACGGCAATCGGCTGCTGTCCGCGGCGAGCAAGGCGATCTACCGCGCTCGGCCGGCCCTCGGCGACGCCCAGGCGCCCAAGGCGCTGCTGCTACCGCTCGGTGGGTTCGGCTGGACGGCCAAGGTCCTGCCCGTGCAACTCGTCCGGATCGGCTCGCTGTACCTGGCGAGCTGTGCGCACGAGCTCACTATCGTCTCGGGTCTGCGGCTGCGCCGCACCGTGGCGCGGACCCTCGGCGTGCCGCTGAGTGACGTCCTTGCCCAGGGCTACGCCAACGACTACGCCGGCTACGTGACCACTCCCGAGGAGTACACCCGGCAACGCTACGAGGGCGGCCACACGATGTTCGGTCGCTGGCAGCTGCCCGCCTGCCAGCAGGAGTTCGCCCGGGTGGCGGCGGACATGCGGGAGGGACGGCCCAGCGAAGCAGGTCCCACCCCGCGACTGAGCAGGCGGCGCGCGGCCCGTGGGCCGGATCCCGACGTGCCGGTAGTGGCTGGTGCGGAGTTCGGTGCGGTCCTGCGACAACCGCGGGGCGGCTACCGCCGCGGGGAGCAGGTACGCGTGCGGTTCGTCGGCGCCAACCCCAACAATGCGCTGTACCGCGGCGGCAGCTACCTGCAGGTGCAGCGGCGCGACGATAAGCAGTGGCACCCAGTCGCCGACGACAACGACTGGTGCACCAGTTTCGAGTGGGAGCAGCAGAAGCCGGGCTCCATCGTGACGATCGGCTGGGACATCGACGAGCACGTGAGACCGGGCCGCTACCGGATCACCTACTGCGGCGACGCGCGCGACGGAGCAGGGCGCATCACCTCCTTCACCGGGACGTCCCGAGAGTTCCCCGTCGCGTGAGATCCGGTTCGTCGCCGGGTGTCGTGGCACACTGAGCGCCGGTGCCCGCAGTGTTCCGGGCCGGTGGTGGCCACAGAGATCGGCAGGCGGCGGAGAGTTGTGATGGACGGACCGAGAAGCGATGTGCCGCTGCCGCACCAGCGGGAGGAGACCGGTCCGTCCAGCCGCCCCGCCGCGGTACAGAGCCTGCCGGCCCGGCTGCGTGCCGTCTACGGCCGGCGCGTCGGCCCAGCGGAACAAGCACTGTTGATATCCTGGGCAGCATTCGGCGTCACCTTTGGCACCGTCCGGGCCATCACCCACCTGCTCCGCTGGCGAAATTCCACCACGGGCCGGATCCGGCGGCCTGGTCATCGGCGGTCGCCATCTGCACCACTACAACCTCGGGATCGCGTTGCTTGCCGCGGTCGGCGGCGTCGGGGTGCACGGGCAGGAACGACCAAGTCGGCATCCCGTGACCGCCGCGTCCTACGGAGCCGGCGCCGCGCTCGTCGTCGACGAGCTGGCTTTGCTGCTGGACCTCCAAGACGTGTACTGGGCCAAGGACGGCCGAAGCAGTGTGGATGCTGCGTTCGGTGGTATAGCGCTGGGCGGCTTGTACCTGGCCGCAGTCCCGTTCTGGCACGGTGCGGCCCGGGAGATCGCCCGGACCGTGCCCGGCACGTGAACAGCCAGCGGAAGGCGGGTGCCTGATGTCCCGGGAACTGACTGCCATCGTGTTCGCCGTGGTCTCGGCGCTGTTCGTCGCGGTGGGCATCGTCGTGCGCCAGCGTTCGACAATGACCGTGCCCGACGACGCCGCGGTGAGCGGAGCCATGGCCATGGAGCTCGCGCGCCGGCCGCTGTGGTGGGCGGGTACTGCGGTGGCGCTGAGTGGATACGCGTTCCAGGCCTTTGCGCTGAGCAAGGGATCGCTCCTGCTCGTGCAGCCGGTGCTGGTGTCGTCACTGCTGTTCGCGCTGCCGATCAGCGCACGCCTGGCGCACCGACGGGTCACCCGCAGCGAGTGGACCTGGGCGGTACTGCTCACCGCGGCCATCGCCGTGTTCGTCGTGGTCGGTAACCCGCGGCCCGGTCATTCGCGGCCGCCGGCTCCCGCGTGGGCGGTCGTGGCTGCCGTAGGTGTTCCCGTGGTCGCGTTCTGCGTGCTCGGCGCGTCCCGGGCGATCGGGCGCCGCCGCGCGGTCCTGCTCGCCGTCGCCGTGGCTGTGCTGTTCGGGGCGGTGGCGGTGTTGACCAAGACATCGGTTCACCTGCTGGCCCAGGGTGGCCTGCCGCGCCTGCTCGGCACCCCGGCGCCCTACATGCTGGTGCTGGTTGCCCTTTCCGCGACCGTGCTGCAACAGTCCGCCTTTCACGCCGGGGCGTTGCAGACCTCGGTGCCGACCATGATCGTGCTCGAACCCCTGGTGGCGGTGACGATCGGTATTGCCGTACTGGGCGAGCACCTGGAAGTGGGTGGAGCCGGGGTTGTCGGGCTGGGGGTCGCGGTCGTCGTCATGGTCGTAGCCACCGTCGCCCTGGCCAGAGACGCCGTCGCCCACGAGGAAGAGCTGGCACCGGTACCGCGCTGAGAAGCCACGTATGAATAGTCCGGAACATTGCTACGGAGGTGGTCTAGATGATCCATGCGCGCGGACTGTCCCGCACGTTCAAGACGAAATCCGGCGCCGTGGACGCCGTAGCGCCCCTGGATCTTGACGTCCAGCCGGGCGAGATCGTCGGGCTGCTCGGCCCCAACGGCGCGGGCAAGACCACCACGCTGCGCATGCTCACCACCTTGTTGGCGCCGACGGCCGGAACGGCAACCGTGGCGGGCGCGGACCTCGGAAGCCAGGCGCGAGAGGTCCGCCGCCGCATCGGCTACGTCGCGCAGGTCGGGGCGGCACCCGCACCCGGCTCGCGGGTCGCCGAGGAGCTCATCACCCAAGGTCGGCTGCAGGGGGGCTGACTACCGAGTACATCACGCGGCGTTCGGTCCGGTCCAGCGATTCCGGGCACCAGGCCGTCGGGCGGTCAGCGACGGCCGTTCGGTCCTGGGCGTTTGGCCGCGCGGAGAGGCCGTCCCAGTAGGACTTTGCCGGCTTGCCAGGTGAGTCCGAGAAGGCCGCGTAGCGCCACAGCGGACAGCGCCACGGACCACACGGTTCGGGTGTCGGGTTCGGGGAGGGCCTTCCCGGCGAACCGGTCGGCGAGCCAATTGAGGGTTACCGGGGTGGCGAGCGGGTGCAGGGAGAGGTGCTCGCTGAGCCGGTCGCGCCGGTAGGTCACGTGGGCACCGGCGGTGACGTAGCGCTGCACTTGTCCGTCGACGTCATCGATGTTGATGATCTCGTCGTGCACGGCCTGCACCACGAAGAGTGGGGCCGAAGGGGCGTGTTGGCCCGGTTGGATGTCGTCGAACACCCTCAGCATTTCCGGCTGGGCGAGGAGGTCGGCCAACGGAATGTCGGTGTACTTGTCGAGGTCATGGCGGGCCAGGCGCACCACAGCAGCCGTGGTTGTCATCTGCTCAATCGACGCGAGGCGGGCGAGGCCGTCGGCATTGACGTGGCGGCGCGTGGTCCTTTCGAGCTCGGGGTAGACGCGCCGCAACCCGGCAACGAACAGTGCGGGCAGTCCAGCGTGCAGTGTCGCGTTCAAGCGGGTGAAGGCGGACGCGGGGTCGCCGACCGGGGAACCGAGCGCGGCGCCGACGAGATTGATCTCGGGAGCGTATTCGGCCGCCATCTCGGCTGCCCATGAGGTGGCGAGTCCACCGCCGGAATAGCCCCACAACCCAACCGGGATCGAGGCCTCGAGCCCGAGTGGAGCGAAGTTCAGCGCTGCTCGGATGCCGTCGAGTGTGCAGTAGCCGGGCTCGCGTGGCGCTCCCCAGTGCCCGTCGGGTCCCTCGTGATCGGGTATCGATACTGCCCAGCCGCGAGCCAGGACGCCGGCCAGCAGCAGAAGCTCCCAGGGCGGGACAGCTCCCAGTGCCCGGGCCCCGCGGTGCAGCGCATAGGACGGGAAGCACCGTGCGGCCACGGCATCGATTGCGCACTGATAGGACAGCAACGGGCGCGCGCCGCAGTCGGGTCGGCATCCCACGGCAGCAGCACAGTCGTCACCGCTACCTGCGGTGCCCCGTGCAGATCACTGGTTCGGTATAGCAACTGCCACGCGGTGACCTTCTGCGGCACGACACCGAACAACGCCACCTCGACGGCACGACTGCGCAACATAGTGCCCAGTGCGAGTTGATCAATCCCGGCCGGTGCCCGGTAGAACGGATCGTCGCCGGGCAACAACGGCCTACCCGTTCCCGGCATTGTGTGGACCCGAGGTTCACTGTCAACGAGGCCTACCGTCACCGACTCGTGCGCCCCACGCGGCGTGCTGCCGCGAGCGCGGCCGGGCAAGAGGTTCGGGTTGAGCCGCGCATGAGATGCCTTTCGGTCGGCACGTATTCGAGTGGGGGAAGGTCAGCGACGCCGCAGCACCGAGGTGGAAAGGCGTGCCGATGACCCGAATCCGGCAAGTGAAACATGACATCGTGTTGAGAACAAGAAGCTTTATCCAGAACACGGTGGAACGGCTACACCGTCCTGCCCTGGGTAACATGTGATTCGTGACGCGCTCAGTGGACGCCCCGACGCGTAGGGAGCCCTCCCGGCCAGCCGGGCGGCGGGTCCGTGGCATGGACGCGGAGCAGCGGCGCGCGCAACGCCGCGACGAGCTACTCGCCGCGGCCCTTCAATTGTTCGCCGACAAGGGCTACATGCACGTCTCCATCGAAGAAATCTGCCAGACCGCATACGTCGGCACGAAGAGCTTCTACGAGCTCTTCAATGGCAAGGAAGCCTGCTACCTGGCGCTGTACGAGAAGGTTGCGACCACCCTGAAGGCTCGGTTGGAGGATGCCCTGCGTGCGGTCGAGGGGACCGGGAGGGAGGGGATGGAACGCCTCGTTGTCGCGTTCGCGCGCACGCTGGTCGGTGACCCCCGGGTATTGAAGATCGCCTTCGGTCAGGCTTCGTCGATCTCCGCCGCCGTCGACCGCAACGTCCGCGCAAACCGTCGGTGGGCAGCCTCATTCCTCGATACCGCCTGGCGTCGCTATCGCGTCGTCGATTCCTGCCGCCACGATGGGCGGGAGGTCGATGTCCACGCCGTCGCCCTCGGCGTCATCGGCGGCACGTTCGATCTGATCACCGACTGGCTGCACGAGCACGACTCCCGTCGAAAGGAGGACGTCGAGGTGCTCATCGCCAAGCTGGTTGCGTTCAACCGCATCACCTGCGACGGGCTCGCCGCCGCTAGCGTACACCAGCCGGCGGCCACTGCCTGATCCACCCGCCGTGCGCGGCCTACTCGGCCAGTTTCTCGGCGCTTGGCCACACAATGCGATGCACAAGCGAACGGAGCACCATTTCAATGAGTCGGCATTCCTTGGCATGCATTCTGCCTCCGGATCTGCTCCTGCGGCTGTCCCGTGACGGCACGCCGGCACAGCGCACGGCCGCCCTGGACACGCTCCAGCTGGACCACAGCTTCCGACTGGCCCGCGCGGAGACGGCTGTTCGGCAAGGATGGCGGCCCCTGCAAGCGCGCAGCGCAGCGGCTGACGGTAAGCCGCAACGCAAGATCTACGACCAGAGGCACTCGACGGCGTACACCCCGGGAACGCTGAAGAGATCCGAAGGCGCCCCACCAGTCGACGACGTCTCGATCAACCAGGCCTACGACAACTTCGGCGCCACGTACGCGCTCTACTGGGAGGTGTTCCACCGCGACTCGATTGATGATCAGGGACTGCCCATCAACGGACTCGTGCACTACGGCGACGGCTACGACAACGCCTTCTGGGACGGCGAAGGCCACATGTACTTCGGGGACGGCGATGGCCAGCTGCTGACCGACACCACCAAGGGCCTGGACGTGATTGGCCACGAACTCACCCATGGAGTGACCCAAGACGAGGCAAACCTGACCTACTCCGGTCAATCGGGGGCCCTGAACGAATCGATCTCCGACGTCTTCGGCTCGCTGGTCAAGCAGTACCACCTGACGCAACCGGCGGATCAGGCCGACTGGCTGATCGGGGCCGACATCGTCGGTCCACAATTGGCTCCTGCGCTGAGGTCGATGAAAGCGCCCGGAACAGCCAACCCGCATGACTCCCAGCCCGCCACGATGGACGACTACGTCAACACCGCCTCCGACAACGGCGGCGTCCACACCAACTCCGGCATTCCCAACCACGCCTTTTACGTCGTCGCCACCACTCTCGGCGGCAACGCCTGGGAGGCGGCGGGGGCGATCTGGTACGACGCGCTGGCCGACCCCAAGCTCAAACCCAACGCCACCTTCTCCGCCTTCGCCTCGACCACCTTGCGGCAGGCCCGCGCACTCTACGGAGCAGCCAGCACCGAGGTCGCCGCGGTCAAGGCCGGCTGGGATGCCGTCAAGGTCCGCGTCCGCTGACGCTGCCGCGGATACGCTGGAAATCATGGTCCGCCTCGAGTTCCGTAGGAGTGGCGGAATCGCCGGAATCGACGTGACTGCGAGCGTCGATGCCGAGGATCTGCCGGCAGAGCAGGCCCAGCTCGCCGCCGAGCTCCTGACCCCAGGCAGTGCTCCGGCTGCATCCACCGTCGGTGCAGGCCCACCCGACATGTTCACCTATGAGGTGACCGTGAGCGACGGGGAACGCACGCAGGCCCACCGTTGGCCGGAGAGGGAGGTGCCCGAGGCGGTTCGGCCGCTGCTCGCGAGCTTGGGCAGCCGCGCACGACCGTCGCCGACCCGCTGACGCCCGCTGAGGGCGCAGTGCACGTCCGTCACGACGACGGTGGGACGAGCAATGAGGACCCTGGGGAAGACTCGGATGATTGTAGGTTTTTGACGTGCTCGCCGATGTGGTAGGCCGTGGGGTGGAGCTGCGAGCTACCGCGGCGTTCCTCGATCTGCTCGATGGACGACCCGCAGCCTTGGTGCTGGAGGGCGCCCCGGGCATCGGCAAGACGACGCTGTGGCTTGCGACCGTCGAGCAGGCACGCCGGCGCGGCTTCCGAATTCTCGTGGCCCGAACTGCCCCGGCCGAGTCTCAGCTGTCCTACGCCTCGCTGGCGGACCTGTTGGGCGAGGTCGATGCCTCCGTGCTGCAGGACTTGCCGCAGCCGCAGCGGCTGGCGATCGACGGGGTGCTACTACGATCGGGAGGCGCCGGACCGGCGATCGATCAACGTGCGACCGGTGCGGCCTTGCTGTCCATCATGGAGCGGCTGGCGGACGATACGCCGGTGTTGCTCGCGATCGACGACGTGCAATGGGTCGATCCGTCCAGCGTTGCGGCCATCGCATTCGCGGTTCGCCGACTGACGGCACCGATCGGCGTGCTGGCAACGGTGCGGATCGAGCAGGGTGCGGGCGCGGTGTCGTGGCTCCAGATTCCGCATCCCGGCGAGGTGCAGCACCAGCAGCTGGGACCGCTCACCCTCGGCGCGATGCACCGGATGCTCCGCGAACGAACCGGTCGATCGTTCCCGCGTCCAACGATGGTGCGGATCCAGGAGGTGTCAGGAGGCAACCCGTTCTATGGGCTCGAGCTTGCGAGAGCGACCAAGCACGGGACGACGGGAATCGATGGGCCGTTGCCGGACACCCTCGCCCAGCTAGTGCAGAGCCGCATCGAGGGGTTCGACGCGGATGTGCAGAACGCGTTGCTTGCAGTCGCGGCGATCGTCGAGCCCACCGTCGAGCGCGCCGGGCTGGCGATCGACGCAGACCCGGTTCGCGCCTTTCGGCTCCTCGAGGAAGCGGAGCAAGGCGGGATCATCGCGATTGACGGCCACCGCCTCCGATTCAGTCATCCGCTGCTGGCCAACGGGGTGTACGCGGCTGCCGCACCCGCCCACCGGCGCCGGATGCACCGGCGCCTTGCGATGATCGTCGATAACCCCGAGGAGCGTGCCCGCCATCTGGCCCGCGCCGCCGTCCACCCGGACCAGGAGACCGTGGCGGCGCTTGACGAAGCCGCCCTGCGAGCGCGCTCGCGGGGTGCCACTGCAGCCGCGGCGGAACTCCTCACGCTGGCAGTCGGGGTCGGCGGTGACACCCCCGAGCGGCGGATCCGGGTGGCTCAGTACTACTTCGACGGCGGTGATCCTGAGCGTGCCCGCACGATCCTGGAGGCGCTGGCGACGGCACTCGAGCCGGGCAGTGTGCGAGCCGAGGCGCTGCGGCTATTGGCCGTCGTGCGGCTGCACGACGACAGCTACCTGGAGGCTGCCGGTTACCTGGAACAGGCCCTCGACGAGGTGGGCACAGACCTCCTGCTGCGGACGCAAGTCCTGATCGAATTGTCTTTTGTGCTGGTCAACCTCGGTCGTATACCGGATGCCCTGCAACACGCCGAGGACACCGTCGCCGCGAGCGAGCGGCTCGGTAACCGGGATCTGCTGAGTAAGGCGCTCGCCGGGGCCGTCATGGTTCGTTTCCTGAGTGGCCACGGGCTCGACGATCACCTCTTGCAGCGTGCTCTGGACCTTGAGGATTCGCTGGTGCCTACGCCGGTGATGTTTCGGCCCACGCTGATCAGCAGCCTGCTGCTTGGCTGGACAGGTCGACTCGACGAGGCTCGCGACATGATGCTGTCCATCCGTCGGCGCTGCATCGAGCGCGGCGAGGAGAGCGACCTGATGTTCAGCGCGTTCCATTACGTCGTCGTCGAGTGCTGGCGAGGAGATCTCGCTCATGCGCGCTTGATCGCCGAGGACACCATGGATCGCGCGCAGCAGTTGGGCACCGATGTTCCGCTCGCGATCGCGCTGTCGACCCGGGCTAACGTCGCCGCTTACAGCGGCCAAGAGGACCAGGCGCGGCAATCGGCCCGGGAGGCGCTCACGATCTTCGAGCGCGGCAGCTGCCTCGCGGTCACGGTGTGGCCAATGGTGACCCTGGGATTCCTGGAGGTCTCGCTGGGAAGTTACGAGGCGGCGGCGGCGGCGATACTGGGTCCGCTGGCCGCCGCCGCAACGGTTATGGGCTACGGCGAACCTACTGCCGCGCCGTTCGCCCCGGACGCCATTGAAGCGTTCATCGCGCTGGGGCGCCTCGAGGAGGCGACCGTGCTGCTGGATCAGCTGGAGAGCAACGGACGCCGGCTCGACCGGCCGTGGGCGTTGGCGCTGGGCGCGCGCTGTCGCAGTCTGCTGTTGGCCGCCGGAGGCGACCTGAGTGCGGCGCTCGCGGCGGTGGAACGTGCGCTGTCCGAACACGAGCGGCTCCCGATGCCCTTCGAGCGGGCCCGCACGCAGCTGGTCCTCGGGCAGATCCACCGCCGGCTGCGGCACAAGCGCGCCGCAGCCCAGGCGCTTCAGGAGGCCACAAGGGTCTTCGACGATCTCGGAACGACGTTGTGGTCGGCCCGCGGTCGGGCGGAACTGGCCCGGGTGAACGTGCATCCTGCCGGAACCGCGGAACTCACGCCGCGGAACTCACGCCATCGGAACGGCGGGTGGCCGAGTTGGCCGCTACGGGGATGACCAACCGCGAGGTGGCCGGGACCCTGTTCATCAGCCCAAAAACGGTTGAGGCCAATCTGGCACGTGTCTATCGTAAGCTCAACATTCGGTCCCGTGCCGAACTCGGTCATCGGATGGCGCACTGAGCAGGTAGGGAAACACCCGATTCCCCGGGCGGATCTTCGGCTTAGCGTCGGTTCATGCCCCAAGCCATTCGCTTCACCCGCGACGTTGCGGGGATCTGCATCGTAGGCACCGCCTGCGCCGCAATCTATGCCGCCGACGTAGCCATGACGGGGTGGAACCCGTCCGCTGGCTTCATACTGCGGGCGCTGATACACGTGGCCGAACTCGCCGGCGTGATCGGGCTGGCGCTGTCCGGGGCGGCAGGTGCGGGGAAGTTGGGCCGGATCGGCATCGGGACCGCGATCTCCGGACAGGTGCTGCTGGCCGCGGCCGAGCTGATCCAACCGCGAAACCCCGACCTCGGGGATCAGGTGTTTAACGTGGCACCGATGCTGTCCGCCATCGGAATGGTGCTTGCCGGAATCGCCGTGCTCCACGCCAAGCGCTGGACCGGGTGGCACCGGTTCACCCCGTTGCTCACCGGACTCTGGCCGATCGTCGTCCTCATCCCGGCGATCATTATCTCCGGCGCACCACCGGCATCGCCCGCGGTGTGGGCGATCGCGGGATGGGACCTCACCTGGATGCTGCTGGGCCTCGCGCTCTGGACCGAGACAGCGGTCGCGGTCCGCCCGCAGCGATCGCCTGCTCCGGCGTCTCGGCCTTGAGGAGAATCGCCATGGATGCAGTGGTAGGGAAGTTGCTGCACGGTGCGAACGTGGTAGCGACCGCGCTGTATCGCCTCTCGCGCGGCAAGATCGGGGGTACGGCCAAGGGCACCCAGGTCATGTTGATCACCGTGCCCGGTCGGAAGACCGGCATTCCGCACACCAATCCGGTGTCCTACTTCGAGCACGACGGCGGATACCTCGTCAGCGGATCCTCGGGCGGCGCCAAACGTGCGCCGCAGTGGATCCGCAACCTGGCCACCGCCGGCAGCGCGCACGTCGAGATCGGCGCACGTGAGTTCGACGTGGATGCTCGGGTCCTCGCTGGCGCAGAACGGGACCAGGTGTGGAACGACGTCGTCCTGGCTCATGCGCCGTTCTTCGCCAGGTACGAGACGAAGTCCGGCCGTACTATCCCCGTCGCCAGGCTGAGCCCGCGATCGTGTTCAGGCCGCAGCGGAGCGGCGGCCACCCTGGAGGAGGAGAACGACCGACACCGCAGCGATCCACAGGAATGTGGGCTGGAACGCTGCGATGAACAGCGGTATGTGCGTGATGAGACCCAGCCGCGCGATCGTCACAACGCCGGCGACGACACCGAACCAGCCGAGCCACCGAGGCAGCCCTCCGGCGCGCAGCGAGAGTGCGCTGACGGTGATGATGACGACCCCGAGGGCGACTTGCCCCTGGCGATGCCGGTTGTACACCGTCTTCCAGTGCCCATGATTTTCGGGCAAATCCGGCTACGGGATGCCCGTCCGGGTTCGCCACATCACCCCGTTGACCACCTACCGGTGAGCCATCCACTGCCCACCATGTCGCGGCGTGCGGTCCGGCAGCAACGGCTCCAACAGCGCCCAATGCTCCATCGGTTAGATCGAGTCGCTCAAGCATCGCGAAGATCTACCGCACTACAAGCCCACCATTCGCGGGACACGCCCTAGTTGCGCCTGGGCGTACTGCAAGTACCACCAACTGGTGGTACGAACGTCTGTAACCGCTACCAAGCGTGGTGCCCTTGGTGAGATTCGAACTTCCTACCCGGTACCTACGCTGACATACCTACGTGCGCGTGAAATGCGTTAGGACAGCGTATATAAATTACTGCGAATGCATCGACAGACATGGTCGTGCGTCGCGATACGCGGTCGGCAGGACCACAGTTGGGACCACAGTCTGGACCATCATGCGCCGCCCGCTGAAGATCGGGCCGGTGATGTACCAGTGCGGCTACAGGGATAACCCCCCACCGACGTGCCGGAAGGGGGAGCGGACTGCTACACCTTGGGACCCGCTGCATGATTGCGTTGGGTGGCGTGCCGTTCCGCATCACCGCGGGCGGCCGTTTCCGTGTTTCGGTAGGGCCCGAGGTAGCGGCAGCCGTTCGCCGCGCAGATGCCGTGGAAGCCTTCGCCGTCGGGCAGGATCGGCGGGGTCAGCGTTCGAAGACGCCGTGCTGTGGATATCGAATGGAAGGTTTACGGTCGTGTCGTAAGCCAGATACCGACAGGAGGTGGCGATGATGGCCTCGGAAATTTTCACGGTGGACCAGATTCACTGCGCTGCGTGTGAGACGGC
>JAABVA010003964.1_pt1 | contig 13835 bp, 18 predicted proteins | sample 5560331 | NCBI WGS metagenome assembly JAABVA01 (sample SAMN12812661, study PRJNA571458) | rock metagenome | isolation source: Antarctica rocks | place: Antarctica: Victoria Land, Mt New Zealand sud | collected 2016-01-07 | reverse complement strand
CAGACCACCCTGTCAGATCACTTTTCGCTTGCGACAAGGCGGCGGACCATACATTCGCGCACGTGCGGCGGAGGTCGTGGGCGCCGAAGCGCTCGATCCCGATCTCGTGGGCTGACTTCTGGACCACATCCCAGATCGCCCAGTCACTTAGGGCCTCGCCCACCCGCTTGCCGCCTTTCCGGATCGAGCGGAGCAACCGGCCCTCCTCGATCCCGGCCGCGGTTTGCCAGACGTTGATGGCCTGCTTGACCCAGACCGGAACCGCAACCGTGCGGACCCGTCTTCCCTTTCCGACCAGATCGGCCAGGACCCAGCGGCCCTCCCGTAGCTGGATGGTCTGGACGTCAAGGGTGGCGAGCTCCTGCCGGCGCAGCGCGCAACCGACCAGGAGGGCAAGGATCGCGTAGTCGCGTTTGCCCTTCAGGGTAGAGCGATCGGGGACCTGGAGCAGATCGCGGGCCTGCTCTTTGGTCAGCCAGTTGCCCAGCCTGGTTCCCTGCTGCCGGATGTTGGGGACGCCGGTGAGACGGGCGGCCTCGTCGACCCCGAGCATCCCGCTGGCCCGGGCTTCCGCTACCAGCTTCCGCACCGCCGACATCCGGACGTTAATGGTGGACGGCGCCAGGCCGTCCATCGAGGCTCGCCACTCCTGCAGCAGTGCCCGGTCGAGCGGCCGGCCGGCCAAAAAGCGGAACAGGTCGTCGAGCGCATGCCCGTAGGCCAGTTTCGTGGTCGGGGCGGAGACTGCGTCGAGCACCCGCCGGCGCAGCTCCCGCTGGGCCGGGGTAAGGCCAGGGAAAGGTGGGCCTGGGGGCAGCAGGGCCAGATCGGGGGCGCTTCCCTGCCCTTCCGGACTCTCTTCCTCGATTTCAGCGGCATTGGGCATCGGAGCAGTTTACCCCCGATAACTTACATTGTCGTGGGTAAACCTGAGCCGAACCAAAGTGAATAAATGCGCGATCGCGCAGCTATTCCCTGCCCTGCTCGAAAACCTCTAAGCTCCACTTCGAGTCTGATCGAGCAGGTCCGCCAGGAGAAGACTGCTCCCTCCCGCCGCAGCCTCCGCACCCTGGTCCGCCGCGACGCCGAGCCCGCCAGTCTCACCGTCATGCCCGAGGGCATGAGCCTCGATCCCGGACGGCTGGAGATCAGCTTTCGCAACCTCGAACAGCTCGCCGAGAGCCTCGTCTACCTTGCCCGCCTGCTTGACGGCGACCTCGACGGCTTCGCCCAGGCCTACGAACCGGAGGCTCCGCCCCCGGACCAGGCCGACGACGCTCCCGGCGAGGTCGGGGCCATGTTCAGGGAGCTGGAGCAGATGGAAGCCGAGCACGCGGCCATGCGGTAGCCCCTACGCGGTAGCCGCTGCCGCGGCCTCAGGCGTGGTCTGCGATCGCGTCGCCACGTTCTTCGACGCGGCCTTGGCCGGCTTCGGCCGAGCGGCTCTCTTGACCGGAACCGGCGTCGAGCGCTTCCCTGCCCCGGCTGTTCCGCTGCCCTTCTTCGCGGTGAGCTTCCTAGCCGCTGCCTTCTTCGGAGCCGCCGTCTCCTTTTGCTTGGCCCAGCGCAGCCGTTGGGCGGCGGCGATGCGCTCCCGCGCTGCCCTGCCGAGCCTGCGCCGGGGTTTGCCGGCAATCTGCAAGGGGTTGGAGCTGGTTTGCTGGTTGGTCGAAACCTTCGGCCGTCCCCGTCGCCGTGCGACCGGCTCCGCTTCGCTCAGGAGGGCTTTGGCCCGCTCCAGAAGCTTGATCTCCTCGTCCAGCGCCGCCACAATCTCGTTGGTGGTCATCCCTGTCGTCCTCAGTTCCCATCCTATCCGGTAACTAATGCGGAATCAGCGGAATCGGAACCGCTGGCGGCGGCTGCGCTCCGAAATCGAGGGCTGGCTGCTCATGGCCGTGCGGGTGCTGCTCGCGCCACAGTTCAAGCAGCAGCGGCGCCATCATGGATCGTCCCACGCGGGTCCGGTGCACCTTGGCATGGCACCCAGGACAGAGCGAGATCATCAGCCGGAGGACCGACCGGCCCGGCACCCGGTGATGCACCGTGATCAAGCGCTTGCCTCGCCCGGAAGCTCCGCAGACACGGCAGCAATAGCCGTCCCGCGCCAGGACCGCCTCACGCAAGCCCCCGAAGTACGCCTCATCCTGCCGGCGAAGCGTGTAGCAGACCGCGCACAGGCCCCGCGCCAGGACGCGGGCGCGTCCGCAGGGGCAATGGAGAGAGCGTTGGGGCGATTTCTTCATTTCGTTATTTCATCTTTTACAGCTAAATCCGGATGTGTACTCCCAATCCAAGTCTCGACCAATCCGCGAAACTCAGCCGCTTTGCCGAGCAGCTCAGCGGCTTCAGTCTCCGTGGCAACCGAGGAGTTGTCGTAGTCGATGACGTTTCGTTTGCGCCGGCAGGCGTCGAAGTAGTCGGCCAGCGAAGCGGCCTCCGAGCCGATCGCCAGATGTGCGGCGTCGAAGGTAACGGCGTGGTGCCCGGCTCTCGCGGTGACCCGATACCCGGAACACGCGACCGCCATCTTCCCCGCCTGCAGAGCTGCGTTATAAGCCGTGGCGAAGCGGCGATCGGCGGAGGTCAGAGCAGCATCAGCGAGATCGCGCGCGATTAAAGCTCGGATGTTGTCCAGTTCCTGTCTGCTCGTCTGGTGTGCCTTGACTTCACCCTTGGCCAGCAATTGCTTCCAGCTCATGCTCACTTCCCTTCACGAACTGCTTTGCGTCTTTTAGAACCGTACTCAGGAAGTGGTCGCGACTTCGCGCTTTCCGGCTAAATTCAGCCAAGGAATAGACATTTGGATTCACCGGACGCCCTACATTTCGCTCCGCAAGCCGCAGTGATGGTATGAGATCCAACAGGCTTACAGTGCCCACAATCATGAGATCGACATCGCTCCCCGAGTCCTCCTCGGAGCGAGCGATCGAGCCATAAAGAAAGGCTAGCTGAATACGTTCGCCAAATACTTCAAGCTCATGCTGCAGAAGAGGAACAAGGCCAGCAGTCTTAGCGAATAGATCTCTCAGATCGGGATATACCGGCGACCCCGTGTCTGCCTTGAAGTAAACCCGTCGTCCATCCCGCCTTTGCTCGAGGATTCCTGCCTTGCTCAATGAATCGACTTCTCGCTGGAGGCTGGAGGGCTGCGTTTCCAAGTGCATTGCAAGCTCCGTCAGGTACCAATCTTTGTCAGGGCGCAAGAGAGTCGCGGCCAAAATCTTCGCCCTGATATCGGGGAAGAGTGCATCGAGAATGGGAGATGTACGCATCCTGCGTAAACAATTACGCAGGATGCGTAGAATGTCAATGGGAAGTTAGTTTGGATATGGAAATGGAGAAATAAAGAAAGAACGCTTTCGTTACATAACGCCGGGCTGACAACGCACTTCCCTTCCCTGCTCAGTCCTCATCAGAGTGGGGGTGTACAAAAGAGGCCGATCAGCTAACTGGCAAATAAACGTGTTTGACGAAAGAACGAAACCGTTCTTTCGTGCTGCTTCGCAGCGAACGGCTCTGTGTTCTTGGGCAATAACGAAAAGAAGAATAGCGCTAGAACGATATCCGCCTTGATTCCTTATGGAAGAAAGGGTGGTAAAGAAAGAACGAAGACGTCCTTTCGTCATATCGTCACAGCATGACGCTTATCGTTGGGATGGTGTCGCAGAAGGGCGGCGTAGGCAAGAGCACTCTGGCGAGACTGGTTGCCCGAGAGTATGCGCTCGCCGGTTGGACCGTCAAAATCGCCGACCTGGATGTGTCTCAGGGTACGAGCTTCAACTGGCAATCTCGCCGCCTCCAGGCCGGTATCGAACCGGTGATCGCGGTAGAACGCTTTGGGACAGTTGAGCAAGCACTTAAAATAGGTGAGCATTACGACCTCGTGATTCTCGACGGACCACCTCACTCCACGGCCGGCACCCTCAAGATAGCCGAGGCGTCCTTACTCACAGTGCTTCCGACCGGCCTTTCGCTCGATGACCTGGAGCCTTCCGTTTTGCTCGCACACGAGCTGCGGAAGAGAGGAGTTAAGACGGCCAGGCTCGCCTTCGCTCTCTCACGCGTTGGTGACAGTGAATCGGAGATCCAAGAGGCGCGTGAGTATGTCGCCGAAGCGGGATACCGTGTTCTTGCCGGAAGCCTGCCCGAGAAGACCGCCTATCGAAGAGCGTCGGATGAGGGCCGATCGCTTACGGAGACCCGTTTCCCATCCCTAAATAAGCGGAGCGATGAACTCGTGCAGGGGATCATTGACCTCATCACCGTCATGCAGAAGGAAAGGGCGGCCTAACCATGGCAAACGTACCACCACCTACCAAGAGATCACGCAAGGGGCCTCCGCCTGCTGTAGAGATGACGGTAGGAAACCTCGAGAAGACCGAGCCGGGAAGCCTTAAACCCCTCAATTTCAAAGTGCCAGCCGATTTTCACCGGGACTTCAAGGTCTACGCCTCTCAGCAGGGTATAAGCATGCTGGATTTGCTGCAGGAAGGCTTCAAAGTCCTCCGGGAACACCGAGGGTAGAAATAACGAAAGAACGAATGAAAGAAAAACCGCAGGGTAGGGAAGGCAACGATTTGACCCGAAATCAACAGGGGCGACCATTCCAGTTTTCATGTAGGCTTGCGCAATCAAAACAGAGAGCCAAAGCCTTCAAGTCGACGTCCCGGTGTGCTCTAAGCGACACCCGCCCACGAAGGCAGTGTCGAATCGTCCTCGCAGTTAGGCGGGACTACAAATGAAGAGCATAGACGGAGCCTTGGTGAAGCGGAATCATAAGCAAGAGGAACTCGCCGCGCAGGGGGCTCTTTTTGACGATTTGCAGGACTACCGGTTTCAAAGACACTCCGGCGTTGTTCCTGCACTTGTTCAGATCGCGCACGCGCTCATCATCTGTGGTCTTCCTTATCGGCAGACTGAATCGCGGCAGCATGTGCGCCGATCCCGTAAGGCAGACGGAACCACAATCACCGTCACCTTTCATGCGCTTGGGACCGATGTGGCCATGCCTTACGGAACGGATCGTACGCTTCTTCACTGGCTGATTGACCAGGCAATCAAACGCAAGAATCCCTTTGTGCCTTGGTCTACCGCATCACAGTTCATGGAGGATATGGGCTACAGCAGGGGAGGGAAGAACTATCAAAGGGTGCGGGATAGCTTTAAGCGGCTCTCCTCAGTCGCAATTGTTGTCGAGCAACAGGACGCTGCTTTTGAAGACATCGCTATCATGCCCATCATCCAGGGAGCACGTCTTCCCCGGAGCGTGGCACCCAAGTTCGTTGAATTTCCAGGGACGCCTGCCACTCAAGGAGTGCGCTTTGGTGAGGCTTTCTTCGAAGAGATTAATCGCAACCATGTTCCGTTCCCATGGGAGATCCTGCGAGCTCTCGACAGGAAGCCCCAAATGCAGGATTACATCCTCTTCCTTCACTGGCGCAGCTTTTCTGCCAACAGACCTAGCCTGATTCCCTGGGCAGCTCTACGGGAGCAGCTCTGGCAGGACGACAAGACTTCGTCACGCATTCGGGTTCGCTTTGCTGACGCCATCCGCATGCTCAAGACCGTTTGGCCCGAGTTTCAGGGAGATGCTCGTTCAGACGGACTATGGATCGCCCCACCAAAAGGAAATCGACACCTCATTACAGGAGCAGTTCATAGTCAAAGAAGCAATAAAATCCTTTCCTGATCGTACTAACAGGCTACTTCGATGAGATCTTTGCCCCCGTAAAGCCCCGCAAAATGCGGGGTTTTACATGCATACAGCCGCCATCGTACCTCCGGGCTAAATTAAATGATTAATTGTTGAAGGAAAAGGGTTTATTGCAGTTTTCAAGTATGCACTCTTCAGAGGTGAAAGCGGACCTCGACAACGTCGTACCTCCGGGCTGGGAAATCAGGTCTCCACGCTGAAAATAAAGCATTTACTCGCAAAACTGCGACGAAGCTGCCTTCCCGGAGATCGGGTGTGTATAAAGCCGTCGTACTTCCGGGCTGCTCGATGGCTATACAGGCTAAAAACAGAGGGTTTAAGAAGTAATTCACATCAGGAAAAATAATCGTCCGTCATTTCGTACTTCCGGGCTGGAAAATCGTACTTCCGGGCTGCTCCTTTCGTACCTCCGGGCAAGATTCGTCGTACCTCCGGGCTCCCTTAATAAGGAAGCAAGAAGTTACAGGAAGAAACAGGAAAGTAGCAGGATGTACTCAACGCGCAAATGTTGAAAAGCCCCACAACAGGAACCAAATCGAGTGCCCCTCACGGGGCGAACGAGCTCGCATCTCCTTTGGAGGGCGCTGCGCCCCTCCAAACCTCCCCCTCGAAAAAACAACAGCAACAGCAAAGACCTGCCTGTTGAGGGTCGGGGGAGGTTGAGCTTCTGAGGTGAGACCTCGGCTGCATTGTGGCATAGGCAATAGTGCTGCAGACTAGGCTCGTGACGGCCCCACAAGCGATCGGGGCAGGGAAGACATCCTCCAAACACGCCTGAAGCCGCCCTGAGGCCAATCGGTTCAATCGATGAAGTACCCGATCTGCTTGAGGACCTCGTCCTTGACCTTCACGGCCTCGAGCCAGCCTTGCGCCAACTGCTCCAGATCCCTGCGAAAGGTATCGAGCACATATCCGCTCAAATCCGTCTTTTCGCGAAGCAGCTTCAGCAACGATTCCCGGTCCGTCTGATACTCAAAGCTACCGTCAACGTGGTTGGCCGGCCGGATCAGCACCGAGACCGGGACGTTGCTGGTACGCCGCTGAGGGAAGGGTAGTGGCGACCGGGCGTGAAGGCTGATCCGCATCATGGCGGCCATACTCACAGACTCGGATAGCGCACGGATATGCCCCAAAAGGGGGAAGGGGTGAAAAGGCACAGACCCAGCCCGGGTGGACCGCAGAACGGCCTGATGGACTGCTCTCTTACGCGCCAGGACCTAGTTCACCTGATTCGTCACCGTTTGAGAAAACGATCATGAAGAACTCTCCGTCGATCATCTCCAACTGACGATGTGCGCCTGCTTCAGTGGGATCATGGCCGGATCGGGTAAGCGCTCCATGGTTCGCAGTGTTCCTCCACTCCCAGCTTGGCAGTTCGTTAAGTACCAGACTCAGAAAAGCCCCTCTGCCACCTGAAGCGCTTCGAGCAGTGCCGAGGAATGCTCCCACTCTCGGCTATTCGGCGACGTGTTTGGGCGACGTGCATCGTACAGAGCAGCGCGACTTGGATGATCTCAGGGCGACGAGGATCTGTGGAGGTAGAGGCTGGTGAGTCAGGGGCCAAGCAACGAACAACAGTGGCAACGGGTTCAGCAGGAGCTGCGTGCCTCTCAGACGCTAGCCGCTGCCGGGCGACACTCCGCCGCCATCATGCACGAGATCAACAACCCGCTCGAAGCAATCGTGAATCTCGCCTACCTCGTGAAGGATGGAGCCGAGAACCCCGACACAGTTCGCGAGTATATGACGCTCTTGGAAGAGGAGCTGGCAAATTTAATCCGTATCGCGCGACAGACGCTGAGCTTCTTCAAGCCCTTGGACACGGTCCAAGTTGTCGACTTTGTGCCTCTTGCGGAGTCGGCGTTGCGCCTGCACGGAAGCAGGTTGTCGGCCAGGAAGATACAGATCACCAAGGATCTTGTCGGAGAAGCAAAGGTGCGAGCGCATGCCGGAGAGATGCTTCAGGTGATGTCGAACGTGATCCTAAACGCCATCGAGGCCTTGCCCATGAGCGGTGTCTTGCAGGTGCGAGTGTGGAAGTGCCCGCGTGAGGTTCATGTCCTGATCGCCGACAACGGGCATGGTATTCCGGCCACCGCGGTGGAGAGAATCTTTGAACCGTTCGTGACCTACAAGGAGAACGGAACCGGTCTGGGCCTATCGATTTCAAGATCGATCCTCGAAACGCATCAGGGAAGAATTGGTGTTCGAAGCAGTGTTCGGCCGGGAAGAACTGGAACAGTCTTCCGCATCTCGCTGCCGCTTGAACCCGCTACGACATCAATTCACTAAGTCGTTATCAACCGCGCAAGGATTGTGCGGGGAGTGGTTTTGCGTGTAGACGAGAGTGATCGCGAACCGGGAGAGAAGCGCGCGAATTTAGGGGATGATGTCCGGCCAAAGCCACGTAAGCTTGCTGCTGCAACACATCTCTCCCATGAGGTAAACGCATGCAAATTAAACTCTGGCTTGGAGCGCTCGCGACCGTTGCGACGCTGTCGGCAGGTGCCATGGCCCAGGCTCCGGCAGGTTCCACCGGACAATGCAAGGACGGCACGTATTCAACAGCAGCGAAGAAAGCTGGAGCCTGCAGCGGTCACAAGGGCGTCCAGACCTGGTATGCAGAATCCGGCGCAACGCCAGCGCAAACGTCCCCAGCCAAGACTTCCCGCCAGACCTCACCGGCAGCGACGGCAGCACCTACAACGGCGCCAACACCCGCAGCAGCACCGGCCCCCGCACAAAAGCCCTCTCCAGCGCAGGCGAGCGCACCCCAGAGCTCTTCGCCGGCAGCGTCGCGAGCGCAGGCTCCTGGTGGAGGTCCGGGCATGGTCTGGGTAAACACAACCAGCAAGGTCTACCACTGCTCCGGAACAAAATCTTACGGCACTACCAAGAACGGGAAGTACCTCTCCGAGGCGGAGGCAAAGGCTGAAGGCGATCGACCGGACCACGGCAAGGCCTGTCCGCAGTAGCTGCAGCGATAGCCCGCCTTTGCAGGACTTGCTGCAATTCAGTATGGAGCAACTCTAGAGGAACTCGAGAGAGGCAAGGCTGTCCGCAGTAGCTGCAGCGACATTCGTTCAGGCGAAGGCATAGTCGACCTGCTACTCTGGGTGGGCAAACCATTGCGCGGCCCTCTTCGGAGGGCCATCTTTTTTGTCTTAGCTAAACCCACTTAAGGGAGGCGCGCCTGCCACAGTTTCCAAACCAACAGCAGCGAAACGTCACGTTGAAGCCTATTTGCCGGGATGGACGGTCATTGATGCAGGAGGGCGGCTCTGGCAGGGATTCAGTATGAGACCGCTTTAGGGAATCTATGCTGCCTTTTCGGCTCTGAGTCTGCTTTTGGGCTGGTCTAAATTGTGGCAAGCTCTTCCCTATACCTAGCGCAAAGATTTTCCACTTCAGCAGCCCGACGTGCCATCAAGAGGGCTGTCACGCGCCTGCTAACAGGTATTTACTGAGAATTATGAAGCACAAGGTTTTGCACTGGTTTGGTGCTTCCATTGCAATGCTATAAGCAAGGAGCAACAAAAAACATGAAAGCCTTTGCCGCACTTCTCTCTGCCGTATTACTCTCTGCATCCACTCTTGCTGCCAATGCCGCCCCTCTCAATGTCTTCGGATCGGGTGTCACGGTTCTGCTCGACGGAAGCGTCATTGACGCTGCTAACGTGAACCTGGTTTCGAACGGATTCAGCATCCAGGATCACGGCTCGCTGCTCACTGTGACCTATGCCACGACACCCACAATTGGATTGATCCCGGGTACCGGGCTGCTGAACATCACAGATGCCTGCGTTAGTGCAGGAGTGAGCATCGGCGGGACCAGCACGGGAACGCCTTGCCAGGCTCAAGCGCTCTCCTTCACGGATGCCAACTTTGGTTCCGTTCAGATCGGTGCGGCAGCCGCGGTCGGCTTCCAAGAGACACTTGGTGTTTCCGGGAACACTGCCAGCTTTTCAGTCGCTCAAAGCGCCAGCGTAGGGCTCGGCACGGCCGCTTTCACCTTTATCGATCCAGTGGCGGCTCCCCCCACATCAACCCCGATTCCGGAGCCAGGAACGCTGGGCATGATGGGAACTGGACTGATAGGCGCAGCTGGTGCGATCCGACGCAAGCTCATGGCATAAACCGTACCTTGTTGCTTCTTCGAAGGGCCGGCCTAGGTGTCCGGCCTTTCGTTCGTCTACCAAATGACAAAGCAAGGATGTCTGGCGTAATACATTCTCGCGCTTTTGCCCGTGACAACATACAGCGGGAAGAACCTGGCTTAATTTGCGGCTAGAGACTCGGCCTCGATGCGATTGAGGCTGTTCTGGATTTCCTGTACGGCACGCTGAGCCGCTGGCCGCCAATCCTGGTCCTGAATCTCCGTTGCGAACAGCACGACCTGGAGTTTATTCCGCACCAGATCATCAAAAGTGTGGCGAATGGCGCTGACGGCAGCTCTTCGCGCCCTGCGCTGCGCTGATCGAACGATGAAGAAGACAATTCCGTGAAGCACACCCACAGCTAGCGCGCTGATTGCCGCGGCCTTCCAAGGCGCTACCTTTCGAAACAGTGCGAATACCACGATGACGACGAGAACTCCTAAAGCCGTCAGAATCAGTTCCAAGTATTCGAGGAGAAGTCTCTTCATATGAGTGGGAGTACTAGCGGCCTGCCCCCCAAGGTCATACGGCTTTGCAAGGGAATCGGGGTGATCTGTCATCTGTCTTCTCAACTTGCTCCGCGTAGCTTTGCTTCTCCTGATCTACCCGGGCGCTCCATGATGCGAGCATGAAGAATGTCCGCCTTCTTAGCTTTCCAGTCCGTACGACAATTTGCAATCAGTTCGTGGAGCAGCAAGCCGAAGATGAGAATTGCCACTACAAAGGGGAGCACAGCGTAATAGTAACCCAAACAAGGTTACTTTCACTGAATTGCATAATGCAGTACGGGATCTTGGATCGAGCGGGACGACATTCAGGATCACTCTTCCCAGCTTGAATCGTTGCGGAGCCCTGTGTACCTGCAACCCTGATCTGCCGGCCGTGGTTTGCAATCGGAGGTGAAGGCTCCCGGTGTTCCGGGAGCCTTACTATTGGGCGGGGTTGATTGTGCGGATAGGGGAAGCTGGAAACGAGGGAACAGCAGATTCCAGCAGTTTGGAACAGGGTGAGTATGCGCAACCCGGCTGTTCCTGCCAATGACCGTTTGGTGGTACTCCGCAGTGCATTGAGTAAGCGTCTCCGAGGTTTCTATAGAGCCTTGTTGATGTGGGCTAGAAGGCGTACTCGTCTACACTAATCATGGTCAGTTCGGGACGTGTGGCCTATTTCAAATAGGGGCACTTCCTCATGGAGATCATCGAAGGCGAAGTCTTCAGCGGCGAGTCTGTGGAACTCGATGACAAGCACTTCATCAATTGCAAGTTCATCGACTGCATTCTGGAGTATCACGGGCGGGAAGTTGGATTCGACCGGACCCAGATGAACGGCTGCCGTCACGTGTTTTATGGCCGTGCCCGCCGCACATTGCACTACCTGCAAGGCGTTGGTCTGATGCAATACTCCCCTTCGGATTGGGGCGAGTTCGATAGTTCCGTCCACTAGCAAATGCACCCACCCTTGCTCTCAGAATCGTCTTCTCCGAGCTATGGAGGCGGCCGCAGGAAGCGTGCCTCCAGTTTCACCGGACCAACCCCTTCGGATGGAGGCCCGAGGTCCTAGCCTGGATGGGCGTCCAAGCGTCGGGAACGTGGGAATCCCAGAGGCATTTTCTGCTTTCCAAAATTGGCTGGTTTGGCCATAGGTCCGGACCGGCGATGAACTACAAACCTAGTCCTGGCGTATGGGTGTTTATGGGTGTACATATGGTAGATGTTCTCGCTCGACACTCTCCAGATCACGCCTGAAGTCCTCAACCTGATCGCAGGCATGGATGAATTCAAGGGTGCCTGGAGAGCTTTGGGGACGCTTGCCCCCGAGCGGCTCCGCGCCCTCCGTCATGTAGCCACCATTGAGAGCATCGGCTCTTCTACCCGGATCGAAGGCAGTAAGCTGTCGGATCGAGAGGTCGAACGGCTGCTGTCCAACCTTGAAATCGGATCATTCGCCAGCCGCGACGAGCAGGAAGTTGCAGGCTACGCCGAGGTCATGGAGACCGTCTTCCGGGCGTGGGAAGACCTCCCGTTCACCGAGAACTACATCAAGCAGTTCCACCAGGATCTGCTACGTCATAGCGGGAAAGACACCAGGCATCGCGGCGAGTACAAGAAACTGCCGAACAGTGTCGCGGCCGTCGATGAGCAGGGAAGGCAGATTGGCATCGTCTTCGAGACCGCCTCGCCATTCGACACGCCGCAGTTGATGGCGGAGTTGGTCGATTGGTTCAACCAAGCGCGCGAAGACGAGCAACTCCACCCCTTGCTCCTGATCGCCGTCTTCACTGTCGTCTTTCTCGAAATTCATCCCTTTCAGGATGGCAACGGCCGCTTGAGCCGGGTACTGACCACGCTGCTACTGTTGCAGGCCGGATATGCCTACGTGCCCTACAGCTCGCTTGAAAGCGTGATTGAGAACAGTAAGGAAGGCTACTACCTTGCGCTCCGGCAGACTCAGGCAACGATTCGCGGACCTGCCCCGGACTGGCAGCCGTGGCTGCTCTTCTTCTTGCGTTCTTTGGACCAGCAGAAGCGACGACTAGCTGCCAAGATCGAGCGCGAGAAGCTGATGGTTGCCGCACTTCCCAGCCTCTCCGTCGAGATCATCGAATACGTCCGACAGCATGGCCGCGCAACCATGGGAGAGATCATCCGTCTCACCGGAGCCAGTCGCAACACCCTCAAGGAGCATCTCGCTCAATTGGTGGACAATCGGCATCTCGCCAGGCACGGAACAGGGAAGGGAAGCTGGTATGCGCTACCCTAGCGGAATCTCTGCGTGAGTTTAGCTGCTGCGCGTCTCGGCACTTGAATAGTCATCCTCGCCACACTCGGGACTGCATGTGAGCCACGCATCCAAACGCATCGCTGGTATGCACGGCAAGTCGAAAAGACTCGCTGCTTCGCATCGGAAGAAGCCCTGACACATCACCCCCAAATGGGAACTGTAGGTAAACGCGGAAGCACTCTGGCGTTTACAAATTTAAACACGTTTATAGTCAGACACTTAGGATAATCACGTTTGCGTCCGTTTACGCGCGGTTCCAGGCGTAAACGACTTCGGTGCTCTGGTGTAAACGCGTTGATGTGCAGATACTTAGCTCTTAGGGGCGGTCCAGCCGACTTGACGGCCTCTGGGGCGCGGTCTAGGGTTTTCAGCAGAGAAATTACCCCTTGAGCACTCCCGGCACGAGCACACCGGCGCCCCGAAATGCCTCCGCAGGCGTGGAGGAGAAGCCCGGCTTCCGCACCAAAACCGTCGCCACCCGGATCACGCCCGAGGAGCTGCGGGAGGTCGAGATCGCTGCCGAGCGCGAGGGGAAATCTCTGGCCGAGTGGCTGCGCGATCTGGCGTTGAAGGCGGCGCGGCAGCGTCCGGCGGACCCGATGGAGCTGCTCCTGAGTGAGCAGTCGGCGACCCGGTACATGCTCCTAAATCTCTTCTACGCGACCGCCCAGGCGAATGCGGAAGGGAAGCACTTGCTGGCCGAATCGGTGCTCAAAATCCGCGACCAGGCGAACGCCCGGAAGCTGGCCGACGCCCGCAAGATGATCGAAAGTTTTCATGCCCAGGATGTCCAGGAGGGGCAAGACGGAGGGCAGCCCTGAGCCGTCCGATGCGGTTTCCGAGTCGTGGCGGGAGGGTGTTGCTGCTCCTGTTCGGGATCACCTTGGGACCGTTCCTGCTCGTTTTCCCCGCCTCCGTTTGGCTGGCATGGACACTTACCCCGCTCCAAAAGTTCTATCTCGGCACCTACACAACAAGCTCTATCGGGGCTACTCAGCCGCGCAATATGACGAGCATTCGATGGGTGCTGAAGACCGCTCCCGGGCGTAAATCGGTGCCCATGCTGCCCCAGGATGCGGTCGCCGGAACGAGCCGAGAGCTGCCTGTCAGCCTCTCGGCTCAGGCCGTAGCGGAGGGCTGGCGGGGAGTGGCGTTGAGTTCCCCGGAGAGGGTTCCGTCGT
>JAABVA010003963.1_pt1 | contig 13838 bp, 9 predicted proteins | sample 5560331 | NCBI WGS metagenome assembly JAABVA01 (sample SAMN12812661, study PRJNA571458) | rock metagenome | isolation source: Antarctica rocks | place: Antarctica: Victoria Land, Mt New Zealand sud | collected 2016-01-07 | reverse complement strand
TTCAGTGAAGATACAGAATAATGATGAGAAGAATAAAGATCATTATGATGATGATAATGATAATGTTAATGAAGATACAGAGAATCAGAATGAATTCTGATATTTTAAGCAAAGCTAAATGTTCTTAAAGACTCTTAAACATTGTTTTCTACATCTGAGCATGTTCAATTTTAATACTTCACTCAATAATATTAGCTTGCATGTAACTTGTGCTTATTATGAGCAATTTAAGAAAATTGAAGTGTTCATAAACTGCATAGAAAGAGTAAAGAGATCTGATGTTCAAATTAGAAATTATGTTAAGCATATGTTTACTGAGATTGTTGATGCTTAAATTGATGAATGTCAACATCATCTTTAAATAAGAAAGAATGAATTTCTCTTGATTTTAAATAATCATTAATGATATCAACAGATGAAAGATTCTATCTCTTGTGAAATCATAATACTGAAGCAGTTAAGAACTTAATGTGCTCTATCTGTGCTTTTGAGTGTAAGTGCAGTGCTTTTAATAATTTTTTACTTTGTTAATAAAAAAGACTTTTCTCTTTTAATCAATATTGTGTTGTATTCAAGACTGTGTGTATATTGACAGTCAATGTACTCTGAGCAGAGTTGTTTAAGTAAATGATTTAAAGACTGAGACTAATGATTATTGAGTCATCATTGATGATCTTAATAGTTGATGCATCAATTGCTGTAGTGAGCCTTTCAGATAATGAACTTATGTGATCTTTAATCTTTCTTAATTCATAACTATGATCATCATCAGTGATTACATATTCTGAGTGTGTGCTGTTCAAGATATTTATAATACTTAATTATATCACTTCTGTGTTTAAAGTTTAATCATAATCATTGTTGTTAAGTCTTGAGTCAATGTTCTTATCTTGATTATGGTCACAAGATCTGAAGTTAATGTTGTTCTCATAGTCACTATCATCATAAAGATCATTATCACTGAAGTAATGATCTGATAAAAGCTCTGTATGTGATTCAGTTACTGTTGAATTCAGCTTATCTGCTGATGAATCTTTCTCATCACTATCAACAATTATTGTCAATGCAGATCTCTCTTTAATTATTTCTATCACTTCTGCTGAAAGAGTGAACATATCATGATATTTAATCAGCATAATGTTCTCAATAATGTCTGAATTCAATCAATTTTGACAATATATGATCACATCTCAAGCTGTGTTGAATAAGCATTCAACTTCAACATCTGCTGCAGAAATTGCAAGTATATCTTTTACAAATTGTGTCATTGCTGATTTTAAGTTCTTCATCAGCTTTCAGTAATCAAGTATTGAAATGTTCACATCTAATATTGAAGACTTTTGCAGATAATCTGAGACTTTTTCTGTCACAGATGTATTTTAATGCTTTTTTACATTTTTTATGCAACTCATCATTGCTATTGTCTTCTTCTTCTTTGAGTTAAGAATTCTCAAATCATCATTTAATGATTCTTTCTTCAAGTGCTGATAGTTAATCCTGTAGTATTGTTGAAACTTAAGTTTATACTTTGAATATAAATCTTCTCAGCCTTCTCTCTATTAAAACAATATGTCAGTCTTGCTATGTAATATTTATTGAGAACTGAGAATATTCTACATTGTACATGTTAAGCTTATTACATAAATTCAATATAACATTAAGATTACAGAACAACTCTTGATTGACTTCTATCTTTTTATAATATTAAGTTAATTTCTTTTTTAATGCATTAATGACATTCTGCAGCTCAGTGCTGAAGAACAATTCAAACTTTCTGATTGCTTCATTCTGTTTTTCAAGATGATCAAATAGATCATTGTATGCATATTACAGCTTATAAATTGTTAACTCACTAATAACACTCATTGTCTCTGTTCAGTTCTTAAAGTGCTTCAGAAGATGCAGTATGTATTTAATATGCTGTCACTCTTTTGTATTACATTTAAGAAGTTTCATTCTGCTTATTGTCAAAGTTAGATATTTTATTCATTGAGAAAGTTCAATTTATAACTTATATGCTTGACTCAGCATATTGTATAAAGAGTTTTACTGAGTTCTTATATTCTCAATTATACTTCATGAATTTGTCTTCTGCAAATCTTTGAACAACTCTAGATACTGTGATGATGTCATAATGACAATAGCTAGTAATTGAATCTATATGAGACTTTTGTTAAAATATTAACTCAACAGATATGAGCATTATAATAAAGTGTTATAAAAGATATACTGATCTTTTTCAGTATAGTGTTAAAGAAGTAGTCTTTGTTAATTGTGAAATTTTGTAGCTCATCATCATTAAATGTAATGATGAACTGATCATTCTTTGTGTTCACTTTCAGATATGTAAGTAGCTGACTGACTGCAAGCTAAATTATATATACTATGCAGTTCATGATTTCAGTTTCATCACTTCAGATGATATTCTTCTGACTCAGAAGCTGACTCAGATGATGTTGTAATGTATAATTGTTGAATGCATTGTCTGCTGTAACTATCAGTAATTGATGTGCCAGATTTCACTTCTTCAACATCTTAAAAACATACTCAGCAAGGTTTTCATCATTATATTGACTCTTTAGTTCTCTAAAGACTAAAAGTATCTCTGTGTATTTTCATTCAGCATCAATAAAGTATGCAGTAATGTCTAGAAATGCAAGATGATTTGAACTGCTTCATTCATTAAGTGCAATGAAGACTTTAATCTGTGTCTTAAGCTCTGCAAGCACATCTTTTCAGACATTTACAGCACAATACTTAAGAAGTTATGCAATCTTGCTTTAATTTAAAATCTTAATATTGACATAACACATTCAGATAAGCTTTCAGAACTTTATATGCTCAACAGCATAAAAGAATATATTGAGTGCTATAATGAATTGAAGAATCTGCTGATTAAAGACTTTAAAAATAAAGTTAAATGATTTAACAATGATCTTTTGAGCTGTTTGTCAAACAGTGAGTGTTATATTAAAGCATTATAATTGAAAATCATAGCATATCTTTGAGTTCATTGCTTCAAAGATTGAAATCTGTCTTTCTGATGCTGATTTTATCTTTTGGCAACTGCTGCTTTTCAGATGATGTTTTATGATGATTGTTTCATCATTTTCTGATGCTGAATAATTTATGATATTGTGACAGTTAACACACATCACATCTAATCTTTCATCACATTTGCTAGCTACTTCAGCAAAGAACTGTCAGATCTTTGCTGAGTGAACTGAACTGTTTCATGTCATTTGAGCATGATTCTTAATTTTAGTGTCTGTGTTCTAACTTTATACAGTTATTTCTCATCAGTCTTGAAACTCTCACTTTGTCACAGATCTTTAAAGAACATACTTTGAATTTGAAGTGTCTGCAAGAATTAAAGAACAAGATTGACTTAATTGAGATGACTTAATTCTGTTACTGAAAGCACTCAGAAATGATCTTTCTAAGTTGCTCAAGATCTGACTGAATGATGAGCTGTATAAAGATATGATGTTGAGTTATTGTAGTAAGTTGAGCAAATAAATGATATTTTGTTGTACTTTAAGTGATGTGTTGATGATAGTGTGTTGTGAGAGTTTCAAAATTAGTATATATAAGATTGTAGTTATGTAACAGAACATGTATCTGAATGTAAAATGAATTTCTTACAATATCAATTATGATAGACACTATTTGAAAATTACTATGTATAGCAAATATTAAGTATCAATGAAGAGATTTCTCATTGAAAAATCTTTAATTGATAATTAAAGATCTATCTAATTATTCTTTATCTTACATCTCTAATCTCTAAAGATCAGCTTTCTATTCAATTAATAATAATTACTTACTATTCTTCTTACTACTCTCTTCATCACTAATAGATTTAACATCCTTCTCATCATCTTCATTGTCATCAATTAAGTCATTAAGAACAAATTCATCAATGAAATCATCATTTGAAAATTTCTCATCTTCAGACACTATTACACAAGCTTCATCAGCATCTTCAATCACACTCTTTTTATCTTTTTTCTTCTGATCAAGTGCAGGCTCTTGAATGTAATTAGTCAATGTTAAAGTTGAGAAGTGTTATAATTGAGTGATATAATATTTATGTATAATTGAACTCATTGATGTGTTTAGAATCAAGAACTTCATTATGAAAATGATGTATGACCTTGATGAGATCAGAATCTTCAGCATTATGTAGCTTTTACTTTTCTGTATTATTAAGAACTCTTTCATGATGCTTAATCATCACTGTTAGGCACTTTTCAATTTGATAATTGATGTTGATGCACTTCTACTGAATAACTTCATCTTTATTGATATTCTAGAGAATGTCAGAGAGTCTATAGAAAATATAAATGTAACATATCTTTTACTTCATTTCTGTGAACTCTTGCTCTTTCTTTAACACAAGAACTTCAACAAATAACATTTTCTTCTTAGTCTTCTCTTTAAGTCAAGCTCAGTTCTCATTCTTCATCAACTTGTTTCTCAACTCATCTTTGTAGTAAACATCTGCAGATAGTTAAAAGCAATATAATTGAGCATAATAATTTTAAAGAAGTCTTACAAGAAATTTCACAGTTATATTGCTTCTTCAAGATTTTATCTTTAATCTTCTCTTTCATGATCTTCTTTAATGCTGAGTTCACAGTCTGATATGCATCAATCTTCTTCAATGCATCTCTTTTCTGTTTTACAGCTCTGCAGTCTGCTGTCTTTGCATTTTCAATTTGTTTAAAGTTCTCATTCTTTATACATTTCTGTCATTTCTTTCTTGCACATACAGTCTTTAAGTTGTTCAAGTATTTGCTAAATGTCTTCTTTAAATTATATGTAAACTTCTATAAACAGTCATGATGATCAGATCTCTCTTCAGAGACTGAGAATGAGTTGAAAGTTAAGTGTTTTACAGTCTGCAGTGAAAGCTTAATGTCTAAATCTGTCATGATGAAAGTCTAGAATATGTAGTTAGCTGCTGAGTTCTATACTAAGTGACATAATCAAGCATTATATATGTGCATCACAGCTATGCATCAGAGTGAAGTACAAGAGCAATGTATAAGATTAAATCTTAAGAAATGAGCAGTAAAACAAGTGATAGCACTGAGCAACATACTTAGTGAGTGTAGAGATTGAGTGTAGAGATTGAGTAAAGATGAAGTGAGTGTAGTAGATTGAGTGACAGAGATGAAGATAAGAAAGTGTTAGATTGAGTGTTAGAAGTGAGTGTGTTGATATATTTACTCATAACATTGATGCACATATCATGAGTAAATATATTGTTTATCAGCAATCTAACACCTAAGTATTGCTAACATCTAAAAGCTCTCAATACATCTTCTAACTACACACTTTCAAACTACAACACACTTTCAAACTACAATGCATCTTCAAACTACAAGATCACTCTAAAACTCATTGTCATTCACAAATGCATTTAAACTGCTTTCTCATAATGTTTTTATTAACTTAATCTTAAAGCATCATTGTACTGTTATATCATGTCATAATATGTATTAAGAAAACTCTGAGATGCAGTGCTATGAAGACTGTATCAGACAGAGAGAAGACAGCAGCAGCAGAAAGAACATTCAGAAAGACATTCAAGAAAGAAAAAACTGATGCTGATGAAAAGAGAAAAGAAAATAATGCTGTAGATACAGAAGAAGATATTGAAGCATTTAAGTTAGCTCATCACTGAAAGTTAGGCAGTAAGCTTAATTCTGACACACAATATAATGCTTAATAATAATGCTTCATTCTACAGCTGTTGCTCTTTGTAAAAATATGTTGCTATCAGAAATTAACAGATTTTCTGATAGCAAAACTATTCTTTTAAAGGCTTTGCTGCAAGATAATTTAAGATTATTTGAAAAGAATTTTTTTTCAGCATAAAATGTTCTGCTTTCAAAGCTCAGTCATTAACAGTCTATAGAAGGCAGTAAAAGCATATATTGTTGTCTTCTTTAAAAGTATGTTTAATGAACTGTACAGTAATTATCATTTATCAGCTAACAGAATGCAGATGTCAATCTGACTGCAATTTATGCAAAATAAGTTATCATTCAGCACAAGGACATGTCTCTCATTAAGAGGTACATGCATAACTGAAACATCACATCTAAAGATGCAGATTGAAGCAATCATTACTAGGCTATTTTGAGGATATCTAACTCTCAATGTAGTAGATAGATAGATTAAATTGAAAGCTGTTTAACTGTACATATATAATGCTTACTTATAATGCTCATGTATCAGTAATCTCTAAGCTCATAATCTTTATTCTTGAGTCAAGTCTCAAGAGCTCACTTACTAATCAGTCTCAGAATTCTTAAAATCTGAACAGAGCTTCTAAGTTAAGTTAAGCTTCAATGTTTAAGTCTGATCTAAATTCTTAAGCTGACAATTAAAGCTCAACCTGACCTGACCTGAAAGCTCTGTTTAAGTCAGGTCAGGTTAACCTGACCTGATGGTCACTCTAGCTTTGTCATCTAAATGAAAGAATGTAAATAATGTTTATAAATTTTTTTAATGATGTAACTTTAAATTGTACAATTATTTATAAATCACTGATTAATCTCTAGTTTAGCAGTTAAAGTTATTAGACTTTTTCTTGTCTTTAAGAAATCTTAATAGTTGTTAAATATATAACTTATGATAGCTATGCTATTAGTGTGATGCTTACTTTTAACAGATTATAAGCTCAGATTAATGCAGTAATTTCTTGTCTAAAATCTTGTTAAAGATATGTATCTAGATCATCTTGCTGATGATTCAAGTTCATAATAAGAAAGAGCTTAAAGATTATAAGTTTAAACTGCTGTCTATATACACTCTTTACATCTGTGATTTGATTGTGAGCTGATTGTAAGTTAAAGAGAGTGTTAAATATATAACTTATGATAGCTGTGCTATTAGTGTGATGCTCACTTTTAACAATAGTTAATTAAAGCTGCTTAAATCTTCAATTAAAATTTTATAAAAAGATAACTTATTTTTTATTTCTCTATATAACTCAGAAGCTGATCTTTCAGCATATTAAGATATGTTATAAAAGCTTAAACTTATTGAAAGAAATGAATACTCATGCTATATTATGCTGTTTAGTGAAATCTTTAAACTGTGTTGTCTATGAGCATGTCTTGATTAAGAAAGTTACAGAAAAAGTAAAAAGAATGTTGACTGCAGTCAACATAGACAGAGTCTTTACTTAATCTTTGATGTTAATTTTATTTTGCTTTATAAAAGCAGCTAAAACATCACTTCTTAACATTTTCACTCAGTGAGACTGTATCTATTGACTCTCACTAACAGCAAACATCAGATAACTAAATGCATCATTAAGAGTTCAACAAATCATTTAAGAATTTAATTAATTATTAATAGTAAATTTTATAAATTCAATGAATTGCTTAAAGATCTGTCTAAATAGAGACTTAATAAGTTCATTAATAATTATTTTTTAACTGAATATAAAGTCTATCTGAATCTGATTGTGCTTATGCAGATTGTAGATGTTGTAATAGAAGACATTGATGTGCTTTAATTACTTATGTATATATATGTTCTTAATTAAGATCAAAATGATTTGATTATCTTCTTTAAATTAAATAAGTAAAGATACTTAATGAGCTTTATTCTTTTAAATGTTTATACAGTGTGAGTTGACTTCAAGATATTTACTTATATTTATATCTTTTAATATCTATTCAAGCTAGATCTCAGTCTTCATATACATTGACATAATTATGTATTTAATCTTAATAATTAAAATAACAATAAACTTCTGTTTTTGACTTATTCACAACATTAATTCATCTTTAAATATGTAGATACATTTTAAAATTGATTTTCAATTCTATTTATTCAAAGCATAGTCAGAGTTAGAATATTTAAGTATTGTTTAACTTTCATTAAAACTATACATGATGCTGAGATTAATAATTAATCTTATGTACTGCAGTAGTCTCTTAAGTATGTATTCATAATGCTTTACAGAATTGCTGAGATATTAACTTAGTCAATTTAATGTGAAGATAATGTTTAGTTAAGTATGAATTATCATATACATTAAACTTTTAATTGTCTATTAATACTGTCTTTAATCTATTCTTTGATCAGTTAAGCTGACAGAACAAAAAACATTATATTTATTAAGTGAAATGCTGATGATTCTGTACTTATCAGATTCTATATAAAGATTTTTTAGTATCTTATTTAGAGTGGCCATCAGGTCAGGTCAGGCCCAGATTTTAGGACTCAACCTGACTCACTGGGCCCAACTTTGAAACTTGACCCAACTCATAATATTAGGTAATTTTCATTGTTTCTCATGTAATTTTGGTAATTTTTACACCATTGGAAAGCCCTCACAATTCTCTACAAAATGAGCCTAAAATCACAAAAAACAAATTGCTTTCAAGCTCAATGCACACAACTGAAGTTTTGTTCAAATTCTTGAAGTTTCTGTCACTATGGTTGCTCATGACTAACAAGACATGCAAAATAAGCAAAAAACCAGCTTTAAAAAAACCTGATGGTCACTTTAATCTTATTTACATAGTGAGTCTGATTTAGATGCAGAATTCTCATTTTATAATTATATATAATTTAAATGTCAAGAATTTTCTGTGTCTCTCTTAAGTTCTTAACTTTAAACACATTCATAAGAGCTTGCTTAAATCAGAGAATGTATAATAGATTTGCTGAAATTATAATAATATTATTTACATAAAGAAGCAGCATGATTCTTTTGATGCTGTAAAGAAGAAGACAGAGATTAGTCTTGCTTTAATGAAAATTTAATTTAAGTAATTTAATAACACATTATTTATATCAGTTCTGTGTAACTTACTTAAGATCATAAAGACTGTGCAGTATGTGCAGAATACAATTAAATGTAATATTGACTTTAAAAAAAGATGTTATATAGATTATTTTCTTCAGAAAGAATTTCATAAAAATATTATTGACATTTACTTGATGACACTTTAAATTCTTAAGTGCAATGATAGTCAGAAAGACTTACAGAGTGTTAAACTTAATAATGAAAATAAAAATATTTTTATAATTAACATTATATATTTATGAAAAGTCTCTTGTCACAAGTCTTGTCTTAAGCTTATTTAAGAATTCATTAATATTTAACTTAAGTTTAAAGACTCATTTACTGATTACAATGTTGACTCTTCTTAATGACACAGTCTTTTCTTATATTTCATTTGTCATCAAGACTGTCAACTTCACATAAATAACATTCTTTCACATTTCTTCTCAGATTGAGTCTTTCACTGCTTCAATATAGATAACAGATGTTAAAATGTCAGATTTAATTATAAAGTCTTCTTTGTCTGTAAAAAACATTATAAGTGTCAGTATAACTCTTAATATTTTAATTAAGAACTCATTCACATCTTAATTATTGTTGTTGTTGTCTCTCTTTCATTTTAAGATCTTGACACACAGAAAGATTCTGACTTCTTTAAATATCATTATTTTAACTTAATTAATGTTGATCTTCTCATTTAACAACTTATTTAGATTGACTGCAGTCAACTTGATCTCATATTGTTTATCTTAAGACTTATCAATTTTAATCATAATTAAGTCAGACTGCATCTTACTGTTCTAAGTCATAAGTGTCTGATCTAAAGCTGTGATCTTCATAATGATTAACTTCTTTCATAAACATTTAACAGATCTTCTGTTCAGAAGAACATTTAATATTTATTGTTGCAGTTGTCAAAAGTGAGCACCACACTTTTAGTCACAGCTATTGTAAGTTATATATCTAACACTTCTTTTAACCTATGATCAGTCAGCACACTCATATGTTGCTTACTTAGCTTCTCATAAGTGAAAAGAATGTACATGCAACATGATTTGAACTCATAATCTTGAGCTTACACAGATAAGGTAGTCAACACATATTCAATATTATTACATCAACTTGAGCTCATAACCTGTCAAAAGTGAGCACTATACTTTTAGCCATAGCTATCATAAGTTATATATTTAACAGCAGTTTAAAATTAACAATATCTTTCTTTTTACTTTCAGCAAACTTCACAGCATGATTCTTAATGATGTACTTAAGATCTGAAGCTTAAAGCTAATACTGCTTTATGATTTTCTCAATGTAATTTATAAAGACTTTTACTCATTCTTAATTTATGAATTTGTTATGTCTGCCTTTAGATAGTAACTTAAGATCAACATAGCTGTAACATTTACATTTTTATATACAAATATAATTAATGAATAACTTTACATCAGTGAAAGCTTTCTTAGAAGTTGTCTGCTTATTATTAATTAAGAAATTAGTTACTATTTAATTATAAAAATAAATATCTGTCTGTGCTGTCTGTGTCAGGATTATCACCTGACCACAGCTTACCTCGTTGCTGCCGCCTTCACCTATTAGGTGAATAGTCTACTTAGCCATTTAGCCACATGGACTCAGCCATGTGCCTTAGCGAGTCACTTAGCTACTATTTAAGTAGCCATTGTAGCCCTTACATTCACTCATCTTTTACTCATATCATAGATTTACCATTAGGGTTATAGCTTTTAGCCATTAGACTTAGAAGACCATAACAGTCTGCACTTAGAACTTTATTGATAGTTATATTTCTTTAATTATGATGTACACTGAGTTCTCAGTGATTTGAATGATTCTTTCAGCAATGTCATTCTGAATTGACATGTAGAGCATTATGTATTGCAATGTAATGTTAAAAGATTTGCATCAGTCATTTAAAATAAACTTTAACTTCATTTTATTGTTGCTTTATACAACAAGAATCTTTGCATTAATCTGAAGTTTAGTTTTTAGTCATCATTCTTACAGTGTTTATGAGACTTCATTACATTACTTTAACAATATTGTTTATGTTTTCTGAAAGTGATTATCTATTATCTTTAGAAAGTATTGATATTCATTAAATGATAAGAATAATGAGCTATATATGTCAATAAAGATAAAAACAAGAATGTTAATCTTTCTTTTACTTACAGTGTGATCTTACTTGTTAATGAACTTAATCAGAACACAAATCTCATATATATTCTTATTGTTCTCAATGATAAGAATTGATTTTTTAAGAATTGTCATCTTGTAAAGATTATACAACTTTACAGAATTAAGATAAGCAAATTGTTAATGTTAAAGTCTATAAGTCTTAATCTTTTCATTTAATAACACAATGTTGATGTCTAAAAAATTAATTATAAGATTATGCTCATAAGTCTGAACATATAGACTTGCATTTAAAGCAATAACAGAAAAGACAGTCTCTGAATGTGATGTGTACACTGTAAATATTAAAGTAAATTCATTAAAACTCTTTACAATATATTTAATTATATAAACTCTATCTTGCTTTAACACTTTTATTATAGTTTTGCTGTACTTATTATACATTTAAAGACAGTATTAATTAAAGCTTTTATACAGTTTCATTTTATATATCTGCTTTTTTGACAGAAGATTAATCTTAAGTTTAAATATATAAAGTATTGAACTCAATCTTACAGAATTTCTTGACTTAACTTGTATAATGATTACTTCATAATAATAAGAATATAAATGTCTCTCTTTAACTTTAATTTGCTGACATCTCATTTATATAAGAAAGTCACTGAAAAATTAAAGATAATTAATTATATATAAAAAGAATTCAGAGTCTACAATTCATTTAGATTTAAGTATCTTACTGATAATCTTCTTAAATAAAGCAGTAATTTTATTATTAATTTTCTCTTTCTCTTTAAATTCAGAGAAGAAGTCATCATCATTATTGTTATTAATTTTTATATTAAAGACTCTGTATTTCTTTTCTTTTTCTTTATAAATTAACTTTTAATACAACTTAACTGCAGTCAATCTATGCAGCTTAACTGCAGTTAATTTGCTTATCTTCTTTTAAATATTTTGCTTAATGTCAGAAAGAAATTCACAATCTTTAATGAAGTAAGAATTATTACAAAAAAAGTATTTAATAAAGCAATAAGAAAAATGATTACTGTTTGAGCTGAATGATCTGCAATAATGTTGCTTAATATTAATTATATAATGATTTAATAAATTGCAATTTTAATTCATTAAACATTAATTTTTTTTCTATTTATCTATTCATAAGACAATGACAATCTTATTAGTCTTAAGTTGTATCTCTTTTTTCTAAAGCTTTTATAAATCTTTCTTAATATTTAAATTGTTCTGAGTATCAATGACATTGCAGATCACAATATACTTAATTAATAATACTTAAAGCAGTGTCTAAAACTGTCATTTTAATTTAAATAACTTAACTATATTAAATTAAGTTGCAGCAATCTTTTTACTGAGTTTGCTTAAATAAATTCATATTTCTTTAATAAATATATTCTTTAACATTCTATACTTAACAAACTCTGTCAAATATTGTCTCTCAGTTGTCTGCAGCTTCTTTTTGTATTTAAACTTTAATGTATTTTAAACATTCTTTATACTGATTTTGTTCATTAAATATTCTTGATTATCTATATTTATGTAAATAATAAATTAATATAAAGTCTTTATATCAGTTTTCTAATTTCTAAAGCTGAGACTGCTAAGAAAAAATGAATCTAAGAATTTACTGATTAATATATTAATTGTTAAGATTTTAACAACATTTTATAGATCTTCTTTTATTAATCATTTTCTCATAAAAGTAAATTATTAATTGCAGTTTTTGTGAATAAGAATTAAGATGAGTCATTGCTTTATAAAGAAGTTGTTAAAGTTTATGATGATGATAGTTGACATATAGTATAAGAAGTGAATAAAGTAAAATAATGATGTATATATTAAAGATAATATAAATAAAATAAATAAAATAAATAAAAAGCTTTTATATCTCTTATTTTGTAAAACAGTAATACTTATTTATCTTAATGACTCATATTAAGCTATCAAAGAACAGTGCTCTTTAAATAATTATAAATGCTAATTTTTGCTGAAATCAATTCTTTATAAATCTTTCAATTTAAACATACTTAACTGCTGCAGAATGCTGATTCTGCTAAAGTTAAATTTATTATAAATCTCAATAATTAGTGATATTGCTAAAGCTAAATTGACTATAAATCTTAAAAGTTAACATACTCAGCTGCTGTCAGTGTGCTGATTCTGCTAAAGTTAGATTTATTATAAATCTTTTATGAATCTTAAAAGTCAACATACTTAATTATCATCACATTAAAAGTATACACTTTCTTTAAGAAGCTTCTTGCTAATCTGAGCTCATAATTTATTAAAAGAAATGAATACTTATGTTAAGAAGTGATGTTTTAGCTGCTTCTATAAAGCAAGATAAAATTAGTGTCAAGAATTAAGTAAAGACTTTACTTACATTAACTGCAGTCAACATTTTTTTTACTTCTTTAACTCTTTCAATCAAGATATGCTCATAGACAACACAGTTTAGAGATTTTACTAGACAGTATAATATAATATGAGTATTTACTTTCTTTTAATAAATTATGAGCTCAGATTAGCAAAAAGCTTCTTAAAGAAAGTGTATATTTTTAGTGTGATAATAGTTAAGTACATTAACTTTTAAGATTCATAGTTAATTTAGCTTTAGCAGTATCACTGATTATTAAGATTTATAATAAATTTAGCTTTAACAGAATCAGTACATTGATGATAGCTATATATATTAATTATTAAGATTTATAGTCAATTCAGCTTTAATAGTATCACTGATTATTAAGATTCATAATAAATTTAACTTTAGCAGAATTAGTATTTTGCAGCAGCTGAGTATATTTAATTTAAAAGATTTATTATTGAAAGAAATGAATACTCATGCTATACTATG
>JAABVA010003962.1_pt1 | contig 13838 bp, 17 predicted proteins | sample 5560331 | NCBI WGS metagenome assembly JAABVA01 (sample SAMN12812661, study PRJNA571458) | rock metagenome | isolation source: Antarctica rocks | place: Antarctica: Victoria Land, Mt New Zealand sud | collected 2016-01-07 | reverse complement strand
GGGGCATGCAGTTGCGGGGGCCAGTTGTGGCGTAGATAGTAGTGGGCTGTAGGCACCGCACGAGTACGGGGGTGTCACGGGGTGGGTAGCGGCATTGTTACGTTGTTTTCGTCGGAAGAACAAGGGGAGCAGTAGTGCTCCCTCTGCTTCTGTTCCGACGGTAAAGTAGCGACGTATGAGGAGGTGAGCCATGGACGGGACCGAACAGGTTTTCAGCCTATTTCCCCCGCCCCGCCCCGCACCCCGAGCAAGACATTCTCACCACCGCACAACTGAACACCATATTCACGCCCTTCGCCCGCGACTACCGCGCCGCAATACTCCTGTCCGCTGGGCTGGTTTTCTGGGACCGCTGGCGGGTACTGCGGTTGCGCCTCGACGCCCCCTGCGCCCCCTGTGGGAAGACCGACTGGTGCATAGTGTCGGAGACGACCAGCTGGTGTATGCGCCCCCCTGCCGGTGCTGCCGTCCTCGACCGACGTTGTAACCCCCGCCACCCGTTTTGCGTATCTCCAGCCATAGCTCGCCGTGTGGGCGGGCGGAAGGGAGGCCATCATGAGCGGTCTGGGCGACAAGGTCAAGGGCAAGGCGCAGGAGGCCGTCGGGGCGGCCAAGGAGGGCGCCGGCAAGGCGACCGACGACACGGAAACCCGGGGGTCCGGCATGGCCGACAAGGCCCAGGGCCAGGGTAACCAGGCCAAGGGCGGGGTCAAGGAGGCGGTCTCCGACGTCAAGGAGACGGTCAAGGACAAGGCCGACTAAGCGCACGCCCCGCCGGCGGATGCGTCGCGACGAGGGCCCGGCCGTGCGACCAGGCGCTGGCCGGGCCTCTCTTCGCCTGGGGAAGGCCCGGTTCGCCGGAGCGGGCGTGGCCCGGAGGGCGCGGACCGCTTCTCCTCCCCAGCCATGGCGTCCCCGTGTTCCGTTACCGGCGCTGCGCCAATTGTGGTGCCGTGCTGTTGGGTATATGACCGGGCGCTAAGGGCGGAAGCGGCCGCGGTACATCGGTGTCGTCCCTATCGTAGATCCCGGATCACCAAACGATCGGGAGACCCCTGATGTTGTGGCGAGGCGTCCTATCGGGCAGCAAGCTGCCCAGCCTGAAGCCCTGGGTTAAGGTTGTTTTTGCTCTCTACATCCTGGCGATGGTCCCCGTATTCTCGCTCTTCTTGTTTCTGATGGTCAAAGGCCTACCTACCCTCGTCGGGACTACCTGGGACGCATTACTCGTTCAGCAGGAAGAGTTCTCCCACCCACAGCGTTACGGCATCGTGCTGGGCAAGATCTTGTCAGCGCTGCAGCTAGTACTAGCGAGTTTACCCCTGCTGGCGACACTGTATCTGCTCTATAATTCGGCCCGGATCCCGCTACGTAAACTCTTTCAATGGGGCAAGCAAGGGACTTCACGAGCTATCGCCGCCGGACTTGTCGTTGCTGGCGTTCTCGCGCTCGTAGCGTATCTGTGGGTTCTGCAATTACCCCCCATGCCGGTCGGTATCCAAAGCTTCGCGATCACGGAACGGGCTCATGTTGAGACGCCGGTTCTGTATGGTCAGATCCCGCCCGTTGGTGGCAACCATGCGCCGATCTGGCAGAACTGCGGTTTCTATAGCGCTCCGGTTGCTAACGAGAACGCCGTACATTCTCTCGAACATGGGGCTGTCTGGATTACCTACCGTCCCGACTTATCCGCAGATCAAGTAGATCTCCTGCGCCAACTCGCAGCACGCCAAACATTTGTCCTAGTGAGTCCCCATCCCGGACCTGTCCGCACCGGTGGTGGCCTCCGCCTGGGACCGTCAGTTGCGCCTCGACTCGGCCACCGACCCCCGACTCGGCCGGTTCGTGCAGGCCTTCCGCCTCGGCCCACAGGCACCCGAGCGCGGCGGACCCTGTACCGACGGGACGGGGCAACCGAAGTAACGAGTGTCGCCGGTTCCGCCTCGTAGCACGTCCGGCCAGGCACAGCGGAGGTGAATGAGGACAGGGCGACCCCTACGCGACCATCTCCCCCGTCACCTAGTCGCCACCGGCAGCGGAGGCACCACTGGCAGAGAACCCTGGGCTAAGGAATATACCGAGGTACCCCGCTGTGCTGCTCGCCACTGCGCCCTCGCCGCAGGGCCAGGGGCGTGCCGCTGGCGTGCAGGCGCATCGGCGGGACGGCGAGGCAGGCGGAGCCGATCGTACCGCCCATGTGGAGCGTTAGTATCCGACCTTGCCCGCCAGCAACTCGCCACGATCCGCGATGAATGGCTGACTCCGCTGATCGCACGCATGGGCGATCTGGAACGGGAGAACGGCAGGCTTGAAGCCGAGCGTGACGAGCAGCGCCGCCGGGCCGGGGCGCGCGCTTGACCGCCTCCTGCACCGCTACAGCCAGGCGTCCTACCTCCTCGCGGCGCAGTCCGCCGCCTGCAACCGCCCCCCCCGCGTGGTGGCGCGCTGCGCCCGCTGGCTGCTGCTCACCCACGACCGTGTGGGCCGGGACCGCTTCGCCCTCACCCACGAGTATCTCGGCTACATGCTCGGCGTGCGCCGCCCCAGCGTTACGCTCGCCATGGGCATCCTCCAGCGTGCCGGGCTGCTCACCTACCACCGCGGCGCGGTCGCCGTCCTCGACCGCGTCGGCCTGGAGAACGCCACCCGCGCGTGCTACCGCAGCATCGTCGCCGAGCACGCCCGCCCCCTGGGCCCCTACCCCCAGGGCACCCAACCGGTTTAAGCGCCACCCCGCGCATGCTCGGTAAAAACCGTACGGAGCGGGACGGGGGGACGCCGACCGCACGCGCGCGGTCGCGTCGTCCTGCTGCTCGCGCTCGCCGGGGGCGCGCGCTGGCGCTGGACGCGCCGCGATCCCCCCGCTGAAGGGGGTCAGAGGGTCAGGGTGAAGCCGTCGAGGAGCGCCAGCAGGGCGAGCGCGCCGGCGGCGAGGCTGACGAGCCAGACCGCCCGCCGCCGCAGCAACGCCGCGATCGCCGACAGCCCGATCGCCACCTGGAAGAGGGTCACCGCCACGGCGAAGCGGTGGTGGTGCGCCAGGTTCGTCCGGGATTCCGCGTTCAGCGCCGCCGTCTCGTCCCCCAGGCGCGCGGCCTCCGGCTTGAGCGCGTCCTCCTGGGCCTGGCGTCGCGCGGCCTCGTCCTTCGCGGCCTGGATCTCCTGCGGCGTGCCGCCCGTGTGCGCCAGGATGGCGGCCAGATTCTGCGCCGCGTACTTCTTGATGCTGTCGGCCTGGTACTCGCTCCAGGTGTCGACCGCCTGCGTCTGCCGCAGGACGCCTTCGTTCGCCTTGAACAGCGCCTCGTTGGCGTAGTTCCCGGCCTCCAGCGCGGCGATCGCGGCGAGGACCGCGAAGAGGGCGGTGCTGACGGCCAGCGCGTCGAGCCAGCGCGGCCGCCGCCGTTCCGCGCGCGCCTCCTCGGCCGCCTCGCGCCGCCGCTCCGCGATGTCGTCCTGCAGCCGGTCGGTCCCCACGTCCAGGTCGTCGGCCATTGGCTTGCCCCCCCGCTCGCGATCAGCGCCCTGCGGCCCCCACGGGGCGCGTGGCGGGGAGTATACCGAATCGCGCGGCCGGGCGAGGGGGTGCCGTGCCCGTGGTGACGGAGCCCGGGCCGGGAATCGACGGTGCCCACCACGCGACCACAACCGGCCCATCGGGCCGCGGTGGCCGAGGCCGCGCAGGATACCCCAGGGGCACAGGAAGCACCGCCGGTGGATGAGCCTGCCCCGCGCCCGTTGCGAGGCTCGGGATGCTCGCAGTGGCCGTGCTGATCGGGCGGCCCTGGATGTTCCTGGCCGCGAACGACAGCGGGCAGTAGGCTGCCCGAGCGGATCAGTCGTACGGGGGATAGCGCGTCGCGGCGCGCGGCGCTATGCTGTCGGGAGATGGCGGACCGTTGGCGGTCGCGTCGTCCCCCCTCTGGATCCCCTATCCCTCCCCAACCCCTACCCCAGCGCCCGCCGGCCCCCCCCACCCGGCGGGCGTGCCATGCGGGGTCGTGGGCCGACGCGTGCAAGGGCAACGTCGCCACGATCGACCGGGTGCTGCAGATCAGGCTGTCGTGCCGCGCGACAGCCTGAGCCACGCGCGTCGCCTGGTGTGCCGGGCGCGCGTACCGCGACGTGGCACACGTCCTGCATTACCGATCCCGAGACCGGGCGCGCCGGTTCACCCGCCGAGCACCGGGCGACGAGGGCCGAACGCCTCCGGGTGTGGCCCGCTCTGCCCCCTCTGGGCGTGTCGCTCGGTCGCGTACCCGGTCTTCTTTCTGCCTCCCGCTTGCCCCGCTCCCGCTGCTGCTCGTGGCACGGCTCCTGCATAACGAGGCCCAGGGTGCGCCGGGCCGATTGGGGTCCGGCAGGGCGTAGCAGAGGGGGACCACATGGGCATTCTGGCATGGCTGATCCTGGGGCTGATCGCCGGCTTCATCGCGAGCAAGATCATGGGCGCGGGGGGCTACGGCCTGGTCGGGGACATCATCGTCGGCATCATCGGGGCGATCCTCGGCGGCTTCCTCTTCGGGCTGATCACCGGGCGCGACGCGATGGGGCTGGATATCGGCTCGATCATCGTGGCGATCATCGGGGCCTGCATCCTGATCGCCATCCTGCGCGCCGTCTCCGGCAACCGCGCCCGGGTCTAGCGGCACGAGCATTACAGCACGCATAGAGCACCCGAGGGGCGCGGCGTCCATGCCGCGCCCCCGCTGCGTGACGCGGCAAGAAAGCGAGTATGGCGATGACTACTGAGGTGACCGGGCGGGGCGGGCGCTTCCCCTCGCGGGCGCGGCTGGCGGCGCTCTGGCGCGCGGAGCTGGCCGGGACCGAGCAGTATCCCCGCTTCCTGGTGGCCGCGTCCTTCCTCGCCACCTTCGCCGGGGTGCGCGCGACGACGCACCTGCTCCGTCGCCGCCAGTCGCCCCTGGCCCGGGCGACGCACCGCGGGGGCGGCCTCCAGGTCGGCGACGTCCACATCCACCACATGGTCGGCGGCATCGCGCTGCTGCTGCTCACCGGCTACGTCGCCGTCGAGCGCGAGCGGCCCCACCTGCGCGAGCGCCTCGCGACCCTCTACGGGGTAGGGGCGGCGCTGACCCTCGACGAGTTCGCCCTCTGGCTGCGGTTGCAGGACGACTACTGGGCGCGCGAGGGGCGGGAGAGCGTCGACGCAGGCGTGCTGGCGGGGGCGGCGTTCGTCATCGCGGCGGTCGGTCGGCCGTTCGCCGGCGCGGTCCTGCGCGAGTGGCGCGGGCACTGATTCGCCGCGCAGGCGGCACGGGCAGGTCCACGCGCCGCGGAAGCGCCTGCTGAGGCACGGGCAGCCGCCCGCGGACACGGGGGGCGGCCGCGGCGCTGGCGGGGGCGCGCGCTGGAATAATGGCATGCCTTCTGCAACGCAATGGGCGGCGACACCCGCGGGGGTGGCGCAATTCGCGGGAGGACCGTCCTATGCCACGCATCCCCGATCGGCTCCAGACCCCGGCCGCCGCGGTCGCCCACGAGGTGGGCGCGGACCTGGGTGGCTTCAAGAAGTTCATCCTGCGCGGCAACGTGGTCGACCTGGCGGTCGGTCTCGTGATCGGGGCCGCGTTCGGGGGCGTCGTCCAGGCGCTGGTCAAGGACATCATCACCCCGCTCCTCGGCGCGTTCGGGGGGACGCCGGACTTCGCGAATTACACCGTCGGCGTCCTGGGCACCCGGCTGCTGGTCGGCGACTTCCTCAACGCATTGCTCGCGTTCGTGCTGCTGGCGCTGGTCGTCTACTTCCTGGTCGTCCTGCCGGTGAACAAGCTGATGGATCATTATCGTCCGCAGCCCACGCCCGCGCCGACGAAGGACTGCCCGGAGTGCCTGAGTAAGATCCCGCGCGCGGCGCGGCGGTGCCCGACCTGCACCGCCCAGCTCGCCCCGCCCTCGGCGGAGGTGGCGGAGGCGATGCGCCAAGTGGCCGGGCCGTCGGGGGCGGTGGTGGCCGACGAGGCGGCGCGGGCCCTGGCGCAGCGGTTACAGGGGGGCTGAGGCCCCGCGTGGCGTGGGTTTCCCTGGTCGAGAGTTGGTGCGTGTCCTGCGCATGCGACGGCATGGCGTCCTAACCGTAACTGGCGTGCGTTGACATTGGCGCGATTGCTGGGCAAATCGAGCGCGGGGCCTCCACCAGGCAGATCGCCGCGTCCTGCTGCATCGCGGAGAACACCGTCCAGAACCACCTGTCGCACGTCTTCGAGAAGGTCGGAGTGCGGAGCCGGCGGGAGTGCGTCAAGCGCCCCTTCTTCGAGAACCTCTACCCGTCGCTGTCGGGATAGAAACTCATGGACGGCCCTTGACCGGCGGGAGGAGGTACCGGGCGACCGGCTCTACCACGCCACCGCCGACAGCCCCCGCGGCCCACCGCAGCCGTGAGTGACGTGCTACAGTTCGCGCAGCGGGGTGGCTTGCCGAACCGGCACGCCGCCGTCTGCGCGCCCACCCAGCGGCGGCGGGGCGTGCGCGGGCCGGTCGGTGATCCGCGCCAGGCCGGGGCGGGACGATCCACGACCCGATACGGGGGAGCGACGCTGCCGACGGTGCGGCGTTGTCCTCGACGCCCACGGATCAACGCTCGCGTGCTCTGCCAGCGGCGGTGGTAGCAGGGGCGCGGCAGATGCGCCGCGCCCCTGGGTGTGCTATCTCGGCGCGACCTGAAACCGGGGGTATGCCAAGGGCCGGGACCGGCAGCGCCACGCGGGGAATCACTCCCCCTGCAGCCGCTGCGCCAGGGCCCGCGCCGTCTCGTCGGCCAGCGCCGCCCCCATCGTCCTGACCGTGGCCGTCAGCGCGGAGTGCCGGGCCAACCTGCTCGCCGCGACGCGGGCGCTGGTTCACGACCCTCGACGCGCTCGACCCGGAGGAGACCCCAAACACGCCGCGCGCGGGCGAGGTCTTCACGCCGATCTGGCGGGTGCCGACGGACGATCGGTCGCACGTTCTCCTGCCCGCTCCGTCGTCGTTCCTCCGGCCCTTGGCCCCCCCTCCCCCAAGCGCCTCCGTCACGCCCCCTCCCGCGGACAGTAACGACCGCCCGTCACGTGCGGGAGGGGGCCTGGTAGCCCGCCCCGCCCGCCTTGCGCGAGGCGTCCAGGAACTCCTCCGGCGTCAGGAGCGTGGTCGTCTTGACCGTCTTGAGATGCCCCGCCGCGCTCGCGGCGAGCGTGAGGGCCACGGCGCTCGCATTATCCGGGGCGCTGTAGGTGACCATAAGGTCGTACTCGCCCAGGCAATAGTCGAAGCTCTCCAGCCGCCCGCCCAGCCGCTCGATCAGGGCGCGCAGGCCCGCGACCCGGTCCTGCGGCCTGGCGACGAACGCGGCGACGGCCTCGGCGGTATAGGCGACCTGGACCATGTAGCGTGGCATCGGAGCCCTCCTGTCCCGTTCCCCGTCCCGGCAACCCGGCCCCCTGCCGGGCGTGGTGCGCGGGGGTACACAAGGAACGCCGGGCGGGCGGGCACCGTTTCGCCGTGCCCCGTCCGCCACCCCACAAGCACCCTGGGCGCCGCCAGGATCTTCGAGGGTAAGGGTTTGTACCCCCGCGCGGCCCGGCGCGGTCCTGGGGGCGCTAGCGGCTCGCACAGGCTCTCAGCACACACCTCGCCTACATCACCTCGCTGTGACCGCCGTCGGCGGCCTGCCGCTCACCGGCGGCGGCGGTATGGCCCCGGGGGGTGCGGGGGCGACCGTCCGGTGGATGCTCGGCCTCGGCGCGCTCCTCCTGCTGTGCGGCAGCGTCGCCCTCCGCCGGGCCCGCTAGCACCACGGTACCCGCGCTACCCGCCCCACCAGCGACGGAGCCGCCCCCACACGCCAGGGGCGGCGTCCTGTGCCATGGTCGGCGTCTCCGTCGATCCTGGGGCATCCTGCGCGGGCTGCACGGCTTCCAGTTTTATCCGCCGGCGTAACAATTCCGCCTCGGCGATCTCGGCGCGGCGGCGCAGCTGCTCCCGCTCGGCCTCTAGCCGTCCATTCTCGCGCTCGAGGGTTCCGATCCGCTCGATCAACGGGGCGAGCCACTCGTCGCGGATCGTGGCGAGCTGCCGGCGGGCCAGGTCGGAGACGAGCGCGCCATCCGGTAAGCCGTTGGCAACGTTGCCGGCAGCCTCCTCGGCAGATGTTGCCGGATTGCCAGCGGGGCTTGCCATGTTGCCGACTGGCTTGCCGATCATACGCGCTAGTTGCTCGACTTCTCCCATACTGACGGGCTTTTCACGCTTGCCGGCAATTGCCGCGAGCTTGCCGGTGCTGATCCAGTGGCGCAGCGTACGCGCGGGGATGCCGGCAGCCTTGCCGACAAACTCGACGGCAACGTAATCGGCAGGGGTAGGAATGTCCTTCATGGGCGGCAGGATAGCATAAGGGCCGGTCCTTAGAACGTTCTAAGGACCGGCCCGAAATCCTAAACGCTTAGGAGGCTACGCACTGGCGCTCGCCACGACCTGCTGGCTCTTGCCGGAAGCGTGGGGAGCCCGAGTCGGCCGTCACCGTCGAGTCCGATTATTGAATCTGTTGCGGCTCCAGCCCGGAGTACACGCGCCCGAAGTTGGTGACGAGGCCGACCTGCTGTCGCGCGGTCATTGCCGCCTTGGGGTGATCGGGCACGAGCCTGGCCAGCACCGCCGCCAGGACCGCGTTCCCAATATGGAAGACGAGCCCGTCGGCCGCCTCCTGCGCCTTGCGCTGGTCGCTCAGGATCGCGAACGTATCGAGCCAGCCGGGGATGCGGAGCTCCCACATCGGCTGATTCCCCTGCATATAGCCGCATTTCATCACCGCCACCGGCAGGAACGGGATTTCGTCGAACGGGGTAATGATCGCCCGCACGACCGCCTCACCGAGGCGTGCCGGCTCGTCGTAATAGGCCGCCTGAAAAAGCCGCTGCGTGACGTTGGACTGCTGGGGACCGTCGGCCAAGGCGTGCTCGTAGAGCTCACCCCAGCCCTTCGCCAGCCCCTCGCCCGCGATCCAGCCTCCGAGGGACCCGGTGCGGACGATGCGCCCGTCGCCCCCCCCATCCGCATCCTCGGCATCGTCCCGAGCCCGCTAACCTTCGTCACCGTCGCGGTCGTCATCCTCCTCCTCGAAGCGGTCGCCCTTGTCATCGCCCGCCGCCGCGGACAAGCAATTTCCGCCCACTGAACAATCACTTCCTCCGAGCTAGAGACGGCCAGGATATGATCCGGAGGCCTGCCCTGACTACCAGCCGCATTCGTGATCGATTTGTTGGCGTTCTCGGGCGAAGAGGGCCTGCCCCAAGCGCGAGCACCCCCGTCGCCCGTACGCTTTAGCGGAAAAACGCCCTCTTGTACCCCGTTTTTTGGTTTTTTTGGCGGCACCGCCAGAATTGCCCAGCACCGCCGCCGATCTGAGGGCACGCCAACTATTACTGGCGTGTGTTGAGATCGGCGTACGAACTGGATGATCGCCGCCGCCGACACCGCTGCCGACCGAACGTGTGAACGTGAGTGACAGGAAAGGGACCGCAATGAGCAAGCACAACCGCGCCGCACGCCGTGAAGCCAACCATGCCGACCGCCGTGGATTCCGTCGCCCAGCTGCGGGCCGTACGCGAGCGCCTGGCCGGGTTACAGCGCGAACAGGCCGAACTCCCCGGCCTCAGGCGGGCGGCCACCATCGCGGAGGACGCGGGCCGGGTGGCCGCCCTCAGCGCCCGTGCCAGCATGCTCCCGACGCTGATCAGCCGGGCCGCCGAGGCGCTCTTGCCGCTGGAACTGGCCGCGCTCGAAGCCGAGGCAGTCGCCATCGCGGCGGCGGAGGACGCGCACCGCGCCGTGACCGACCAGGCCGAGGCGGCCTGCGTGACGGCGCGGGACGCCTTCTTCGAGGCGGAGCGGCGCTACAACGTGACCAAGGTAGAGTTCCAGGTCTACGCGATCCGCCGGCAGGATCTCACCCGCCAGCGGCACGCGCTGCGCGACCGCCTGGCGCGGCTGATCGCGGCGGACGCGCCGCTCCCCGCCGCCTAGCACCGCCGTCATCGCCCGCGGTGGCACCCCCACAAAGGAGCAACGAGCATGACCAAGCCGCACGATCCCGCCACATTCACCGCCCCCGCCGTCGCGTTCGGTGCGGGCGATACCCCCACCCGCGACCCGCGGACGGGCAAATTCGTCCCCGCCCCGGTGGACTCGCGCACCGGCCAGCCGCGCCTGACGCCCGAACGCCGGGCGGAGTTGGCGGCGAAGTACCCGTCGTTGCGCGACGATCCGTCGTGGCGCGCGCCGGAGGAACCGCGCGCCTAGCGCGCGCCGCCCCTGCCGGACGCAAGGACGCGCCCGGTGGAAACGCACTGCCGAGGGGAAGAGCGATGAGTACGACGAGCACCACCCCGCCCCCCACCGTCGCCCCGACCGACCGGCCCGCCCGCTTACTTCGTCGCCCGCGCCATCTCCACCGCCGCCGCCTTGATGCTCTACGGGTGCCCCTACCGGGGGATCGTGTGGGCGGACGGGCGGCTCGCGTTCAAGTTTGCCGACCCGCATAACGCGTTGCGCGCGCTCGAAGCGACGGTGCGGGCGGGCACCGCACCCCCGGTGCAGGCGCGCGACCTGATGCGCGCGTACTTCAGCCTGCGCGCCGACCTGGCCCACGCCCGGGCCGCGCAGGAGCGCCGACAGGGCACGACGCGATCGGGTGCGGGTGCGCCGGGTGATCAGGGGGGCTGCTGATGCCACGGACATGCACGGCGTGCGGACACCAAGACCGCCCCGCGATCGACGCGGCCCTCGTCGCGGGCGTGGCGTTACGGACCATAGCGGACCAATACGGGCTCTCGCACCAAGCACTGATGCGGCACCGTTCCGACCATATCCCGCCTGCCCTCGTGACCGCTGCGGGGGCCGAGGAGGTCAAGCAGGCGCTCGACGTTTTGCAACAGTTGAAGACGATCAACGCGGCCGCCCTGACGGTCCTGCGTGACGCCCGCGCGGCCAGCGATGGCGAGTTGGCCCTGAAGGCGATCGACCGGATCCACAAGCAGATCGAATTGCAAGCGAAGCTGCTCGGCGAGTTGGACGACCGCCCGGTGCTCAACGTGCTGATCAGCCCGGAATGGCAACAGTTGCGCGCGCGCATCGTGGCGACGCTGGGCGCGTTCCCGGAAGCCCGGGTCGCGCTGGCGGAGGTGCTCAGTGTCGGTTGATCTGGGCGGTGATCTGGCCATCGCGCTGGATCCGGTCGCGTTCAGTCGGCGCGCGGGCATCGTCCCCGATCCGTGGCAAGGCGCGGTCCTGCGCTCGACCGACCCGCGCCTGTTGCTGAATTGCTCCCGACAGTCGGGCAAATCGACCACGGTCGCGACGCTGGCGGTCTGGACGGCGGTCTACCAGCCGGGCGCGCTCGTGCTCCTCGTCAGCCCGACGCTGCGGCAGAGCGGCGAACTCTTCAAGAAGGCGCTCGCCATCTACCGCGCCCTCGATCGGCCTGTGCCGGCGGAGAGCGAGACCGCGCTCACCCTGACGCTGGAGAACGGCGCGCGCATCATCAGCCTGCCCGGCAAGGAGGGCAGCGTGCGCGGCTATTCGGGCGTGACGCTGCTCGCCGTGGACGAGGCCGCCTGGGTGCCGAACGACCTCTATGTCAGCCTCCGCCCGATGCTGGCCGTCAGCGCCGGACGGCTGATCGCGATGAGCACGCCGCACGGCACGCGCGGCTGGTGGTACGACGCCTGGCGCGGCCCGGAGCCCTGGGCGCGGACCGAAGTCCCCGCCGCATCCTGCCCGCGCATCTCTCCGGACTTCCTGGCGGAGGAGCGGCGCGTGCTCGGGCAGTGGTGGTACGCGCAAGAATACGAGTGCGTCTTCTTGGACGCGCAATCGCAGGCCTTCACGCGCGCGGAGATCGAGCGCGCGTTCGTCGAGGAGGTGGAGACATGGGCGCTGTGACCTTGGGGCTGGATGTGGGCCAGCGCGTGGACCCGACCGCGCTCGCCGCGCTGGAGGTAGGGTTACGCCCGCGCGCGGATCGCAAGGGGACCGAGGCGCACTACACGGCGCGCTACCTGGCCCGGCTCCCACTCGGGACGCCGTACCCGCAGGTGGCGGCGCGCGTGGCCGAGGTGGCGACCGGGATCGCCCGGCGCACCGGCACCCGCCCGGACCTCTACGTGGACGCCACGGGCGTGGGGACACCGGTCCTCGACGCGCTCCGCGCCGCGCGGGTGCCCGCCCGCATCGTGGGCGTCTTCTTCACGCACGGCGACCGCCGGCTCGTGGACGGCGCGGGCGGCGAGGTGCGCCTCGGGAAGGCGTGGCTGGTGACGCGGCTTCAGGTGCTGTTGCAGGGCGGGCGTTTACACCTGCCGCGCACGGACGAGGCGATCGCGTTGCAGCAAGAGTTGCTCGACTACGAGATCCGGATCGACACGGACGCGAACGACAAGTACGGCGCGTTCAAGGTCGGCAGCCACGACGATCTGGTGACCGCGCTCGGGCTCGCCTGCCAGGTCGAGCCACGCCGCCAGGGCGCGGCGGTGGCGGGCGGCGAGCGCGCCCTGCCCGACCCGCGCGGGACTGACGAGGTGCTGTTCGGGCGCGCGCTGGCTGGCCGGGCCACGACGCCGGGCGACGTGCCGATCAAAGCGCTCCGGCCGCGCCACCGCACCCCGTTCGATTACTGACGATCGGTCCCCGCGCGCACGGGCGGGCGGGGTATCGGGGCGCTTTTCTCAAGATGCCTGGCGGCGGCCCCACCGGGCCAAGCCCGGTGGGGCCGCCATTATGCCGCAGGATGCCGTGTGTGCTGTATACTCGCCCAGGATGCCGCGCAGGAGCTGTTCGCCGGGAACGTGGTCGGTAGGGGGGCCGCTGGGCGGCGGCTCAGAGGAGGGTGAGGCATGGTCACCAGACGCGTGCTGCAATTCGTAGGGGCGTTCCTGCCCGCGTTATTACTCGCCGGGCACTTCAGCGGGGCGCTGACGGCCCGGGCCGCCCAGTCGGGCGTCGCGATCCAAAACTTCGCATTCAACCCGACCCCGCTCACCGTCACCGTGGGCGACACGGTGACCTGGACCAACATGGATACCGCCCCGCACAACGCGACCGCCGAAAATGGCGGCTTCAAGACCCCCGATCTGCAGCAGGGGCAGAGCGCGTCGATCACCGTCAACACGCCGGGCGAATACACCTACATCTGCACGATCCACCCGTTCATGAAGGCCACCCTCAACGTGCAAGCGGCGCCGACCACCGCCGCGCCAGGGTCCGCCCCCGCGACCACCACCGTCGCACCTCGGCCGACCGTGACCACCGCCGCGCCAGGGTCCGCCCCCGCGACCACCACCGTCGCACCTCGGCCGACCGCGACCACCGCCGCGCCCGTCCCGGCGGGGACCACAATGCCCCGCGGGATGCCGAGTACGGGCGGCGGGGGCATGGCACCACGCGCCAGCATCCTGCCGGTGTCGGGCCTCTTCGTTGTCGGGCTCAGCCTGGTGGGCACCGTGGGCGCGCTGATCCGGCGTCGCGCGGTCCGCTAAACATCCGCTCCGCAGCGCCAAATCGGGGCACCGGGTACGCCCGGTGCCCGACAGTAAACACCAGCCTGTCGGTATACCTGCGTGCCGATGTCACCGACCGTTACGCTCACTCACTCCACCAACGCCGCAGCCGCGCCCACACGCCGGGGGCGGCTCCTTGTGCCACAGTCGGCGGCTCCGGCGCTCCTGGCTGGCCTTAGCGGTAGTTTGTTGCCTTGGGTCAGGGTACGGCGTATAGGTCGAGGCCGTGCCCGTGCCGGAGGTGCTCAAGCAGGCGCTGCAGTGCGGGCGGCGGGGGCAGTGGCGACCAGG
>JAABVA010003958.1_pt1 | contig 13840 bp, 13 predicted proteins | sample 5560331 | NCBI WGS metagenome assembly JAABVA01 (sample SAMN12812661, study PRJNA571458) | rock metagenome | isolation source: Antarctica rocks | place: Antarctica: Victoria Land, Mt New Zealand sud | collected 2016-01-07 | reverse complement strand
TGGACTGGGCCACATGACACTTGACGCTGGTGGGAAGGGCAACTTCCTCAGACACGTAAGCTCGACAGTACAAAGTGCGGCCCGTTGCAACATGGAACATCCAGACATTGCGCCAAGCCCTCATCTTTGTGACGCCGTACCTGCGTTTCTACGCATTTGGATGCCGAAGGACAGCTTCCCACCAGCGTCAAGTGTCATGTGGCCCAGTCCATGTCGTCGACGCGATCAATGGTCTCTCGCTGCCGCGCTACGGCCTCGGTAACTACATCGCGCCCATACCGGGCTCCCCGCCGACGGCCGCCGAGGCGCGCACTTTGGAGGGGCTGTCACGCGCCGGCAAGCGGCTGATGGGTTTCTGCCGCACCAATCTGTTCAAGCGGTTGGAGAGCGGCGGCCCGGCCTTCTTGCAGTCCATCGACCGCCATATCCTGCGCAACTATGTCGTGCTGCACGCCATCGAGCGCGGCCAGCGTCACCGGCGAGTCGGCCGACCCGACCGAGTTGGCGTGGCGATTCAGTCCCGCGAGCAATGAAAAAAGCGTGCCGCCGGTTGACGAGTTGCGCGTGCTCATCGCCACCGATGTCCTCTCCGAAGGCCAGAACCTGCAGGACTGCGCCATCATCGTGAACTACGACCTGCCGTGGGCCATCGTGCGCCTGATTCAGCGCGCGGGCCGCGTCGACCGCATCGGGCAGCAGGCGGAGCGCATCCTGTGCTATTCATTCCTGCCCGCCGATGGGGTCGAGCGCATCATCCGGCTGCGCGGCAAGGTGCGCCAGCGTCTGCGCGAGAACGCCGAGGTGGTGGGGACGGACGAAGCGTTTTTCGACGACGACGTGGACGACGGCCCGGTGCTCGACCTCTACAACGAGAAGGCCGGCATCCTCGACGGCGACGCCGACACGGAGGTGGACCTTTCCTCCTACGCGTACCAAATCTGGAAGAACGCCATCGACGCCGACCCGGCGCTGCGCAAGACGATTCCCGACCTGCCGCCGGTGGTCTACTCCACGCGCGCCTACGTCGGCACGCCGGCCGAGCCACAGGGCGTGCTGCTCTACATGCGCTCGTCCGAAGGCAACGACGCGCTGGCCTGGGTCGACAGAGAGGGCCGGAGCGTGACGGAGTCGCAGCTGACCATCCTGCGCGCGGCCGCGTGCGCCCCCAACACGCCCGCCATGCCGCGCCACCCGTCGCACCACGAACTCGTGCACGCGGGCGCCGCGCACATCGTCGCCGAGGAGCAGCGCGTCGGCGGGCAGCTAGGCCGGCCCTCCGGCGCGCGCTTCCGCACCTATGAACGGCTCAAAGCCTACGCCGACACGCTCAAAGGGACGCTCTTCGCCTCGCAAGAGTTGGAGAAGGCCATCGGTGAGATCTACCGCTATCCGCTGCGCCAGGCGGCCGTGGACACGCTCAACCGCCAACTCAAGAGCGGCGCGGACGACGAGACGCTGGCCCAATTGGTGCTGGCCCTGCGCGACGAGGACCGCCTGTGCCTCATCCATGAGCGGGAACGTGAGCAGGAGCCCCAAATTATCTGTTCGCTCGGCCTATTCGCCGATACCGATGGGAAAGCACGATGAAGTTCGATATCTACTGCGACGAGAGCCGGCCGGACCTATTTACCTCTAAGAGTGCGATAGGCGACAAATATCTCCTTTTGATACCTTCGACGCGATCCCGATACGCTTCCGCAAAGACGACTTTGATCATGCGTTCTATGAAAGCAGTCGACGCGACGGTCAGAAGGACGTCTTCTCAAGCGCGAGATCCAAGCGTATCGACTGGATTAAACATGCGTTACAGGACCCGACATCCGAGCTATACGAGGGTTGGGATAATAAACGAAGGGTCGATGACAAAACTCGCCGCGTTGTCTTGGTACAAGGGGATTATGTCGTCGTGGTGCGATTGCGCAAGACCGCGCAAGCTATTACAACTGGACGTTTCGTAACGGCTTATGTCGTCGACTCCACCTATGCAATCGCCATGATTCGGAGTCATCCAAAGTGGAAGGGGTTGTAAATGAAGGAAGAGTCGCTGATTCGCCAGGCGGGCTCAGCGGCTGAAGCCTTTGTGGATTCTCTACCATGGGTAAAGAACAATTGTAGGATAGCCTGGAATCGACCTCGCGTCAAGAAATCGCGATCACGCGAACGCCTTATATGGCAATAGCCAAATGGCGCTACGTATCTGTATCCGCACATATGGAACAATGTTAACATGACCATCCAACTGCAATCGGCGCGCCAGAGCCTGCGCGACTTCGACCTGCGCGCGCTCTTCATCGAGGAGCTCGGTTGGGACAACTATAAAGCGCCGCCGCTCGTGGTGTCCGTCGATGGGCAGGACTACCGGCTCATGCCGGTCGTGCAGAAGCGCGACATGGTACTCTATGCCTACGACGCGGGAGCCGGCGACGCTATCCCCGACTACGCGACGCGGCGCAAGATCGAGAAGAGGGCGATCGAGAGCGGGATGGCCTACGAGCACATCATCGTCTACCGGGACGCCGCCCGTCAGGTCTGGCAGTGGGTTAAGCGTGAGCCGGGCAAGCCCGACCGCAACCGCGAACAGACGCTCTACGACGGCCAATCGCCCGACGCGCTGCTGCGCAAACTCGATGTTCTCGCCGTGGCGTTGGAGGATGAGGACGTCGTCGACATCGCCGCGATGGCCGGACGGGCGCGCCGCGCCTTCGACGTCGAGGGCGTCACCAAGAAGTTCTACGACCGCTTCCAGAAGGAGCACGGCCGCTTCCTCGCGTTTATTGAGGGCATTCAGGCGGTGGCCGGCCAGGAATGGTACGCCTCGCTGATGCTCAACCGGCTCATGTTTATCTACTTTATGCAGAAGCGTGGCTTCCTCGACGGCGACCCGGACTACCTGCGCACCCGCCTGCGGCGCATGAAAGAGCGGCACGGCGACGACTCGTTCCACGGTTTCTACCGCTACTTCCTGCTGCGCCTGTTCCATGAGGGGTTGGCCCAGCAACAGGGGACGCGCGCGGCCGACCTGGAGGACCTATTGGGCCATGTGCCCTACCTCAACGGCGGCCTCTTCGAGGTCCACGAACTGGAGCAGGCCAACGCGGGCATCCGCATCCCCGATAGGGCATTCGAGGACATCTTCGCCTTCTTCGACGACTTCGATTGGACGCTTGACCAGCGGCCCCCGCGCGCCAATATCTATAGAAGCGGCGGCAAGACCGTGCAGCGCGACGAGATCAACCCCGACGTGCTTGGCTACATCTTCGAGAAGTACATTAACCAGAAGCAGATGGGCGCCTACTACACCAAGGAGGACATCACCGAGTACATCGGCAAGAGCGCCATCATCCCGTTCCTGTGCGACCGCGCCGCCAAAGAGTGCGCCGTGGCCTTCCGTCCCGACGGCGCGCTGTGGGGCCTCTTGCGCGATGACCCCGACCGCTACATCTACCCGGCCGTGCGCCAGGGCACGGAAACGCCGCTGCCGGAGGACATTGCCGCCGGGCTGCGCGACATCTCCCGCCGCGAGGGCTGGAACGGGCCGGCCGCGCCCGGCTACGCGTTGCCGACCGAAACGTGGCGCGAGCATGTGGCGCGACGGACGCGCTACGAGGAGGTCCGCGCCAGGCTCGCCGCCGGCGAGGTCCACCGCATCGACGACCTCGTGACCGACAACCTCGACCTGCGCCGCTTCGCCGAGGACGCCATTCGCGAGTGCGAGGGGCCGGAGACGCTGCGCGCCTTCTACCACGCGCTGGAGCAGGTGACCGTGCTCGACCCCACCTGCGGCTCGGGCGCTTTCCTGTTCGCTGCCCTCAACATCCTGGAGCCGCTCTACGCCGCTTGCCTCGACCGCATGCAGGGCTTCGTCGACGACCTCGATCACCGCGCCTCGGCGTCGCCCGCGCCCGTCGGGGCGTCTGGCGGTACGTCCGCGCCGCACCACAAAAAATACGAGGACTTCCGCAAAATCCTGGCGCGCATCGACGATCACCCCAGCCGCAGCCGCGACTACTACATTCACAAGCAAATCATCGTCAACAACCTCTACGGCGTGGACATCATGGAAGAGGCCGTCGAGATCTGCAAGCTGCGGCTATTCCTCACGCTGGTGGCGCGGCTGGAGCGTCCCGAGGAGATCGAGCCGCTGCCCGACATCGACTTCAACATCCGCGTCGGCAACACGCTGGTCGGCTACGCCAGCTACGACGAGCTGCGGGCGGCGCTGGGGCGCAGGCTCGACTTCGACAACGTGGCCGAGCGCATCAGGGAGAGCGCCGAGCTGGCCGACCGCGCCTTCCAGCTGTTCCACCGTATGCAGACCGAGGAGGGCATGGACGCCGGCGACTTCACGGCGGCCAAGCGCGAGGTACGCGCGCGCCTCGACCTGCTGCGCGCCGAGCTCGACCGCTACCTCGCCATCGAGTACAACCGCGACCCCGACGACCCGGCCGCCTTCGCCGCCTGGCGCGCCAGCCACCAGCCCTTCCACTGGTTCAGCGAGTTCTACGGCATCATGAACAGCGGCGGCTTCGACGTGATCATCGGTAATCCGCCCTACGTTGAGCTTAGTGTGTTAACGCAGTATCGTTTGCTCAACTACGCCTGCCAAGATTCCGGGAACCTATACGCTTTGGTCATGGAGCGATGTTCCAAACTCTGTCCCAAAGATGGGCGACAAGGGTTCATTGTTCCCGTTTCTTCTGTGTCTACCGATCGCTATGTCAATCTTCAGCGGCTACTCAATGAGCGTGATCTGCACTATGGTTCGTTTGATGATCGGCCTTCACGACTGTTCGATGGCATTGAGCATATTCGCCTTACAATCCATCTGATTGGCAAGTTGTCGCGGAGCCCGCTTGCATTTTCCACCCGATACAACAAATGGTTATCTATTGAACGCCCCTCATTGTTCGAGAGTCTCGACTACGAGCCAGCATACGCCTCATTAGTCAGCAACAGCTTGCCGAAACTATCGTCCACGGTTGAGCAAGATGTTCTACGGAAAATGTCCGCGCAAAAACAGCGCCTATCGGCCTTCTATGTGCGAAATAACTCACACCAAATCTTCTACTCACGCAAGATAGGCTATTTCCTTCAAGTTCTGGACTTCGAACCATTGGTGCTTGATGGTCAAGGCAACCGAAGGCCGCCTTCCGAATTCAAGCAATTAAGCTTCGCTAGCGACCTACACGCTAAGGCAGCTTTATGCTGTCTCAATGCGAACCTTTTCTACTGGTTCGTGACAGTGTTTTCGGATTGCCGTCATGTCAATAAACGTGAGGTAGATGCTTTTCTCGTGAATCTTGAGGCGTTGACTAAAGGAGAATACGCGCCGTACTTGGTCAGGCTGGCCGAAGATCTCATGGTAGATTTGCAGAAAAAATCCACCAACAAAAACATGGCATTCAAACATGATTCGCTCACTCTACAGTGCATCTTTCCGAAACGTAGCAAATCTATCATCGACGAGATCGACCGCGTACTGGCGCGGCACTACGGCTTCACGGACGAGGAGCTGGACTTCATCATCAACTACGACATCAAGTACCGCATGGGGCAGGGCGCGGACGCGGGTGAGGAGGACGCATGACACGCGACGAGTTGCTGCAACTGATCGCCGACGTGCAACAGCACAAGAGCGAAACGGACAGTATAGAGATTAAAACAGCGCAGGGCGGCGTGCCAAAGCGCTTATACGAGCCGCTATCGGCGTTTGCCAATCGACCGGGTGGAGGTGTCGTGCTATTCGGGCTCGACGAGGCGCAGCAATTCAGGGTCGTTGGCGTGCGCGACGCCCATCAAATACAGACCGAGGTCGCAAACGTAGCTGCGGAGCAAATGGAGCCCGCCTTACGGCCGGATGTTACGGTTGAAATTGTAGATGGAAAGACCGTTGTTGCGGTCGAGGTCCCCGAGATATCGGCCGAGCAAAAGCCTTGCTTTTACAAGAAGGCGGGATTGCAAAGCGGCTCGTACATCCGCGTCGGAAACACAAATCGGCAGATGACGACCTACGAAATCTTTGGCTACGTCAGCGCCCGCACCCAACCGATGTTTGATGGTGAGATGGTCGGGGATGCGACGATAGACGACCTTGACCGTGCCAAGCTAGAGGCGTACGTGGCTCAACTGAGGAAGGCGCGCACCCGAGCGCACTATCTGAGCCAGCCGGTCGAGGAAGTGCTCAAGCAGCTGCGCATCGTGAGGCTTGTCGACGGCGTCCTCCGCCCGACACTGGCGGGTTTACTCGTCTTCGGACGGTATCCGCAGGCCGCGCACCCGCAACTGGTTATTACTTTTGTTCAGTATTATGGGACAACCGAAACGGAGAAGACGCCGCGTGGCGAACGGTTCATGGATAACCGCAAGTTTGACGGCGCTATTCCCGACATGATTGAAGATGCGGTGAACTATATTTTGGGGAGTATGCGCAAAAGCAGTTTGATCGATGGTCTTCTACGGCGAGATATCCCAGAGTATCCCGTCGAGGCCGTGCGTGAGGCGGTCGTAAATGCCGTAGCCCATCGTGACTATAGCCATTACGCGCGCGGGTCGTACGTGCAGGTTCGGCTTTTCGCGAACCGGAATGATAGAGGCGTTGCGTGGCGCCAACCTGGAGCCGCCGAAATTTCTAGACAAAAGGGCATTTTTCGTCGTTACGTTCCACAACCATACTCTCATGGGTCCAGAGGCAATTTCGTGGCTCAATCAGTATGCTGATCGCCCACTGAATGATCATCAGAGGCTTGCTCTCGTCTACCTGCGGCACAATGAGCACCTGACCAACAGCGGATACCAACGCCTCAATCGCGTAGATTCGGCGGTTGCCTACAAAGAGTTACGTGGGTTGGTACAGACAAGCCTTGTCGGGCAGCATGGTGTAGGTGGGGGAACCTACTACGCGTTGCGTGTCCCCGCGACGATTGATCCGACACAACCGGCGCAGAGCGATGAGCAAAAGATTTTGGCTTATGTGCGCCAATACGGCTCAATCAATAATGCAGAGTGCCGTACTCTACTAGGTGTAAAATCAACCCGCGCGCGTTATCTTTTGCAGAGGTTGCGTGACCAAGGCTTATTGCTACAAATCGGCCAACGTTCGGGCGCACGTTATGTTTTGCCCTGATCCGTTGCGCCCAAAGATTGTCCATATTGTCCAAAGATTGTCCATATTGTCCAAACGGGCAGAGTAGCGCGAAGGGGTGATGGTGGAGAGCGTCGAAATCGCCGCCCATAATAGCAACGCCTCTTCACAGACTAATCCACATTTATGTAGAATTTACGCGGAATCAAGGTGGGGTTTTGGGCATAAGTATTTATCCACAATGTTGTCCGCAATTATCCACAATTGTCCAACAAGAGGCGGCGTCATCGCCTTGAATAGGCTGGTTTGCACAGGATTACCCTCTCGTTACGCAGGATTTACGCAGACTTTACGCAGAACTTCCGATGGAGCGTGGTGTGAGTAGTAGTAACCCGTGGGTTGAGATCGCACAGCTTGCCAAGGATGACGTGGACTACCCGGCCACCTTGGCGCGCTACCTCGACGATCAAGCCCCCGCCGCGCTGGCGACTCTTGGTCAGCGCGATCTGCTCCAACAACAGGCGCTGGCGTTGTTCTGCTCGGTCAAGTGCCCCGGCACGGCGATCCTGCGCACGTATGACCTCGTGCGCGCCCTGCGCGACGCGGGGACGCCGGTCATCGGCGGGTTCCAGTCGCCTATGGAGCGCGAATGCCTCGCCCTGCTGTTGCGCGGGTCGGGTCCGGTGATCGTGTGCCCCGCGCGCGATATACATGGGATGCGCGTCCCCCGCGCGTGGCGCGCCCCGTTGGCCGAGGGGCGTCTGCTGTTGCTCGCGCCTTTCGATGAGGGCCAGCGCCGCGCTACGACCGCGCGGGCGACGGCGCGCAACCTACTTGTCGCGGCACTGGCCGCCGAGGTGCTCATCCCCTATGCCGCGCTGGGCGGCAAGACGGAGGCGCTGGCCTGCACAGTCGTGTCTTGGGGTAAGAGGCTCATGACCGTGGAGAGCGACGACAACATTAACCTGACCGCTATCGGCGCCACAGCTGTCGGCATAGCCTACGTGCGGCGACAGTAGCCCCATAGGCCGGCTATAGGCTACGCTATGTCGTAGGACCTGTACCATCCTTGCTAGCATTTGGAGAGCAGTAGTGGACCCGAGTTGGCTTGCGTGGGCCAAGCGTCTGGAAACGCTGGCGCAGAACGGCCTGACCTATAGCACGAACCCGTACGACACCGAGCGCTACGAGGACGTGCGCGCCATCGCCACCGAGATGCTGGCCGCACGCTCCGAGGCCGACACCGCCGCCATCCGCGACCTCTTCGCGCGCGAGCGGGGTCACGTCACGCCCAAAGTCGACGTGCGGGGCGTCGTGTTCCGCGACGACCGCGTCTTGCTGGTGCGTGAGTGCAGTGACGGGCGCTGGACGTTGCCGGGCGGGTGGGCCGACCCCGGCGAGTCCCCCGCCGCGTCGACCGTGCGCGAGGTCTACGAGGAATCCGGCTATCGCGTGCGGGCCGCCAGGCTGCTCGCCCTCTACGACCGCGAGAAGCACGGCCACCCTCCTCTACCCTACTACGTCTACAAAGTTTTCTTCCTGTGCGAGTTGCTCGACGATGCTCCCGTCGACCGCACGGGGCATGGACAGCAGGGGCATGGGACGGCCTTCGCCGAGACAGACGACGTTGGCTTCTTCCCCGCCGGCAACCTGCCCGCGCTCTCGCTCACCCGCGTCACCCCCGCCCAGATCGCCCGCCTCTTCGCGTTGTACTACCATCCCGAGTGGTCAGCTGATTTCGACTGACCTCCGGTAGGGCCTTGAGTCCAAGAGCCGCCGAGTCTGGCCGACTCCGTAGATGTGACGCGCACCGCATGGGGCATGCCCGGCGCGATCACCCCTGGACGGCGCCGCTCACGGTGAAGTACAGGAAGGCGAACAGGAACCGTCCTTCGTCATGGCGCGTCCGCAGGTCGTCGAGCCAGCGGCGCGCCGCCGCCGCCTCGATGGCTCCCACCTCCACCGCGCGCGCCGTCGCCGTCGCGATGTACTCCCCGACCGTTTCATAGCCGCCGAGAACGCCTTGCGGCGCCACGGAGACGGCCGCTAACCCCGCCTCGCGGAACAGGGCCGGGAGCTGGCGGCCGATCGGCCCATGCCGGATGACCCGCGTGGCGTTGAAGCCCGTGAACCGGCGGCTCGTCTCGAGATCATCGGCGTCGATGACGAGCGACTCCCAATCCGGCTCCAGGACGATCACGCGTCCCCCCGGCCGCGTGACGCGCGCCAACTCCGCCACGGCGCGGCGCGGATCGGCGATATGCTGCAGCACCTGCTCCGCGCGCACGCGGTCGAACGCGGCCGTGGGCAGGTCAAGCGCCATGATGTCCCCGCCCTGAAAGACAACGGGGAGCGTGCCGCCCGCACTGCGCCGCTGGGCCTCCCGAATCATCGTCACGCTGTTGTCCACGCCGACGACACGACCGGCCGGACCGACGAGTCGGGCGATGAGGCGGGCCGTGTCACCGAGCCCGCAGCCGGCGTCGAGCACATGGCGCCCCTCGTGGACGTCGAGGTGCGCGAAGAAGCCGGCCGGATCGCGCTCCGCCGCCGCGACGGCACGCGCACGCGTGGCATCGAGGAAGCGCACGAAGAAAGCGGGATCGTCGGTGCGGTCGACCCCCGCCCAGTCCGCCGAACCAACCGGGTAGCTATTCATCCTGTCCCCTTCATCCTGTCCCCTCACACTCATAGATGGCCGGTCAATCGAACACGTTGTGCTGCTCGACCGGGAACTGTACCTCGGTGACGTCGTGGCCCGGGTTTCCATGTCGCGCGCGCCGAAGGTGTACCTGGCGGACCGGGCCGGTGAGGCGGTAACCGTTGTCCTCGACCCAGCGATGCAGGCCCACGTAGGCCCGGCCGAGGAGGAGATCGGCGCCCGTGTGGACCGTGCTGGCCACGAGCGTACCGGGCAGCGTGCGGATGCCGACCTGCTCGTCACCGGACAACGACAGGGAAGGCGGCACGGGCATGGCGACTTCCACATCGATCGACATCTCGTCGTCGCGCACCTCGTGTCTGGAATGTAACAGGAGGAGGTCCGGTCCTGGCTGGCGGACGCCGTGGCGGTCCAGGTAGGCGGAGAGCGTCGCGTACAAATGCCTGCGGTCGCCGATGTTCGGGATACGAGCGCGTATCGACCCGATGCGCACGGGGTCGACGTGTTTCAAGAGCACATCATAGGGTGGCATGGCTTCCTCCTGCTCAATCTGACGCAGCCGGGCGGCGATGCGCGCCAGGCGCGCCTGTTCCGCCTCGATCACCCGTTGAATATGGGCTTGTTGAGTTGTGAACATCCCGCGCAGGTGCTCCGGTGAGAGGTCCTTCTCCAAGAGGTGGGCGATCCCGCTCAAGGGAAAGCCCAGATCCTTGAGCGCCAAGATCCGATTCAGGCGCGGGAGTTGATCGAGCGTGTAGTAGCGATAGCCCGTGTCCGGATCAAGGGCCGACGGTTTGAGCAGGCCATACTGGTCGTAGTGGCGCAGCGTGGCCACTGATACTTGGCCAATCTGCGCGAATTCGCCGATTTTGAGCATACACCGACAATCTCCCTTCTCTGGTCGTCGCGGTGACGGCCTTCAGGACGAGCATACACCCTCATGTAAGTTGAGAGTCAAGACAGCTCACCGCTGACCGTCCGCATCAGCTGTTCCGAGTCGCGCACGATACTCTCGGCCCACACTCGCACGTCGGCGCAGTAATGCTCGGCCGTGTCGAGCCGGACATCCACGACAGTGCTAGTCCACGCGATTGCTTCGACGCCGGCCAGCTTCGGTCCCTTGGTGAAACTATACGTTCGGTTCCCACTGTCGACGGCCGCGCGAGATTGGCGGCGCGCCTCCTCGGGCGCCAGCCCACCGAGGAAGCGGGCGAGCAACTCCCGCGCCCAGATCCAGCCGTCCCTGGAGTAGCGATTGTGCTGGAGCATGAAGCAGGGGACGGAGAAGTGGTGGACGGCGTAGTAGGCCGGATCCGTCAGTTCCTGAACCTGGCCGGCGTTGAAACGGTCCTCGCACGTTTCATCAGAGCTGTAGGCCGCGCCGCACTGAGGGCAGCGGTCGGGCATAACGGTAACCTCCTCCTGAAGGGGGACATGTGAGTCGTGAGTCAGGGGCCTCCCCGTCGAATGATCGCCCGTCCCGCGCGTCGTCAGAACGTGTATCCTGGACGGCGTCAGGGGATGGTCCACGTTACAACGGGGATTGTAGCACGCGCCGGTTCTCCGGCGTCATGGCCTCTTGACTCTGACGCTACGTCAGGGTTTATGCTCTCTATGGGAGATAAGAGATGGATTGTGTCTACAAAGTCGGAGAGTTCGCGGAGCTGACCGGTGTGTCGATCCGGACGCTGCACCACTATGATCAGCTCGGGCTACTGCGGCCGGCGTCGCGCTCCGAGGCGGGGTATCGCTTCTACGCGGCGGCCGACCTGCTGCGCCTACAGCAGATCTTGACGCTCCGTTATCTCGGATTCTCGCTGGCGTCCATCGGCGAGATCTTGCGCCGTCCCGACTTTGACCTGGAGGCCTCGATGCGCATCCAGGGGGACGTGATCCGTGATCGTATCTCCTCTTTTGAACGCGTTGGCCAGGCGCTGAACGCCTTGCTCGACCACCACCAGGCGATGGGCCTCTGGGATTGGGAGCTTGTGAACAGGGCCTCGTCGGCCGCGCGTGACGGACTCGCACAACAGGAGGACAACATGAGTGACTATTATTCGCAAGAGGAACTGCCGCGGCGTATGCGGGAGGTCGGCAAGGATATCCCGGCCGAGGAGATTCAGGCCGTCGAGCAGGCGTGGCCGCCGCTGTTGGCCGAAGTCCGGGCCAACAGTGACCTCGACCCGACGAGCGCGCCGGCCCGCGCGTTGGCCGATCGCTGGAACGCCCTGACGGAGCGGACCATGCGCGGGTTCCAGAGCGACCCGAAGATCGGCCGGACGATCGCCGAGAACTATCGGCGGAGCGCCTATGCCGATGTCGAGGGCGCGCCGACGCCGGACGATTTTGCCTTCATTCGGCGCGTGAACGAGGCGCGCGGGACGTAGTGCGGAATCAGAGAGCTTTGTTTGATGTGGCGCCCACTGGGACTGCCGGCATCCTGCCGGCCTACCGTTGCCGGCAGGATCGGGGACCCCTCTGGGGAGTGGTCCCAGGGGGTATGCCTCGCTGCACAGTAACCCCTCGGAGAAAACAGTAGGGACCGGTAGGCGCCGACACCCTAGCGCCGGTGGAGGGCCGCGGCCCTCCACCACGTCACGGGCCGCGCGATTGCGATTCGGAGATCACCGAGAGGGAAGGATATCACAATGACATTGACGATCATCGACACCGAAACGGTGTACCGCCGCCTGCTCGATACGCCCGACGCGGCGCGGCGCGAGGCGATCTACCGCGACGACCTACTCGCGCCGTTCGCCGGCATGTTCCGCGTCTTCGGCGGCGGGGATCCCCTCGTCCAGGCAAAGGGGTGGACGCTGTACACGCCGGAGGAGTTCGCCGGCGATGCGCGCCCGGCCATCGTGTCGATCCTCGACCGGCTCGGCGCCGCCGACGCCTGGCGCAAGACAACCGCGGCGCTGGAGCGCGGCGTCGCGGCCTTCGCCCCCTACGCCGACCGCATCCCGCTGGAGACCGTGACGTGCGCTCTGGTCATCGCCGACAAGGAGCGGGCCCACCCGCTCGATCGCGGCTATACGGGCTTCGGCGGCATCCCCGGCTACGTGCTGGTGGTGTACAGCGACCCGAACGACTACACCCTCCCGCGCATCGGCGGGGCGACCGTCCACGAGTTGAACCATAACGTGCGTTTCGCGGTCTATCCGTTCAATCCGATGACCGTGACCATAGGCGAGTACATCGTGGCCGAGGGCTTGGCCGAGGCGTTCGCCGTCGAGTTGTACGGAGAGGAGGTGGCCGGGTACTACGTGACCGACTTCGACGAGGGGGATCTGACGACGGCGCAGCGCGTCATTGGCGGCGCGCTGGACGCGACTGGCTTCGACGCGGTGCGCGGCTACATCTTCGGCGACACGATCGCGGCGCGCATGGGCTTGCCCCTGGTGGGGGCGCCGGATTACGCGGGCTACGCCGTGGGCTACCGCGTGGTGCGGCAGTACCTGGAGCGCACGGGGACGACGGCCGCCGCGGCGACGTTCGTCCCCGCGGCCGAGATCATCGCCGCGTCGGGCTTCTTCGCGTAGGTCCGATGCGACGAGAACTGCAAACGTGGCACGGCCGCGGGGGGAGATGGGCAAGGGGGCGCGCTGTATCGTGGTGACGATCCTCGATGTGCAGGGCGAGAAGGACGCCGCCTTGCACATCGCCCGCGTGCGGCGCTGGGCGCGGTCGGTGTGGGACGCATGGGCGCCGCACCACGAGACGGTGCGGCGCTGGGCGCCACGGCTCCGGGCGTGATCGCGGCGTACCTCTACGGCGATGCGTTGGCGGCGCCGCAGGGGCATCCGACCGCCGGCCTCCCGCCCTACGCGGGCTTCGAGGTCGGGTACCGCTTGGTACGCGCCTACCTACGGCGCACCGGGCGAAGCCTGGCGGAGGCGATGGCGACATCGCCGATGGGAATACTGACTGAAGCCGGCGACGGGGGCTTATCCGGCGCGGCCTACCCATCCGGCTAGTACAGCTTGGCTTAAATAGATTTGCATTAGGCGGCAAGGGGCGTGCCTTGGTAGGTCCACTTGAAGGGCTTGGCCATGGTGCGGTTGTAGTAGGCGATGAAGTCAAGCACTTGGCACGTT